>VOFB01001802.1_pt1 | contig 49384 bp, 80 predicted proteins | sample 5384141 | NCBI WGS metagenome assembly VOFB01 (sample SAMN12384721, study PRJNA508395) | human gut metagenome | isolation source: healthy gut A | host: Homo sapiens | reverse complement strand
GGGTCGGCGTTGGGGCAGTCCTCCGTGGACGGAGACGCCATAGCCCCGGGTAATAAAGCCCACGATATCGTCTCCCGGGGACAGGGGTGCAGCACTTGGCAAATTTTACCAGGCAGTTGCTCAAGCCCTCCACCACGATGCCTTGCTTCGCTTCTGGTGCGCTGGGCACGGCGGACGCATGGAGCTGCGGCTGGTCCGTCAATGGGACCTCCGCCTGCCGTTCCGTCTGATGCTGGAGGATGATGCGCTGGATGCCTCCCGCAGCTTCTACCTCGACGACCTTAGTGCAGAAATGCTGCTGTAGCCGATGGCGGCGTACAGATCGTCGATGGAGCCATAAGACATTTTTTTGAGCACCGCCGGGGGTTTTCTCTCGTTGGTCAGCCTTTCCAGCGTCAGCCCGGCGTGCTTGAGCTCGGAATCAAAGCTCAGCTTGCCCGTTGGCCACGTTTTCCCCGCTTTTCCTTCTGAACCACTGGCGGATCTTGTTGCGCGCCTCGCTGCTCTTGGCGATGTTCATCCAGTCGCGGCTGGGGCCGTGGGCGGCCTTGGAGGTGACCACTTCCACAATGTCGCCGTTCTGCAGCGGGTAGTCAAAAGTGACGATGCGGTTGTTCACTTTGCAGGACACCATGGAGTTGCCCACGGCGGAGTGGATGGGTAGGCAAAGTCGATGGGTGGCGCCGGCGGGCAGGTTCACCACGTCGCCGCTGGGGGTGAACACGAACACCTCGTCGGCAAACATGTCCACTTTCAAATTGTGGATAAATTCCTCGGCGTCGGAGCTTTCCTGATTTTCCAGAAGCTTGCGCACCCATTCATAGGTGTGTTCGCTGCCGGCGCCCTGGCCGTTCTGCTTGTATTTCCAGTGGGCGGCGATACCGTATTGGCGATCTGGTGCATTTCCTCGGTGCGGATCTGCACCTCGAAGGGGATGCCCTCGTCGCCGATGACCGTGGTGTGCAGAGATTGGTACATGTTGGGCTTTGGGGTGCTGATATAGTCTTTGAAACGGCCCAGCACGGGTTTATAGAGGTCGTGCATCACGCCGAGGACGTTGTAGCAGTCGGGAATGGTTTTCACGATAACGCGAAGGCGAACAGGTCGTAAAATCTGCTCAAGGGTTTTTCCTGGGAATACATTTGCGGTAAATGCTGTATGTGTGCTTAATGCGGCCGTAGACTTTGGTGTAATCCACCTGAATCTCTTTTGAGGCGTTCTTCAATCTGGCTCTGATGTGGGCCATGAAAGCTTCGTGCTCGGCGCGGTGGACTTCCAGCCTGTCGTTGATGTCCCGGTAGCCCACAGGGTCGAGGTAGCGCAGCGACCGGTCCTCCAGCCCCATTTCACCTTCTGCATACCGAGGCGGTGGGCAAGGGGCGCGTAAAATCCATGGTTTCGAGGGGATTTCTGCTTCTGCTTTTCCGCGGTCTGGTAGTCCATGGTGCGCATATTGTGCAGCCGGTCGGCAATTTTCACCAGAATGACGCGGATGTCCTCGCTCATCGCAATGAGCATTTTGCGCAGGTTTTCCATCTGCTCTTCTTCTTTTGCTGACATACTGCACCCGCGTCAGTTTGCTGACGCCCTCCACCAGATCCGCCACCGTAGGGGAAAACAGCTTTGCCAGCTCCTCGTGGGTGGCGGTGGTATCCTCGATGGTGTCGTGCAGCAGGGCCGCCACAATAGACTCTGTGTCCAGGTGCAGCTCCTCCGCCACGATCTGTGCCACCGCCAGGGGATGTGTGATAAAGGGCGAGCCGTCCTTGCGGTTCTGCCCCGCGTGGTGGGTATCGGCGAATTCATAGGCGGCGCGTATCTGGTCAAAGCCCGCCGCCGGGTTGTAGCCCTTTACCGTCTCCACAAGATGTTCGTATTGCTCCTGAGTTGTCACAGCGCACCACCTCCCTTCTCGTTATCGTTTTGCAGCGTGTTCATCAGCGGCGACTGGTCCAGTGCTACGTGTTGTCCCCGCCGCAGGTGCAGCGTGATGGCGTCGCCGTTCAGCTGCCAGTCCAGCAATCCCCGTTCCCGGAACACCGCGGCGCACATGGCTGCCCGCAGTACCGGTTCCGCGCCGCCCAGCTCCGCCGCCATCAGCCGCAGCAGCGGCAAGCGGTCTGTGGTCAGCCCGTCCTCGGGCACTGTCCGGTCTAAAAACCGCCAGGCGGCGGCGAATTGAACCCGTTGGGCAGCGCAGGTGTACGGCCTCCTGCAGGGGTCAGTCCCGGCGGCGCAAAAGGTGGGCCAGTGTCAGCGCCTCCTGCTCCCGCCCGCTGGCGCAGAGGGAGGGCCGGATGTCCACCATCTGCAGCTGCACCGTCCGGCTGCCCCGGAACTCATTGATCTGCAAATAAAATGCCGCGTCCACCCGGTCGCCCGGATGGCACCCGCAGCGCTCGGCCACGGTGGAGAAGAATATGCCGTCGAACTGGGCGCAGCCCTTGCCCAGCCGCAGCTTCAGATGCCGGTTCTGGCCCACGTTCTGGGTCCGCAGCAGCGTGGCGCCAAGCAGACAGAACAGCGGTCTGGCGTTGCCGCTGCCATAGGGCTCCAGCACGGACAGGGCCTCCAGCTCCTCCAGCGTCACCGCGGCGGGGTGGGCGATGGCCACGTCGATCTCCAGCGCCGACTCCGGCTGCTGTCCGCCGCAGTAGCTGCGGGCGTATTCATTCATCCGGTCCCGGAAGGCCGGTATGTTGCTGCGGTCGATGGTAAAGCCTGCCGCCAGCTCGTGCCCGCCGAAGCCCAGCAGCAGGTCCTTGCAGTTTTCCAGCGCGGCGAACAGATTAAAGCCGCCCCAACTGCGGCAGCTGCCTTTGCCGGTGCTGCCGTTCAGATGGATCATAAAGCTGGGCCGGGAGTATTTTTCCGACAGGCGGCTGGCCACGATGCCCACCACGCCCTGGTGCCACCGGCTGCTCTCCAGCACCAGCGCGCTGCGCTGGCGCTCCGGCATCCGGTCGATCATCTCCTCCGCCTGGGTGTAGATATCCTGCTCTACGTTCTGGCGCTCCCGGTTCAGAGCGCACAGCTCCTTAGCCATGGCCTCCGCCGCGGCGGGATCGGTGCACAGCAGCAGCTCCGCCGCCTTGTCCGCCGCGCCCATGCGTCCGGCAGCGTTGATCCGCGGCGCCAGCACAAAGCCGATCTGCACCGAAGAGATCTCCTTCCCGCTCAGACCCGCCTCCCGCAGCAGGGCGTGCAGGCCGATAAAGTCCGAGTGCTCCAGCGTGGCCAGCCCGCGGGAGACGATGGTGCGGTTTTCGCCGGACATCTGCATGACGTCCGCTACCGTGCCGATGGCCGCCAGGGTGCAGTAGCGCCGGAAGGCATCCTCCCGCCCCGCCCGGCCCCAGAGAGCCATGGCCAGCTTCAGCGCCACGCCATGCCGTCCACGTCGGTAGTCGCTGAACACGGCGATTTTTTCGCCCCTGGCCACGGCGGCGCGGATGCGCGCGACGGCCTTGTCCATGTCGCGCATCAAAAGCGGGTCCAGCGTCAGGCGTTCGCCGCAGTGCAGCAAAGACTCCGCTTCCTCCGGCGCGTTTACGCCCCTGGGTGCAAGCACAGTGGAATGAGATAGGGATAGCCGGCTTCATCAGGGCGCACGGCGCCCTCGTCCGAGGCGTGGATATGCCACTGCTGAAATTTCACTGCCGAGCGCTCCTTTCCGGTTTGTATTTTTGCGCTGCCGTTCGGGCAGCGATACCAAATCAATTTATTATACTACCCTTTTTGCCCCGCTGTCACGAACAAATTCGCCCGAACAGCATGAAACCGCCTGCACCGAAGGGTGCGGGCGGCAACCAGTTGCCGAAACGGCGGCGCAGGCCGGGGAAATATGGGGCTGTGGCTGCTCCTGTTCCGCGTTGGGCGGCCAGGCTGCGTTTTAGAGCATATCCTGCAGGATATCACGCAATGAACCGGCGCGGGCTGCAGTCTGGTAAACAGCTGCGCCAGGTGCATGACAAAGGAGCGGTCGGCGGAGATGTCGGGCAGGAGCAGCAGTTTTTCCCACGCGGCCCTTCTGCACTCGAACGACGCGAAGGCCGAAGCAGCGGCAAAGGCCGGTATCGGGTAAAACAAATTCACTTCTGTAAGCAGGTAAAGGTACATGAAGAATAAATCCTTTCTTGTATTTTTCAATATCCAGTCCAAAGAGATAGACCAATTTCAAAAAAGTATCCGTGCGCGGTGTGCATCTGCCGCTTTCAATATTCTGGTATTGGCGCAGCGTAATGGAAATGGAATCGGCCACATACGGCTGTGTCCAGTTTCGCGCTTGGCGGGCACAAAGCACATCGTGGGAAAATTGAACCCGGAATGACATCAGAAATCCCCTTCGAAAGGAAGAATATCCCAATTTACTCCGGCAAACGACGCAATGAATTTCACATTGTGGAATGTGTCGAAAAGTGTCGAATTATTTTGGTGGAAATGCATTATTCTGCCGGTGCTTTCGGCAGCGATTTATGAAACCGCACCGGACGGCCGCTGCAGGTGGGCGGCACAGCCCCCGCGCCGCATAAGGGACGCGGGGGCTGCCGCTCAATCCGTCCGGCGAAGCTGCCGCAGAGAGCCAGCCGAGCGTGTCGTTTGCGGAGGCGCCAGCGTGGCGCCCACAGGACGCCCCGACGGGCTGGGACTCCATCCGCCGGCGGCGGGCGCTCGGTTCTCCTTTCCGGAACCGATTTTTGCGGGGATGGGAGACGCTGCCCCCATCCCCGAAGCTTGTCCGGCTCCGCTTATCTGCGCGGGCCATGGCGGGGGGGAATCGGTTGGTGACTGCTTGTGTAAAGCAGCAATTTAGCGGTAATAATTCAGCATTACCTTTGATTCATCAGGTTTTTGCGGTGATTGTGCCTTCCGCATCATGCCATGCACCGTCGTAATACACCTGTGCACTGATTTCGATTATGTAAGTTTTGCCGGATGCAATTGTAGCGCTTTTGCTACTAAAACATTTGTAACTGTTTGTACTGGCTGACATAGTGCTGATTTCTTTGCGTCCAATGAGCTGCTTTTGGTATAGAGTTGCGTCGAATTTTGTTTTGGTGATATCGGTGGGACCTAATACTGAAAACAGTATAAAGTTGGTTAGAAACGTCTACACTACCACTCATTACTATTTCGGTATCATAATAAGGCTGAATTTCGCTTGCAAAGGCACTGACCGTCATAGTCAGCAGCATGGCGGCCGCCAATACAACGGCGAACAATTTGGATGCGGTGAATTTTCTTTGTGTACATAAGTAATCGATCCTTTCTTGATCTTAAAGTATTGGAGTGTCGCGACATTCCGGATATCTATACGCAGCCAGTGAAAATTACTGGACAAGTTTTTGGGAAAAATTTTCGTATTTTCAAGAATTTGTAATTTATGACAATTTGATGGGGCTGTATTTAAAAAGCAGACGCATGGCAGAGATATGCCATGCGTCTGCTGGAACAGATTTGCTGCTATATACTTTGTTTCTACTCAATTTCTACTTATATATATAATGTATTAGTAGATGTTTTCAGCAATGCGGTACACTTCAGACAGTGGGATGGTGGAGCTTTCCAGATAAATTTGGTGTTCGATGTTGTCTTTTGTCCATAACAATACGTAACCATCGTGCTGACGGAATGTACCGAGATAAGCAGTTACATCATTGAACGGTACTGGCACATAGTCAATATGCTCGTTATCCATTACATAACCAGAAAGAGTTTGCGCAATACCTACTTCGATATTTAACATAGAAGTTCTATCTGTTGATTCATAAGCGTAAGAGAATCTGGTGCTGTATGAATAAGATAGTTCTTCCTGATACACAAACCCATCCGGAATATAGTGGGGCCCATAACCCTCGGGAAGAACGGCAGGCCCTTTGCCCTCGACTTCGTACTGAATCCGGACAAAATTCTCCGTCCATTCGATCAGGGGTTGACCACGGCGGCACGCATCTCGGCATTGGTCATCAGCGTGGCAAACAGCATGGACAGCACGATGACAGCCGCCACCAGCGTTTTGCGGACCACATGCAGCGATCTGCGGCGCGCGCGCAGCAGCGCCTTTGCGTTCGACCCCCAGCGCCGCGAACGTCCGCCGGGTCGCTTCGGATGTGTCGGGATACTTCTTTCAATTCCTTCGGCGTCGGGTAGGCGTCCACTTCCCGCCGCACGCTCTCTTCGCAGGCTGCTTTCAGCAGTTCCCGCAGTGATACCAGTTCAGGTTCCTGTTTCATCGTTCTTCGCCATCCTTTCCCGCGCCATGCGATAGGCGCGCTGAAGCCGTTTGTACACCGTGGTCTTGTTGAGATCGAGAATGTCGCAGATCTCGTCATCGCTGTAACCGATCATTTTCAGCCGAAGTGTGTCGCGGTAAATTTCGGGCAAACTGTCCACAACGGCTATGGCGTGTTCGAGCCGGTCGGCAGTCATCACCAACCGTTCCGTGTCCAGCGACGCGTCGGCGAACACGCTGTCGGTATCTTCATCCGGAGGTTCACCGCGGGATGGCCGGCCTGTTTTGCATCCCGGCGAAGATAGTCCAACGCTGCGCCGGTCACAAAGTGCGGCAAGATGCGTAACTTTCTTGCTGCTCCCGCTGCGAAAGGTGGAAAAGTGTTTGGCAATGTACACGAACGTATTCTGCATCACATCCTCTGCGGCCGAAGGACCCACGATCTTTTCGGCTTCGTAGAGAACCAGGCGGTGATAGCGTTCGTAATACCGGAGAAAAGCCTCCTCATCTTTCTCGTTTTTCCAGAAATGCCAGACATGCTGTTAATGAAAACATACTGCGATCCCCCTTGAAATTCCGAAGATTTGTTTTATAAAATACCTGAAAGCGATATGGATGTCTATGGATGTCTACGGTTGCCGGAGGGGTCTTCTATGAACAGGACGCAGCAAACGAAAAAAGACTGGACAGGATTTTTACAATTTCCTAATAAAAATTGGCGGACATTTGTCCGCCAAAGAGAAAAAAACTGCGCATTGAAAAGCGTGCTGCGGCGTGGTATAATACAACCAGCACAAGTCCCCCTGCTACCGCAGACGAAAGGAGTAAATTGTATGAAGTTCACATTTACCTGCAAAAAAGTTGACCTGAACGATTCGGTTAAGGAATACGCGGAGAAAAAATCTCAAGCTGGATCGCTATTTCAAAAATGAAGCGGAGGCCAACGTCACCTTCTCTGTGGAGAAAAAACAACCGCTGCGTGGTCGAAGTGACCATCCGGGGCGGAAATACGCTCTTCCGTGCCCAGGAGGAAAACAAGGAAGGAAATATGCGCGCCGCCATCGACACGGCGCAGGAATATATCGACCGCCAGATCCGCAAAGAATAAAACGCGCCTGGAGAAGCGCCTGCGTCAGGGCGCTTTCGATCCCTCCGTCCTGGCCGCCGAGCCGGAGGTCAGCGAGGAGCGCGAGTTCCAGATCGTGCGCGAGAAGCATTTCTCATCAAGCCCATGAGCGCGGAGGAGGCCATCCTGCAAATGAATTTGCTCGACCACAGCTTTTTCCTGTTCCGCCGGGAAAATGACAATGCCCTGTGCATTGTCTATGCCCGCAAAACGGCGGCTACGGGCTGATTGAGGCGGACGAAGCCATCGAAGAGTGAGCCGGGGACTGCGGTGCCCTGGATTAAAAACGGGAGTACGGATGATTCCGTACTCCCGTTTTCTGTATGTGCCCTGTGTCAGTCCCCGGTGCCGAACACGGTCCGGTCCCGAATGTTGTCGTAGTGGCTGCCGCCGGAGGCAGTGAAGCCAGTGTAGCCGCAGCTTTCCCAGATGGCGCGGGCGTCGCTGTCCTTTCCAGCGCGTCCATGGCTCCCAGCAGGGCGGACTGGAAGTCGGTGTCGCCAAAGGGTTCTTCGCCGGCGCGCAGCACCATCACGTCGCCCCAGATGGGCGCGGTAACGCCCAGAACCTGGATTTCATTGAAGATGCTGTCCTCGTGGCCAAAGCCCATTTTTCCGGTGGAATCGATGTCATCGGCAGCGAGCTGCCAGGCTTCGGCATAGTCGATGCGCAGGTCCGCGGGAATCACAATCACGTCCGCCTCTTCGGCAGAGGCTTCGGAAAAGAGCGCGCCGTAGCCGTCCATGGCCTGCAGGTTCGGCAGATTTCGAGGGTTTTCCCGAATTGTTCGCTCAGCCACAGATCGGGGTAGAAAAAGTCCGAAGAGGAGGAAGCTTTGGCATACATCCATTTGGCCGCAGACAGCTCTTCCCAGGTCAGCGTGCCGTTTTTGGCGGACTGGGCCAGGGCGCGGCCGGTTTCGGAATTGGTGGCGCAGATCAGGGGTGCGGCTGTAGGGGCAGTCCTCATCGGTATAGGTGGGGTGTCATGCGCTGCCGTTCCAGTCGGCGGCGTTGAGGGAGTTGACGCTGACGCCGGGCTTTGTGGCGGTCATCAGCAGATCCACGTCGTCGCTGTAGGTGAAGTACTGGCTGGCTGGCAGAATGGCCAGATCCGCGGTGCTGTCGTCCAGGGCCTTGCTGCTGGCGGCGGCGGTGGGGAGCCACGCTGGAGGTGATGTCCTCCACGGCCCAGCCCCGGTCGGCCAGCTCGTGGCGCAGGGAAGCAATGAAGCCATCCCTGTGCTGCTCCACCACAGCGGAGCTGGCGGCGTACGGCAGCAGGATATTCAAAATGGGCCGCCGTGCCGGTGATGGGAGGCGTTTCGCCGGCGGAGGAAGGCTCGCCCTGCGGCGTGCCGCAGCCGGTCAGCGCCAGGGGCGGCCAGAGCGGCGCTCAGCAGGAGGAAAGAAATTTTTCATGGAAATGGGATCCTTTCTGGAGCATGTTGTTGGGGCTATTATAGCGTATTTCCCGGGAAATGTGTCAATAAACTGTGAACAGCGCGGGAAAACCGGCCGCTTTTGTCACACCGGCGCGGCGTCCACCGTGTTGCCGCACAGCGTGGCGGCGCGGCCGCCGTCGGTCAGGGCGTCGCTCAGCAGGGCGTTCACGGTCAGGCCGTTCAGGGACTGTTCCGCGCTGTACACCCCCTCGGCCACCACGGCGCCGGGGGCGACATTGCTGCGCACGTCGGCATAGAAGCGCACATGGGCCAGGTCGTTCCATACGTCGATCACCGCCCGTCGGTGATGCCGCGGTCCGCGGCGTCGGCTGCGTTCAGGATCAGGCGCATGGGGCCGCGGGCTTTCACCAACTCGTCACGTTCGGAAAAGGAGGAGTTCAGCGTGGCCTGATGGGGAGCCACCACCAGGCGCAGCGGATAGCTGCCGCTGGGATCCGGAAGGTAACAGGGCAGCGGATGGGGCAGCTCCGGGCGCAGGAATTCCAGCTTGCCGCTCTTGGTTGCAAAAGCGCAGGGATCGTCCTGGGGCAGCAGCACGGCGCGGCCCTGGGCAAACTGCTCCTTTGCCCCGGCGCTCAGGCGCTCCCGCCAAGGGGTAGGGGCGGCCAGGACGGCATCTTTCAGTTCTTCGTTGGTCTGATGGAAATAGTCCTCCGTAAAGCCCATGGCCCGGCCCAGCAGGGCAAACGTTTCAAAGTTGGATTTGCTTTCGCCCAGAGGCGCGATCACCGGGTCGGTTTTCTGGATGCAGAGGTTGCCGTAGGAAGCGGCCAGGTCGCCGTGCTCCATGGCGGTGTCCGCCGGCAGGACGATATCAGCATATTTGGCGGTGTCGGTGAGGAAACGCTCATGCACCACGGTGAACAGGTCCTCCCGCCGCAGGCCCCGGAGTACGGCGCTCTGGTTGGGGGCGATGGAGGCGGGGTTGGAGCTGTAGACATACAGGCTCAGGATGGGCGGGTCGTTCAACTCCGTCAGGGCCGAACCGATCTGTCCCATATTGATGCTGCGCACGCGGCGCTGCTGAAAATCGGGCCGGGTAATGAGGTCGTCCCGGTACGCCGCGCTGCTGGAGGCGTTGCCGATGATGCCGCCGAAGGGCTTGGCGAAAGCCCCCCGTCACCGCCGCCAGGGTGGTGACGCAGCGGATGGTCATGGCGCCGTTGCCGTGGCGGGACATGCCTGCGCCGAACAGGATTACCGGGAGCGCGCCGCGGCAAAGCCCCGGGCCACGGAGGCGATTGTCTCTTTTTGGCACGGCGGTGGTCTGCTCGGCTGCTTCCAATGTATACGGGGCCAGCGTGGCAAGAAATTCGGCTGCGCCCAGGGTGTGTCGGTCCAAAAAGCGCGATCCAGCCGCCCCTCCTGCTGCAGCAGTTTGATCCATGGCCAGGGTTGAAAAGCGTCCGTCCCCGGACGCACCAGCAGCACTTCGTCGGCCAGAGCTGCGGCGGGCGTGGCATATACGTCGATCAGCACCACGTGGGCGCCGTTCTTTTGGCCGCAAGGATCTCCGAGTGGGCGTGGATCCAGGTGGCTGTCACGTTGCTGCCCCCAAATAATGTAGTCGCAGTGGGACAGATCCCGGGGATTCTGCCCCGGCGTGGCGCCGATGATCTGTTCAAAACCTGCGTCCTTGGCTTTGGCACAGATGGTGCGCTCCAGCCGGCTGGCTCCCCAGACGGCCGAAAAGGCCTCGCCGCAGCCGTATTGAATCTGATGCTCGGTGCCGGCATAGGAATAAGGCAGGATCACTTCGGCGCCGTAAGCGGCGATCAGGGCTTTCCAGCGGGTGGTGATTTCATCCACGGCTTCCTCCCAGGAGATGGGAACAATTCGCCTTTCCCCTTCTCCCCCCACCGGCGCAGCGGCGTGGGAATGCGCCGGGGACTGTGGACGGTGCGCTCGTAATGCTGCATTTTGCGGCACACGAAGCCGCGCGTCACGGGATGGTCAGGATCGCCTTTGACACGGTAGACGCATTTTCCGTCGGTTTCCACCAGCAGGCCGCAGCCGTCGGGGCAGTCATAAGGGGCAGGCCGAGCGTTTCCAGGTTGTTTGTGCCATAAGAAAGGCCTCCTTCTGTGATGTTGGGGATTTTTTTCACAGTATAGCATGAGCGCTGCCAAAAGAAAAAGGGGCGTGCTGCCGCCTGGCAATATTCCCGCCCGGCCCTGCATAGATTGGAGCAGAAACAGGCGGGGGGAGTGTTGTTGCTTGAAGGGAAACATCGAGGAGCGTGCCGTCACGCTCGCTCAATACATCATAGAGAACCGGACCACCGTCCGCGCCGCCGCTCAGAAATTCGGCATCAGCAAATCCACGGTTCATAAAGATCTGAGCGAACGTCTGCCGAAATTCAACCGCGCGCTGTACGATCAGGTAAAAGCGGTACTGGACGTGAACAAGGCCCAGCGCCACATCCGCGGCATGGCCACCCGGAAAAATACAAAGGCATCTGAAAGCCAAAAGGAGGCGCCCCAGTCCGGGGCGCCTCCGCCTTTGGCCGGTGTTTTTTTTCGCACATCAGGGCTTGCATTTTGGCGGGAAAACGGTACAATAAAGAATACGCCTTGTGCGCAGAATCTTTTTCCGGGAAGTGTGAGAACCTTGAACCGCCATGTTTGGGCCGCGGCCTTCCGCGTCACGGTGCCGGTGCTGATCGGGTATCTGGCCATCGGCATTGCCTTCGGCCTGATGCTGGAAGCCATCGGCTATAATTTCATCTGGTCCTTTTTATGAGCCTGACCATCTATGCCGGTTCGGGTCAGTATCTGGGCGTTTCGCTGCTGCAGCTGGGGGGCGGCGCTGTCCGAGTGGCGCTGATGACGCTGCTGCTGAATTTCCGTCATATCGTATATGGCCTGTCCATGCTGGAAAAATTTCAGACGATTCATGGCCTGCGCAAATTTTATCTCATTTTGCACTGACCGACGAAACCTATGCGCTGCTTTCTTCTGTGCGGGTGCCTTCGGGCATGAAGCCGGCGGATTTCTACTTTGCCATCGCGCTGCTGGATCACAGCTGGATCATCGGCAGCGTCATCGGTTCTGTGGCCGGCGCTCTGCTGAAGTTTGATACCACCGGCGTGGACTTTGCCATGACGGCGCTGTTTGTGGTCATTGCCGTGGCCAGTGGAAAGAAACAAGCGGCATCTCCCGCCTTGGGCGGCGTGTGCATTGTATCGCTTTCGCATCGGGCCGGACAATTTCGCTGCGCGCTGGGCGCCATTGTGGTGCTGTTGCTGAGCCTGCGCGGCACGCTGGATGAAGAAAAAGGAATGCTGCCTGCGCAGCGGAAGCATGCCTCAGGAGGTGAAGAAATGGCGCTAACGCCTGCTCAGGCGGCCCCCTCAGCATTGCGGTGATGGTCGGCGTGACGTTTCTGACCCGCTTCCTCCTTTCCTCTTTTGATCGCGGCGGAAAACCGCCCAGGATTTGTATCTGGGCCGTGTGCTGCCGCCGGCAATCATGATGATTATCTATTGCCTGCGCAATGTCTCCTTTACCAGCGCGAGCCGCCATGGTATTCGGGCTTGTGCGTAACGGTGGCCGCGGCGCTGCACTGGTGGAAAGGGAACAACCTGTTGTCGATCTTACGGCACGGCGTTGTATATGTTTGCTGCAAGTGGTATTTTAAGCAAAAGAAGGGGGCTTTTTGGCCCTTCTTTTTTGTCCCACTCCAGATCTCTGTTCTTCTGAATGGAAAAAAAAAAGCGGGGCGCAAGCCGCTCTGCACGCGCCACGGCCGGATTGATCGAGAGAAAAGAAAGGTCGTCCGTTATGGAACAAAGCAGAAATGGCAGGCCGGTTTCCTGCCTCCCGCGCGGCGGACCCTGTACGCCGGAGCCGCGGCGCTATTCCCCACCCTATCGAGCGCCGGCGGGAGGGGCAGTGTGAGCCGGTAAATCCATCCTGTGTGCCCTGGCGGGGCAGAATCAGGTCCTGTGCGCCATGAAGGCAGAGCTGGATGAGACTGGCGCTGCTGGCAGCAGGCTGAAACGGCCGGCGGCGATTGCTGCCAAGAACGCCGGGCGGCCCTTTCGGATCTTTTTCCTGAAGGGGCTTTTTCAGTCCGCCGTCGCCGGCTTGGTGTGCCCCAGTGCCTGCTGTCAGCTTGCGGTGTCGGAAGAGGCCCGCTGCCAAAAAACTTTTTAAAATGCAAAACATAAAAACACGCCGATCCGCCTTATGGAGGCAGATCGGCGTGTTTGGTCTGGGATGGATCAGGCTTCTTTCATAGTCATCAGAAGTTCGCCGTGCTTAACAGGTATCGCCGGCGCTGACGCGGATCTCGTCGATTACGCCGTCGGTCAGGGCCAGGACGGAAGTTTCCATCTTCATGGCCTCGATTACAGCCAGCACTTCGCCGGCGGTGACCTTGTCGCACAAAGATTTTGCTGACGGCGCCGGGGATCTGGGCGCCGATCTGCATCTTGTCTTCGGGTCGGCCATGGGGCTTTTTCACCTGGTCAGCGGCGGACTGATCCACCACGGCGACCTCGCGGCGCATGCCGTTGAGCTCGAAGAGCACGGCGCGCTCCCCATCGCTGTTCAGTTCGCCCAGGCGATGTATTTGATTACCAGGGTCTTGCCGTCCTCGATTTCCACAAGGCTGGTTTCACCGGGGCCATGCCGTGGAAGAAGATATGGCTGCCCAAGCGGCTGATGTAGCCGTATTCGCGGCGCTTCTGCAGGAATTCCTCGTACACTTTGGGATACAGGCACCAGGAGATGACTGCGCGGTCGGTGGGGTTAGCGATATTGTTTTCCCGGATGGCTTCGCCCAGCTTTTCCTGATCCTTGCGGCTGAGTTTGATTATGTCGCCTGTCATGTCTTTCAAATGGGCGCGGGCGGCGTCGAAGTCCGCCGGCGGCAGCAGCTCGCCGGGCCGGCAGGTAATGGGCTCCTCCCCCTTTAGGACCACCTTTTGCAGATCCTCCGGGAAGCCCCAGGCGGGCTGGCCCATCATGCCCTTTTGAAGTAACTGACGACGGAGTCAGGGTAACTCAGATCGGCGCCTTTTTCGAGAATATTTTTCCGGTGTCAGGTCATGCTGCACCATGAAAATAGCCATATCGCCCACCATTTTGGACGAAGGCGTCACTTTACCAGGTCGCCCAGCATGTCGTTGACCTTTTGTACATCTCCTTGACGTCCACAAAGCGGTCGCCCAAGCCCAGACTTTCCACCTGAGGCTTCAAATTGGTGTACTGGCCGCCAGGGATTTCATAGCGGTAGATGTCGGTGACGGGCGTTTTGAGGTCGGATTCAAATTCGGCATAACGCTGGCGGACATCAGACCAGTAATCCGTCAGCTTTTGCAGGCTCATCAGGTCGATGCCGGTGTCACGCTCCTGTCCTTCCAGAGCGGCCACAACGGCGTTGAGGGGGCTGGCTCGTCAGCGACGACATGGAGGCAATGGCCAGATCCACGATGTCCACGCCCTCTTCGGCGGCCATGAGGATGGTGCTGTTCTGGTTGCCGGAGGTATCGTGAGTATGCAGCTGAATCGGGATCTCCAAGGCGTCCTTGAGCGCCTTGACCAGCTCACGGGCGGCATAGGGCTTCAGCAGACCTGCCATGTCCTTAATGGCGATGGCGTGACAGCCGCGCTTCTGCAGCTCTTTGGCCATATCCACGTAGTATTTCAGGGTGTACTTTTTCCCGCGTGGTGTCGGATACGTCGCCGGTGTAGCAGATGGTGCCCTCGGCGAACTTGCCCTGCCGGATGACCTCGTCCAAAGGCTACCTCCATGCCGGGCAGCCAGTTGAGGGAGTCGAACACCCGGAACACATCGATGCCGCCCTCGGCCGCCAGGCGGACGAATTCCCGGATCACGTTGTCAGGGTAGTTGGAGTAACCCACCGCGTTGGCGCCGCGAAGGAGCATCTGGAAAGGTATGTTGGGGATGGCTTTGCGCAGTGCATCCAGCCGTTCCCAGGAGATTCGTGCAGGAAGCGGTAGGCCACGTCGAAAGGTGGCGCCGCCCCCACATTTCCAGGGAGAAGCAGTCTTTCAGGATTTTGGCGGTGCCGTCGGCGGCACGGATCATATCGCGGCTGCGCACCCGGGTGGCCAGCAGGGACTGGTGGGCGTCGCGCATGGTGGTGTCGCACACCAGAAGTTTCTTTTTCGCCCAGCACCAGCTTGGACAGGGCTTCAGGGCCGTGCTGATCCAGATACTGCTTGTAGCCTGCGGGAATCTCGCCCGCCACCTCAGGCACGCGGGAGGGTTCATACATTTTGGCGCCGGCCTGGGGATCGTTGACCACGATATTGCCGATGTATTCCAGCAGCTTGTTGCCGCGGTTTGCGGGACTCGGAGATATCGAACAGCTCCGGCGTTTCGTCAATGAATTTGGTATAGCACTGCCCTTTACGGAAGGTCTCGTTGGTCAGAATATTGGTGATAAAGGAGATATTGGTTTTTACACCGCGCACGCGGGTTTCGCTCAGGGCGCGCAGGGCTTTGTGGCAGGCGCCGGCGAAGGTATTGTCGCAGCAGGTAACTTTCACCAGCAGGGAGTCGTAATAAGGAGAGATTTCCGCGCCGGAATAAAGCCGTTTCCGCCGTCCAGACGAATGCCGAAGCCGCCGGGAGAGCGATAGGAGGTAATTTTTCCGGTGTCAGGGGCAAAGTTGTTGGCCGGATCCTCGGTGGTAACACGGCACTGGATGGAGTAGCCCCGGGGCTGGATGTCCTCCTGGCAGGTGATGCCGATTTCGGGGTCACTCAAAGGCTTGCCCGCGGCGATCAGCAGCTGGGCGCGCACCAGATCCACGCCCGTAACCATTTCGGTGACGGTGTGTTCTACTTGGATGCGGGGTTCATTTCGATGAAGTAGTGGTGCCCTGGCGGTCACCAGAATTCCACTGTGCCGGCGTTGACAAAGCCCACCGCCTGGCGATCTTCACTGCGTCGGCACACGGGCGTCGCGCACCTTCTGATCCACAGAAAAGGCGGGGGTGAACTCCACTACCTTCTGAAAACGGCGCTGCAGGGAGCAGTCGCTCGTGAAGATGGACGACGTTGCCGTATCGGTCGGCCAGAATTTGCACCTCGATGTGTTTGGGCTGCTCAAGAAATTTTTCGATGAAGATACTGTCGTCCCCGAAGGCTTTGGCGGCCTCGCCTTTCACCAGGTTGAAGGCGGGGATCACTTCCTCCTCGCTGTCGCAGCGGCGCATGCCGCGGCCGCCGCCGCCGGCTGCCGCCTTGAGCATAATGGGAAGCCGTATTCCCAGCCTTTTCCAGGGCTTCCTCGCCGCTTTTGAGCGGCTCGGTGCCGCCGGGGATGATGGGTACCCGCAGCGGATGGCCGTTTCTTTTGGCGGCGCTTGTCGCCCATCTGGGAAAGCACATGGGACGGCGGGCCGACAAACACGATGCCGTTTTCTTCGCAGGCCTTGGCAAAAAAGCGGCGTTTTCAGACAGAAATCCGTAACCGGGATGGATAGCGTCCACATTACGGCGTTTGGCCAGGTCGATAATGGCGGGAATGTTCAGATAGGAACCAAGCGGGCCCGAGGGTGTCGGGCATCTGATAGGATTCGTCCGCCTTAGTGCGGAAGAGGCTGTAGGTATCCTCTTTGGAATACATGGCCACCGTGCGGATATCGAGGTCCGCGCAGGCGCGGAACACGCGGATGGCAATTTCGCCGCGGTTGGCCACCAGAACCTTCTTGATCGGGTGTTCGGTCATATCATCTTCTCCTTTATCATCCGTCACCGCCGCGCCCGTTTCCGCGGCGCGGCCGGAGGAGCGCCGCGCGCGGAAAACGGCGGCGGCTCCGTGCAAAGTAATCGTGGTACCCAGTATAGCACAAACCAGCTTGTTTTTGCAATACAAGTGTGAAGTTGCAAATCTATCCGGACGCAGTGGAGTAAGAGCGCTTATTTGACAGATTTAACGGATTTTTAATAGAATGACTGCAGGAGAAGTATAGAGACAATGCAAAATGTTTTTCTGCCGCGAACGTTTGTGACTGTGCGGCCTGCTATTTGGTGCCGGCTTATTCAGGCCTGCTGCGGGCGCGGCCTCCCGCAACGGCAGCAGCCCTGCCGTACGCGGTCGATGCAGCCGTCGCATTTTTGAATGATGTGGTCAGTGTTGAAAAAAGATGGCGCCGAAAGGGCAGGCTGTGGCACCTTGCCAGCCGATGCAGGGGCGTTGTCATGAATGACGATGCCTGTTTCCGTGTCGCGCAGAATGCTGCCAGTGGGGCAGACTGTGGCGCAGCGGGTGGTGACGCAGTGAAAGCAGCTCTGGGAATTAAAAGTGAGTTGCAGCTCGCCGCCTTCCATGCGCTCTTTGCGCACGATCTTGCAGCAGCGGCGGCTGAATATCTTTTTTCGTCCATGCATGCCACTGCGCACACACCGCAGCCGGTGCATTTGCGCACTTCGCAGTGAATACCCAAATCAAGCCCTCCTCTTTTCGCCGCGGCGGAATGATTGCGGTACGATGTCAACAGCACCTGCAGGTTTGCAGAGAAATAATAAACGGTTCAGAGCGGATCCTTTCCCGGCGGCAGAAAACCGGAGATCGGCTGTCCGCTTTTGTAGTATGAAACGCAGGTTACGCCTGGGCCGGATGCAGGCTGCAGCTCATCATCCGAATGCTGGAACGCCACGAGCAGGGATCCACGCAGTCGTCGGGCAGAATGGAGCAGATGTCGGCTTCTTCGTAGTCGGGCAGAACGCTTACCATTCCGCGCTGGATACTGCGCGTCAATTGTGCCAGCATGGTTACGCTGCCCAGCGCTGTGCGGATCTCCAACCGGTCGCCGTCGGTGATCCCCAGCAGCAGCGCATCTTCCGGTGTATCTCCACAGCGGGAGCGGGCTGCATGGCCCGGATCCAGCCGATGCGGTGAGTGCGGGAATGAAACCCGAACGTTTGCCGGTTTCCTACTGAGAGGACAAAAGAAATTCCCGAATTTCCGCGTCACTGCGGGGGCGGTTCATATTCCGGCAGCGCGGAATAGCCCATTTGAAGCATGAGGCCCGAACGCAGTTCATAGCGCCTGGGGTGCGGTAGCCGGCAGAGGTATAGCTGCCGGGACGGTATGGCCCTGGGCCAGCTGGATTGGCTCGTCCGCATGGCGCAGGATATCCAGAGACAGGTCCATCTGGGAAAGCCAATAATCGTACAGCGCTGCGGCGCTCGCTGCACAGCAGCGTATCCTCCGGCGCCAGGCGGCGGGCCAGAGCGCAGATGATGTCCAGATCGGCGCGGGACTGGCCCAGGGGCGATAACGGGAGGCGTGTAGTAAATGCGTTGTTCCGGCGTAGTATGCAGCATTTCCCGCTCAAAGGAAGAACAGGCCGGCAGTACGATGTCGGCGTATTTTTGCTGTGGGGTCAGAAACAGGTCTGTATCCACAAAAAGTCCAGGGACTCCAGCGCAGTCGTCCAGCTTTTGTTGTTGGGATAGCCGTTGATGTTCAGCCCGAAAAAGAGCACAGTGCGCGGATAGGATACGGCGAACCCTGCCGGATCTGGCGGTTCAGATCCGAGCTGGCATTGGCGGGAGAAATGGGCAAACAACGGATAGCGTCGGCTCCCCCGCGCTTTTTCATGAGGGACATTGCACTGGACGGCGGCGACGAACTCATGCAGTACGCGCTCCTCCACGCTCGGCTGCGCGTGGGGCAGCATGCCGCCGCGGACATCGTAGTTGCCCGTAATGGCGCACAGTGCCTCAATGGCCCGCAGCGTCTGGACGCCGCTGCGCATCTGAGAAAACGCCTCTTCGCTGATGAGCATGGACATGGGACCGCTGCGCATGATCATATGGGCGGCGGCCTCAGCTCCTCGCTGACACCGGTCAGCATTTCCACCCTCCGGGCGTGAAATCGCTGACGTAGGCCGGTGTCGAAAAGCCCTGCACGTGCTGCTCGACGTAGCGCCGGTCAATCCAGCCCCGATGAAATGGGACCGGGCTGCATCGGTCCCCCGGGCAGGGGGCGCAGATGCAGACTGCCAGGCGGTAGGTGCTCACCGTGGTGCGGGGGTCCACGGCGATGACCTTGGCGCCGCTTCTGCGTCAGCGCGTCATCCACCACGGTGTTGCCCGCTTGTTGTATTGGTTGCAGCCCCATATGACCACCACGCCGGCGTGGTGGATGTCCGACGGCTCATGCAGCCTGCGGCCGCGCCGCCGGCAATGGCGGCGCCGCTGCGCTCCAGACTCCAGGAGCTGCCATAGTTCACGCTGCCGAAGGAATAGGCCAGGCGCTGCAGTGCGGCACGGTTCCAGGGGCTGAATCCGCCGGTGAAGGCTACGGCGCTGGCATTATATTTGCGGCGGCAGTCCCCCAGCCGTTTTCCGATTTCGTCCAGCGCTTCGTCCCAGGATACCGGTTCAAAGGCACCCTCGCCCCGGTTCCCGATGCGGCGCAGGGGCGTTTGGATACGGTCCTGCGATATATGTACGGACGGTTGGCATGGCCGCGGGCGCAGAGATACCCGTTGCCGTAGGCGCTGTTGCGGCAGCCTGTGACCTGATGACAGTCCGTTTTCCACATAGGTGTCGATGTTACAGCCTGCGGCGCAAATGTCGCACACTGTGCGGCGCACGCGGATTTCGCTGTCTGCTGCCGGAAGCTTTGCCCGGCGGTAGGGGCTTTCGCTCGTCCATAAATGCCTCCTTCTGCGTTCCTTCGCTCTGTTTGCCGTCCGTCAGGTCAGGAGGCGGACGCCTTTCCAGGTACACCGGCAGAAAGGCAATGTCCACCAAAGCGCGGGAACGGATCTGCTCCACGGGAATGTAGGGATTGAGCCAGGCCCGGCTGTCGTAGGAACCTGTGCGATTGTCCCCCATGACGAAAATGCAGCCCTCCGGCACCTCGAACACTTCGGTTGCGCCGGTGGGATAGGTGATATGCTGCTCGGGAAGATACGTTTCCTCCAGCGCTTCGCCGTTGACGTATACGTCGCCGTCGGCAAAAGTGATGGTGTCGCCGCCCAGGCCGATCACGCGCTTGACCAGCAGCTCACCCAGCTCCTCGCTGCGGAACATGACGATGTCGCCCCGTGCCGGGGTGGGGTCGCCGAAGAAATAGGGCAGCCGCCAGCCCAGAAAATAGGATTTGGTGGGCAGCGTCGGTTCCATGGAGCCGGTGGGCACCCAGGCCAGAGAAAAAATTACGCCCAGCAGGAGAAATACTGATACCAGCGGCACCAGAAGGTAGCCGGTGGAGTCCCACAATCTGCGCAGGACCGATTTTTTGGGGGATTCCTCTGCAACTTCGGGCTGTGCCGTTTCCGGCGCGGCAGCCGAGCCGGGGCTGTGGTGTGTGCAGGATCGTTCAGCTGATGTTCATCCATTGTTTTCAGAGTCCTTTCCGGAAAAACTACCCATTGGGGAAAACGGCCGGGCCGTTTCAGGTTTCTGCCCGGGCAGGTACTCCCGCCATAGGGCATGGCGATAACAGTGGCGGAGCTGCCGCACCGCTGCACTGCCGCATCAAAGGCGGCCTGGGCATTGGGGAAGGGGTCATGAACAGGCCTCTTACGGCCTCGTCCGGCCAGTCGGACACCAGATAAATGTCCGCGCGTTCTTCCACCAGAGCGATGGCGGCCGCTTTGTGTCCGCCCAGGACAAAATCTTCCCGCAGCCGCTCGATGATGGCGCGGGGCTTTGCGCCTGGCGGAACCACTGCTCGAAGGTGGATTCTCCAAAGCCCTCCTTGGCGCAGCCCACCAGCACGATCACACCGCCGTCTTTCACGGCGTGCTTGCGTGTCCAGGGCTTTTTGCAGCTGGTACAGGTTGGCGTCCTTGGGCGCGCCGCCCTGGCTCACCAGGACGATGTCGGCCCGGGCCGGGATGGGCCTGCGGTAGAATTGTTCCAGATAAGCGCAGCCGGCCCGGTGGGCAGCGGTGACGTCTCCGGCCACGGCGTGGACAATATGTTTGTGCTCATCCAGCACCACGTTGACGATGTAGTCCACACCGACCAGGGCGGCGGCTTCTTCGATGTCCTCCCGGACAGGATTGCCAGCCAGGGCCGCGGCATGGGATCCCGGCTCCACCATGTGGCTGTGGTTGGCGCGGATAGCGGCCCGGGTGGAGACCCCGGGCATAATGGCCTTTGCGCCGCCGGAATATCCGGCAAAGTAGTGATATTCGATATTCCCCAGGCAAATGCGCCGGTCCGCCTCGGCCACAGTGCGCATGATCTCCACCGGGGTGCCGCGCCGCGTCGTACCCAGGCAGAGACAGTCCTCCGGGTCGCTGTCGATGCAGGTGATTTCGGAAAAGGCTTGCTCTCCGGCCAGATGGCGGCGCTCCGCGTCGGTGTGGGCGCGGTGGACGCCCGGGCGAAAACCAGGGTGATATCCTCCGGCTGCACACCGGCGGCATAGAGTTCCTCCAGCACAGCGGGCATTACTTTCCAGGTGGGCATGGGGCGGGAGATGTCCGAGGTGACGAGAACGATTTTCTCTCCTGCATGGACCACTTCCCGCAGCGGCGGCGCGCCGATGGGGGCTGCCAGCGCTGCACGGACAAGATCCTCCTCGCTTCCAGCGGCCGGCGGAAAGGCGCCCGGCTCCAAAACGGCCAGAAGACGCTCTTCCGGTACGGCGACAGTCTGTGTGCTTGTATCGTATCCAAACTCGATGTTCATAGCTTCTCCCACAGCTTCGCCGGCGCGCGGCTGTGCGCTGCGCCGGCGTACTACAAAGGCATTAAATATATAATATTCAGTATAGCACAAATAAATTTCCTCTGTCTATAAATTTTGCCGATTCTGAACTGGATTTCCCGGCGGAAGCGGGGCTTTACTCTTTTTCGGCGCCGTGCTATAATCAGGGGGTACTTTCGGAGAAACAACGAGGTGTTTTCAATGACCATCACCTATTCTTATGGAAAAAAATCTCTATGTCAATACCACCAACCGCTGCGCGATATGCACTGCGATTTCTGCCTGCGCCAGAGCGGAGACGGTGTGGGAGAAGCGGACAGCCTGTGGCTTGAGCGGGAGCCGACGCGCGAGGAGATCTGGGAGGATCTCCAAAAACGCGACCTGAACGCTTTTTCCGAGCTGGTGTTCTGCGGGTATGGCGAGCCGACCTACCGCCTGCACGACATTTTGTGGGTGTGCGACCGGGTGCGGGAGATTTCCTCCATCCCCATCCGCATGGATACCAACGGCCACGGCAATCTTATCTGGGGCGAGGATGTGGCGCCGCTGTTCCGGGGCGTTTCGATACGGTGTCCATCTCCCTCAACGCCCAGGATCGGGAGACCTATAACCGCCGCTGTGAGCCGGACTATGAAAATGGCTACGAGGCCATGCTTTCTTTTTTGCAAAGGAAATTCAAACCTATGTGCCCCATGTGGTTCTCTCTGTGGTGGACTGTATTCCGGCGGAGGAGATCGAGGCCTGCCGAAAGGTCTGTGAAGACATTGGGGCAGAGTACCGTGTGCGTGTGTTCGGCAGTTGAATGAAACAGGACAGCCGCGCAGCCGTTTTCAAAACGGCTGCGCGGCTGTTTTAGGATTTGGGACCGGAGGGGTCGCTCTTTTTGCAGGAGTTCTGTCCGCTGCATCCGCATCCGCTGCATCCGCCGGATGTTTTTTGCGCTGCAGGAACAGCCGCCTTTTTCCGCGGAAGGAGCGGACAATGCGGGCAATGATATAGCAGAACGACCACAGGATCAGCCCGGCCAGAACGAGGTACAGCAATGTCAGCAGCATGACGGAAATCCCCTTTCAAAACAGCAGTGAACCGATCTGGTAGACCAGCATGGACGCCAGGTACGCCATGCCCAGCTGCCAGCCGAGGCAGGCCAGCGTCCACTTGATGTCGCCCATCTCGCGCCGGATGGTGGCGATGGCAGCCACGCATGGGGTGTAAAGTGCGCAGAACACCAGAAAAGCGTAGGCGGCCACGGGAGTAAACGTGCCGCCCAGGGCCAAAAAGCTACGGTAGCGCCGGAGGCGGTGAGGGAAAAGCCGTAAAACAGGCTCATGGAAGATACCACGGCTTCTTTGGCAATCAGGCCGGTCAGCAGGGGCCACGGCGGCCTGCCACACGCCGAAGCCGCAGGGCAGAAACAGAGGCGCGATGGCGCTGCCCAGGGCAGCCAGCAGGGACTGGGACACGTCGGTGGTGTACTGTCCGTGGAGCGTGAAGCTCTGCAGCAGCCAGAGCACAACGCTCATGGCCAGGATCAGTGTGGCCGCCCGGCTTAAAAAGTCCTTCACTTTTTTCCCACACGTGAGTGCCCACGTTGCGTACGGTGGGCATGCGGTAGGGGCGGAAGTTCCAGCAGAAACGGGGCGGCCTCGCCCCGGAAAAATGGAGCGTTTGAGAATCAGCCCCGACAAAATGGCAAGGCAGATGCCGATCAGATAGAGGGAGATGACGATCAGTGCCCGGTTTCCGGGGAAAAGGCGCTCACCAGCAATCCGTAGATTGGCAGGCGGGCTGAACAGGACATAAAGGGCACCAGCATGATGGTCATACGGCGGTCTTTTTCATTTTCCATGGTGCGCGCGCCATGACGGCGGGCACCGTACATCCGAATCCCATCAGGAGGGGGATGAACGCTTTGCCGGATAGGCCGAAGTGACGCAGGGTGCGGTCCATCACAAAGCGGCCCGGGCCATGTAGCCCGAATCCTCCAGAATGCTCAAAAAGAGGAAGAGGATGGCAATCATGGGCAGGAACGTGAGAACGCCGCCTACGCCGGCGATGACGCCGTCGCACACCAGGGACACGGCCCAGGGTGCTGCGCCGATGCCTCCCAGGGCGCTGCACGGCAGGCTCCACGCCATTTTCGATGACGGCGGCCAGCAGATCGCTCAGCCCGCTGCCGATGGGGCCGAAGGTGAACCAGAACATAACGGCCAGCATGGCCAAAAACACTGGGAAAGCCCAGAATTTATGGGTGACCACGGCGTCGATGCGGTCGGTCCAGGTTTTTTTCCCTTTCTGGCGAACTTTTTCACTGAGGTCTGCACCACCGCTTCAATGAAACGGTAGCGGCTGTCAGCAATCAGGGGTTTCCCGGTCGCCCAGGGGGAGGAGGCCTCATATTCCTCGGCGATCTGCTCAATTTTAGCCGCTTCCCGGCCGGAAAGATGCAGGTGTTCTGCCACGTCTGCATCCCCTTCGATCAGTTTGATGGCGGCCCAGTGCGCGGGAATGCCGGCTTCATAAGCTTTGTCGTGGATCACTTCGCCCACACGATGGTGGATTTCATGGGTGTAGTCGTCGTACAAATCGTCCGGCTCCACGGTGAGCCCCGTATGCATCTGGCGGTGGGCCACTTCCAGCAGGGTGTCCAGTCCCGTGCCGTCCCGGGCAGAAATGGGAATCACCGGCACGCCCAGATGCTGGGACAAACGCTCCACATCAATATGATCGCCGGCTTTTTCCACTTCGTCCATAAAATTTAACGCCAGCACCATAGGCCGCTCCAGTTCCAGCAGCTGCATGGTGAGGTAGAGGTTGCGCTCCAGATTGGTAGCGTCCACGATATTCAAATGGCATCCGGATGCTCGCCAATAATAAATTGCCGGGCCACGATCTCCTCCATAGAATACGGGGAAAGAGAATATATGCCCGGCAGATCCACTCATGGTCATTTCCTGTGTGCCCAGATGTGCCGTGCCCTCTTTTTTTCTACGGTCACGCCGGGCCAGTTGCCCACATACTGGTTGGAGCCGGTCAGCGCGTTGAACAGGGTGGTCTTTCCGCTGTTGGGGTTGCCCGCCAGGGCGATTTTCCACTGACGGGTGTCGTGGGCGGCGGCATCATAGGTTCTGGGGTGGGCAGCGGCTTCGTGGCTGTGGGGCGCGGCGCATACGCTCACGCTGGGCGCGGTCCACATGGGGCAGGGGGCGTTCCCGGAGGGTTTCCCTTCAAAAGCAGCAGGCGCACGGTGATCTGAGCAGCGTCAGCCTTGCGCAGGGACAACTCATAGCCCCGCAGCGAAAGCTCCATAGGGTCGCCGAAAGGGGCGATTTTCACCAGGGTGACGCAGGTGCCGGGGGTCAGTCCCATGTCGATCAGGCGGCGTTTCACTGTGCCGGACTGGTTGGACAGGGACAGAATCTCACAGCTTTTCCGCTGGGCAGGTGGTCCAGGGTGTCCACTTTGCGCTTGGCTGGGGTGGGTTCATGTAGCATAACAATCGTTTCTCCATCCTGTGGGGCAGCCTGGGCCGCCCAAAACTTCCATACAACGTTTATTATACCGTGCCGCGCCGCTGCGGACAATGGCGGAATGCTACAAAAAGAGAACGCCTGCGGCGAAATTTTGTGAACGGTTCCCCGCTCGACAGCGTTTGCGCGGTTTCACCGCCGGAAAAGCGTATGATTGGAGCCGTAGTTTCGAGAGAGGGGCGAGGCGCATGAAGGCGATCGTTTTGGGGAAAGCGGAGCGGCAGATCCTGGCAGGTGTTCCGGTTCTGTTTCTGGCGGGAACACTGATCCATTTTTTTTATACGGATTGAGCGGGGAATTTTTTTTGGTGGGACTGCTGGCACCGGTGAATGAAAGCGTGTGGGAGCATCTCAAGCTGGCGCTGTGGCCCACCACGCTGTGGTGGACGGCAGGGTACCTGTGGGCCCAGCGCCGCGGCAGAGAACTTGATGCGCCAGCCTGGTTTGCGGCGGCACTGGGCGCGCTGCTGACAACAGAGATCACCATTGTGCTGCTGTTTTATTTTTTATACCGGAGCTTTGGCGTGGAATCGCTGGCGGCGGATGTGCTGCTGTTTTTCCTGGCAGTGCTGCTGGGACAGATCGCGGGCGGAAAAATTTATCAGCGGGGCAGCAGCGTATCCTGGGTGTTTCCGCTGGCGCTTCTGGCGTTGCTGCTGGCCCTGTTTGCGGCGTTTACACTGGCGCCGCCGGACCTGCCGCTGTTCACCGATCCCAATAGCGGGGTGCGCGGCATTTTCCGGGTATAAAGGCCGACGCGGCCGAGATACACTGCCGCGGGCGATGAAGGGACAAAAACCAGTTTTGAAAAATTCACAGTTTCCGTATCGGGAACTGTGAATTTTATTTTATATATTTTTATATTGACTTTAATAATATTTATGATATACTAAAAATAGTTAAAATAAAAAATGAGGAGATGAAAATATGGAGTTGATAAAATACCACAGTGGATGCTGGCACTGGAGGAAGAGGACGCTGCTTTTTTAAAAATTTTCTGATGAAGTCGGGATCGCTGAAAGACATTGCAAAGCTGTATGGCGTCCCCTATCCCACCGTACGTTTGCGGCTGGATAAGCTGATTCAGAAGGTTTCGCTGAGCGAGCAAAAAGGAAGAAGAACCGTTTCTGGCGTTTATCAAGGGGCTTGCGGTGGATGCGCGGATTGATCTGGAAACGGCAAAGATGATTATGGAAAAATATAAAAAAGAAAAGGGGAATTTGTCGTGTTGAATACAGTGTTGGAGCTTTTGTGCACCATTGCGCTCACGGTGGCGATCGTTGGCGTGCAGAACTATCTGAGTACGCGGCAGGCGTGGCAGCTGGGAGCTGTCGTTCCGCTGCTTTCGCTGGCGGTGCTGGTTGGAGCAGCGGTCATATGGTCCTTGCCGCTGTCGGCAAAGCTGGTGGTTCCGGGGCTTTTGATTCTGGGGTTGGAATTGCTGCTCTGGGTGGACGGCCGTGCGCAGCGGCGCCGGCGGGAGCTGGACAAAATGAAGGCAAAAGATCTGTAAGCTGCCGGGGGAGATGCTCTTGCGGTGGTGCTGTGCGGTACGCTCGGCCCGCGCTTTTTGTGCGCGCGGTATTTTTGGGAGCGGAGCCTTCCGGAGACATGGAAAAAGGACGGTTTGTGTATTTTCTGGACATCAGAGCCGTAATTATTACCAAAAAACAGGCGGCATATTCTTGCGGTTTTTGTCGAATGGGGGTATACTATAAGAACGGAAAGAGAGGGGAAACACCGCCACCTGAGCGGCGGCGTGGTTTCGGGGAAAGGAGCACACGCGGTTATGGAAGCGTCCCAGAGCATACAGCTGAAAACAGAACAGAAATTGGTGATCAGCCAGCGGCTGCAGCAGCAGCTGGCAATCTTGCACATGACGCTGCAGGAGGTAGCGGCCCTGGCCAATGAACAGCTGCAGTCCAATCCGATGCTGGAGGTGGCGGAAGGGGCGGAAGCGGCGGACTCGCCTTTTTCCGATCTGTCGCTGGACGCGCTGGAGGGAACGCTGGCGCGCAGCGAATCGTTTGACGACGGTGCGCTGCCGGTTTCCAGTGGGGCGACCTTTTACCGCGCCGGGCAAAGCGGGCGCCGGCGGACTTTCTCCGTTATACTTATAAGCCCGAATCGCTGGAGGATTATCTGGCGTTTCAGCTGGCGGATTATCCTCTGAGTGAAGCGCAGAAGCAGATCTGCCGGCATTTGATTGCCATGCTGGACGAGCATGGTTTTTTCCGGGAACCGCTGGCGGATGCGGCGCAGCTGCTGGGGACGGATGAATTTGAACTGACGCAGATGCTCTATGTTATCCAAAGCCTGGATCCGCCGGGCATCGGTGCGCGGGATCTGCAGGAATGCCTGATTTTGCAGCTGGCGGCTGGAGACTTTGCTTCAATGGTTACACGGTGCGCATTGTGAAAGAAGGGCTGAACTGCTGTCCCAGAACCGGATCGGCGCCATTGCGAAGCTTTGGGCGTGGATACGGCGCAGGCCAAGGCCTGCTGCGATGCGGTTCGCGCGCTTTCGCCCATTCCTACCCGCGGGTTTTATACCGGCGAGGACAGCGCCTATGTGGTGCCCGACGCGGTTGTTATCCGCCAGGGGCGGAACTGTTTGTGCAGATGAACGACAGCATGATTCCCCATTTGGTGGTAAACAGGGACTATGAGGCGCTGCTCGCCGAGAGCAAGGATGAGAATTTGTGCAGCTATCTTCGGTGCAACCTGGCTTCGGCCAAAGGACTGATATCCGATATTTCCGCTCGGCAGAGCACGCTGCAGCGCCTGATCTGTGCGGTTGTGGCCTGCCAGCGCCCGTTTTTTTACCGACGGCAAAAGCCTGCAGCCCATGATGATGTCCGAAGTAGCCGAAGCGCTGGGCGTGCATGTGTCTACGGTCAGCCGCGCCATTGCGGGGAAATACATTGTCTGCGCGGCGGGCACGGTGAGCCTTAAGTCGCTGTTCACGTCCGGGTATGCTTCCGGGGGCCTGTCCGGCGCGGTGTCTGCGGCGGTCATCAAACGCAGGCTGGTGGAACTGATCGCGGCGGAGGATCCTGCCGCTCCGCTGTCGGACGACGCCCTGTGCAGGAGGTTTGAGGGAATGGGAATCCATATTTCCCGCCGTACCGTGGCGAAATACCGTGAGGAGCAGGGGATCCCTTCCTCCAAGTGCAGAAAGGGCACGTGGGCCTGAATGCGGAGCAGTGTTTTCGGGATCCGAAAACAATAAAAACAGGGAGCACGGAACATCATGTTCCGTGCTCCCGCCGGCCTTTTGGGCGATGTGTGCGGCAGACTCAAGATACAGCGCTGGTCAGTTCAAAGATGATGCCGTTGGGATCGGTGACATAGCACCATTGGATAGTCTGGCCGAATTCGTCATAGGACAGGGGCTGACTCATGGCTGTGCAGCCGTGCTCTTCCAGTTTTTTGACCCAGCCGTGGATGTCGTCCACCATGAAGGTCAGGTAGTGTGCGCCCCGGTGTTCAGCGGCATTGGACTGCATGGCGCTGAATTCCATGAACTGGATGCTGATGCCGCCGGGCGCCTGAACCATGGCGCAGCGGTATTCCGTACCCGCCGGCACCTGCATGGCCGCGCACTCTTCCGCCGAGCCAGCCCAGGGTGTGATCTCACCGGTGAGCGCAAAGCCCATGACGTCGGTATAAAACCGGACGGCTTTTTTCTATGTCCTGTACGATCAGGCCGATATGGTCGATGCTTTTGATTTCCATGGTATTTCTCCTTTTGCAATCGTATTTTTTGAGAACATATCTTTGCAAAAACCCGGACAGTGGCACACTGTCCGGGTTTTGTAGCAGAAAAAGAGGGCGTGCCGCTCAAAAGAATTTGCTGATGCCGTCGGTGGCCAGAGCCTGGTCGGCACTGATGGTGACGACAAACTTGATGCTGTGCTTTTCGGAGAAGTTCTCCAGCCAGTCCAAAAACTTTTCGACTTCGGGCGAGATATCGCTGGGGACGATCTTGCACAGAGAGTCGATAAAGATCTGGGAAATGTCGTAATTGCCGGCATACAGGCCGCTGATGAAACCCCTTGAGGGAATCGAAAGTGTCGATGCTGTATTCGCTGGCTTCCACCAGGCGAATGCTGTTATGAATATCGTAGGTCAATTTGGAACCGCGCTCGATGCACACCATTGCCGGCTTCGGTTTTGGCGGCTTCGTTGATCAGGTCGATCATCTGCTTTTTTTTGCCGGTGCCTTTGACGCCCATAATTACTCTTACCATAATTGTTCAACTCCTTTAGATAATAAAAGATGGAGGTGGTTTCTTTTGTGCATTTAGCATATCATATTTCAAAAGAAATGACAACCGAAAAATGCTTATTTCCCGAGTTTCTCCAACAGCGCCGCGCGCATATCCTCATAACCGGGCTTGCCGAGCAGGGCAAACATGTTTTCTTGTAGATTCCACACCGGGCTGGTTGAAGGGGTTTACGCCCAGGAGATATCCGCTCAGACCACAGGCGTATTCAAAAAAATAAATCAACTCACCCATATTTTGCGCATCGTTGCGTGCGGACCGGACGATCAGGTTGGGGACGCCGCCGTCCACGTGGGCCAAAAGCGTGCCGTCCATGGCTTGTTCATTTACAAAGGACATGTCCTTTCCGGCCAGGAAATTGAGCCCGTCGCCGTTGCTCTCATCGAAAGGGACTGTCAGAGTTGTCCGGGGCTGATCGTAGCGCACCACGGTTTCGAACATCAACCGCTCGCCCTGCTGTATGTACTGACCCATGGAGTGCAGGTCAGCTGTGAACTCCACGCTGGCGGGAAAAAAGCCCCTTGCCGTCCTTGCCTTCGCTTTCGCCGTACAACTGTTTCCACCACTCGGCCATGAAACGGAAAGACGGCTCGTAGCAGGCCAGGATCTCCACTTTTTCCCGCATTCATACAGCGCGCTGCGGGCAGCGGCATACTGCCAGGCGGGGCACTGCGCGCCGCCTTGTGCACAGTTTTCCATCATATTGGCGGCTCCGGCCATCAGTGCGTCGATGTCTACGCCGCACACAGCAATGGGCAGCAATCCCACGGCGGTGAGGACGCTGTAGCGTCCGCCGACGTTGTCGGGTACGACAAAGGTTTCATATCCCTCGGCATCGGCGAGGGCCTTAAGTACGCCGCGTTTGGCGTCCGTGGTGGCATAAATACGCTCCCTGGCGCCTTCTTTCCCGTATTTCTTTCGCACAGCTCACGGAAAAAGCGAAAGGAAATCGCCGGCTCTGTGGTGGTGCCGGATTTGGAGATGACGTTGATGGAAAAATCCTGCTCGCCGATCAGTTCTGCGCTTTCCGTCAGCGCATCGGTGCTGAGGGTGTTGCCGGCAAAGTAAATGTTCGGCGTGTCCTTCTGCTTCTGGTTATAATTGGGGAACACAGGGCTTCGATGACGCCACGGGCTCCGAGATAGGACCCGCCGATGCCGATGACCACCAGAGCGGCGGATTGGGCCTGAATCTTTTGGGCGGCGGCTTTGATGCGCGCGAATTCCTCGCGGTCATAATCCCGGGGCAGGTGCACCAGCCCACAAAGTCATTGCCTTCACCGGTTGCGTCCTGAAGCCAGGCCTGGGCTTGGGACAGGGCGTCTTCCCCCAGAAGGAAAAAATAGTCTTTGGGAACAAATGCAGAGCAGTTTTTCGTATTGACTTGAATCATGTGGTTATCCTCCCCTGAGCGGCACCGCTGCGGCAGCCGCCTGTTCTTTCTTTGAGTGTATCATAGGCAGGGGCAAAGTCAAGGGAAAATCGCCGAAAAGGAGGTGATTTTATACAACAAATAGAGACTGCTTCAATAATTTTTGTACAATATCCCAGTAGGAGGGCGTTCTACGGACTCTCCGGCTACCAGCAGGATGGTAATAAGCGTTTCGCCTTCAGAGGTAATGGTCAGTGTACCAAGCTCCTGCCCCTCTTCTACCGGAGCCGCGATATGGGGAACCAGCTCCATGTTTTTTCTACCGAAGAGACTTTTGTTTTTTCCACCAGGAGTTTGTCGCGACTGGCAAAAATGGGCTGCACAGAGTCCTTTTTTTCCCATGCTGACAGGAATGGTGGGCAAGGCCTCGTTGGGATATACATCCACCAGGGTGTAGTTGGCGAAGCCGTAGGAAAGCAAATTTTTGGCGGTTTCAAAGCGTTCGGCAGAGGTGGGGGGGCTTTCATCACGGCGGCGATCAATTCCATGCCGTCACGCTCGGCGGTGCCGGAAAGACAGTAGAGAGCTGAATCGGTGGAGCCGGTTTTCAGGCCAGTGGCGCCGTCGTAATAGCGAATCAGTTTATTCGTGTTGGCCAGCTGGAATTCTCCGCCCCGCAGAGAGTCCATCCAGAGTGTGGTGAAGCGGCGGATATCCGGGTGATTCAGAATCAGCTCCCGGGACATGAGGGCGATATCGTAAGCTGAAGTGAGATGCCCTTCTGCAGGCAGGCCGGTGCAGTTGCGGAACGTGGTGTCGGCCATCCCCAGATCTTTGGCGCGCTGGTTCATGCGTTCGACAAAGCTCTCTTCACTGCCGGCCACGGCTTCGGCCAGGCAGACGGCGGCGTCATTGCCCGATGCCATGCAGACGGCTTTCAGGAGATCTTCCACACTCATCTGTTCGCCGGCTTTGAGATACACCTGGCTTCCGCCCATGGAAGCGGCGTGGTCGCTGGCAGAAAGCATGTCTTCATAGTGCAGCCTTCCGTCGTCGATGGCCTCCATCACCAGCAGCAGCGTCATGACTTTGGTGACCGAGGCTGGCTCCAGCCGTTCGTGTTCGTTCTCGGCATAAATGAGCGTGCCGGTTTCCTTTTCCATCAGGGCCACGCTCTGGGCGCCGGAAGTGATGGGCGCAGCCTGCGCCGCCGGCACGAGGCTGCCCAGCAAGAGCAGAAGGCACAGGCACAGCGAAAGCAGCTTTTGTGGCATAAAAATCTCCCCCTACATGTTCTGTTTTCTGATAAAGAGCGTATGCCGGGGAAAAAACTTATGCCTGTCCCAGCCATGCGGGGACAAAAAGTTTGCCGGTCAGTGTTTCAATAGGGGTTCCCTGAAAACAGAAAAGGAAATCTTCGACAGAAAACCTGTTGCAAAATGACGGCGCTTCTGCTATAATAAGCACACTGAATTTTGCAGGGTTGGTATATCGGTATTACAGCGGCTTCCCAAGCCGTTAAGGCGGGTCCGACTCCCGTACCCTGCTCCATAAAAAAGGGCATCCGCACTGCGGATGCCCTTCTTTTTTATTTGAACCACAGAACTTGTGTTTCAGCGGACTGCTGCCTCGAAGTTTCAGCGCCGAAGCCGGTGGTTCTGCTCGTAATCTTTCAGGGATTTCATAGCCTGACCGGAGAGCGGGAAAAGGATGGCGATATTGAAGACTGTCATCAGCCCCACGCCCACATCGCCCAGATCCCAGACGAAGGTGTAGGTGGCCAGGCCGCCGACGAAGAGCATGATGAGAGCCAGGGATTTTATAGGCTGTCTGGGACAGCCAGTTGTCGCCGAAGAGAAAGCCACATTGGAACGGGCGTAAAACAGGATGCCGATGAAGGTGGAGAAGCTGAACAGCCACAGGATTGCCGCAATGAACACCACGCCGAACTCACCCAGATGATAAGCCATGGCTGCCTGGAGCAGATCCATACCCGTCAGGCCGTCCACGACTTCGGCGGGAGCCAGGAGCATGATCATAGCGGTGCATGAGCAGATGATGATCGTATCGATAAACACGCCCAGCGCCTGCATCAGGCCCACCTTGGCGGGATGGTCGCTCTCCGCGGCGGCTGCGGCGCAGGGAGCGGAGCCGGAGCCGGCTTCGTTGGAGAAAAGGCCTCGCTTGACGCCCTGCATCAGCACGGCGCCGAAGCCGCCTGCCACTACCTGGCGCAGGCCGAAAGCCTCGGCAAAAATGCGCTCAAACACTGCCGGCAGCTGATCAATGTTCAGAAGAATCAGGACGATGGTGATGAAGAAATAGCAGCCCGCCATAATGGGTACCAGTACGTCCAGTACCTTTACGGTGGCGTTTTTGCGCAGTACGATCACGGCAGCCAGGGCCACCAGAACAATGGTGGTGTAAAGCGGGGGGATGTGAAAGGCATTATGGAATGCAGAAGTTACGGAATTGCTGATAACCTGACTGATTCCGCACCAGCAGATCAGTCCGGAGACAGCGAAAAGCACCGCCAGGATGCAGTAGCGCCGGGGCTTTCCGCCGCGCCGGGCGGCGAGAAATTTATGGATGTAGTAGGCCGGGCCGCCGCGCCAGCCGCCGTAAAAGCGGATCTTTTTCCTTGTAAAGCTGGGCCAGTGTAGCTTCCACAAAGGCGGTGGAAGAGCCGATCAGAGCGGTAACCCACATCCAGAATACCGCGCCGGCGCCGCCGGCAGAAATGGCGGCCACCACGCCCACAAGATTGCCCATGCCTACCCGGGTGGCAGTGGAAACCACGAGGGCCTGCAGCGCGGACAGTCCGCCGTTTTTTGTGGCTGCGCTTCTCCAGCGTGGCCCGGATCATATCCGGAAACAGGCGCAGGGGCAGGAAACGGGTTCGGAAGGTAAAATACAGTCCGGTGGGAATCAGCAGCAGCACCAGAAGCGGCAGGCCCAGTGTACCGCCGCCGGGCAGCGGAAGCGTAATCAGATCGCCCCACAGAAAGGTGTATACGGTTTCAATCAATGTGATAATTAGTGTCAGCATGCAAAGTGCCCTCCGAATGCAGGTTGTATTTGTTCGCGCTTTAGTATATAGTAGGGATCGAAATTTGTAAAACAGATAAAAATATGAATCAAATCGAAAAATTCGATGATACGATGGGAGGTACAATACGATGGACACACGCCTGCTGACGACCTTTGTCTATGTGGCGGAATTGGCGAGCTTCACCCGGGCGGCTGCTGCGCTGGGCTATGCCCAGTCCACCGTGTCTTTTCAGATCAAACAGCTGGAGGCGGAGCTGGGCGCCAAACTGTTTGAACGGATCAACCATACTGTGGCGCTGACCGACAGTGGCCGGGAAGTACTGCAGTATGCGCACCGCATCAATCAGCTGTCTGAGGAGATGCTGCGCTCAGTGCGCCAGGAAAAACGCCCGGCGGGCCATATCCGTCTGGCGGCAGCGGACTCTCTGTGCCCGATGCTGCTGGGCACGCCGTTCCTGGAATTCCGCCGCCGGTATCCTGATGTGTCGGTCAAAGTGATCGCGGCGGAGACTTCCGAGATGTACTGGATGCTGGATCACAACGAAGCGGACTTGGTGCTGACGCTGGACAGCCATATTTATAAGGCGGAGTATGTGATTGCCGGAGAGGAGAAGGTGCGCGCCCATTTGTGGCTGCGCCGGATCATCCTTTGGCGCGGCGGCAGGAGGTGGATGTACGCGAACTGCTGCAGGAGCCGTTTATGCTGACGGAGCAGGGCATGAGCTACCGCCGCCTTCTGGAAGAACATTTGGCGGAACAGTCGCTGGAGATCCGGCCCGTGCTGGAAATTGGCGACGTGTACCGCATCTGCCGTTTGGTGGAGCAGGGGCGGGGCTTTCCTTTCTGCCGGACTATGCAACTGCCGAAGCGGAGCGGGCCGGAAGGCTGGCGTATCTGTCGGTGAAGGGATTTGATGTCGATGTGTGGAAGCAGCTGCTGTATCACCGGGACAAATGGGTATCTCCGCCGATGCAGGCCGTGATGGAATACTGCCGCTCGTGCGAAATGGAATCATAAAACAATAAAGCAGCAGCCCCCGGCTTTTTGAAAAAAAGCCGGGGGCTGCTTCTGCATGAGAGCAGGTTTAGACAGACAGGGCGTCCTCGATTTCCAGACCGGGGTTGTGCTTGGTGAGAAAGTTCACAGCCCATTCGCCGCCGAAGGCCACCAGCAGGCGGCCCCGAAATCTTCCAGCAGCGCTGCGCCGGTGCACAGCACCAGATCTTTGGCCGGCATGGGGCAGGCGGTGATATGGCGCAGGTGCTCATAGGGCAGACCGGAAGTGTACAGCTCTACGCCGTACTCATTTTCATCCGGTACTCGAACACATCGAACTGCAGCGTGCCCACCACGCCCACAATGACTTCTTCGAGACCGGAGTCGGGCACTTTGAAGATCTGGATGGCGCCCTCCTGGGCGATCTGCTCGGTGCCCTTGATGAACTGCTTGCGCTTCATGGTGTTTTTTGGGAGATACGCGCATGAAGTGCTCCGGCTCGAAAGTGGGGATGCCGGAGTATTTGAATTTTTGCCGGGCACGGTGATAGTATCGCCGATGGAGAACAGGCCGGGATCAAACACGCTGATGATGTCGCCGGCATAAGCCTCTTCCACGATTTCGCGTTCGGCAGCCATCATGGTCTGCGGCTGGCTCAGGCGCATTTTTTTGCCGCTCTGCATGTGGTAATACTCCCTGTCGCGCTGGAAATGGCCTGAGCAGATGCGCATAAAGGCCAGCCGGTCGCGGTGGGCCTTGTTCATATTGGCCTGGATTTTGAACACGAAAGCGGAAAAATCTTCGGAGAACACGTCGATCTCGCCGCAGTCCGCCGTGCGGGACAGCGGGGGGTGGTCATGCGCAGAAATTCCTCGAGAAACGGCTCCACACCGAAGGTGGTGAGGGCGGAGCCGAAGAACACGGGGGAGAGAGTGCCGTGGCGCACGGCCTCCAGATCAAATCCCGGCCGGCGCCCAGCAGTTCCACATCGTCGCGCAGTGTGGCGGCTTTTTTCTCGCCCAGGATTTCCTCCAGTGCCGGATCATCCAGAGCCACCTCCATGGCGTTGACTTTCTTGCCCTTTTCCTCGCCGGAGAAAAACAGGATGCGGCTTTTCTCCCGGTCATACACGCCGCGGAACTCTTTGCCGCAGCCGATGGGCCAGTTCATGGCGTAGGTGTCGATGCCAAGCTCTTTTTTCCACCTCTTCGCACAGCTCAGGGGATCTCTGGTTTCCCGATCCATCTTGTTGATAAAGGTGAAAATGGGAATGTGCCGCCGGGCGCAGACCTTGAACAGCTTCCGTGTCTGGGGTTCCACGCCCTTGGCGCCGTCGATGACCATCACGGCGCTGTCGGCGGCCATCAGAGTGCGGTAGGTGTCCTCAGAGAAGTCCTGATGGCCGGGGGTGTCCAGAATGTTGATGCAGAAGCCATCGTACTGGAACTGCATCACGGAGGACGTAACGGAAATGCCGCGCTGCTTCTCGATCTCCATCCAGTCGGAGGTGGCGGCCTTGGCCCGCTTGCCCTTGACCTCCCCGGCCTGGGCGATGGCCCCGCCATAGAGCAGAAACTTCTCGGTCAATGTGGTCTTGCCGGCGTCCGGATGAGAAATGATAGCGAATGTTCGCCGCCGGGAAATTTCTTCTTGCAGTGTAGACATATACGAATATCCTCCAATAGATGGTGTCAGGGGTTTTCCGGAATTGGTTTCCAATATACCAGACATCATGTATATACAACCATTTAAGCTAACATATTTTTGTATATTTTGCAATCATTTTGCGCTGAAATCAGTGCAGAGAAAAAATTTTTAGAAAGTTTCAAAAATTTTGTCCAAAATTCGATTTTTGTTGTTGTTACTATATAGAAGGCCATGCAAACTATGATACAATGCCCCGGAGAACAAATAAAGGGGGGATTATCTTGCTTTTGCTTGCGCCGTGCTTAGCGCTTTTGGAAACGGAAGAGGAGGCACAGTCTTTTTCTGCGTTTTTGAACGGTATCATCGGCTTGTGCTGAAAAAAGCGCGGGATGTGGTAAAGACACAGGAAGCGGCGGAGGATGTAGGACAGGAGGTGTTTCTCTATGCAGCAGAACATTTTGAAAAATTCAATGGCCGGAAAGAAAGGACATTGTGCATTATCTGAGACTTTGTACGCAGTCCAGAGCCATTAATTATTTAAACAAAAACCGGCTGGAAGAGCCGCTGGACGAAGAACAGATCGCAGCGGGCGGTATCTGTGTGGAAAACACGGAACAAATCCTGCTGCGCCACGATACGGCAGCGCGCATTTTAACAGCGGTGGAGAAACTGCCGGAGCACTATCGCGCTCCGCTGGATCTGAGGTTGAACGGAGAGTCCTACCGTGATATTGCGGAGTTGTTGGGTATCGGCAAAGACGCTGCCTATAAACGCGTTCAGCGTGGCTATAAAATGATTCGGGAGGAGGTGCTGAAATCCGATGGCGAATGAACGGGAAACGGTGTCTCTGCAGGGTATGATCCGTTGGGCACTGGCCGAATGCGCGGCGCGGGAAATTGACGCCCTGCCGGATATTCAAGAATTAAATGCACTCTATCCGGATACCGCTGCGTTCCGCCGCAGGGTCTTTTTCTGCGATCGGGAAATGGAAGAAACAGGAAAAGCGCCGCCCGCTGCGTGTGCTGAAGCATATCATTGTGGCGGCGGCGGTTCTGATCAGCGTGCTGTTTGGCACGCTGATGGTCAATGCGTCGGTCCGTACTGCGGTGGTCAATACGATTATAGAATGGACGGAACGATCGATCGGGATTCAATTTCAAGTGGAGGGCGCGACGTTGGCGGCTCTGCCCGAGGGGTATGGGCCGCATTATATTCCGGAAGGGTTGATGTATCAGGAGGAATTGTCCTGGCGGACAGAAGCCGGTTTTTCTTATGGCTATGAATCAGAAAACGGAGACAGCATTTTAAATATTGAGGTATGTATTGCAGAAAATGGTTCCGGTTATTATTTGGACGACGAGCATCACAGAGCATGAGCGCATCACATTTCATGGCGTGACAGCGTACTACGGCCATGGAACTTCCGTGGGTGGAGATGAAATCTGCACGCTGCTTTGGGTGGAACATGGAATCGAGCATTATATTTATACCAATGTGCCCGTATCCGAGCTGTTTACAATTGCGGAACAGATTTATTAAAGAACAGAAACCGAGAAGTGCCCGGCACAGCATGCTGGGCACTTCTTTTTTTGCACAAAAAAAAAAAGGAAGTTTTTGACAATTTCGACAAATATAAAAAAGTTTTGAAAATTTTGTCCAAAAATCGATTTTATGTTGTTGTTAGTCTATAGAAGGGCAATCAAGATTGTCCCATTATGAAAGGAGAGAATTCCAATGTACATGAAAAAACCATCGCATCCAGAATCCTGGCCTTCACCATGGCAATTGCCATGGCACTGACCCTGGGGGTCAGTGCATTTGCGGTTGAGTATCAGCCTTATAATGCAGATGACGCGACTATTAAAGGGAATGTCAGCGCTACGGCACAAACTTATTCCGTTACGGTGACGGCACCCAGTGATACAACTCAGATTAAAATGGAGGCGACCCTTTACCAAAAGCAGCTTATCGGCCGCAAAGAGATCAGTTCCATGACTGGCAGCACTTATACCTGGAAATGTACCAAGAGCCAGAGTGCAGCGATCGAAAAGGGCAAGACCTATGTGATCGAAGTGACTGCACAGGTGTATTCCGGCGGCGCATGGGATACCATTGAGGAAACAATCACCGTGAAAACCTGACGCCTGCCCCGGCGCGCGAAGGGGTGAGAGCCGAATCAAACTGTTTCGATGTCCGTAAAACATACAAGAACAGAAAGGAAGGTTGATTGCAATGTTCAAAAAACTGGCGTCGATGATGCTGGCCGCAGCCATGTGCCTGGCTCTGGGAGTGTCTGCGTTCGCGGCAGATACCGGCGCAAAGACGTTGCGGCAGGTTTACGATCTGGGCAACGGTGTGACCGCCGTCGTGGTGGTGGATCAGATCGGGAAAACAGCGATGCCGGCCCGTGACAGGAATTCCATGACGTTCTCCGACGTGGCCAGCCCCAAGAAAACCCAGCATTATAATTTCCTGGAGAATTATGGAAATTTCTGTGATCTGCGTGTGTGGAACGATGCCACCAAGAACGAGGGCACGCAGATGAAAGTCACCTTCAAAGCCACGGTCAACGGCAAGACGACGAGCTTTTCCCCGGTGCTCGTCGATCCCCAGTGGAGAGCTTATATCCAGCTGAACTCCAACCAGCCGGACAAGGGTATAAACGGCGGCGTGGATGCGACCATGGAAGCGGTGGACGCCCCTCTGTCCCTTATACTTTTGTGGCCAGCCAGGATTGGATGTAATTCTTATCCCGGAACGGGCGGGTGGCTTCCGCCCCGCCCGTTCCGGAAAATGCCCATAGCTATATAGGTAAAAGAAAACTCCTGCAATCCCTTGTTTTTTTACATGAAAAGGATAGACAATAATACGAAAGAGAGGTATTATAAAAATGACAAAGATGAAGAAATTGACGTCTGTTTTGTTGGCTGTCGTTATGGCCATGGGCTTGGCAGTTCCGGCGTGGGCGAGCATGGATTTTTCAGAAGAAGATGACATTGTGGTGAATCTAATGGAGGATAATTCTTATGAGGCAGAAGATAAGTTATCTGTAATCGGAGAATCGGGAAGCAAAATTATTGTTGTAGATCGAGAAATAGCTGAAACGATGGGAAAAGAAATTCTCTTTATAGATGAAGAAATGATGGTGTTCTTTGCAAATATGACGAATGCTGAAGTGGAACAATACACAGAGGTGCCACGGTATTTGCGTGCTGAAGATGAGCCAGGAGATGTTCTTGGAACTGGACTACTCCTGACGAATGGAAAGTATAACTATGTGACATATTATAAGGGCAATGTAGATAGGAATGCACTGGCGCAATCTGATATGATAAGTATGGGGGAATATGATAACATTGCTGAAATAGCTTATAATTTTGCGCGTGAAAAGACGGCGGTTTGTGAAAACACAGAGGCACGGACAAAGGTGGGCTTAGAGCAGGCGGATGAGATATTCGCGGTTGATATGCAAAATGTATACAGTAAGTCCGGGGCAGTAGTGGGATATCAAGGATGGACACTGTATGAAAAAATCTCGGTACAAAATCGGTTAATGGTGTACCGATGGGAGCTTATTCTGTAACTTGCGTAGCAAGATTTCAGCCACTGGATCAGTATCGTTGCGTTGATCTGAATGTAGAATTGTTTGTGCCAGTTAGTTTTAAACTTCTTGATGCCACAGAGTTACCTAAAAATGGGAATACATCTGTTTCGTTAAGCAATTCGGGTTTTTCTTGGTCTTATTCTATGGGGCCTTGTACGGCGACATCAACTTGGGATCAACAAACGGCGACTTGGAGAGTTAGACCTACTAATGCGTCTAATGGAGATTTGTGGATGGTGAAACCAGGGATTGATGCAGTTTCTAATGTTAAGGGTGCATCCCGGGGCAGGTAACCGCAACTATTTCTACGCCTACATTTTATATGCTGGGCATTTTGCAAAAAAAATAATACCTTTTCTAAAACCTATAGTTTTGCAATTGGATAAATTGTGAGGGTACATATTATGGCAAGTATATATGGAATAGATTTCCTGTTGAAAATTCTAGGTGTGGCATCGGTCATACTGGCCGATATTACAATGATCATGCTGATTATTTATTTGTGGAACCATAGAAAGTGAAAGTTTGCCCAATCATAACAACTGATACCGTAAACATTTTTTCGCTGCTGCGTGCATCCTGTATTACCAATTCGCCGGTGCGCGGCAAACAGCGGTCCATTATGACTACACACTCTATTTTTGGAATTTGCTTTGCATGCGTCCGCTGCTTTATGGAAGCTTAGCGGCTCTGGTTGCGGAGCTTTGCAGCAGGCAGGAATTTTGCGTCTGCCGCACAAGGAAAAAGGCATCTGCCTCGCCCTTGCTGTCCTTTTGATTGTGCTGTACGCCATTGTGGTCGCTCTGAATATGGCGGGCAATTGGGGGAGTTCTGCAGCTGCAAAAACTTCCGCGCACGGGAAAGCCAGTATTTGGCATAAAGACTTGATTATGCTTGAAGTAGAAGATTTTACGAGTAAACAAGATTCATATGGTAGAGAAAATCTTGGCACAAAATATAGCCCGGAAATTGCGGCTTGTGCAATTTACTACCAGAACCTGTTTGGTATTACATTATAAGAGCGAAGGGTGACCGGCATAGAACGTATGGAAATTATCCCATTTCAGAGCTGCGGAAAGCTGCTCTTTGGTATGACACGGGAACAGGTGGAAGCGGTTCTGGGTGATGCGGGGCGCGACGAGGGGCGCGGACGGCTGCCTGCCCAATGCCCAATTGGTTTGGTACTGCAATATGCGTTATCATATCTGCTATCTGGACGGGCGAATGGAATGGGTGGAAGTGCCAAATCCGGAGGATGAAAACAGTGATGTATCTCTGTATGGGATCTGCCTGTTTCAGAGCAGGGCAGAGGATGCGGTGCGTGCGTTGAACAGTACGGTGCATGCATCCATGATTGCCCCGATCCGGAATTGAGTTACACTTGCTGGTTTGAGAACCTGGGAGTGACCTTGTGGCGGGATCAGATCTATCATCCGAAGCGGATGAAGGATGATGCGTATGCAGATTTCCGGGCGATGCCACGGGAAAATCAGCAGGATATGCTGCGCTTCTGGCATTTTCAGTCTGTGGCAGCGGAATCTAAAGTCTATCAAACGCTGTGTGGGGGCACTGGGGATTCCGCGGGTCTGACCATTAGGTTGCCTGATGCGCTTTGTGTTTAGAAAGGCCATTCTGTTGATGTTGGTCATAAGGCAAACGCCCCGTTACATCCCGTGTTGTAGCAGGTGCTTCCCAGTGCTGCCGCCCGCACCAAAATGGTGCGGGCGGCTTTTCTGGTTTGCGAACGTCTTTTGCACAGTTTCTGCAGCCTCGAATTGTTGAATCCTACAAAGTTTGCGATTTTTGAAAAAACTTTTGAAAATCATGTCCAAAAATCGAAAAATAATTGTTTTTATATATAGAGGGCTTTTTTTCCAACGCACGGCCCCGGCCGAGAGGAGAGAGAACAATGAAGGAGACGAAGCGGCTGTATCTGGCGCTGCTTGTCCTGGCAGCGGGGTTCTTCTGGTGTATGTGCGCGGGCCTGTTTTGGCCGGCGCAGGCGGAAGAGGATTCGGATAAAGGGGCGGGCGGCTTCACCGCTTGATACTGTCAAATTTAGTAACTTAAGTGATGAGGATTTCCAGTTCAATAGTAAATCACAATTGTATTATGCAAAAGCATTTTCAACATTGAGTGATGCAGAATATAGCGATGTTATTGGTAATTTGGTCATGAGTACAGACGATTATGTAATGCTTGCTGAACGGTTAGAAAAATGTGGAATCAAAGTTGGATGCATAAAAACGTATATACCCCGATGAAACTGCACCAACTACTGCCAATATAAAAGCTAATGTGGGGATCGATGATATTACTATCATTGCTACTGCAACACAGAGAAACAGGCTCTACAAATTGGATGGTGGGGCTGCTATCATGTTTGCACATAAAGAATCGGGGGCCGGATACTTTGGATGCGGCTACTATTTATTTTGACTCCACAAAAAGCTAATTATGTGGGCTATGAGGTGGGTTATACAGGAGCAATTACATTGAGTTCTGGCCGATATGCGACGCAAGGAACGCTGGCATTTAATTATAATGATCAAAAAATGGTGCCTGGTACAGTGTATACTGCTATGGCTGTCATTAAGCCGACTGCTGCCGCAGGAACGCGTATAGATTTTGGCATGGATTATGTTCATTCCTACTCGACAATAAGTGTTGTGCCTTCAAGTTTTCCAATTGGTATGGACTTTGGAGGAGAGGCCTCGTGGGTGGAAGTATCGGCGTTAATTTTGATGTTACAAAGTGTGAACATACCATTTCAATTGCTGATACTGGCAGTTTTAAGATTTAATTGATCGCTATTGTATTAAATGCAAAAAAGGAGCTGTGCGGATGAGACGTTCTGTTTTGCTGACGCTTCTGCTGGCGCTGGTATTGGCGAGCTGCGGGCAGCCGAATCCGTCCACAGCAGCGACGAGCTGCAGGAGGACACCCACTTGGCGCAGCAGTTATTTCTTGCGGATTTCAGCCGCAATTATGAAGTGCTGTATGTTCTGACCGGAGACATTCTGGAGGCAGCCGGAGATTTGTCCGTTGTCCGGAAGGAAACGGAACTGATGGAGAATACCTCGACCAGACGTTTTTCTCCTACCATCTGTGCGAGATCCAGAACGATTTCTTGCCGGAAGGCCCGCAGGAGGCGCTGGATGCTTATTATGAAGCGTTTTGGCAGTACACGGATGCGCTGGCCTGCTACACGCAGGAGCATTCGACCCTGTCGCCGGAAATGGAGCAGGCATTGCAGGGACTGGCAGACTTTCTTCCGCAGCAAGTGCCCTATGTCATAAAACATGAATGGTTCGACTTGGACGAAGCAGAAACCGGCCAGGCGGTCTCTTGGCTGCAGGATTGCACGGAGCATTTGCGTTCCGTTGTTCGTCAGGCGGAAGCGGAAGATACGGCATCCGGATGAAAAACAGCGTCAGCCAAACAGTGAGGGCAGCTGCCCTCACTGTTTTTTTTTTTTCGCACAATTTCTGCGCTGCTAAACTGTCACATCTTACAAAGTTTGCAATTTTTGAAAAAACTTTTTGAAAATCATGTCCAAAAATCAGGAAATCATTGTTTTTATATATAAAGGGCTTTTTGCAAACGCACGGCCCCGGCCGAAAGGAGAGAGAACAATGAAGGAGACAAGAAGCGGCTGTATCTGGCGCTGCTTGTCCTGGCAGCGGGGTTCTTCTGGTGTATGTGCGCGGGCCTGTTTTGGCCGGCGCAGGCGGAAGAGGATTCGGACAAAGGGGCGTGGGCGGCCAAAGACGGTATGGAAGATCCTGCAGCGGGTGCAGACGGCAAGCCGGCACAGGGATTTGCGGCATCTCATGTTTCCAGTGAGTATGAAATGTTTCAGACATTGAAAACGTATTCTCAGGAAGAATTAAGTGCCAGAGGATATACTGATGCAGAAATCGAAACAATACAGTCCCTGACCTATGAATCTGCGGTTTTCTGATCTCAGGATCTTCAAGAGAAGAAGAATTGGAGGGATATGGATATACCGGGGAACAGATCGATTTTTTATCAAAGCGTATGATGGGAACCTCTTGGCGACAAGGAGATACCAGAGCTCAGTGCTCCCTTGACCATTGCGCTGAGAGTGTATGATGCAAGCACATCAAAGTTACCTTGTATTCATTCGGAATGGGCATCAAAGCCTTTGATTTATGGGGAGGGCCATCCGTGGATGTTGCTGCAGTGGAATGGCAGGGATTTGGTCCTGACAGCCAAGCGCTTCGGACAAAGCGCCAGTTCAGTGCGAGCGCACAAATCTGATATTATAAAAATGGCGCCCTTGTGAAAAAAACTGCAAACCGCATTCAAAGCGGCAATCTTGGAGCAAGTGTTTATACGCAGATTGCCTGCACGATCGATGGCGGAAGTTGGGCAAAGGGGGGATATATATGTCCCGATTCAACCTGCTGCTGGAGGAAATGATTTAGGCGGGGCGACTTTTTTTCGGCTGCGTATCTGTACCATCTGTATCCGCTGAAGCCGGATGTTGATGGATCATCCATCGGGTCAACAGTAAACGGCGGCTTCGCCGGGGGTCTTCCGTTCCAGGCGGCATTCGAACGCGTGACGAGAACCAGCGCAGTCATTCGGCTCCGATGGAACCATGGAGCGCGTTTGAGTTTATGGGAGGAAAATGTATCGTTATGAATTTGTAGAAGAGAATGTAGCCACGTTCTTAGCTGCAGGAAATAAAATCACCGGGCGGTATGCGGATCAGGGGTTTCGTGTTATGCCGGCTATATTCCGACCAGTTATAGCACCGGAGGGTTACCCAAAGCCTTTTGACTTGATTTTTGAAAAAGAAGAAACTAGCAGGATTGACCGGATTGGTTTAATTTTGGCGATTGCATTTAACACGATACCCTCAATAAAGTGGAAGAGCTCGCATTCTGCGTGAAACAACGGATACTGCTCAAAAGTTCATTTTTATTGTTTTTTGCATAGACGCGGCGGCTTTTCGTGCAGAGTACAGGGGATCAAAGCGAGGGGCAAAATGGAGCATAAAAAGACAGAGTATTCTTTGGTAAAAATTGCTGATAGGCACTGTTGTAAGGGATCACTGGGCTCATTTATCTGGGGTTGCTGACGGGTTTTTTTCCCCGTTTGGCTGCTTTGAGAATATAGCGGCGCGGGGTCATTTTCTATTGCACCGTGATCCTTTGTGCAGTTATGGTATTCTGTACCTTTGCGATTATCAAAGCGATCAAAGAACATTCGCCGAAAAGAATGACCGCATCGCTCTTTGAAAGAAGACCCTGCAGAATTATTTCAGCGTTGCCGTCTGCACCGGCAAAAGAAAGGTGAGAGCTGAATGAAACTGTTCCGGTATCCGAAAAATATACAAGGGCAGAAGAGATGGAATATCATAATAAATAAGATAATGGCTGCTGTCTTTGCGGGTATTATGGTTCCTTGCATGGCAGTACCAGCATTGGCAATTGAGCGAGAACCGCGGAACATCAATCAAAGCGGCGGGGAACAAGACGGTATGATTGTACATACGTTGAAACAAACCTTATCTGCTGTTTCGGAAAATGCAGTCAAAGAAGCGTTGATTGGATTGGGTATGGATGAACGTGTGGTGGCTCGCATGGAATCTGATGTTCTGGAAGAACTTGCGGCGGCGGAAGAAATTCATGCGGTTATTGCGTATTATGAAATAGATGTCCACGATCGTACCGTATGTGTTGTGCCGGAAGAAACTGCATTGGCAGGGTGGAACGAAGTAACGCAATCTCTCCTGCTGCAAGCGATTATGACGCCAATCAATATGTGAAAGTGGTTACAACAACCAATCGCAGCTCTGATACCAGCGGCAAGAGAACGTATATGATTCAAAACATCTTTTACATGGCTTACAGATCCAGGCGCTTTTGGCGGAACGGATTTTTAGGAGTTAGTTCGTCCAACTGTACTTTAACCGTCAAGATGCAAGCGGATCTATCAGTTATCGTCATAAAAAGTATAGCGGGAAAAATTTAGTTTCCGATCAGGTCGAAACGAAAACACAAACGCCGAAACTACAAACAAACGATGCTGGAGAGATGCTTGGTATCGGTTTTGACTTTGATCTCCCTATCATTATTCTTCAAGCACAGGGTTGAAGACCGATGAATATTCGGAGTGGTATGGCTATCTTATGTGCAAAGGAGTCATTGCAGATCCGGCAATCGGCAGTTTTATCATTCTGGCACTTATTTACACCAATTTTCCGCGATTACAGGAGGCCTGCTTTCATATTGTGGGTGCTGCTCAACCCCATATTTATGCTTCTATTGACGTAAGTGCACCATTTGTGAATCAATATGCGCGATTGACTGTTCCGGCGCAGCAAGCAACCTTGAGGAGAGACGATCTTGAAACCAACGGGACATTCTTTTCTTTCAGGGGAAGGCAACACAGCATCGTAGAAGCGCTGCCGCCCGCACCTTTTTGTGCGGGCGGCTTTTTCAGCCGGCGGCGGGCATAAAGCGGGAATTTTCGCAAATCATAGAAAGGACTTGAAAAGAAGGAGTTGATCGACTATGGAGCAACATTCACCCCTGCACAATACATGCGAGATCGGTCCGCTGCGCAAGGTGCTGCTGCGCCCCGGACGGGAGCTGGAAAACCTGATGCCGGACTATCTGGGCGGCTTTTGTTTGACGACATTCCCTATCTGAAGCTGGCAGGAGGAACACGATCAGTTTGCCGATACGCTGCGCCAGTGCGGCGTGGAGGTGCTCTATCTGACGGATCGACGGCTGAAGCGGTGACGGACGAAGCCGTGCGCCGCCAGTTTATCCGGGATTATCTCTGCGAAGCGGGATCGAGCACCAGCATGCCCACGATTTGCTGGAAAAGTATTTTACCTCGCTCCCGGTAAAAGAACTGGTGGAACAGATGGAAGCGGGCGTGCGCAAGAGCGACCTGCAGCGCTGAACGCACCCGCCTGGCGGATCCTGACAGCTCTGGGCGAAGAGGAGTATCCCCTTCCTGGTGGATCCCATGCCGAACCTGTATTTCACCCGGGACCCTTTGCCGTGGTGGGCGGGGGTGTGACGATCCACCGGATGCACACAAAAACGCGCAACCGGGAAACGCTGTTCGGCAAGTATATTTTTGAGCATCACCCGCTACAAGCAGGTGCCCAAATGGTACGACCGGGCGGAAACGGCCTCTTTGGAGGGCGGCGACATCCTGGTACTCAGTCCCGAAGTGCTGGCACGGTGGGTATTTCCGAGCGCACGGGAGGATTCTATCGATAAGTTTGCCCAGACAGTGCTGGAAAACAGTCCTACCTTCAAAAAGTGCTGGCCATTAACATTCCAAAGACCCGCGCGCTGATGCATCTGGACACGGTGTTCACCATGGTGGACGTGGGTGTGTTTACTGTACACCCGGCCATTTTGCGGGATCTGGATGTGTATGTGCTGGAGCTGGCAAAGGCGGTGCGCTGCATATCCGTGAGGAAACAGGGGCGGCTTTCTGACATTCTGCAGCGCCATTTACAGCTGGACAAGGTAGAGTTGATCCTGCGGCGGCGGCAATCCCATTGACGCGGCCCGGGAACAGTGAGCGACGCCAGCAACACCCTGGCCATTGCGCCCCGGCGAGTGGTATATTCGCGCAACTATGTGACCAATCGCCTGCTGGAAGAGCACGGTATCACCGTACAGCATCCCCTCCAGCGAACTGTCGCGGGGCGCGGCGGCCCGCGGTGCATGAGCATGCCCTTTGTCAGAGACTGAAAAACGCGGCTTCTTTTTCCGCTGCGCCGCCGGTTTGCGGGGCGCTGGCTGTGTGCGCTGCGGTACAGGCTGCAGCGCGTTCGCCGCATTGGTAGCTGAAAGCAAAGGGAATCTGTGTTGGAAACAACAAAACAACAAAAAAGGAGAAGAACAATCATGGCAGTGAATTTGAAAGGCAGAAGTTTTTTAACGCTGATGGATTTTACCCCGGAATCCGCTATATGCTGGACTTGGGCCACGACTTGAAGGCCAAGCGCCGGGCGGGCGTGTGTGGGAACACACTCAAGGGCAAAGCATATCGTGCTGCTGTTTGAAAAGACCAGCACCCGCACCCGCTGCGCTTTTGAGGTGGCGATGACCCAGGAGGGCGGCACCGTAACGTATCTGGACGCCAATTCCTCTCAGATGGGGGTAAAAAGAATCCCTGGAGGACAGCGCGAAGGTACTGGGCCGTTTTTCGATGGCATCGAGTACCGCGGCTATGCCCATGGGAGAACGATGGAGCTGCTGGCGAAGCATTCTGGTGTCCCGGGGTGGCTTCAACGGCCTGACCGATGTGGACCACCCTACCCAGATCCCAAGGATATGATGACCATCGAAACACTGCGCAAAGTCCCCTGCGAGGTGAAAGTGGTGTTCCCGGCGATATCCGCAATAACATGTGCTATGCCTGGATGTACGGCTGCGCGAAAATGGGCATGCACTTTGGGTTATGGCCCGGCGTCCCTGAAGTGGACAAGACGGTGTTGGCTCCAGGTGCAGGATGGGCCCGGCGCACCGGAGCGACCATTGAAATCAGCCACGACGAACGGTGCCTGGCCGGGCGGATGTGATTTACTGTGATATCTGGGCCTCGATGGGCGAGGAAGATCTGATTCCTGAGCGGGCCAAGCTGCTCTCCCCTATCGTGTGACCACAGGAAATGCTGGAGAAAACAGGCAACAAAACGTGCTCTTTATGCACTGCCTGCCGTCGTTCCACTGACTTGAACACCAAACTGGCCAAGGAGTGGGAAGAGAAAGGCGTGGATATCCGGGAAGTGACCGACGGGTGTTCCGCGGCCCCCACAGCGTGGTATTGACGAAGCAGAAAACCGGATGCACTCGATCAAAGCCGTCCTGGTGGCGACTGGGGAGCCCTGAACAGGCGCGTGTCCCGTTTTTCAAGGGGCATCGGTCCCTGTGCCCTGCGGGGCGAGAAAATGAGGTGAATCATTTTTTGAAGCAGTTTAAGATGCCCACGGCGTATGCCATTCTGACGGGCCTGATTGTAGCGGTGGCCATTGCCACCTGGATCATTCTGCAGGGCAGTACGATTATGGGACGGACTTCCCATCGCGGGCAGCTATCATACAGTGGAGGCAAATCCGGAATTGGTGCGATCCTTCCAGCCGCTGCCAGGGCTTTTTCGATGCGGTGGATGGAGCTGTTCATTTTAATGGTGGGCGGTTTCCGGCGTTGTGGATGGGAAACCGGCGCCATTAAATCAATGGTGTGGCGGCGGTGGTGCGCAAAATGCGTGGCCGGGAGAAATGGATGATCTCCACTTAATGATTCTCGCTTGGCGGCAATTAATGTTCGGCATGTGGAAGAGACAATGGCGTTTTATCCCATTTTTGCTGCCGGGTGTTTCTGGCGGCGGGCTATGACGCGGCGGTTAGCATT
>VOFB01002010.1_pt1 | contig 49521 bp, 50 predicted proteins | sample 5384141 | NCBI WGS metagenome assembly VOFB01 (sample SAMN12384721, study PRJNA508395) | human gut metagenome | isolation source: healthy gut A | host: Homo sapiens | reverse complement strand
TTATAATAACATATTGTTCGAAAACAGATCCAACGTAAAAAAGGCAGAATATATCATATGAACACCAATGACATCTGGCTCATTGCCGGCCTCGGCAATCCGGAGCCGAAATACGACGGCACCCGTCACAACGCAGGCTTTGCCGCGCTGGACTATCTGGCCGGCAAGTGGGGCATCTCCGTCTCCAAGACCAAGTTTCAGGGCCTGTGGGGGCAGGGCGAGGTGGACGGCCACAAGGTCGTGCTCCTGAAGCCCCTGACTTATATGAACCTCTCGGGCGACTCCATCGGCCCGCTGGCGGGCTTCTTCAAGATCCCTGCCGACCACGTCATCGTCCTGTGCGACGACATCACCCAGAACCCCGGCAAACTGCGCATCCGGCCCTCCGGCTCTGCGGGCGGCCACAACGGCCTCAAAAGCATCATCGCCCGCCTCGGCGGCGAGAACTTCTCCCCGCATCCGCATCGGCGTGGGCGCAAAGCCCCGCCCGGACTACGATTTGGCCGACTGGGTACTGGGCAAGTTCCCGCCCGACGACGCCAAGGCCCTCGCCGACCGCTGCCCCGACATCGCAGCCGCCGCAAAGCTCATCATGGACGGCAAGCTGGGTCTGGCGCAGAGCAAGTATAACGGGTAAGGCTCCGCTTGACGCAACCTCTCAGTCTCGCTTTGCTCGACAGCTCCCCTACCGAGGGGAGCCTCTGGCGAAGAGGTAAAGTTTTCCGGTATGCCAAAGCCTCCCCTCGATAGGAGCAACAACGACGACCGCCGCCAGCGGCGGAAACAGGGAGTCGCTGTTGGGGCCGCGGCCAGCAGGATGCGAGGTCCGCACCAAGGGCCGAAGCAGATGCTGGGAGCCGCAACCCGGGCAGTGGCACGGCGTCAGCCGTGACGGATTTAACCCCATCTAGAAAGGAGGTCCACCATGTACGAAGCGCTCCTGAAAAACACCCCTGAATACCAGAAGACAGCGGCCAGCCTCGCCTCCCCCGGCCCGGCGGCGCTGTTCGGCCTGCCTCCGGCAGGCCGGGCATTGCTCTACGCCGCGCTCCAGAAGGACACGGGCCGCATCCTCTGCGTCGTCACGCCCGGCGAGGCCGAGGCCACCCATTTTGCCGACGACCTCAAGACGCTGGGGCTCTCGGCGGCGGTGTTCCCGCCCCGGGACTTCATGCTCCGCCCCGTCGAGGGCGCGGGCCGCGAGTACGAGTACCGGCGTCTGTCGGTGCTGGGCGCGCTGGCTGGCGGACGGCTGAACGCCGTCTGCGTCCCCGCCGAGGCCCTGCTCCAATACACTGTGCCGCAGGACGAGTTCCAGAAGAACACCCTCACCCTCAAGCCCGGCATGGTCTACAACCGCGAGGCGCTGGTGGAGCGGCTCTTCGCCGCCGGATACGTGCGGCGCAGTCAGGTGGACGGCCCGGGACAGTTCAGCGTCCGGGGCGACATCGTGGACATCTACGCCCCCGATATGCGCCAGCCCGCCCGTGTGGAGTACTGGGACGACGAGATAGACTCTCTCGCCTCCTTCGACCTGCTGACCCAGCGGCGGGACGGTGCGCTGGAAAAGATCTATCTTTCCCCCGCCCGTGAGGTGCTGTTCGGCAGCACCGCCGACACGGCGGAGGCCCTCCGCGCCGCCCAGAAGAAAGCCCGGGGCAAGCGTCGCACCGCCCTCGAAAAGGCCATGGAGTCCGACCTCGCCCAGCTGGACAGCGGCGTCATGCCCGAGGCCATGGACAAATACTACGGTCTGCGGTACGAGACGCCCGCCACCCTGCTGGACCACCTGAGCCGCCCCATCTTCATCCTCGACGAGGTGGGCGGCATCCGGGACGCCCAGAAGGCCACCGAGTTCCGCCGCAGCGAAGAGCTGACCGGCCTGCTCGAGGAGGGCGTCATCTGCCCCGGCCTCGATGTGCTCTACCAGACCATGGATGACCTCGCCATTGCGGCGCAGGACCAGAGCACTCTGCTCTGCGAGAACTTCCTGCGGGGCATGAACGAGTTCAAGCTGAAAGACCTCATCAACGCCGAGGCGTTCGCGGCCCCCAACTGGGGCGGCGACCTCGCTTCTCTGCGGGAAGACCTCGACCCGCTGATCCAGCAGGGGTACGCCGTGGCCCTTTTCGCCGGCACGCCCAAGGGTGCAGCGGCCCTTACCCGCGATTTGGCTGACAAGGGCTATGCCGTCAGCATGAGCCGGGACGTCCGGCCCGCGAAAGGTCTGGTTCAGGTACTGCCCGGCCACCTCACGGCGGGCTGCACCTTCCCGTTCGCCCGCGTGGCGGTCATCTCGTCCCGGCGTCACGGTCTGGACGACGAGGCCGCCGAGAAACAAAAAGCGCAAGAAGAACAAAAACGCCCTGTCCAGCCTCTCGGACATCAAGCCCGGCGACTATGTGGTGCACCAGAGCCACGGCATCGGTATGTATGCGGGCATCCAGCGTCTCGAGGTGCAGGGCGCGATAAAAGATTACCTGAAGATCCAGTACTCCGGCTCCGACGTGCTGTATGTGCCGGTCACTCAGCTCGATCTGCTGAGCCGCTACACCGCCCCCGGCGACGAGGAAAAGGTGAAGCTTGCCAAGCTGGGCGGCACCGAGTGGCAGCGCACCCGCGCCAAGGTCAAAAAGCCACCGAAGAGATGGCTCAGGAGCTCATCGAGCTCTACGCCCGCCGCCGTCAGGCCACAGGCTACGCCTTCCCCGCCGACGGCGAGTGGCAGAGCGATTTCGAGTCCCGCTTCGAGTACGACGAGACGGACGACCAGCTCACCGCCACCGCCGAGATCAAAAAGGACATGGAAAAGGGCTGGCCTATGGACCGCCTGCTCTGCGGCGATGTGGGCGTCGGCAAAACAGAGGTCGCCTTCCGCGCGGCCTTCAAGTGTGTCATGGGCGGCAAGCAGTGCGCCATTCTGGCCCCCACCACCCTGCTGGCGTGGCAGCACTACAACAGCATCATCTCCCGCATGGAGGCGTTTCCGGTGAAAGTCGGGCTGCTCTCCCGCTTCCGCACCGCCAAACAGCAGAAAGAGACCCTGCGGGGCCTGCAGGCCGGCAGCGTGGACATCGTCATCGGCACCCACCGCCTCCTCTCCAAGGACGTCCGGTTCCACGACCTGGGCCTTGTCATCATCGACGAGGAGCAGCGTTTCGGCGTCAAGCACAAGGAGAAGCTGAAAGAGAGCTTCATCGGCGTGGACATGCTGACCCTCTCGGCCACCCCCATCCCCCGCACCCTGAACATGGCCATGAGCGGCATCCGCGACCTCTCCACCATCGAGCAGCCGCCCATCGAGCGCCAGCCGGTGGAGACGTTCGTGCTCGAGTACAATGACGTCATCCTCGCCGAAGCTATGAAAAAGGAGCTGGCCCGGGGCGGTCAGGTCTACTACCTGCACAACCGGGTGGACAACATCGAGTCCTGCGCCGCCCATGTCAGCCAGATGGTACCCGGGGCGCGGGTGGGCATCGCCCACGGCAAGATGACCGAGGAAGAGCTGAACCCTGTCTGGCAGCATCTGCTGAACGGCGAGATCGACATCCTCGTCTGCACCACCCTCATCGAGACGGGCATTGACGTGCGCAACTGCAACACCCTCATCATCGAGGACGCCGACCGGATGGGTCTGGCCCAGCTGTACCAGATCCGGGGCCGCGTGGGCCGCTCGGGCCGGAAAGCCTACGCCTACTTCACCTTCCGGCGGGACAAGACCCTCACCGACATCGCCCAGAAGCGGCTTTCCGCCATCCGGGAGTTCACAGCCTTCGGCTCCGGCTTCCGCATCGCCATGCGCGACTTACAAATTCGCGGCGCGGGCAGTCTGCTGGGCCACAGCCAGCACGGCCACATGGAGGCCGTGGGCTATGACCTCTATGTCAAGATGCTGGGTCAGGCCATCGCCCGGGCCAAGGGTGAGCCCATCCAGCGGGACAAGAGCGAATGCCTCGTGGACCTGCGGGTGGACGCCTTCATCCCGGAGAAGTATATCGCCGACGGCCCGGGCCGCATCGAGGCCTACAAGCGCATCGCCGCCATCCAGACCCCCGAGGACGCCGCCGACGTGCTGGACGAACTCATTGACCGCTACGGCGACCCGCCGCCCTCCGTCAGCGACCTCGTAAACGTCTCGCTGGTGCGGGTCCAGGCCGCCGCCGTGGGCGTCTACGAAGTCACCCAGAAGAAGGACACCCTGCTGTTACAGGTGGAGACGCTGGACGTGGCCATGATACGCGGCCTGCTCATCGCTTTCAATGGCCGGGTGACAGCAGGCGCCGGCACCAAGCCCTACCTCTCGGTGACTCTCCAACCCGACGAAAAGCCGCTGGAACTGCTGCAAAGCATCCTCAAGGCGATGGCCGACATCCTTGCTGCCCCGCCGGAAGAAAACACCGGCAAAAAATAAATTTCACTAGGAGTACACTTATGAAGAAGAAATTCATCGCGCTCGTCTGCGCTCTCGCTCTGGCCGTCGGCCTCGTGGGCTGCAGCCTCTCCACCCCGGATTCCGTAGGCACCATCGGTAACGTGGACATCTCTTCCGGCCTCTATCTGCTGGCCCAGTTCGATGCCTACCAGACCGCCGCCGACCTCGCTTCCGACGACCAGGACGCCACCAAGGTGTCCAGCTTCCTCAAGGCCACCATCACCGTCGATGACGCCACCGGCGAGACCGCCGTGGTCAGCGACTATGTGGCCCAGAAGACCCTGGAGAACCTCGAGTCCTACGCCGCCATCGAGACCCGTTTCGATGAGCTGGGCGGCGTTCTGACCCTCCGACGAGGAGACCCAGGCCGACAGCTACGCCTCCCAGCTGATGGAGCAGAACGGCGACCTCTACAAGGCCAACGGCATCGGCCTCGACACCCTCAAGCGGTTTGAGCGCATCCTCATCAAGAGCAACGACCTGCTCGAGATGTGCTACGGCATCGACGGCGAGACCCCCGTCTCCGACGCAGAGCTGACCAGCCACCTCGAGGACGAGATGGTCTACATCCGCTATGTGGTCGTGCCGCTCTACAACACCAGCACCTTCGCTTTTGCTGATGACGACCAGAGCACCCAGATGCTCGAGCTGGCCCAGACCGCCGCCGAGAGCTGCAACGCTGCCATCCCCGATGGGGCCAGCGCCCAGACCTCTGCTTTCAGCGCCGCCGTTGCCGCCGCCCCTGCCCGACATCTACGCGGTGCTGGATGGCGAGCCCTCTTCTGACACGTCTTCCCTCTCCACTGCCCTGCTGGGTTCTGACAACATCGATACCACCTTCTCCGAGGAAGGTACCGCCGACGCCGTCCGCGCCCTCAAGCCCGGCGAGGCCGCCGCGGTGCAGTATTCCAGCTATGCGCTGATGATGCTTGTCCGTCTCGACCCGCTGGACGCTGACACGCTGGACAGCCTCCGCGCACAGGCCCTCTCCGACATGAAGAGCGGCGAGCTGCAGGACAGCCTTCAGTCCTATGGCGCCCAGCTGCCCCACGCTCTGGACTCCGCCGCCATGAAGAAGATGCCGGCTTCCAAAATCAAGAACGAGCAGTAATTTTCCTTAAAAATAATACAAAAGCTCCGGGGATCTGTTGATTCCCGGAGCTTTTCTGTACTCATACTGCTTTTCAGATCCCGCTTCCAGCGCCGTGCGGATATGCATCGCGCGGCGTTGCTTTTTGTCAGTTTTTATGGTATCCTCTTAGCAGAAAGGCGCTGTCCAACCAAACGCAGGCGGCTATTGCTCCTCACCGGTCTCGCTGTCTTGCTCTTCGGAGCAAAGCAAGCGCGGGAGGGCAACTTTTTGGAGTTCCGCTCCCGACGCTCACGGCGAAGGGAGGGATGCCTTATGACTACATCGGAGATTCTATTGCTTTTCCAGACGATCATCGCTCTGTTGGCACTTCTCGTAAGTGTCGTACATCTGATGGACGACCGGAAAAAGGATGATTCTTATGGCAGCAAAAGGAAAAAGCACAAAAAGAAATGACCGCCCAAGCTTCCAATCCGGTGGCGGTCATTACTTTTGTAATGCTTGACTGGTGAGGAGCCAGCCGTTTGCACGGATAGCGCCTTTCCTTATCTTTATTATAGACAGCCGTGCGCGGATTGTCAAGCACAAGGATACAAAGGAAAAAGCACAAAAAATGACCGCCCAACGCTTCCAACCGGTGGCGGTCATTACTTTTTGTAGCGACTTAAACTGGTGAGGAGCCAGCCGTTTGCACGGATAGCGCCTTTCCTTATCTTTATTATAGACAGCCGTGCGCGGATTGTCAAGCACAAGGACTTCCAGAATACAAAGGATAAAAAACGGACCACCCGCTTCGGCCTTCTCAGGCTGTGGCGGGCGGCCCGACATTTTCTAACGCATTCTGATGCAATCCGACGTTTTATCCGTTCTCTCGAAAACAATGCAGATGCATCATTTTTCTTATATTTCGGCGTTATTTTCGCCTTTTAGAGCATCTCAGAATGGGTAGTTTTTGCGTTTTTGAGTTCCCATAATTTTCCAGCCCATACATCTTCGACTGGTCTGCACCTTGATTATAGAGGAATCGCTCTCCAATGTCAATAAACGCCTATCAAAAGCCCAAGGGCGAGGTCCCTTGCGGAACCTCGCCCTCAGACTATGTGAGATAAATCACTACATGCGCGAACATATAATGTTTATCATTACAGGCCGTGTGCCTGTAATACCTGTTTTATCGCAATTCAACTTTTTAATGCAACAGCGTTGAATTGCATATCGCAAATATACTGTTACCCTGAACATTTTCATATACAAGGACTTCGTGGTCTGCCTCGATGGGTTCAGTATAGTGCATTTTTACAAGATTGTCAATATATGGTATTATTTTCGCCATTTTAGCCAATCAGGAGCCGTGAAAAACAGCAAAATGCTCTGCCTGCACAGGGACAGATGGCCGAGAGCCCGTTCATGCTTTTACTGCCTTTTCAAACTCCGCTTCCAGTGCCTCGTTGACGGCGCGGACGGCGGCGGCATCGGGTTTGATGGCCGTGCGGTCATAGGTGAACAGGCCATTCACCTCGTCCTCCACGTCGGTCAGCTGGGTGTACACCAGCGCCGACAGGCCCTTTTTCAGCTGCGGGAGAATCGTCTTGAGCTGCAAATCACGGTAGCGCTCGGTCAGCTCTGCCCGGCTTCTGGCCGTGCCGTAGCCGTAGGTCTTCCGGGGCGGCTCATGGCCGGGCATAGGCCATGCAATGCCGCCGTACTCGCTGAGGGCCACCGTGCGCACATTCGGGCGGATGCGGAGCGGATAGAAGTAGTTGTGGATGGAATACACATCTCCCCCGCCCCGGTCGAACCAGCCGCTGGCCTCGTCCACCAGACGGGAGGGGTCGAGGGCGCGGAGGGTCTCGGTGGCTTTCCGTGCATCGAACTGCCCCCACCCCTCGTTGAACGGCACCCAGCACCCGATGCAGGGGTGCCGGCGCAGGGCGGCTACCGTGTCGGCCAGCTCCCGGGCGTACTCCTCCCGGCTGTGGGCGCTGCCCCGGCCCAGAAAGCCCCACAGCAGCTTTCCCGTCCGGGGCATGGCGCATCAAGGGCTGTAAGGCGTTGGTCAGGTAGGTGACGTACCACATCGGGTAGGCCCCGCCGCCGTTGACCATATCCTGCCAGACGATGATGCCCAGCTTATCGCAGTGGTAGTACCAGCGCTCCGGCTCGATTTTGGCGTGCTTGCGCAGCAGGTTGAAGCCCAGCTCCCGCACGGTGTGCAGTTCGTGCTCCACGGCGTCGTCGGAGGGCGGGGTGTAGAGGCCGTCGGGCCAATAGCCCTGGTCCAGCAGGCCGTTGAGCAGGATGGGCCTGCCGTTCAGGAAAAAACGCCGGATGCCCTTTGCATCCTCTTTGCACTCCCACTTGCGGAGGGCGAAATAGCTGTGGACGGTGTCGAAACCCTCTTCTTCGCCCTGGGTCGTGCCGACGGTCAAATCATAGAGGAAGGGGCTGTCGGGACTCCACGGGAAGAAATGCTCTTCGGCGATGTTCAGGGTCACTTCGCCGTCCCGGTCGGCCTCGTCGCTGCCCCAGTCCTCGGCGATGGTCACGCCGCCGGCCCGCACCACGGCCCAGAGGTTCACCGCGCCGCCGGGCTTCGAGGTATGGACTTTTACCGTCACGGTCCGGGCGTCGTAGTCCGGGGTGACGGTCAACGTATCAATGTAATTTTCCGGCACCCGCTCCAGCCAGACCGTCTGCCAGATGCCGCTCTGGGCCGGGTAGAACATCCCGCCGGGCTTGAGGGTCTGCTTGCCCCTCGCCTGTGTGCCGGTGCCGGTGGGGTCCTGCACGGCCACCCAGAGGGTGTTGCGGCCCTGCGGGCGGAGCAGGTCGGTGATGTCCAGCGTGAAGGGCCAGTAGCCGCCCCGGTGTCCCCCGGCCAGACGGCCATTGACCTCCACCGCGCAGGCGTAGTCCACCGCCCCGAAGTGGAGCAGGACACGCCCGCCCTCGCCCGCCGGGGGCGTGAAGGTGCGGTGGTAGTGGAGCCACTGGCCGGGCTGCAGCGTCCGGCCCACGCCGGAGGCTTTTGCCTCGGGCGAATAGGGTACGAGGATAGCGCCGTCCCACTTTGCCGGGAACTCCGAGCTCTGGGTGATGGCGTAGTCCCACGGGCCGTTCAGGTTGACGTAGTTGTCCCGGCGCATACTCGGGCGGGGATATTCGGGGAGCGGATGCGGATGCCTCTTTTTCATGGAACTCCGACCTCCTTTTACATTCAGCGAGACTTTTTATAGGCTGCGGCCAGCTTTTCCAGTGCGGGCAGACTGCGCTTCACCTTCTCGGTGTCGATGCAGTAGGCAAAGCGGACATAGCCCTTGACGCCGAAGGTGTCGCTGGGGACCAGCAGCAGATCGAACTCCCGGGCCTTGAGGCAGAAGGCGTTGGCGTCCTCTTCCAGCGCCTTCGGGAAGATATAAAATGTACCGCCGGGGCGCTCCACCTCAAAGCCAAGCTCGGTGAGCTTATCGTACAGCAGGTTCATGTTCGTCTCGTAGACGGACAGATCGCTGGTGACGTCGAGGCACTCGGCAGCGGCTTTCTGGATGATGCTGGGCGGGCAGTTGTGGCCGGTAAGCGGGAGATCTGGGCCATCATGTCCACCAGCACGTCTTCGCCCTCGCAGCCGGGCCGGACGGCCACATAGCCCAGACGTTCGCCGGGCAGGCTCAGGCTCTTGGAGAAGGAGAAGCAGGTCAGGGTGTGGGGGTAGAACGCTGCCGGGTACGGCACCTTTTTGCCGTCGAAGGCGATGTCACGGTAGGGCTCGTCGCTGACGAGGAAGATGTTGTGGCCGAAAGCCTTGCTCTTTTCGGTCAGGATGTCGGCCAGACGGCTCAGGGTCTCGGCGGAGTAGACGACGCCGGTGGGGTTGTTCGGAGTGTTGATGAGGACGCAGGTGACGTTCTCGGTCAGCATCTCTTCAAAGGCGTCGAGATTCGGCTGGAACGCCGGTGCCTGAGGCGGCACGACCTTGAGCACAGCGCCGGTCCCCTCCACATAGGGGCCGTACTCGGGGAAGTAGGGGGCGAAGGTCAGCACCTCGTCGCCGGGCTTGGTCACAGCGCGGATGGCGTGGGCGATAGCGCCCGCCGCACCGGTGGTGGGGAAAATATCCTTCTGCTCATAGGGCAGGCCGAAGGTCTTTGCCAGATGGGCCGCCACGGCGGTGCGGAAGCCCGGGTCGCCCTGACTGGGGCAGTAGCCGTGGAGGGCGACAGGCTCTTCCTCGGCCAGCAGGGTCTGCATGGCTTTGGTGAACTTGTCCGGGCAGGGGACGCTGGGGTTGCCCAGCGAGTAGTCGAACACGTTCTCATAGCCTATCTCGGCGGCGCGCTGTTTGCCGTACATGAAAGTCTCGCGGATGACGCTCTTGTTGCCGAGCATGGCGCGGTAGGTCTCGTTCAGCATAATACTTTCCCTCTTTTTCTTATTGATCCTCTTCCGGCAGAGCGGAGGCATAGCTCTGCTCCACCTTCACCATACAGCAGTATCCCGGGTCTTGCTCCTTGACGAAATTGCACATCTCGGCCAGCCGTGCGTCCTTGTCGCCGGTGTAGCCCGCCGGGAACACGAGGTCGAACAGCACGTTGGTGTGGCTGTCCCCCGGCACGATGCGCAGGTCATGGATGGACAGACGAGGGTCCATCTGGCGGGCTTTTTCCATCAAACGGCTCCGCAGGACGCCTACGGCGGCGTCCGACGTCACGATGGGGTCGTAGTGGATGGTGACCTGTAAGTGGTCTTTTTTCAGGAAATCCCGCTCGATGTTGTCGATGATGTCGTGGGCTTCCAGCGGGTCGGCCTCGGCGGGGAACTCGATGTGGAGCGAGGCGAACTGATGCCCCGGGCCGTAGTCGTGGACCATCAGATCATGGACGCCCAGCACCCCCGGGTAGCTCATGACGGTGTGCTCGATGTGCTCCACCAGCTCCGGCGAGGGGCTCTCGCCCAGCAGGGGGCTGAGGGTGTCCATCATAAGCCCCCAGCCCGACCAGAGGATGAACGCCGCCACGGCCACGCCCATGAGGCCGTCCAGCACGTCCCAGCCCGTCAGGTGGGAGAGGACGGTGGACAGGAGCACGGCGCTGGTGGTCAGCACGTCGTTCCGGCTGTCGGCGGCGGTGGCCATCAGAGTCTCGGAGTTGATGCGCTGTCCGATGGTCTTATTGAAGCGGCTCATCCAGAGCTTGACGAGGATGGACGCCGCCAGCACCCCCACACTGAGCCAGCTGAACACCACTGCCGTCGGGTGGAGCACTTTGAGCGCAGATTCTTTCAGCAGGGACAGGCCGATGGCGAGGATGGTGACGCAGACCACGAGGCCCGCCAGATACTCGTACCGGGCGTGGCCGTAGGGGTGCTTTTCGTCCGGGCCTTTGGCCGCCAGCCGGAAGCCCACGAGGCTCACCACGTTGGACGAGGCGTCCGAGAGGTTGTTCAGGGCATCGGCCATGATGGCGATGGAGCCGAACAGCGTCCCCGCCGCCAGCTTGCCCAGACAGAGCAGGAGATTGCAGGCCATGCCCACGAGGCTGGCCAGATTGCCGTAGGCCGTGCGGACGGCGGCGTTCTTGGTATCGTCCGGGTGCCGGACGAACAGGCGGATGAGCAGTTGTGTCATAAAATTCCCTCTCAGCAGGTATTTCGATGCTACCAGTATAGCACTGCACTTTATGGTTTTGAAGTATTTCGGTAAAATTTTTCGGGTATGCAAAGCCCCCGGCGGGGAAGTTCCCTGCCGGGGGCGGAGTTTTGGGGGTCAAGCGCTCCTTACTTATCGGAAGGCTTGCTCAAGTCGATGCTGCGGATGATCTTGCGCACGGGCAGCACGCTCTTGGCGTTCATGGACAGCTCATCCACGCCCATCCGCAGGAAGGTCTCGGTAAGGGCAGTGTCTGCGCCCAGCTCACCGCAGATGCCCACCCAGATGCCGTGGCGATGGCCGGCTTCGATGGTCATCTTGATGGCGCGCAGCACAGCGGGATGGTGCGGGTTGAAGAAGGGCTCCAGCTTTGCGTTCTGGCGGTCCAGAGCGCAGGTGTACTGGGTCAGATCGTTGGTACCGATGGAGAAGAAGTCGCACTCCTCGGCCAGCTCGTCGGCGATGAGGACAGCGGCGGGCGTCTCGATCATGGTGCCGACCTCCAGCTTCTCGTCGAACTTCTTGCCCTCAGCCCGCAGTTCCGCGCGGCACTCGTCCAGCACGGCCTTGGCGTCCTGCAGCTCCCGCAGGCTGGTGATCATGGGGAACATGATGCTCATGTTGCCGTAAGCGGAAGCGCGGAGCAGGGCGCGCAGCTGGGTCTTGAAGAAGTCCTTCCGGGTCAGGCAGATGCGGATGGCGCGGTAGCCCAGCGCGGGGTTATCCTCGTGGTCGAGCTTCATGTAGTCCACGGTCTTGTCTGCGCCGATGTCGCAGGTGCGGACGACCACCTTGCGGGGTGCAAGGCTCTCGAGCACCTGCTTGTATGCCTCGAACTGGTAGTCCTCCGTCGGGAAGTCCTTGCAGTTGAGGTAGACGAACTCGGTGCGGAAGAGGCCGACGCCGCCGGCGTCGTTCTGCTGCACAGCGCCCACGTCGCCCATGCCGCCGATGTTGGCAAAGACGTTGATGGTCTTGCCGTCGAGGGTGGTGTTGGGCTTGCCCTTCAGCTACTGCAGCAGGGCCTGCTTTTTCTGGTCTTCCTGCTGGCGCTTTTTCAGGCTCTTGAGCAGGTCAGGGGTGGGGTCAACGTAGACACAGGCGTTGTAGCCGTCCACGACCGCCATCTTGCCGTCCCAGTCGTCCTGGATGTCCTTGCACTGGATGAGGGCGGGGATGTTCATGCTGCGGGCGAGGATGGCGGTGTGGCTGTTGGAGCTGCCCTCCCGGGTGATGAAGCCCAGCAGCAGGCTCTTGTCCATGCGGACCGTCTCGGACGGGGCCAGGTCCTCGGCCACGAGGATGCTGGGCTCAGTACCCTGCAAAGTAGCATTGTCCACACCCTGCAGGATGTCGAGGATGGCCTGTGCAATGTCGATGACGTCGGCGCTGCGGGCCTGCAAATAGGGGTCATCCATGGCGGCGAAGACGGCAGCCTGATTGTCGCCGGCGGTCTTGACGGCGTACTCAGCGCACTTGTGCTGGCCGTTGATGATCTCCTTGATGGCATCCACGAAGTCGTCGTCATCCAGCATCATGGCGTGGATGTTGAACACCTCGGCGATGTCCTCGCCGGCCTCGGCCAGAGCCTTCTCGTACAGAGCAGTCTGCTGTTCGATGGCCTTGGCGCGGGCGTCCTCAAAACGGGCCTCTTCAGCAGCGGTGTCGGCCACTTCGGCGGCAGAGATGACGGTATCTTTTTTCTTATAGATCTTCAGCTTTCCGATGGCAATGCCATTCAGGATGCTTTTACCGGTACCTACCTGCATTGCAATTTCTCCTTATTCTTGCTGTTTTGTGTTCTGCAACAAAAAGCCCCCGCAGGACATTCCCCGCAAGGGCTTCTCATCACGCTGGGCGATCAGACGTTCTCGCTCAGGAATTTCTGGATCGCTTCGGCGCAGGCGGCTTCGTCATCGCCCTCCACCTTGATGGTAACGGTGTCGCCCTGCTTGACGCCCATGCCCATCAGGGCCATCAGCTTGCGCAGGTCGCAGGTCTTGCCGCCCTTCTCGAGGGTGGCGGTGCTGGCAAAGCCCTTGGCCACCTTGACGAGCAGACCGGCGGGACGGGCGTGGATGCCGCAGGCATCCTTAACGGTGTACTGGAATTCCTTCATGATCATTTTCTCCTTACTTCATCCGGTCCTCCTGGGCAGCTCACCCTGCCCCTCGGGACGCAGCACTCGAACCTTCTGGCTGCTGGATGTCTACCTCTATTATAAACCTTAGTCGTTCTTTTTTTCACCCTTTCATATTGCCGATTTTTTATCAAAAATTTTAGTAACATTTAACAGAATCTTTCTGCAAAAATACCACTACTGCACAATTATTCTGTTTCACCGCACTTTTTCGTGCAGAATGACGGTTATTCGACGGGGTAGCCCTCGGCGTCCAGCGGCAGGTCGGTATACAGCACGGGCTGCTCCTGTGCAGCGTCCGGCTCGCCGGAAGTCTGCTGGGCCTGACCCTCTGCGCCCAGCTCGCCGTCGTGGCGCTCTCCCCAGTCGCCGCTGAAATCTTCGCCCGAGGTCTGCTGGGCCTGCCCGTCGGTCAGTTCATCCTCGTGCCGTTCGCCCCAGTCCCCGCTGAAGTCCTCGCCGGACACCTGTTCGGCCTCCTGCAGGGCCATCGCGGTCTGGGCGTCTTTCAGCCCGGTGACGGTGCCGGAGGGCTTTTCCAACAGGTATGCACCCACGGCCTTTTTCTTGTAGACCAGCAGCACACCGTAGCTGCTCACATCGCCCCGGCTGGCCGCCGGGATGAGCGCTGTCCACTTCTCCACGGTCTTGCCCTTGTAGCGGGCCAGGTCCATGCCGCTCTGCTGCACCACCCCGTTAAAGGCCGAAAAGCTGTCGTCCCACTTGCGGGGGATCTTCACCTTATCGGCGGTGATGGACGCGCCGTCCACGTCCAGCCCGTAGCCCGTGAACCAGGTCTGGATGTCCTGCGCACTCTCGATTTTATTGCTTGCCGCCGCGACAGCCACCGAGCGGGTGCTGATGTACCGCCCCAGCATGGCGCTGAACACCACCAGCGCACAGCACATCGCCCCCACGCCCAGCTTCTTGACGCTTGCCTTACTCAGTGTGACCACAAACATACCCTTGCCTCCCACCCATTCAGATTTGTCCGTACAGCATATGCGGGAGGCGGCGGTATCATGCAAAAACGGGACTGCTTTCCAGCAGTCCCGTCTCGTTTTTCTGATTCACGTTCCAGTGGCAGGCGTCTGGCGATAGATGCCCAGACTGTTGTCCGGCATTGGCATCTCCACCCGGGAGGCGCGGTCGTTCACGGCCACCATCATCGCGGCCATTGCGGCCAGCACCACGGCAATGATGAGCCACTTTACAAAATTCGGCAGTTTTTTCATTTGTTACATCCTCAGTTGGTTTTCGGTCGGCAGAGGGTGCGGGCGTGGGCCAGCAGTTCCGCCGCCTCCGGCCCGGAAAGCTGTTTCACCCACGCCGGGCGCTCTGCTGCGCCCGGGCCGGTGCTGTCAGCTTCCGCAAAGCTGGCAAGGCCGGTATCGGTGCGGTCATTCCATGCGATAAACCCTTCCGGCGCGATGTGGGCACCGAGACGGCAGTCCAGCACCGCCGTCTTGCCCTCGGGACGCCACGGGCGGCCCAGATAGACGCTGCCTGGCGGGCAGTCGGAGACGAGATCGCAGTTCCAGAACACAAAGCCCAGTCCATCGGCTTTGCCCGAAGGAGCTGTGACATAGCTGTGAGGGATGTGGTTGTCCACCGTGCGGATGACACAGTTTTCGAAGAGGGCGTCGCCGCCGCCGAAGATGAAATCAATGTCGCCTGCGATCTCACAGTCGGTGTAGTACTGGGCGGTCGGTTTGCGGGGCGCAAGACCGCGCGGGCCGAGAAAGCCGTCCTTCTCCCGCTCCTTTTCGGGCAGCGGGGCGCAGAAGAGCGTGTCCTGACTGCCCAGCAGCTTGACCCGGCGGAACACCGCCCGGGTGCTGTCCACATAGGCCGCGACGGCCTGCCCGGCTTTCGCGCCAGGACCAGCGTCGTTTTCGATCGTCATGTCCTCCACGCAGAGCGTTTCGCCGCTGAAAAAGGCGGTGTAGCTGCGGAAGGTATGGGTGGGCCGCCCGTCCTTGTGGGGCAGCTTGCCGCCATCGCCCCACACGAGTTTTGTCTTATCTGCACCCGCCCCTCGCAGGGTGATGCAGCGCTTTTCGCAGACCAGCTTTTCCCGGTAAATGCCGGGACCGACCTGCACCAGTGCTTCCTCCTCATAGGGTACAGCCAGCACCGCCTCCGCGATGGACACGAAGTCGCCGCTGCCGTCCTGTGCAACTGTAACTGTCAGCATATATGTTTCTCCTATGATCGTTCCAGATACTGACAAGTATACCCTCTCGCCGCCCAAAAAGCAACTCAGCTGTTTTCGAGCCGGAGACAGCGGCGGTAATGTCGTCGGGACGGCCCCGCTGGACGGCTCGGGCGCGGGCGGCTTCCACCAGCTTTTTCGCCAGAACGTCGGGCTGTTCTGCCTTGGCAGCGGAGAGTTCCAGCTGCTGCATCACCCAGCCGGGGCCGTCCACTAAGAGGCCGTCCGACACCAGCACCACATAGTCCCCCGCCGCCAGATGCACCACCCGGCTCTGTCCGCTGACGCCGCCGAGGATGCCCATCGGCAGGCTGGCTTCGCCCACAGCCCGGGCCTTGCCCCCATGCACGAGGAAGCCCGGGGCCGCACCGGCCTTGAAGAGCCGGGCTGTGCCGGTATAGAGGTCTACGCTCACGAGGTCGAGGGTCGCGCCGCTCTCCTCGTCGCTCTTGAGGGCCAGCGCCACGTTCACGAGCCGTGCCGCAAGCTCTGCGGTAAAGCCCGCTTTGAGCAGGCGTGCCGTCAGCTCTGCGGCAAGGTTGCCGTCTACTGCCGCCGGACGTCCGGTCCCCATGCCGTCGCAGAGTATCATCTGGGCCGCTGCCGCGCTGCAGAACTGCTGGACTGCGTCGCCGGAGATCTCGCCCCGCGCCGCCGCGCCCGCCGTCCCGAATACGGCCCGGAGCAGGGGCTTTTCGGCAAAGAGCAGGGTGGTCATCCCCTTGCAGGAGAGCACCTGCGGCGGCTCGAGGCTGCGGCGGCAGATGCGCCCCACCTCCCCGGCCAGAGCGGCCAGCTCTTTTTCATTGAAGCGGGTGCGGGGCAGCGTCACCGCCGCCCGGGTGCGGCCCAAATCGTCCAGCGTCACAGCACATTCCAGCGGCGGCGTCCCCAGCTGAGCGAACAGCGCCGACACCCGGCCAGACTTGTAGGGTTCCGGGCTTCCGGGACGGCCCAGCTGTTCGCTGAGGACGCCCAGTGCATCGGCCACGGCGCTGTACTGCTCCGTGAGGGCCGTCCGCATGGCCTCGGAGTGGACGCGGGCCTCCCGGCGGCTGCGGTAGAGTGCAAACGCCTTGTCCCCCGCCGCGCAGAGCGCCGCCGGGTGGATGCACCGCGCCAGCTGACCGGGCAGAAGCGCCGCTTCCAGATGGCCTTTTTCTTCCAGAATGGGGCGCAGGGCCTCCATTCCTTCCAGCGTGGAGGCATGCTCCTGCTTCCAGCAGACTTCCCGCCGCCCGCAGTTGGCGCAGAGGCCGTCGTGGATGTTGTCGATGACCCAGCGGAACCCCTCGCACCGGCGTGGAAAAGCGTCGTACACCTCGTTCACCGTCTCCGCCAGCGAGGAGAGGCTTTCGGCCACCGCTTCCAGCCGGGTCGCGGCGGCAGAGAGGCGCGGCCGCTCGTCGCCGGGCGGGTCGTCCTCTTTGAGGGCAGGCATCAGCCAGCCCGCGGGCAGCAGGGCGCAGAGCCCTGCCCCCGCCCCGGCACTGAGCAGAAAGCTGAACGCCCCCGCCAGCGGCTGGATGCAGAGCACCCCCGCCACGCAGCCGCCCGCATAGGCCGCAAGCCCCTCTACCCGTCGCGCCGGGGCAAGCACCGCCGCAGCGGCACACCCACAGGCAAGCCCGGCGGCGGCAGGCGCAAGGGCAGGGTCTGACGCGGCCAGAGCCGCACCCGTCACCCCGCTGAAAGCCAATGCCTCCAGCGGCAGACCCTTGCAGCAGAGGGCCAGCTCTACCGATGCGCAGGCCATCACCCCGGGCAGGAAGAAGCCAAAGCTCACCCCGCCCAGTGCGGTGGCCACAGCGGCAGACAAGATCAGGCTGCCCATGCCCGGCTTTTCGGGCGGGAAGCGCCGCAGGCCGTACCCCGCCGCTGCTGCCAGCAGAGGCGTCGCCGCCGCAGAACAGGATGGTCTGAACGCCGTTTTCCTCCCCCGCCGCGAAGCAGACTGCGCTTCCCACCAGTGTGCCGCAGCCAGCCGCCACCGCCGGGACGAATCGGCCGGGCCAGAGCCACCGTGCCGCTACCGCCGCACCCAGTGCGCAGAGCAGGCAGACGCTCTCCACGGTCAGCGTTCCGAAACTCCGGGCCAGCACCCCCAGTGCGGCCCCGGCAGCCCCCACAGCGAAGCAGTCCTCCGCAAAGCCCAGCGTCAGCCCCAGCCCGAAAGGCATCAGCGCACCGTACAGCACGGCCCAGCCTCCGGCCAGCCCCAGCAGGAACGCGCTCCCCTGCCGCAGGGCGGGCCGCACTGCCGCCCGCGCCCGGAGCGCACCGTTCACCCGCTTTTTCCCGTCCGTGAGCTGTATCGTCCGAAAAGACACCTGCATGAAAAAAATCCCCGCTTTCCGGCGGGGATCTTTTGCAATATCACGCTGTGCTGTTCTGTTTCCCGCGCCTTCTGCGTATACTGTAGCGCAGAGTGCGCGCAGTTTTTGGCGGGGTGATGGGATGGGATAAAATCTCAGCAGAAGTAGTGTGCTTCGCCAAAAAGCGGCTCAGCCATTCAGCTTCTCGATAGCGGCCTTCACCCGCTCGAGGGTCGTTTCGCGGCCCATCATGCAGGCGAGGTCGGTGCCGCCGCCGGGGGTGCGCTGCTTGCCGGAGAGGGCGATGCCCAGCGGGTAGAGCAGCCAGCCATTCTTCTTGCCCAGATCCTCGGCCTTGGCCTTGCAGGCGTCGAAGACGGTGTCACGGTCATTGAAGTCCAGTGCCTCGTCGCTCAGCACGGGCAACAGAGCTTCCAGCGCCTCCTTTGCGGACTCAGGGGTGGTCTTCTGCTTCTTGTTGGCGTAGAGGCTCACGTCATACTCGGGCATGGCGTCGAAGAAGTCCAGCTGCTCGGGGATCTCGCCCAGGACCTCGCAGCGGGGCTGCAGATTTGCACAGAGCAGCTTCTTGTTGATGGGGGTATGGACAGCGCTGTCGATCCAGGGCTCGGCCTTGGCGAGGAACTCCTCGGGGGACAGGCGGCGGATATACTCGGCGTTGATGGCCCGCAGCTTGAGAGGGTCGAAGATGGCGGGAGACTTGGAGATGCCGTCCGGCGTCCAGATCTTGACCAGATCCGCCAGCGAGAAGATCTCCTGCTCGGCGTACTCGCCCTTGGGGCTCCAGCCCAGCAGGCAGATGTAGTTCAGGATCGCCTCGGTCAGGTAGCCCTTTGCAACGAGATCCTGATAGCTGGCGTCGCCGTTGCGCTTGGACAGCTTGTTCTGAGCGTCCTTCATGACCGGCGGGCAGTGGATGTAGTTGGGGATGTTCCAGCCGAAAGCCTGGTACAGCAGATTATACTTCGGGGTGGAGGACAGATACTCGCTGCCGCGGATGACGTGGGTGATGCCCATGAGGTGGTCGTCCACGACATTTGCGAAGTTGTAGGTGGGCATACCGTCGGTCTTGATGAGGATCTGGTCGTCCATCTCGCTGTTGTTGACCTCGATGTGGCCGTAGACCATATCGTCGAAGCCGGTCACGCCCTCGCGGGGGATCTTCTGGCGGATGACGTAAGGCTCACCGGCGGCGAGGCGCTTTTCCACCTCTTCCCTGGGCAGGTCGCGGCAGCAGCCATCGTAGTGGGTCATCTCACCGTGGGCGCGCTGCTCGGCGTGGAGGGCTTCCAGACGCTCCTCGGTGCAGAAGCAGTAATAGGCCTTGCCCTCAGCCACCAGCTGCTCGGCATACTGCTTGAACATCCCCATGCGCTCGCTCTGGACGTAGGGGCCGACGGGGCCGCCGATGTCCGGGCCTTCGTCCCACAGCAGGCCGGTCTCCCGCAGGGTGTTGTAGATGACATCCACAGCGCCCTCCACGTAGCGGCCCTGGTCGGTGTCCTCGATGCGGAGGATGAAGGTGCCGTCATCGTGCTTGGCCATCAGGTAGGTGTACAGGGCCGTGCGCAGGTTGCCAACGTGCATATAACCCGTAGGCGAGGGAGCAAAACGGGTGCGGATATTATTGTTCGGCATAATGATTTCTCCTTTTAATCTATCATCGGTTTTAATCTATCATCGGCAAATGAATTGCAAATATCTCTGCCTAAGTTTACCCTCTCCGGCCCTGTTTGTCAACGGAGACAGCAAAGAGGAGCAGTCTTGGCCGCCACTCTTTGCTTCTTTGAGAAGTTTTTGTCGAATCTGCCCGTTTAGATTGACGAATGGCTCAACTTTTTGTATACTGAACAGGCACGAAGTTGACAGAATTTTCCTGTTTTTCCTGCACAGGAACATTTTTTGCGTTGTGTCGGTGTAAACGACGCTCATTCTGCCATCTTTCCGGACACACTGAAAAGGAGAAATGAATATGAAAACAACTGGCATCGTTCGGGGCATCGATTCTCTGGGCCGCATCGTCCTCCCCAAGGAGCTGCGCACCAATATGCACATCGACAAGGACTCGAAGCTCGAGATCTTCGTGGAGGGCGATCAGATCATCCTCAAAAAGCACCGTCCCGCCGGCAGCTGCGACTTCTGCGGTGAGCTGGCGGCTGACATGGCCCAGTATGAGGGTTACTGCATCTGCCCCGCCTGCCGGGCCAAGATCGCTGCGCTGTAAACGGAAAAGGAGAATCACATGAGTCAGATGATCGACTTCACCCTGCCCTCCTGCGTACCGGGCCGGACGCTCCATGCATTCCGCTGTGTGCCGGAGGGTGAGGTGCGGGCCATCCTGCAGCTCTCCCACGGCATGGTGGAGTTCATCGACCGGTACAAGCCTCTGGCCGAGTATCTGGCCGCCCGGGGCATCCTCGTCACCGGCCACGACCATCTGGGCCACGGCGGCTCCATCCGCACCAGGGCGGATTACGGCTATTTCGCCCAGCCCGACGGCAACCGCGCCGTCCTCGACGACCTCCACGCTGTCACTGCGCTGACGAAGCAGCTCTATCCCGGCGTCCCCTATTTTCTGCTGGGCCACAGCATGGGCTCGTTCTACGCCCGGCAGTACCTTTGCGAGTGGGGCGATGAGCTTGACGGTGCCATCATCATGGGTACCGGCTTCCAGCCCAAAGCGCTGGTCGCCACAGCCCGGACGCTCTGCCGGGTGCTGGCCGTCTTTTTCGGCTGGGAGCACCGCAGCAAGCTGGTGGCGAACCTCTCCTTCCTCGGCTATAACAGGGGTCTCGAGGGCCGCACGCCTCAGGACTGGCTCAACCGTGACCAGGCCGAAGTGGACAAGTACCGCGCCGACGAGCGCTGCATGTTCACCTTCACCCTGAACGCCTACTACAGCATGTTCACAGGCATCCTGCGGCTGTACGACCCCGCCGTTCTGGCCGGGGTGCCGAAGGACCTGCCCCTTCTCTTCCTCGCCGGTGACGCCGACCCTGTGGGCGAGCGCACCGCCGGAGTCCGGCGGGCCATCCAGAGCCTCCGGGACGCCGGTGTCGGGAACATCGAGTCGAAATTCTACCCCGGCGCCCGCCACGAGCTGCTGGTGGAGACGAACAAAGCCGAGGTTTTTGCGGACATCGCCGGCTGGCTCAACAAACAAATCTGATAAACATAATGGGGCTGTTGTGCAACAGCCCCGTTTTTTTGTTTTTCTTCTTTACTTTTTGGCTGCCCAGCCGTCCACGACAGCCACAAGGGCCTTGCCCCGGCGGCCCAGAATTTTAGGCAGCAGGATGCGGGCCATGGCCCAGACGCCGGAGAAGTTATACAGGATGATGAGGGCGGTAATGATGCCCGTCCAGAGGCCGTACAGCGGCGTATCGGCCAGCAGTACGAATGCCTCGAATACCAGTGCGGCGGCGTTGACGAGGACGCGGCCCGGGTGGACATGCATCCCGATCATGCCGTGGGCGTCGATGGCGCGGAGAGTGAACACCAGCCCGAGGCCGAGGAAGGACGCATAGGTCGCACCCACAGGCCCCCACCACTTGATGAAGAAGTAGTTCATGAGGCAGTTGCTGATGGCACCGGCCATCATGGTGACCATGCTGCGCTGGGACTTCTTATTCACGACATAGACGCTGTTCATGAACTGGTTGAAGCAGCTGCAGGTAGACGCCAGCACGAGGAACGGCACGAAGTGCCATGCGTAATAGTAGTTGGACTTCATGACGTGCATGACCGGGCGGCAGAGCCAGATGATGCCCGCTGCACAGCAGAACAGCACGCTGGAATAGGTGCGGAAGATCTGGGTAAAGAACTTGGCTCTCCCCTCTTCCTCGGTGACAGCCGACAGCTGCCATGCGTCGTAGAAGATAAGGCCCAGCGTCGTGAGGATGGTGGGCAGGAAGTAGCCGGTGGAGAGCAGGCCGCTCCATGCGTCGCCGCTGTGGCCGTCGAGGCCGTCGCACATCTCACGCACAAAGAACAGATCGGAGGCGTTGATGATCCAGAAGCTTATCTGGGCCGGTATCATGGGCAGCGAGAAGTGGAGCATCTGCTTCCAGAGGGTCTTGTTGATGCCCTTCAGCTCGATGAAATCCCAGAGCCTGCCGGTGAACATCAGGAAGAGCACGCTCACGAAGTCGCCGCTGATGATGGCCAGCAGATAGCCGTTGGCCCCCCACTTGAAACCCACCAGATAAAGCACATAAAACGCCATGGTCGCCACGGTGCAGAGCACGCCGTCCACGGCCACCAGCTTGTTCCACTGGCGGCTGCGCACGAACTGGGTGCAGAGGGTGCGCAGGCAGCTCATCAGGACGTAAATATAAATGAGCAGGCCGTACTGGGCCATATCGGGCAAAAACTGCGCCACCGGCCAGCAGAGCACGAGGATGCCGAAGCCGCCGAGGATGGTGAGCAGGCCGTTGGTGAACACCTGCTTTTCGCTGTTGCCCTTGTCGAGGCCGAAGCGGATGATGGCGTTGGACATGCCCATCGACACAAAGGGGATGAGCAGATTGGCGTACTGGCTCAGGATCTTCGACAGGCCGAGGTCGGAAATCTCGGCCATCGCGTAGGTCAGGAACGGCTGGACGATGAGCGTCAGCAGCTTGGACGAAAAGCTGCTGATGGCAAAGATGATGGTATTGCCGGCGAGCTTCGAATATTTATCGCCGCCGGAGGTCTTTTCGCTTTCCAAAGATTTTCTCCTCTATTTTTTACTGGCTTGCCCTCTCAGTCAGACCCTTTCGGGTCTCCCAAAGGGGGAGCCTTTTTTGCCTCCCCTTTGGGAGGGTGTCACCGAAGGTGACGGAGAGGGCAAGGCCGTTATCCTTTTAATAAGTCTCTTCGGGCTTTCCAGTCCGGCATCAGCTTCGCCACTTCGGCCCAGAAAGCCGGGCTGTGGTCGGGCTGCAAAAAGTGGCAGTACTCATGCACTACCACATAGATCTGTGCCGCCTCGGGCATATTGTAGAGCTGGAGCGCGAAGGTGATCTGGCGCTTCGCCATATGGCAGACGCCCCAGCGGCTGGTCATGCTGCGCACTTTGATGGTGGGCTTCTGCCCGCCCAGCACCCCGGCAAAGGCCGGGTAGACCTTGTCGCTCATGGCCGTGAAGTGGGTCAGGGCGGCCGCCTTGTCGGGCAGCTCCTCCTGCCGCTTTTCGCGGGCAGCCTGCCGGGCCTGTGCGGCCCGTATCCACTCCGCCTCGGCGATGACGTAGGCGTCAGCCGCTTCCAGCGTCGTGCGCAGGGGGATGCTGAGGGCCACGGTGCCGTCCCGCCGGACGTGGAGGTTGAGCCGCTTGACCCGCCCCCGCGTCAGCTCATAGGGGATGCCCCCGGCCACTCGCAGCATCACGCGCTCTTTTTGCATCTGCGCAGCTCCGCAAGGGGCAGCTGAGACAGCACGACGGCGGCGAAGATGAGGGCGCAGCCTGCGCTCTCCCGCATCGAAAGGTTCTGGCCCAGCAGCAGCCAGCCGCCCAGCGCACTGAATACGCTTTCCAGGCACATGATAAGGCTGGCGATGGCGGGGTTCAGATCTTTCTGGCCCAGGATCTGAAGCGTATAGCCCGCACCGCTGGACATGACGCCGCAGTAGACCACAGGCAGAAAGTTTGCGCCGTACTCTGCCAGCGTGGGCGTCTCGAAGATCAGCGCCGCCGCAGAGCTCTCCACAGCCACCACGATGAACTGGATGAGGCTCAGCCGCACACCGTCCACAAGCGGCGAAAAGTGGTCGATGGACATGATCTGGAAGCTGAACAGCACGGCGCAGCTGAGAAGTATCCAGTCGCTGGTCTCAATGCCGCCGAAGCCGTTCTTCATGCAGAGCATATACAGGCCCGCCACGGCGATGACCATGCTGACCCAGAGCTGAACGCTGCCCTTCCGGCCCAGAAAGAGGCCGAACACCGGCACCAGCACAACGTACATGGCCGTCAGGAACGCGGCCTTGGCCGTGGACGGGTTGATGGTGATGCCGATCTGCTGAGCCGCAGAGGCCGCGAACAGGAAGGTGCCGCAGACGAGGCCCGCCGCCAGCAGGGTCTTGCGCTCCGACTTCTCCTTCGGCCAGCCGTAGGGCTGGCCCTGTTTTTTGCGCACGGCGTCGAAAGCGAACACGGTGGGGATCAGCACGAGGACAGCCAGCCAGCTGCGCCCTGCGAGGAAGGAATAGGCCCCCATGCCGGAGCCTGCGCTCTGGGCCACGAAAGCCGTACCCCAGATAAAGGAGCAGAGCATCAGCATGAGCGAATTTTTGGTCTGTGTCTTCATCCTGCAATGCCCTCCACTTTCAGTCCGCCGTAGAGGTAATAACGGCTGGAATCGTAGGAGATGGTGATCCGGTAGCTGGCGGCCGGGTCCAGCCCGCCGATGGAGCAGCGGTAGTTCTGGCCGTCTGTCTTGATATAATAGGTGCTTCCGTTGACGTACTGTGCGCCGCCGGCCACCTTCTGCCAGACGGACACCTTGTACCGCTGGGTACCCTCGGCGGTGCCGTAGCCGGTGATGGTCAGGCTGCCGCCCGGGACGGTGAAGTAATCGGTCTGGCGGCTCCAGATGCCGTTGAACACGATATTCAGGCTCCCGTTCACCGCCGCCGAGGCATACTTGGCCGAGGCGTCAGCAATGCCCTCGATGTTCAGCGGGTCGCTGGTCGGTTCGGCCCAGCGGGTGCTGTCCTCTTCCTGCACCTCATTGTCCGCGCTGTTCTTCATGTCCAGCACAGTCTTGACGCCGGATGCAGCCACAAGCAGCACCAGCACCGCCACGACGAGCAGGGCGATTCGCTTTATCTTTTTCATGATCTTTTATCCTCAAATTTTGTTTTAACACGAGGTTTTACACGATTTATATAGTATACCGCATTTTATGCTCCCATACAAGAGTTCAGGCTGTAGTCAGAGCGGCCAGCGCCGCACGTTCGGCGTCGGCAAGCTCCGGCTGAGCCGACCGAAACAGCGAATCGTACCGGTAGAGCGCCCAGCCGCCCGCGCCGAGGCTGTGCAGACGTTCCACCTGCCGGGCAAGAGCGCTGCCCGTACACCACTGGCTCTGGCTGTCCTCGTTGGCACCGCCGTCCCCCTCGCCGATGCGATAGGCCCCCAGCCCGAAGTAGAGGGCCGTGGATGCCGCCCGGGGCATGGCCAGCCACTCCGGCACGATGTTCTCGAAGGCGAAGCGGGTGCTGCCCGACTGGAGGGTATAGCCGCAGCCCCAGTATATCTGCGGGCAGAGGTAGTCCACCACGGCGTTTTTGCCCTCGGCGGCCAGCCACGCTTTCACGTCGCTGTACTGCTGGCCGAGGTCGTTGTCGGGGTTGCCCTGCGGGCTGACGCCGAAACGGAGGGTAGCGTCGGCGGCTTTGACGGCATCGTGGGCCGCTTTCACCAGCGCGGTGACGTTCTGCCGCCGCCATGCGGCCAGATCCCCCCGCGCCGCTGGCGGCGAACTGGGCCGCGTCCAGCGCAGCATCTGTCGTGGGGTAAAAATAGTCGTCGAAGTGGATGCCGTCCACAGCATAGTTCTGCACCAGCTCGGCCACGCCCTGCACCACATAGTCTGCGGCTTCCGGGATGGCCGGGTTCAGGTACAGCCCCTCGCCCACGGCGCAGACCCACTCGGGATGTACATTGGCAAGGTTATTTTCCGCCAGCGCGGGCGGCATCTTCGCCGAGGAGCGGAGGCGGTAGGGGTTGACCCACGCTTCCAGCGAGAGGCCCCGGCTGTGTGCTTCGGTGATGAGGACGTCCAGCGGGTCGAAGCCGGGGTCCTGCCCCTGTACGCCGGTGCAGAGATGGCTCCACGGGAAGAGGGTGCTCCTGTAAAGCGCGTCCCCGAAAGGCCGCACCTGCGCGATGACGGTGTTCAGCCCGATGGACAGACAGTTGTCCATCAGCGCCGCCGCACCGGCACGGAAGGCTGCTTCGGACGAAAAGTCCATCCCGACCCATTCCAGATAGCTCACCCAGACGGCCCGCCATTCACCCGTGGGCAGGGCGGCGTTGGACTCTGCTTCGTCCGTCGGCGGCACCGACGACGCCGAGGCCGTCTGGCCCCGGCCCAGCAGCACCGCCCCCGGCCAGAGCGGCGCAGCCTGCCCCGGCCAGGAACGCCCGCCGCCCGAACCGGCCCCGCCGGGCGCGGCGTCTTCTCCCCCGCTGGGTCATGCGTCCTCCTGCATCTTATAGAGGCTCAGCGCTGCCCAGCCCCGGGCGCAGGCCAGCAGCACCCAGAGCAGATTCGTCCAGAAACCCAGCGCGGCCATGCCGCCGTATTTCGCCATCAGCAGGAAGAACAGGTGGAGCGCTTCGGCGGCTCCCACCAGCTGCAGCTGGCGCTGGATGGCCATGCCGCGCTTATACTCGGTGCTGAGCAGCAGCGGCCAGGCCAGCGCAGAGCAGAGGTAGCCCGCCCAGCCGTTGACCATGTAGCTCACCATCAGCAGCACGAACACGCCGGTGAAGTTGCGTTTTTCCCAGCTTGCAGAGCCTTTTTCCGCCGCGAGGAAGAGGGCCGCGATGCCCGCCGCGGCGAATGCGATCTGCTCGATGAGGCCGAAGCTGGTGCCGCTCAGGACGGCAAAGCCGTTGAGCATGGAGGCCGCTGCGGAAGCCAGCAGCAGGAAATACCAAGTCTTTCGCGTGAATTTGAGTTTCATATCGTCCCTCCCGCCCGCAGAAAGGGCGCAGGCTCCCCATCAGTTTTTGGAATTTTTCAAATATTATAACACATTTCGGGGCGTGTTGTGTTACAATAAGGAAAACTCGACACAAATTCCATCGGGAGGCGCACATGAACGCTGTTTTTTCCATCCTTCTTCTCGCGGCCATTCTGGGCTTTATCGTATTTCTGCTGTCTAAGAAAGACCAGAGCCGCCGCAGCCAGTACGGCCCCAGCGGCCTGTCCGAGTTCCGCACCGACCTGCCGCTGGACGACTGCTTCGACCGGCTGGACCAGCACAGCGAGGACGATGTTTTCGCCTATGAGTGCCGCCGGGAGAACGACGGCGGCTTCCCCCTCCACCTGACGCTCCATCAGCCCACCCAACAGCCGCTGGACACCCTCTACACCCTCCGGTTCGACCCGGGCCGCCAGACCATCGTGACCCTCATCTTCATCCGGGAAGCTTTTGGCTACAAAGAGCCGCTGTTCCAGCCCGCGATGCTGGACGAGTTCATGCTGCGCAAGTTCGACGCCCGCCGCACAAAATAATTCCGGCAAAGGGATTTGCTTTTTTCTGATTTTTTGGTATACTTATAGTTAGTCCATGTGCGGCAGACCGCCGTCTTCGTGGGCCAGTAGCTCAGTTGGTCAGAGCTGGCGGCTCATAACCGCTTGGTCGCGGGTTCAAGTCCTGCCTGGCCCATAATAAAAACAGCACCCCAGACGGGGTGCTGTTTTTATTATACAGGGTCGGCCGGACTTGAACAGCGCCACCACAAATGTGAGCAGGAAGACCGCTGCGGGCAGGATGACGTCCCTGCGGGCAAATTTTTTGAGTGCCATTGCTTGTTTCCTCCTGTTCCGGCATTTCCGTTTTATCCCATTATAAGAAATCCGGGTGCAAAAGTAAATCATCCGCCCCCGAAAATTCACAAAAGTGTGCAATAATGGAAAAAGCCCGGTGGTTTCAACGAACCATCGAGCTTTTTCTTGGCGGAGTAGGAGGGATTTGAACCCTCGCGCCGTTGTTTAGACGACCTACGCCCTTAGCAGGGGCGCCTCTTCGGCCTCTTGAGTACTACTCCAGAGCAAAGTGCGTTACACTTATTCAAAAAAATGGCGGAGAGAGTGGGATTCGAACCCACGGTACGTTGCCGTACGGCAGTTTTCAAGACTGCTTCCTTAAACCACTCGGACATCTCTCCTCGTGGACACTCGCACACGCCGTACCGAATGCCTATTTAATTTACCAGATTTCCGGCCTTCTGTCAAGCCCAAATTGAAACTTTTTCGTCCAGCCCTGCAAATCCCTCTCACGCGACAACCTTTTTTTGGCTGGCCGCTCACTTTTCTCTTTACAAAAACATCTTTTTGTTGTACAATAAAAGCATAAAATATTGACCTCGGAGTAAAGGAGTGTACGACCATGTCGTTTTCAGAGCTTTTGAAGCAGTGCCGCAAGCAGAAGGGGATCAGTCAGGCTGAGCTGGCATCCAAACTGGGGGTGACCCAGCAGGCCGTCGGCAAGTGGGAAAGCGGCAGATCCTCCCCCGACCCCGCCACGGTGGCCCGCATCGCTGAGATTTTGAGCACCACAGCCGATTTCCTGCTGGGGCTCTACCGTCCGGTGTCCAACGTGACCACCCCCGAGGAGCGCTTTTTCGGCAACTACGCCGAGAGCCTCATCCCGGTCATCGGCACCGTGAAGGCCGGGTACGGCGCACTGGCCTTTGAGGAGGATTATGGGCAGGAGTATGCCCGCGTCAAGGACCCCTCCAATTACTTCTACCTCGTCGTGCGCGGCGACAGCATGGAGCCCCGCATCCAGGACGGTGACCTCGCCCTTGTCCACAAGCAGGACACGCTGGAAAACGGCGACCTGGGCGTGCTGGTCTACGGCGACGAGGGCGAAGGCACCCTCAAGCGGTATATCCAGCGGGGCAACTGCGTCGTTCTGCAGCCCTTCAACCCCGCTTACAACGAGCTGGTCATCAAGGGTGAGGACCTGAACCGCCTGCACATCGCGGGCCGCGTGGTCGAGACGAAGGCCAAGTGGTGAGTCTCTCCCCTGCTCCACGGCGCTTCCAATCAGCAGCTGTGGGGGTAAGGGGGAGATATACCCTTCTGGGAGGTATCTTTCTATGGAACAGTCCCTGATGGACAAGCTCACCATCCTGGCCGACAGCGCAAAATATGACGTGGCCTGTACGTCCAGCGGCGCGTCCCATCCGGCGAAGCGCGGCACCATTGGCAGCTGCTATGCGCCGGGCTGCTGCCACGCCTTTACCGCTGATGGCCGCTGCGTCAGCCTGCTGAAAGTCCTGATGAGCAACTGCTGCGCCTTCGACTGCAGCTACTGCGTCAATCGGAAGTCCAACGACGTTCCCCGGGCCACTTTTTCGCCCCGGGAGCTGGCAGAACTGACCATCGAGTTCTATCGCCGCAACTACATCGAGGGACTTTTCCTGTCCAGCGCCGTGCTGGGGACCCCCGACTACACCACTGAGCGGATGCTCACCGTTCTGCGGCTGCTGCGGAACGAATATCACTTCGGCGGCTATATCCATGCCAAGACCATCCCCGGCACCAGCCCCGAGCTCATCCAGCAGATGGGCTACCTCGCTGACCGCCTCAGCGTCAACGTCGAGCTGCCCAGCGAACAGAGCCTCCATCTTCTCGCCCCCGACAAGGGCCGCCACTCCATCTTCCGGCCCATGAAGCAGATCTCGGTGGCAGGTGAAGAGAGCCGTCAGGAGCTGACTCTCTACCGCCACGCGCCCAAGTTCGCTCCCGCCGGCCAGAGCACCCAGATGATCGTCGGTGCGTCGCCCGAGACGGACTACCACATTTTGCAGCTGTCCGAGGGGATGTACCAGAAATACGGCCTCAAGCGGGTGTTCTACTCGGCTTATATCCCGGTATCGGACGACACCCGCCTGCCCGCGCTGGACACGAAGCCGCCGCTCCTGCGGGAACACCGGCTCTATCAGGCCGACTGGCTGCTGCGGTTCTACCAGTTCAAGGCCGACGAGATACTGGATCAGGACAACCAGAGCTTCAACCCCTATCTCGACCCGAAATGCAACTGGGCCGTCCAGCACTACGGGCTGTTCCCGGTGGACGTGAACCGCGCCCCCTTCGAGATGCTGCTGCGGGTGCCGGGCATCGGCCCCAAGAGCGCCCGCCGCATCCGGGACGCCCGGCGGCTGTCGGCCCTCGGCCTCGACGAGCTCAAGCGGATGGGCGTCGTGCTCAAGCGGGCCCAGTATTTCATCACCTGCAACGGCTTTTCCGGGGCCCACCCGGGCCAGGGCAGCGCCGGGCGGGAGCGCATCACCCGGGCGCTCATCGACCCCAACGTCTTCAGCGCCGGGGCCGAGCAGCTGAGTATGTTCGCACCGCCCGCCGTTGACCGGCTGGTGGAGCAGGGCGTGCCGCCCCGCGCCGCCCAGCGGATGATCCGGGAGGAGGCGGTGCAATGTCTGGCCAGAGCGCTGTGATGCCGCCCCGGAAGCTCCACGACGCCGATGTGGTCTACCTCTACGATGGCAGCTTTGAGGGCTTTCTGTGCTGCGTGTTCGAGAGTTTCGCCCAGCACGAGATCCCGTTCGCCATCTGGACGCCGGAGCGGGAGACGGCCACCCTCTACCCCATCCGGGACATCGAGACGGACTCTGCCAGAGCGCAGCGGGTCTTTTCGGCCCTTGGCCGCAAACTGGGCCGGGAGACGGAATATCTCGTCAGCCGGGATTTCCTCTCTGGGCGGGAGGACAAGGAGCTTCTGCTCCTGCGCTTTCTGCATCTGGCTTTCGCGCTGGGGCCGGGCACTGTCAAGCGGATGGGCCACCCGGATGTAGCCCCGCTCTACGAGATGAAAAAGAGCCTGGACTGGGAGGTGGACAAGTTCCAGGGCTTTGTCCGCTTTACCGAATACGACGGGATGCTGGGGGCCGTCATCCACCCTAAGAACTACATCCTGCCTCTGCTGCGGGGGCATTTCTGCTCCCGCTTTCCGGAAGAGAACTTTATGATATACGACGCAGTCCATCAGGCGGTATTGCTTTATCAGGAGCACAAGGCCCAGCTTCTGGAGCTGGCTGCGCCGCTGGAGCTGCCCCCGCCCAACGCCCGGGAACAGGAGTTTCAGGCCCTCTGGAAGCAGTTCTACGACACGCTGGAGATCAAGGCCCGCCACAACGAAAAGGGCCGGATGATCCACTGTCCCAAGCGTTTCTGGCAGGATATGGTAGAAATGCGGTGATTCTTTACAAAAAGGTTGCATCTGCGCCGTTGCGCTCTGCAAAAGGGTAACCTATGGTATACTAAACCTGGGGAGCTTCGGCAGAGCATCTGCCGCACCCACCCCGAAACGGGCTATGATAAAAGGAGCATTGTTAAAACTATGGTTCGCATTACTATGGAAGACGGCGGCATCATCGACATTGAGCTGAACGAGGAAGCTGCTCCCATCACCTGTGAGAATTTCAAGAAGCTGGTCAGCAGGGCTTCTACAACGGCCTGACGTTTCACCGCGTCATCCCCAACTTCATGATCCAGGGCGGCTGCCCGCTGGGCAACGGCACCGGCGGCCCCGGCTGGAACATCAAGGGCGAGTTTGCCGCCAACGGCGTCAACAACCCCATCAAGCACGTCCGCGGTGTCATCAGCATGGCCCGCAGCATGAACCCCAACAGCGCCGGCAGCCAGTTCTTCATCATGCATAAGGACGCACCCCATCTGGACGGCCAGTACGCCGCTTTGGCAAGGTCGTCGCCGGCATGGACGTCGTGGACAAGATCGCATCCGTCCCCACCGACTGGAACGACAAGCCCAAGACCCCCGTCAAGATGAAGACCGTCGAGCTCATCGAGGGCTGATCTTCTGCACCTATGGCTTTCCCTTTTGGGAAAGCCTTTTTTGCATCCACAGGAGGAACTTCCATGAAGTACGATTTCACCACTCTGCCCGACCGCCATGGCCGGGACTCCATCGCCGTGGACGGGCTGGGCAAAGGCTTTGCGCCCGACGCACCGCAGCCCGGCTTCGATGCCATCCCCATGTGGGTGGCAGACATGAACTTTGTCTGCCTGCCCACCATCCAGCAGGCCGTCATCGAGCGGGTCCAGCACCCGGCTTTCGGTTATTTTGACCCGACGCCCGAGTACTACGGCTCCATCATCCGCTGGCAGGAGACCCGCAACGACGTCACGGGTCTGACTGCCGAGGCCATCGGTTACGAGAACGGCGTACTGGGCGGCGTGATCAGCGCCCTGAACTGCGTCTGCTCCCGGGGCGACAAGGTGCTGGTGCACAGCCCCACTTACATCGGCTTTACCCGCTGCCTGGAAAACAACGGCTATGATATCGTCCACTCCCCGCTGGTGCAGGACGAGAACGGCGTGTGGCGGATGGACTTTGCCGACATGGAAAAGCACCTGGCCGAGGAACACATCCATGCCGCGATTCTGTGCAACCCTCACAATCCCTGCGGCCGTGTATGGGAGCGCTGGGAGCTGGAAAAGGCCATGGAGCTGTTCAAAAAGTACGACGTCTATGTGGTCTCGGATGAGATCTGGTCCGACATCATCCTTAGCGGAAACAAACACATCCCCACCCAGTCCATCAGCGAGGATGCCCGCCAGCGCACTGCCGCCATGTATGCCCCCTCCAAGACCTTCAACCTGGCCGGCCTCATCGGCAGCTATCACATCGTTTATGACCCGTGGTGGCGTGACCGCATCAAGAAGGAGTCCTCCCTCTGCCACTATAACTCCATGAACGTCCTCTCCATGCACGCCCTCATCGGTGCCTACCAGCCCGAGGGCTATGAGTGGGCCGACGAGCTCTGTGAGGTGCTGACCGGCAACGTGGATTTTGCCTGCGATTACATCGCCCAGCACTTTGAGGGTGTGAAAGTGGCCAAGCCCGAGGGCACTTACATGCTCTTTGTAGACTGCACCGACTGGTGGTCGGCCTCGCCCCGCGCCCGCATTGAAGAGGCAAGCTTATACAGCAAAACGGGGCTGTTGTTCTAACCTCCCGTCACGGCTGCGCCGCCACCTCCCCTATCGAGGGGAGGCTTTGCATGGCAGAAAGCCTTCCATCTCTTCGCCAGAGGCTATGTGTTCTAGGGGAGCTGTCGAGCGATAGCGAGACTGAGAGGTCCTGAGTCAACAGCCTTTAGGGCCTTTATTTTTATTGATGCATTTTTACCAGCCGCTCGTTCAGCGCCCGCAGGCCGTCCCGCACCTCGGCGGGCGAGACGACTTCTATCTTGCCGCCGAAGCCGCAGACCCAGCCGTAGAACTGGTCGCTGACGCAGACGGGGACGTCGAAATGGAAGTGCTCCTTCCCTTCCGGCACGAAGATGGGCGAAGCGCCGAAGCGCTCCCGCATGGCTGATTCGAGGTCGGAAGTACACCGCAGGGTGACTCTATACTCCGGCCCGCCGAACATCTGGAAGTGCTTTTTCAGGTAGGCGGGCAGGTCGAGATCCGCGAACTGCTCTTTGCCGCGGCGGGGCTCGTCCAGCACCGTGACGCCGGCCATTTTATCCACCCGGTAATGGCGGATGCCCACCGGCTCCTTCTCGTCCTGATAGGCGATGAGGTAGTAGCAGCCGTTCTCCCACGCCATCTGCCAGGGGCTGATGGTGTAAGGCGCGGGGCGTCCCGCCTTTTTGTAGCGGAAGCGCACCATCCTGCCGGTGTTGATGGCCGTAAAGAGGGCATCCACGCTGTAGGGCAGGTCTTTGTTGGCGCTCTTGGGGCGGCCATCGACATAGACCTGACGCTGGAGCTGACCGCCCTCATACTGGGAGGCCAGCCCTTCCAGCTTATGGATGAGCTTATCACTGGACGCTTTCGAGATGACCCGGCTGGACTGGACAGCGTCCACCAGAAGCTTCAGCTCCGCCAGCTCGAAAGGCCGCGTCGCCATCCAATAGCCGCCGCTGCGGCCCCGGCGCAGCCGGATGTCATAGCCCAGCGCGTTCAGCGCGTCGATGTCGCTGTAGACGCTCTTTCGCTCGCAGAGGATGCCCTGCCGGGCCAGCAGCTCCACCAGCTGCGGGACGTTGAGCAGATGGTTCTCGTCGGTCTGCTGCTCAAAGATATGCAGCAGCGCCAACAGTTTGGATTTTTGTCCCTCCTGCTTGGGCATGGGCAGCCTCCTTTACGGTCACGAGTCCTTTTTGTCGAATGCGGCGCGGCGCTGGGTGGACAGACGGAACATCTCTTCCAGCTTGTCCCGGTCATCGGCCACGAGGGCGTCCCGCAGCTGGTCCAGAGCGGAATCGAACTGGTCGATCTCGGCGATGAGGTTCTCCTTGTTCCAGAGGAACAGCTCCGCCCACATCTTCTCGTTGATGCGGGCGATGCGGGTCAGATCGCGGAAGGAGTCGCCCGTGTACTCGCAGAGAGAAGAGTTGTCGTTGGCGCACATGAGGCTGACGGCGATGGCGTGGCAGAGCTGGCTGACGTAGCCGATCATCTTGTCGTGCTCCTGCACCGTCAGGGTGCAGATGTGGCGGAAGCCCAGCACCTCGGCCAGCTCTTTTGCCCACTGGACGGCCTCGGAGGTGTTCTTCTCGGTGGGGGTGATGATGAAGTTGGCCGGGGCAAAGCTGACCTCGGCGGCGTGCTCGACGCTGGAGGTCTCACGGCCTGCCATCGGGTGGCTGGCGATGAACTCCACACCCTCCGGACACATGGCCTGCACCGGCTCCACAAGGCCGGTCTTGACGCCGGAGACGTCGGTAAAGATGCAGCCGGGCTTGATGAGATGGCCGTAGGTCTTGAACCAGTCGATGAGGGCCGTGGGGTAGAGGCCGAAGATGATGTGGTCAGCCTGCGAGACGAGGTCCTCGAAATCGTGGGTCTTTCCGGTCTCGATATAGCCGTGATCGAGAGCATACTGTAAGTGGCCCTCGCTGCGGTTGATGCCGTCCACATGGAATCCGGCTTTGGAAAGCTCGAGGGCGTACTTGCCGCCCAGCAGGCCCAGGCCTACGATGAGATAGCGTTTGGATTTATCCAGCATAGTGTACCTCCACGCCCAGCGGTTTGAGGGCGTCAAAGAAATGGGGCCAGCTCTTCTGCACGGCTTCGGCCTCGTTGATGGAGAGTTCCAGCCCGGCGGCCAGCGCCAGCACCGCAAGGCTCATCACCACACGGTGGTCGTTGTGGCCGTGGAGCGGCGCGGCGGGGGCGTGGAGCCTGTCTGCACAGCCCTGGATGGTGATGGTGCCGCCCTCGCTCTCGAGGACGCCGCCGCAGGCCCGAAGCTCGGCTTCCATGGCTGCAATGCGGTCGCTCTCCTTGATACGGAGACGTTCCGCGTTGCGGATGGTGGTGTTTCCCTTCGCAAAGCAGGCCCAGGACCATCAGCACGGGGCCGAGGTCGGGGCAGTCGGCAAGGTCAATGTCCACACCGTGGAGAGGTGCTTTCTCGAACACGATGCCTGCATCGGTGGTGCGGAAGCTTGCACCACAGCGGCGCAGAATGTCGAGGATCGCGGCATCGCCCTGCAGGGTGTCGGCGGATAATCCTTTGAGGGTCACGCCGCCCTGCACCGCTCCCAGCACCGCCGGGAAGGCCGCCTGGCTGTAATCGCCCTCCACGGTGTAATCGCAGGGCCGGTATTTCTGCCCGCCCGGGATGAAGAGGGTGTTTTCGTCCTGCCAGCGGCTCTCGACACCGAAGCGGCGCTGGGCCGCCCGGGTCATCTCGATATAACTGCGGCTCTCTACCGGCGGGATAGGTGGAGGGTGCTGTCGCCTGCCAGCAGCGGCAGGGCAAACAGCAGCCCGCTGATGAACTGGCTGGACACGTTGCCCGCCAGCTCGTATTCGCTGCTTTTCAGAGTTCCTTCGACGGTCAGGCCCGCCGGAGACTGTTCAAAGCGGAGAGACTGCTCCCGATACAACTTCTCGTATACTGTCTGAGGGCGTTCCATCAGCCGTCCGCGGCCAACAAAGGTCACTTTCTGCCCGGTGAGGCTGGCAATGGGGATGAGAAAGCGCAGGGTGCTTCCGCTCTCACAGCAGTCCACCGGAGCGCTGACGGGCAGAAAGCTCCCCAGCCCCTCCACGACGGCACGATCCGCACCGGTGCGCACTTTGGCGCAGAGCTGCCCGGCGGCGGAGAGGGTGGAAGAAATATCCTTGCTGAATTCAAGGTTTTCGATGTGGGAAGTACCCTCGGCCAGCGCCGAGCAGAGCACCGCACGGTGCGCCATGCTCTTGCTGGGCGGCGCGGTGATGGTGCCGCCGATGCCGCCGGGGGCGCGTTTTATCGTAGCATTCATATCACATATCCCGGCCAATGGCCCATGCGACCTGGCGGCACTTTGCCATAGCCTGCGCAAAGGCGTCGGGGGTCAGGCACTGTGCGCCGTCGCTCCATGCGTGGCGGGGGTCGTAGTGGACTTCCACCTCAAGGCCGTCGGCACCGGCGGCGACAGCGGCGATCATCATGGGCTCCACAAGGTTTGCCTTGCCGGTAGCGTGGCTGGGGTCCACGATGACGGGCAGGTGGGTCTTCTCATGGACGATAGGCACAGCGGAGAGGTCGAGGGTGTTGCGGGTGTACTTCTCGAAGGTGCGGATACCGCGCTCGCAGAGGATGACGTTCTCGTTGCCGCCGGCCATGATGTACTCGGCGCTCATGATCCACTCTTCGATGGTGTTGCAGAGGCCGCGCTTGAGCAGAACGGGCTTGTGCATCTTGCCCACAGCCTTGAGCAGCTGGAAGTTCTGCATATTGCGGGCACCGATCTGCACCACATCCACATACTCCTCGAACTCGGGGATGCGGTCCTCGCTCATCAGCTCGGAGACGATGGGCATACCGGTGGCCTCCCGGGCCTTCACCATGTCAAGGATGCCCTCAGTCTCGAGGCCCTGGAAGGAGTAGGGAGAGGTGCGGGGCTTGTAAGCGCCGCCGCGGAAGAGGGTCGCGCCGCCGGCCTTGACGCCCTGTGCGATGCGGAGGGCCTGCTCTTCGCTCTCGATGCTGCAGGGGCCGGCCATGACAGCGATCTTCTCCTTGCCGCCGATCTTCACGCCGCCGCAGTCGATGACGGAATCTGCCGGGTGGAAGAGGCGGTTGGCACGCTTATAGGGGCGGAAACACGGGTCACGTTGTCGATCCAGGGGTTGGCGAGGACGTCGCGCTCGTCGATCTTGGTGGTATCGCCCACGAGGCCGAAGACATTGTAGTCCTTGCCGGTGATGAGGGTGACGTCGAGGCCCTGCTTTTCGAAGCGGTCAACGATCTTCTCGAGTTCTTCCTTCAGGGGCACCCTTTTTGGTGGAGATGATCATAAGATTTTTCCTTTCTATCCTTCTTTTCCACGCCCTCTTTGCTCCGCTTTCCCGCGGAAGAGAGTCGATTTTTACATCACTAAATGGGTGTGCGCACTGCCGTCCAGCCGCAGCAGCTGGGCCAGATAGGCGGCAGCGTGAAGATAGCCGTTGATGCCCTCGCCGATGAAGTGGCCCTGACAGCCGAACGAGACGATGTCCGTCTTGCGGAAGGGCTCGTGCTCGTCGGGCTCGCTGAGCAGTACTTCCACGGCAGGCACACCGCAGAGGCGCAGCGCGTCGAGGATGGCGACGCTGTAGTGGGCGTAGCCGCCGGGATTCAGGATGATGCCGTCGGCCCGGCCTGCGGCAGACTGGATCTCGTCGATGAGGTCGCCCTCGTGGTTGGACTGGAAAAATTCCACTTCCATGCCCATCTGGGTGCAGCACAGCTCGAGGTAATCCAGCAGGCCGTTGTAATCCAGCTGACCGGCCACGCCCGGCTCGGTAAAGTGCATCAGGTTGAGGTTAGGGCCGTTAATGATCAAAAATTTCATCCAGTGCCTCCATTGCGGCGGTCACAGCGTCCTCCACCGTGCCGCTGTTCGGGATAACGGCGTCTGCCGCCGCGAGATACAGGGGGCGGCGCTCCGCCTCCATCTTTTTCAGCGCCTCGGTGCTGGACGAGAGCGGACGTCCGCCGCCCACCGTCAGCGCATCCAGGGGCCGGTCGAGGAAGAGCAGGACGCCGTTCTGATGCAGCGCCCGCAGATTCCCGCCCCGCTTGATGATGCCGCCGCCGCAGGAGAGCAGCTGTCGGCCCTCTTTGGTAAAGCGGGCGGTCTGGGCGGATTCCTTCGCGCGGAAGCCGTCCTCGCCCTCGGCGGCGAAGATGTCGGGGATGCTGCGGCCGTCGGCCTTGACGATCTCCTCGTCGAGGTCGATGAACTTTTTGCCCAGCCTCTCGGCCAATGCACGGCCCACCGTGGATTTTCCGCTGGAGGGCATTCCGATGAGGGCCACGTTGAGCATATCGCGGCGGAGTGCGGCAGTGATGCGGCCGATCTCCCCTGCCGCGTCGTCGAACTTCCGGCTGAGGAAGTATTCGGCGGCGTACACGGCCTGCGCCACCAGCATCTCGAGGCCGCCCACAGCCACCGGGACTCCGGCCTCTTCGGCCCGGAGGATGAGCTCTGTCTTATCGGGGTTGTACACCACGTCCAGCACAGCTTCCAGCCCGGGCATTTTTGCCACGTCCAGACTGCACACGCCCACGTTGGGGTACATTCCGGCGGGAGTGGTGTTGATGACGATCTGTGCGCCGCTGGCAACGGCTTCTTCATAGGAGAGCTGGCCTTTGGCGGCGTCGGGCGTCCGGCTGACGGTGAGTACCTTGGCCGCGCCCTTGTCGCGGGCGACGGCGCTGGTGGTGTTGTGGGTGCCGCCGGTGCCGAGGATGAGGACGGTCCTGCCCGCAAAATCGACGCCGTGGGCGTCGCACAGGTGGGCAAAGCCGAGATGATCGGTGTTGTAGCCGTAGAGCAGGCCGTTCTTGTTGACCACGGTGTTCACCGCTCCGATGGCCTTGGCACGGGGGTCGATGTAGGTGCAGTATTCCATCACCAGCCGCTTATAGGGGATGGTGACATTGATGGCCTTGAACTGCCGCCTGGTCAGGAAAGCCCGGGCTTCCTCTTCGGTGGGAAGCGGGCAGAGGTCGTAGTGGTAGCCGCAGAGCATCTCATGAATGATCTTCGAGTAGGAATGGCCCAGTTTCGAGCCGATGAGTCCGTATTCCATCACAGTCCCTCCCTGCGGTAGCTGGTGGGCCGCTCCATCCATGCGGTGCCGTAGCGGGCGGTCATCAAATCGCCCACAGCCAGCGCGGCGGCGCAGGTCTGGACGATGGCGGCCCGAGGCACGATGCAGGGGTCATGACGGCCCTGAATGGAGAGGGGCGCGTCCTGCTTTGCAATGTAATCCACCGTCTCCTGCTCTTTGTAGATGCTGGGCGTCGGCTTGACAGCGGTGCGGAAGACGACAGGCATTCCGTTGGTGATGCCGCCGTTGATGCCCGCGTTATGGTTGGTGGCCGTGACCACCGAATCGCCCTTCATGCGGAAGGCATCGTTGGCCTCAGAGCCTTTCAGGTCGGCGAAGCCGAAGCCGGTGCCGAACTCAATGCCCTTCACGGCAGGCACTGAAAACGCCATGTGGGAAATAAGGCTCTCCACGCTGTCAAAATACGGCTCGCCCACACCGGCGGGCAGGCCGAGAATGGCTGTTTCAAGGATGCCGCCCACGCTGTCGCCCTCCGAACCGGCGGCACGGATGGCCGTTTTCATCGGTTCTTCGACGGAAGCATCCAGCAGGGCGAAGCCCTCGTCCCTGCTTTCCAGCACGCTCACCTGAGCGGCCAGTGCGGCGGCATCGTCCAGCGCAAAGGGCGTATCGGAAATGCCGGCACAGCGGGCGATGTGGGTGGTGATGTCGATGCCGGCGCGGTTCAGCGCACCCAGCACGATGGCACCGCCCGCCACCAGCGCGGCAGTGACGCGGCCGGAGAAGTGTCCGCCGCCCCGGGCATCCTGAAAGCCGTGGTATTTGGCGTAGGCCGTATAATCGGCGTGGCCGGGGCGGAGCAGGTCGGCGGTCTTGGCGTAATCGCCGCTGCGGGTGTTCTGGTTCTCGATCATCAGGGCAATGGCCGTGCCGGTGGTGTGACCGTTCACGACACCGGAGAGCAGCTGTACGTTATCGGCCTCCACGCGGGGCGTCGAAAGCCCGTCGCCCCGGGCGCGGCGCTTATCCATGCAGGCGGCAATGAATCCCTCATCCACCGGCACACCGGCAGCCATGCCGTCCAGCACACCGCCGATGGCCCTGCCGTGGCTCTCGCCGAAGATGGTCAGCGCCAATGCGCCGCCAAAGGTGTTTTTCATAGCTTTAGTCCTCCATGCCCAGCAGGGGGCGCAGACCCTCCACCGGGATGGTCTCCGCGCGCCAGCAGCCAAGGCCCGGCACCTTAATGACGGTGATCTGGCCGCCCTGTGCCTTTTTGTCGTGGAGCATCTCGGCGTAGACCTTGTCCTTGTTGTAGGCGGTACGCAGGGGCAGGCCCAGACGGCGGTAGACCGCACGGACGCGCTTCTGCAGTGCCTTGGACTCGATCATCGGCAGCATCCCCAGAGCCACGCACTCGCCGTGGTAGAGGCCCACGGTGCGGCGTCCCTTGACGCCCTTGACGGCCTCGATGCCGTGGCCGATGGTGTGGCCGAAATTGAGGGCCTTGCGCACCCCATGCTCCGTCTCGTCCTGCTCGACGATGCTCTTTTTGAAACGGAGGCTGCGGTAGATAATCTCGCCGATCTGCCCGTCGATGTCGCCCTTCTCGAAGATGGCGAACAGTTCCGGGTCGGCCAGCAGGCTGGCCTTCACCGACTCGGCCAGACCGTTGATGTACTGGCGGCGGGGCAGGGTGGCGAGGGTGCTGGGGTCTACGATGACCAGCTTGGGCTGCCAGAAGGAGCCGACGATGTTCTTCGTCTCCCCCAGATCCACAGCGGTCTTGCCGCCGATAGAGGAATCGATCATCGAGAGGGTGGTGGTGGGGCAGTTGATGAAGTCGATGCCGCGCATATAGATGGAAGCGGCAAAACCCGCCAGATCGCCTACGACGCCGCCGCCCACGGCGATGACGAGATCGCCGCGGCCCATGTTGAACTCGAGCATCTGGCGCAGGACGCTTTCCAGAATTTTCATGCTCTTGCTGGCCTCGCCCTGCGGGACCGTAATAATTTTTGCGTCGCGGCACTGGTCGGCCACACGCTGTGCGTACTCGGCGGGAACGCCTGCGTCCGTCACCACCGCCACCCGGCGGTCGAGGCGGGCAAACTGGTACAGATTTTCCAGTGCGCCGCTTTTCAGGATGATGTCATAGCTGCGCTCACCCAGATTCATGGTGAGCTTGGTGCCGATAAATCCACTCATTTTGTATACACTCCTAACAGCCGCACCGTGCGGCAGGTATGGTCCAGCTCACGCAGCAGCGCGGCGGTCTCGTCGGCGGAGGGGTCGCCCACCAGCTCGACGTAAAAATAATAATCAAAGGGGACATGGGGCAGCGGACGGCTCTTGATGGACTCCATGTCGTAGCCGAAGCGGCCAATGACCTGGATGACCTCAGCCAGCTTGCCGGGTTTGTTATCCAGTGTGAACAGCAGCGAGAAGCGGTTGCCCACGGTGGGCTTTTCGCGGCTGAGGACGATGAAGCGGGTGGTGTTGTCGCCGTCGGTGTTGATGCTGGGGACGAGGACTTCCAGCCCGTAGAGGGCGGCTGTCTCGGCGCTGGCGATGGCGGCTTTGGACGGGTCGCCCGACTCGGCCACGAACTTTGCGGCCATGGCCGTGTTGGGCATGGCCGTGGCGGGCAGACGGAACTGCTTTAAGAACGTCTCACTCTGGGCGATGGCCTGCTGATGGCTGTAGACGTGCTTGAGCTGGGCCAGCTGGGTGCCGGGCAGGACGAGCAGGTTCTGGGAGATGGGCAGGTCGTAGACGTCCACCACCCACAGCTCGGGGTGGTTGTAGCACAAGTCAAGGACAGCGGAGACGTCGCCTGCGTGGCTGTTCTCAAACGGCACAACGCCGTGGGCGGTGTCGCCCCGGCTGACGGCATCGAACACCTCGTCCCACGTCGGGTAGCTGACGGCCTCCGCGTGGGGGAAGAGCGCCCGCAGCGCGATGTGGGCGAAAGCGCCTTCCACGCCCTGATAGGCGGCGCGGTTCCGGCCCAGCACCTCGGCTTCGTACTGCTTGGCGACGTCCATCATGTTCTGGACATGGTCCTTATAGTAAGGCCGGAGGGCAGCGTTCTGGATGCGGGCCGCAGCCTTTTCCAGCACCACCGCCTCCCGCGCGGCGTCAAAGATCGGCAGGCCGTGGGCCTTTTTGTACTCGGCAACGGCCAGCACCGCGGCCATCCGGCGCTCAAACAGCGCTGCCAGCTGCGCGTCCACCGCGTCGATCTCGGCGCGGGCTTGTTCCAGTGTGTCCATCTTTCCACATCCTTTGGGTAAAATTTCAGTTCTTACAGCGATGATACCTAGTAAGTATACCATAACCCGGATGAGGAAACAACAAGCCCGGCTCTCTTTGAGAGTAGATAATATTTCAAATCCGGGGCCGTCAACGCGAAGAGATTGCAACCAAAACGCCCCCTCCGGCATTGCCGGAGGGGCGTTCTTGCTTATTTGCGCAGGTCTTCCCTGCTGCGGGGGTGCCGAACACCCGGCCATAGGGGTTGTCGAGGTCGGCAGCTTTCAGAGATGCAGTTTTTTCGGCAGGCTTTTCAGGGATGCTGAGATGCTTTGCCTTCCCCCTGGAGAGAACACGGTACCGCATGGCTCAGCCCTCCGGAGCTGCCGTGGAGACAGCGCCTTCGGTCAGCTTCTGCCAGAATTCTTCGCCTCCAGCGAGGTTATCCGCCGTGCCGCTGTTCCACGCGCCCCGCATTCCCACATAGAACTGAGACATATACTCCTGACTGGAACCACTCCTGCTCTGGGTGGTGTCGGGGCCGTAGTCACCGAGGTCGAGGCTGCCAGGACCGGGCAGTCGTCCCACTTGTACACCATGTTCCACCAGTCCTCGTCGCTGTCGGCGGCGGGCAGAGTGCCGTCGAGATACCGCAGCGAGCCGGTGCTCTCTTCAAAGCCCGCCGGGTCCCAGAGCAGAAAGACCGAGCTGAGGCCGCCCTGTACGTCGGCGGCCAGCTTGGTAGTTCCAGCCATGGTCAGATAGGCGGCGCTCTCGGTCTGGGTCTCTGTGTCGGAGTAGTCGAGGGTATAGACGTTGAGGGTCACGACCACCTTGCCGTCGCCGTTGCGGTCTTCGCCGTAGGCGGCCAGTGCATCCTGCAAAGCGTTCACGGTGTCCTCGGGCAGATAGTAGGGGGCCACCGCGGCCACGTTATGATCGGGCTTGGTGACGAAGAAATACTGTCCGATGAAGTTGTAGGCCACAAAGGCCGCGGCGATGCCGATGATGATGACCCATTTCAGGTTATAGTCCCACCAGTTGGCCCAGCGCTCCTTGCGGGTGTACTGTCTTTCCTTGCGGGGGGCAATGTCTTTCGGGTCGATGTCGCGCTCGTAACGGTAGCTTGCCATGAGGCAGTGTCCTCCAAAGTCTATAGCTCTGCCAGAATGGTCTGGCGGACGGCGTCGGGCAGCTGCTTCTGCTCGGCCCGGCTCATGCCTGCGGTCCGGATGGGGGGCAGCACCCGGACGTGTACCGTGCCGGGGGTGGCCCGATTGCCGTGGGCCTCGAACAGGCCCCGTGCGCCGGAGATGGCCACCGGCACCACCGGCGCGCCGGTCTTGACCGCGATGCGGAAGGCACCGGCCTTGAACTCACCGGCGCCGCCCTCTTCGCCCTTGTAGCGGGTGCCTTCAGGGAAGATGATGAAGCTCCGGCCGCTCTCTACGATGGCGGTGGCGTCGTTCAACGCGCGCACCGAGGCGCGGACATCATCGCGCTGGACGAAAACGCAGCCCAGCAGCTTCATCCAGCGGTTGAGCAGAGGAATTTTTCCCAGCTCTTCCTTGGCGAGGATGCCATAGGGCTCATCGAGGCTGGCCAGCAGCAGCGGGATGTCATAGTAGCTGCGGTGGTTCGCCACAAAGACGCAGGGGCCATCCTTCGGGATGTTGTCCAGTCCCTCGACGCTGAGCCGGACGCCGGTGACGTTCAGGATGCCCTTGCTCCAATGGGGGATGTGTTTTTTTACCAGCCGGCGCACCGTCTCGGTGTCGCCTGCGGCCAGCGCACGCTCGGCTTTGCACAGAACACTGTAATGGACGATCATGTACCCGAACAGATAAACGAATAACGCAATGGTGCGGAAAATGCTCACAGAGCGATACCTCCTTCTGGCTCAAAAAGCCGTTTCTATTGTATCACACTCCGCCCCAAAAAGGGAGAGGAAATACTTTTTTTACATTTAGAGGGCTTTGCGGCTTGCAAAATCCACAAAATCCGGGTATATTTATAATCAGAAAGCCAGCACAATGGCGTTTCCTGCCAAAACCGTGCTGTGCAATGTAAGCCGTCTTTCGGGACAGCGAGAGAGGATATTCACACAACATGAGTCTGTTCCCTTCTGCAAACGATTTCAAGTCCGGGCCGGGCGTCGAAAAGGACGCCCCCCGCAAGACCGGCGTAGGCCGCTTCTTCGAGCTGGTAGGCCGCGATATGAGCAGCATGTTCCTTGCAAACCTGCTCACCTGCCTGGGCTTTCTCCCGGTCATCTGCCTGGTCTACATCGGCTTCCTGATGAACAGCCTCCCCGTGATGCTGGTCAGTGCCGCTGTGGGCGGCATCCTGGCCGGTCCGGTGCTGGCAGGCATGTACGATACTGTTCTGCGTGCCCTGCGTGATGAGGCCGGCTATTGGTGGACGACCTACCGCAAGGCTTTCAAGCAGAACTTCAAAGCCAGCATCCTGCCGGGCGTGCTTTACTGCGTCGTGGTCACGGTGCAGATCTTCCTCGTGTACTTCTGCTTCAACCTGCTCTACCACGGCACCAACGTCGGCGTAGGCATGTGGGTGGCCACGGTGCTCAACCTCGTCATCTTCCACATGCTGTTCTCTTACATGTGGCCCCAGGTGGTCCTGCTGGACCAGCCTTTTGGCCAGACACTCAAGAACAGCGTCAACTGCATGATCGCTTTCCTGCCCCACGCACTGGCTGCGTCTCTCGTGACGGTACTGTTCTGGGGCCTCGTCATCCTCTGTATGCCGCTGGGCCTTCTGCTCATGCTGGTGTTCGGCTTCTGGTTCCAGGTGGAGATCACCAGCCAGATCGTCTACGGCGACCTCGACCGGGTGTTCCACATCGAGGAGAACATCCGCAGGCTCCACGACGCCGCGTATGAAGCCGAGATGGCCGAGGATCGCAGCGACGACGAGGAATCGACACGACACAAAGGGGATGCGTGCAATGGAACAGCGGAACAATCTGGTGCTGCAGGGCACCGAGACATTCTCCCGCGGGCAGCTGGATAACGTGGCGCTGGAGAACGGCAGCGTCGTGCTGGACAGCGTGGCCGGGCGGTACCTGCAATACGGCAGCTACACGACGCCCGAGTTCGCCATGCCGGCCTTCTGCAACCTGAACGTCAGCTGGAACGCCCATGCGCCCCAGAACACGATGGTGGAGGTGCGCTGCCGCGTCTATGCAGGCGGCAGCTGGACGGGCTGGATGAGCTTTGGCAAGTGGGCGCCGGATTACCCCCGGGCCAGCATCAGCACCCACAGCGACGACGGCCTCATCTTCCTGATGGGCGACACCGTGACGGTGGCGCTGCCCGGCGGCGGCACCGGCGTCCAGCTTCAGGTCAATCTTTCGACCAACGACGACAAAGTCACCCCGGCGCTCCGGCTGCTGGCGGCGGCGGTCCGCCCCCTTGCGTGGGATAAGCAGGGCGGCCACCCCATCAACCGCCGCCTGTACTTACCGGAATACTGCCTCTCGGCCCATGACCCCAGCTTTGGCCGGGACATGGACCTGCCGCTGGTGATGGCGGCCCTGATGAACCGCTGGGGCGAGGACATCCTGCCCGAAGAGGTGGCCTACGTCATGGAGGACAAGACCACCGGCAGCACCAGCAACGGTGCTTTCGCCGCCGCGGCAGCGGGCTGCTGCGGTTTTCCCTGCTGGCAGGCGTGGATGGACCTGCAGGACCTGCGGGAGCAGATACACGACGGCTGTTCCGTGGCCGTGCGCATCGAGCGCCGCATCCGGGGCCAGCGGGACCCCATCGGGGTCTGGATGGGTCTGCGGGGCTTCGGCCACGACGACGCGGTCCTCGCCGATTATGTCCTGCTCAACGACCCCACCGCCGACAGCGACGGGGCCGTGAACTGCACGATGGCGGTGACGGATTTTGCCCGCTACTTCACCGGGCGGGCCATCGCTCTCCGCCCCAAGCCCCGGGACACCGAGGCCAACCGCCCCCGGCGGGTCTCCTGCGACTTGTGTACAGTGCCGAGGATGACTGCTGGTATCTGGCCCAGAAGGCCAGCGGCGGCTGCTCCCGGCCGAATTTTCCGGCTGGGCGGCCTGCAGCCCCCACGACGGAGTAGCCCACGCCACCACAGCCCACCGCACCTTCCGGCGGATGGAGCGGACACGGACCGGCGGCTTCCGTTTCCCGCCCGAGCAGACCGCCGCAGGCGGGCGGTGCAGCGTCTACATCGTGGACCATACCGGCACCATGCAGTTTGCAGAGGTGCGCCTGCCTGCGCCTCCGCCGCCCGCGCTGCCGCTATCGGAAGCAGACCAAAGCACCGCGCCTTCTGTCTCCTGAGAGGCAGCACAGCCAAGAGCTTTTTGGGATAAATCATCAACATGGGAGGAACATATTATGGCAAAGACGATCATCACTTTGGGCCGCGAGTACTGCACCGGCGGACGCTACATCGCCAAGGACGTGGCGCGCGCACTGGGCATCAAGCTCTACGACAAGGAGCTGATCACGATGGCCGCCAAGAATTCCGGACTGTCCGAGGAGGCCGTGGCCGCCAGCGAGAAGCGGCACACCCACAGCCTGCTGTACAGCCTGTATACGATGGGCAATGACCTTCCGCTGGGCGATCAGGTCTTCATCCTGCAGAGCCGCATCATCAAGCAGCTGGCCGACGAAGGCCCCTGCGTCATCGTGGGCCGCTGCGGCGACTATGTCCTGCGCGACCGCAAGGACGTGCTGCGCATCTTCGTCTACGCCCCCAAGGGGTGGCGTCTGGCTTACGGCAAGGAGAACAACATGCTGCAGGCCAAGGACGAAAAGGGCATCAAGGACGAGATCGACAAGACCGACCGCAACCGTGCTTCCTACTACAACTACTACACCCAGAACCGCTGGGGCGATGCCCACAACTATGACCTCGCCATCAACGCCGCACTGGGCCATGACGCCTGCGTGAAGATGATCCTTGCCGCCGCAGAGGCCAAGGAGAAGGCCATGGAGGGCTGATGCCCGCCGCCCCGGAAAGGGCAAAATAAATAATGATGCTGCGTGGGTGGGGTGCTTTTGCGCTCTGCCCACGTTTGCGGCATAGAAGAACTCTGCATCCCCAAGTTATCAACATCAAAAGGAGAAATCGTGGAAAACAAGCAGTCCTTATCCTCTCCCGCCGGTGAGCGGGAAAACATCATGGGTACCATGGACATCAATCCTCTGCTCATCAAGCTCAGCGTGCCGATGATGGTATCCATGCTGGTGCAGGCGCTGTACAACGTGGTGGACTCGATCTTCGTGTCCCACGTCAGCGAGAGCGCCCTGACCGCTGTTTCGCTGGCGTTCTCTTTGCAGAACGTCATGATCGCCGTGGGCGTCGGCACCGGCGTGGGCGTCAACGCCCTGCTGTCCAAGAGCCTCGGCGAAAAGAACCAGGAACGGGCCAATAAGACCGCCGAGAACGGCATCTTCCTGTCCCTGTGCAGTTACGCCGTCTTCCTCGTCATCGGCCTCACCTGCATGAAACCCTACTTCTACGCACAGACTTCGGACATGGACATCGCCCGGCAGGGCATCCAGTATCTGCAGCTCTGCTGCGTGCTCAGCCTCGGCCTCTTTACCCAGACCATGGGCGAGAAGCTGCTGGCCGCCACCGGCCGCACCAACCTCAGCATGACCAGCCAGCTCATCGGCGCGGTGGTCAACATCGTGCTGGACCCCATCTTCATCTTTGGTTACTGCGGCGAGGCCCTGTCCGGCACCACCGGCGCTGCCGCGGCCACCGTCATCGGCCAGTTCTGCGGCGCGGGCATGACGCTGTACTTCAATCTCAATAAGAACCCCGACATCCAGATCAGCTTCCGGGGCTTCCGGCCCAGCGCCAAGGCCATCGGCCGCATCTACACCGTCGGCCTGCCCAGCATCGCCATGCAGTGCGTGGGCAGCGTGATGACCTTCTTCATGAATCAGATCCTGATGGCCTTCTCGGCCACGGCTGTCGCCGTCTTCGGCGTCTACTTCAAGCTGCAGAGCTTCGTGTTCATGCCCATCTTCGGCATGAACAACGGCATGGTCCCCATCATCAGCTACAACTACGGCGCACGGAAGCCGGAGCGGGTCAAAAAGACCATCCGCCTCGCAGTCTTCTACGCCGAGTGCATCATGCTGGTGGGCTTCTGCATCTTCCAGTTCCTGCCGGATAAGCTGCTGGGCCTCTTCGCCGCCAGTGACGCCATGCTGGCCATCGGCGTCCCGGCGCTGCGCATCATCTGCCCCCACTTCCTGCTGGCGGGTGCCGGCATCGTGCTGAGCTCGGTGTTCCAGGCGCTGGGCAACGGCGTGTTCAGCCTGACCGTCTCCATCTGCCGTCAGCTGGTGGTGCTCATCCCCGCTGCATGGCTGCTGAGCCGCACCGGCGAGGTGAACATGGTCTGGTGGGCCTTCATCATCGCGGAGGTGGTCAGCCTTGCGCTGAGCCTCGTTTTCATGGCCCGCATCAACCGTACCGTCATCGTCCCGCTCTCCGAAAAGCAGGACGCGGCCGTATAACCTGAAAGGAACGTGAACTCTATGGCAAAAAAAGCTGAAGTGGAACCTTATCCTCATGAGCCTGCTCTATCTGGCGCTGGGCATCTTCCTGCTGATGGTGCCTGGCACGGCCCTCAACGTGGTCTGCTGCGCGCTGGGCGGCGTAGTGCTGGCCTGCGCGGCAGTGCAGCTGGTGCGGTATTTTGTCGTAGAGCGCGGCGTGTTCCAGAGCCAGCTCACCCTCATCTCGGGGCTTGTCTGTCTGGCGCTGGGCGCATTCCTCATCATCCGCAGCGATGTGGTGGTGCGGGTGCTGCCCATCGTGTTCGGCCTGTTCGTCATCTTTGACAGTCTGGGCCGCATCCAGAACGCCCTCGAACTGCGCCGGTGCGAGTATTCGAGCTGGAAGATCTTTCTGCTGCTGGCCGTGCTCAGCGTCGTGCTGGGCATCGTGATGGTGGTGGACCCCTTCGGCACCATGGAGACGCTGGTGATGGCCATCGGCCTCATCCTCATCCTGGAAGGCGCACTGAACCTGCTGAGTGCCCTGTACACCATGCTGGCCGTCCGGCGCTTTATAAAGCTGCATCCGGAGACCCAGTCCATGCTGGAAGCCATTACCGGCCAGGATTTTTTTTTTTTTTTTTTTTTTTTTTTTTTTTTTTTTTTTTTTTTTTTTTTTTTTTTTTTTTTTTTTTTTTTTTTTTTTTTTTTTTTTTTTTTTTTTTTTTTTTTTTTTTTTTTTTTTTTTTTTTTTTTTTTTTTTTTTTTTTTTTTTTTTTTTTTTTTTTTTTTTTTTTTTTTTTTTTTTTTTTTTTTTTTTTTTTTTTTTTTTTTTTTTTTTTTTTTTTTTTTTTTTTTTTTTTTTTTTTTTTTTTTTTTTTTTTTTTTTTTTTTTTTTTTTTTTTTTTTTTTTTTTTTTTTTTTTTTTTTTTTTTTTTTTTTTTTTTTTTTTTTTTTTTTTTTTTTTTTTTTTTTTTTTTTTTTTTTTTTTTTTTTTTTTTTTTTTTTTTTTTTTTTTTTTTTTTTTTTTTTTTTTTTTTTTTTTTTTTTTTTTTTTTTTTTTTTTTTTTTTTTTTTTTTTTTTTTTTTTTTTTTTTTTTTTTTTTTTTTTTTTTTTTTTTTTTTTT
>VOFB01003656.1_pt1 | contig 49538 bp, 53 predicted proteins | sample 5384141 | NCBI WGS metagenome assembly VOFB01 (sample SAMN12384721, study PRJNA508395) | human gut metagenome | isolation source: healthy gut A | host: Homo sapiens | reverse complement strand
AGTTCGGAAATGGAAACCATGTCGGTGTTTGCCAATACCAGCGTCTGGACAATCATCAGCGTACAAAGCGCGGCAAAAATCTTTTCATTGTGCATCCTCCCATGTGATAACCCGCGGGCAAACCTTTCTGTGCTATTCTTGTCAGCTTATCCGTTATTACTTCGCCTGTCTGCGCATTTACATACAAATCCGTAAAGTCAAAACCATTCCTGTAATCGTCGCTCATCGCATTAACCTGGTACCCTACACCGCCGGGTTTTATGTAATCACACTCAACCCTCCACATCGGATATGCGACAAATCCTTCTGTTTCCTCGTCCGACAGATAACAAACATAACCTAATCGAAGTGAATAGATGTTGTGAATATATCCTTTCTGCCTATATTCCTTCCGAATATATTTTTCAATGTTTTGAATGATCTTCTCCAGTGAAAGCAGCGGAACATCATCGAACATCGCCTGAGCCGGTTGCACAAGCGTTGCAAAAATCTCATAAGAATCCGAACGGCTCATAATTTCTGCCCAGTTCCAGTTAATCAAAGCAATTCTGTCTAATTCAGATATCAATGAATCGCTTCTAACGATAACTTTATATATCGAACCCGCATCGTTCATCAACGGGATTCCACAAATATTCTGCCAGAAATGGAAATAGTAGCTGCCCATCGGGTTTTGATCGTAGACGTTTCCTTTCTTGTCTCTGCCTCTGTCAAGCACCCGCACATAATCTATTTCAATATCCGAGCCTTCTTCACCATAATAATATGTGAGTATATCGCGCAGACATTTTTCCGCTTCGCCCACGGAAACGTTGCTATCTTCGGCGTAACACATTTCGGAATCCATTTCCCGATAGTCATAGCTTTTTCCCGTTCTTTCGAGTTCTTTTCCATTGGCATTCAACATTACGCTCGCACTGTTAAACCGAACCTGAATATAATCCTGGCTTGTTCTGTTTTCCGCGTCGTCCTTTGGATATTTGAACCTATAAAACCGTGTTGTTCGCTCCTGTTCACTGTTTGGATTGAGATAACTGTACAACCCTACATCTCCGCAGCGTAAAAAGATGGGGTTATCATCGCCGCCAAGCTCCTGTATTTCAACGATTTTTTGGTGCGGAAGCCAAGATTCTTCATCATAGGGTCGCCATGGTTCGATCATCACGATAGGCATTTTTTCCACTTCCGGCACGATGATCGGCACATCGACCTCAATCGTCCGCCCATACGCTTCATAAGTCTTTGTCCACCGCCCCATAGCTTCAACCTGCTGGCGCAGTTCGGAAATGGAAACCATGTCGCCGCTTGCCAATGCCAGCGTCGGCACAAGAAGCAGCGCCCCCATCATCCCCGCGAATCTTTTCATCCTCGTCCCTCCTTATTGGCGCAATACCGGTTTCACTCATTTTATATTTACATTCCTTTGTAGGTTTCATTCTATCGACCACTTCTCCCGTAATAGCATCAACTCCAACGAGTGCATGATGAGACCCTGTTCTGAAATCTCCATTCTCTGCATATTCGCTTTCCGCTTCATCTGGTTTTTACATATTCACATTCAAAAATCCACATCGGATAAAGAATTGTCGAAATGTCTTTTTGTTTTCGTAACAGACATACCCCAGTTTCAAAGAATAGACATTTCTGATTCTTCCTGCATATATTTCCTTTCGATACTTTCGATTGCTTTTTCCATTGAAACTATTTTTTTCTTCGTAAAGCGTATCTCTTTTCTCAAGCATCATCATATATCCATTAAATGACGTTCTATTCATTATTTCAAAATACCAATGCATTGTCGAACCAGCATTCCATTTTTCATTTGGATATATTTTATTTTCAGCTCGTTCAAACATATCATAAAGATCAGTCCACCTTCCAAGTATCGGAATGTTGTTTATTTTCTGCGAAAAATATATTTCATACGTCCCGCTTTGATAAGTATCAACATCTTTGCCGTTTTTTCTTGCCCGGTCATTGACTGTAACGTAGTCAATTTCATAATCTGAATCTTGACTGTCATAATAGTATTCTATAATTTTACCCAAATAATCTTCTGCCGCTTTAAGCGACACATTATTATTCTCCGCATAAATATCCTGCGGATTGATTTCATTTGGATAATATGATACTCCGTCTCTCCATAGCTGTCTCCCCATTTCCATATTTTCTAAGCTCGCAAGGGCTTCTGTCATATAATATTGTAATGAATGTATCCTCTGACAGCAGATATGAAACCGGCCAACTTTCTTCCCCTTCCGTTAGCGTTTCTATCATTCCGCTGTCTTTGCAAAAATCGGCGTCATCCGACCATTTTGTTTTCTCTACTCCTCTTTCATTTACCTTTTGGGGTTCAGCCCTTATGATTTCAATTTTATCCATTCCCATATCATCAACAGGTATATTGATTGATATTTTCCTTCCGTATGCTTCATAGTCTTGTTTCCAAATCTTCGTTTCCGCTTTCGAATGACACACATAGAAAGAGCAAAGAGCGGACAGCGCAAAAACGCACATCGTCATTTTCGTTTTCATTTTGTTTTCCTCCATTCATTCAAATCCGTCCATTGCCGAAGCCGTCTTTCCTGCAACGGTTTCACCTTCTTCGTTTCTAAATCCAATGATTATATGTTGAAACAGTTCCAATTAGATTGATTGAAAATCCCAATGCAAAAAGCGGATTGTTTAACCATTCTGCTTTTCCAGCGCCCTGTTTATACGTTATAAGCCCATAAAACACGTATGGCAACATGTCAACAATATATCTGTTCCCAAATTGATACCCTCCCATGGTTTTATGGCAACAAACAATCATCAGGTGTACGCATATGGTTGCCGGAACAATGATTAAATTCAATCCGTATGCCTTTCGTTTCCGAGTCAGCGCATAAAGCCACGTGACCATAAATGAAACGATTATCGGATCAATCAGCCAAAACGCCATGCAATCATATGTGTCATAAATCAACATTCCATGCTCTCCGCCGGCTTTGGGCAGTCTGAAAAGCTGATTAAAATTTTTCGTCGCATAGTTCAAGCTGAATTGGCCTTCGGTTGAACGTACAAATTCCGGCAAATGGGTATGTCCAAATTCAAACGGATTATCAAATCGGGCTACATTCAGCATCAAATAAAATCCGATTATCATACATGCCGGAATGAGCCGATATCCTTTTCGCACCCACGTTTTTACACTTGCTTTTTCTGTCCCCAGCATGAGAATCAGGGGGGATATATGCAACAACCATCGGCCTGCATCCAAAGGCACAAGCCAAAATGCAAACGCTCTCCCAATATGTTTGTTCGCTGCATAGAAAAGAGACATTAACGAAAACGTAAAGCACATCGTCTGAGCCATGTACCAGACCCACCCGCCTTGCAGCGCAATAAACAGATAGCCATTGCCTAAAAACAGAAATAAGACATATTGCTCCGCCATTTCATACGTTCCCTGTTATTGCACGGTAAAGACGAATCGCGTATATGATTCCGATAATCGAAAAGCCAAGTGATATCCAGTGATCGGGCGTATTCGTCCCCAATACCGCGGCAAACGGAAGCAAAACCAGCGATGGGAACGGCGGAAAACTCACATAATACTTTCCCTCATAAATCGCCAATTCCAGCCACGGATAATCCTTTCCCAAATCCAGCCGCCCATTCAGCCACGCGCACGCCTGCAATGCATATGAGCGATATGGGTTTCTTCTGTCGCCCAATGCCCCGTAAAAGATGCGGCTACCCATAGCACAATAAGGGAATGCCAAAGGACAAATGACATATCTCCATTCCAGCTTGAGACGGTCTCCTGTTTTCCATTTGTTCAACGCCATTTTATGTCAGTGCCCCCATCATCCCCGCAAATCTTTTCATTCTCGTCCCTCCTTCTTGCCTTGTCCATCGCCCATCGGATTTCCTGTTTCACTTACCTAGACGTAAAAATTTGCGAAAATTCACACCCATTCGGCCGTTCTTTCCAAAATTTTTTAATTCTTTCGAATCGCCCCATCGTCAGCCCATCCCCGCCTCATTCTTTTAAGTTCCGCCCGCTTCCTGCGCGCCGCCGCCCATGCAAGCGCCATGGTTACCCCAAAGTGCCTACTCCCGTTTCTTTTCCCGCATTTATGCTATAATGGATTATCTTTTTTCGGGAGGACGCTCACCCATGAAAAAATGTCTCTTTCTGTGCCTGTCTCTTCTGCTCGTCCCCGTCCTTGCGCTGTGCGAGCCCCGCGCGGTGCTCTTTACGGCGACGGATTTACACTATATCGCCCCGACGCTGACGGACAACGGCGCGCTCTTCACCGATTTGATCGAGCAGGGCGACGGCAAGGCGATGGCGTACAGCGACGCGCTGATCGAGGCGTTTGTCGCTCAGGTGATCGCCGAGAAGCCGGACGCGCTGATTCTCTCCGGCGATCTGACCTTCAACGGCGCGCGCGAGAGCCACGAAGCGCTTTCCCTTCGGCTTGCGCGCGTCCGCGACGCGGGCATTCCCGTGTTTGTCCTCCCCGGCAACCACGATCTGAACAGCAGCAGCGCCGCGCGCTTTGAGGGCGACAGCTACACGCGGGTGGACGGCGTGACCGCCGGGGAATTTGCCGCCCTTTATCATGCCTTCGGCTTTGACGACGCGCTCTCCCGCGACGCGGATTCGCTGAGCTACGTGGCGGCGCTCTCCGACGATTTGCGCCTGCTGATGCTCGACGTGAACACCTCCGCCGCGCCGAACGCCGTTTTGAAGGGCACGCTTTCGTGGGCGCGCCGTCAGCTCATGCAGGCGCAGGCGGACGGCTGCCGCGTCATCGCCGTCAGCCACCAAAACCTGATCGACCACAGCGGCCTGCTTTCCTCCGGCTTCACCATCCGCAACGCGGATGCGCTGCGCCGCCTGTATGCCGTTTCGCCCGTGCTGTGCAACCTCAGCGGCCATATCCACCTCCAGCACATGGGGCAGACCGATTCCGGCCTGTGGGATATCGCCACCTCGTCGCTGGCCGTTTCGCCGAATCAATACGGCGTGCTGACGCTGACGGCGGATGCGCTGACCTACCGCACCGCGCCCGTCCGCGTTTCCGACTGGGCGGCGGCGCAGGGGCTTTCCGACCCCAATCTGCTGGATTTTGCCGCCTATTCCGCGGATTTTTCCGCGCCTGCTGTCTCCGTCAGGCGCTCTCCGCCATCGCCGGGGACGACGCGCCCGAGCAACTGGCCGATTTCTTCGCCGAGGCCAACGCCGCGTATTTTTCCGGCCGCATGGATACCCTCGCGCGGGATTCCGCGCTTGAAAAGCGCTGGCAGGCGCAGAGCGGCTTTCTCCCCCTATCTGGCCAACATTCTGAGCCAGCCGCCCGTCAACCAATGCGAATTGACGCTTTCGCTTTGATACCGCGCGTCTTTTTGTCTTTCCCGCGCCGCCGCATTGCTTTTCCCCGCCCGCTGTGTTACACTGATTCCTACATGAAAAAAGAATGGACGGTTTGACACGCATGCAAAAGCATCATCATTCCCGCAGCACGTTCTCCGGCAAGATCGGGTTCGTGCTCTCTGCGGCCGGGGCCTCCGTGGGCCTTGGCAACATCTGGCGCTTTCCCCTATCTGGCGGCCAAGTACGGCGGCGGCATTTTCCTGCTGATCTATATCATCCTGGCCATGACCTTCGGCTATACCATGATCGTCGCGGAAACCTCCATCGGCCGCATGACCGGCAAAAGCCCCGTCGGCGCGTTTCAGTCCTTCGGCAAATCGCGCTGGCTGTCGGCGGGCGGCTGGCTCAACGCCGTCATCCCGATTCTCATTGTGCCGTATTACTCGGTCATCGGCGGCTGGGTCATCAAGTATCTGGTGGAATACCTGCTCGGCAACGGCCACGCGCTGGCGGCCGACGGCTATTTCGGCGCGTTCATCTCCAACGGCCTGTCCGCCGAGCTGTGCTTCATCGTCTTCGCGCTGGCGACGCTGTTTGTCATCTACGCGGGCGTGCGCAACGGCATTGAGCGCGTCTCCCGGCTGATGATGCCGGTGCTCGTCGTGCTCTCCGTGCTGATCGCGGGGTATTCCGTCACGCGGCCGGGCGCGCTGGCGGGCGTCAAATATTTCCTCGTGCCGAATTTTGAAAACTTCTCGTGGATGACGGTCGTGACCGCCATGGGGCAGATGTTCTATTCGCTTTCCATCGCGATGGGCATTTTGATCACCTTCGGCTCGTATATGAAAAAAGACGTTTCCATCGAAGGCTCGACGGAAACGGTGGAGATTTTCGATACCGCGATTGCCGTGATGGCCGGTCTGATGATTATTCCCGCCATCTTTGCGTTCTCCGGCAGCGAATCGGCCACCCTGCAGGCCGGCCCCTCGCTGATGTTCATCACCATCCCGAAGGTGTTTGACAGCAGGGGCCTCGGCACCGTGGTCGGTATCCTGTTCTTCGTGCTGGTGCTGTTTGCCGCAGTGACAAGCTCCATCGCCCTGACAGAAAGCGCCGTCTCCACCTTTCAGGATGAGCTGGGCTGGAGCCGCAAAAAATCGACGGTGCTGATGGGCGCGGTGATGATTACGCTGGGCAGCCTCTCCTCGCTGGGCTACGGCCCGCTGGCCAACGTCACGCTTCTGGGCATGCAGTTTCTGGATTTCTTCGATTTCCTGACCAATTCCGTGATGATGCCGATTGCGGCGATTTCGATCTGTCTGCTGGTTTCCCGCGTCGCCGGGATCGCGGCCATCGAGCAGGAGGTCTGCCACGGCGAGGAGCGTTTCCGCCGCAAGCGCGTATTCACGCTGATGATCCGCTATCTCTGCCCGCTGTTCGCGGCGATCATCCTCATCAGCTCGGTTGCCAACGCCTTCGGCCTCATCAGCATGTAATACTAATTCTTGTTAAAATGGCTTAATCCGCGCACCATCTTTTCGCTCTGACTTTGCCTCGTTCCGTTCAACGTACCTCCAGTACGCCTCACTTCACTTGGCTTCGTCAGAACAAAAATCTGATGCGCTCTGTTAAGCATTTTAACTGCGAATTAGTATAAGGCTTTCCCTTTTATGGAAGGACGATCAATTTCCGTTTCATCGGATTGGCGTCCTTTTTTATTTCCCAAAAAAGAAAAAAGCGTCGGTTTTCACCGACACTGTATGGTGGCGCAATCGTAGAATGCTCGGGGCAGAAAATTCCCACGGCACACACGATACAATGCTTATTGCTGCTGCCTTCCGGCCCTGACAAGGTTCACACCCTCGCATTGCATGAGCTCCATCCGTCATCACATTCTACTGGAATATTGTACTCGATTTGCGCACAAATTGCAACCCCATTTTGCAAATTTGGGCGGATCGTGTTTATGCCGCGCTCAGCTCCATGCGCGCGAGCAGCCGCTCCATCACCTTGACGCAGAGCATCAGCAGATCCTCGCGGTTCAGCGTCTGATCCCGAAGCGTCAGCGTCACTGGCGGCGCGGCGTTGAGCGTCAGCCGCTTGTCAAACCCGTTCAGCGCAGTGAAGAGCTTCTGGCCGTCCACCTGCGCGTTGAGTGCAAACCGCATGTCGATGCGCCCGTCCGCCTGATTCACCCGGTCGATGCCCAGCTTTTCGCACATCGCCTTGAGGTAGGCCACCGCGACGAGGTTCGCCACGCAGAGCGGCTCGTCGCCGAAGCGATCGACCAGCTCCTCCTCAACATCGTCGCGCTGCGCGGCCGTCGTGATGGAGGCGATGCGCTTGTAGACCTCCAGCCGCTGCCTGTCGCCCGTGACGTATTCTGCCGGGAGATAGGCGTTGACGTGCACATCCATGCGCGTCTCCACGTCGCGGTTCGGCTTGGGTGCTTCGCCCTGCGCCTCCAAAACCGCTTCCTCCAGCAGCTTGCAATACAGATCATAGCCGATGTTGGCGAGGTGGCCGCTCTGCTGCGGGCCGAGCAGGTTGCCCGCGCCGCGCAGCTCCAAATCGCGCATCGCGATGCGGAAGCCCGAGCCGAACTCCGTAAATTCGCGAATCGCGTCGAGGCGCTTCTGCGCCGTTTCGGAGAGCACCTTGCCCGGCCGAACCGTGAAATAGGCGTAGGCCAGCCGGTTCGAGCGGCCGACGCGCCCGCGCATCTGATAGAGCTGACCCAGCCCGAAGTGATCCGCGTCGTAGATAATCAGCGTGTTCGCCATCGGGATATCCAGACCGGATTCGATGATCGTCGTGCACAGCAGCACGTCAAACTTCTGCTGGCTGAAATCCAGCATCACGTCTTCCAGCGCGTGCTCGCGCATCTGGCCGTGCGCGATGGCGATGCGCGCCTCCGGCACGAGCTTTGAAAGCTGCTTGTAGCACTGGTCAATCGAGCCGACGCGGTTATAGAGGAAGAAGACCTGCCCGCCGCGCCCGATTTCGCGCAGAATCGCGTCGCGAATCACGCTGTCCTGATATTCCATCACGTAGGTCTGCACGGGGTAGCGCGCCTGCGGCGGCGTTTCCAGCAGGCTCATGTCGCGGATGCCGACCATGGACATGTGCAGCGTGCGCGGGATCGGCGTAGCCGACATCGTGAGCACGTCCACCGTCTTTTTCATGTTCTTGATGCTTTCCTTGTGCCCGACGCCGAAGCGCTGCTCCTCATCGACGATAAGCAGGCCGAGGTTTTTGAACTGCACATCCTTGGCCAGCAGCCTGTGCGTGCCGACGATGATGTCGATTTCGCCGTCCTTGAGGCGGCGCAGGCTCTCCTTCTGCTCCTTGGCCGAGCGGAAGCGGCTGAGCACGTCCGCGTGCACGGGGAAGCCCTCCATCCGGCGCATCAGCGTGTTGTAGTGCTGCTGGGCGAGGATGGTCGTCGGCGCGAGGATGGCGACCTGCTTGCCGTCCATCACGGCCTTGAACGCCGCGCGCAGCGCAACCTCCGTTTTGCCGTAGCCCACGTCGCCGCAGAGCAGGCGGTCCATCGGCAGGTCGCGCTCCATGTCGCGCTTGATCTCCTCCGTGGCCTGAAGCTGGTCGGGCGTTTCGTCGTAGGGGAAGTTCTCCTCAAATTCCTGCTGCCACGGCGTATCCGGCCCAAAGGCGTAGCCCCTGTTCTTCTGCCGCTCGGCGTAGAGCTTCACGAGGTCGAAGGCCAGCTCCTTGAGGCTTTCGCGCACCTTCGATTTCTGCTTGTCCCAGTCCTTGCCGCCCAGCCGCGAGAGCTTGGGCGCGGCGCCCTCGCCGCCGCCGATGTATTTCTGAATCCGGTCGAGGTGATCCACCGGGATATACAGCTTGTCGCTGCCGAGGTACTGCACCAGCAGGTAATCGCGGCTCGCGCCCTCGCTGGTCAGGCGCTTCGTGCCCTGATAGATGCCGATGCCGTGCGTCTCGTGCACCACGTAATCGCCGACGTTCAGATCGGTGAACGAGGCGATTTTGCTGCCCTGCTGCTTTTTCGGCTTGCCCTTGGCGCTCTTCGCGCCGTAAACGTCGCCACTGGCGATCACCGCAACCTTGATCTGTGGATACTGGAAACCGCCGGAGAGCGTCAGCGGATAGATGCGACATTCGCCGCTTTCGGCGCGGCCGTGCCCAGCTCGTCAAACGCCGCCTTCACGCCCTCGTCCTCAAAGGATTGGCGCATGCGTTCGCCGCGCGCCGCGCCGCCGGAGAGCACCAGAATCCGCCAGCCGTCCTGCTGCCAGCGCGCGAAATCGGCGCACATGTCGTGCGTCCGTCCGCCGTAGCTGCCCGCGCCCATGCCGCCCATCGGGACAGAGCAGCGTCGGCTTCAGCTTTTCCACCGGGCGCAGAATCGTCGTCAGCGCGAGCAGGGTCGTCTGCCGCATCGCCGAGAGCGCCTCGTCCTGCGTGAGCATCAGGCCGTGCTGCTCGGGCAGTGCCTCGCCGCGTTCAAGCGCCGCCGTAATCGCCTGCCCGAACTCTCCGGTTCGGCTGTCCATGCGGGCAAAGAGCGCTTCCGGCTCGTCGAGCACGACAATCGGGCGGTTCATGTAATCCAGAATCGTCTCCGTCTGCGGGTAGAGCAGGTTGATGAATTTTTCGAGCATCCGGTTGCTCACGCCGTTTTGCATCTGGCTGACCGCCGCGCGCAGCTTTTCGCCGAAGCGCTCCATCGTGCGGTTTTCGCGGGTGAAGGCCTCCGGCGCGGCGATTTCGCCCTCCTCCAGCGGCAGATCCGCCAGGGATGCGTCGTCGCTTTTTCCGCTCTCGCCCTTTTTGGCGACGGCTTCCTGTCGCGCCAGCGCCTCCAGCAGCAGCCGCGCCAGCGCTTCTGTGCCCGCCTGCGGCACGGGCGCTTCGCTCGCGGGCGGGATGACGACCTCCTGCATATTGCCCTGACTGCGCTGGCTCATCACATCGACCGCGCGGATGGAATCCAGCTCGTCGTCGAAAAACTCGATGCGCACCGCGCTCAGCGCGTCGGCCGGGTATACGTCGATGATCCCGCCGCGCACGGAGAACTGCCCCTTGCCTTCGACCATGTATTCCCGCGTGTAGCCCGCTGCAAGCAGCCGCTCGATCAGCAGGTCGATCGGCGTCACGTCGCCCACGCGCAGGGAGATCGTGTTTCGGTTGAACGCCTCGCGCGGCATCATCCGATGGAGCATCGCGTCCACCGGGGCGACAATCGCGCGCGCCTCGCCGCTCAACGCCCTGCGCATCGCCTCGATGCGGCGATAGGCCACCTCGCGGCTGGCCGCCACATCCTGATAGAACGTGATCTCCCCGCGCGGGGAGCAGGCACACGCCGCCGCCCAGCAGCGCGGAAACATCCTCCATCGTCTGCGTCGCGCTGCGTTCGCTGTCGCACAGGAAGAGCAGCGGCCTGCCCGTCCGCGCCGCCAACGCGCAGGCCGCGTGCGCCTTCTGCGCGCCCGCCATGCCGCTGGCCGCGATCACCGCGCCGCTATTTTGGCTTTCCTGCGCCATCTGCTCAAACGGCTTGTAGCCGTCGAGCACATCAAAGAGAAAATGCGTCTGCATGGTAACTCCTTTACGACGGGGCTCTGCCCTCAAACTCCGGCAGGAACCCGAGGTTCCCGCGCCTCCCGCATCGCTTCGCGAGGCTGCGTTACGCCGGCGCGTTCGCCATCCGCATGGCGCTTTCCAGCCCGTTCTTCATCAGGTCATCCACCACGTCCGCCGCGCGCAGAAACGCATCAAACTGCGTCTTGCGATCCGCCTCGGTCTGGTAATGGCTGAGCACCCAGTCGGCCAGCTCCCAGCCCTCCGGCTTTTTGCCAACGCCGACGCGCAGCCGTGGGAAATCCTGCCTGCCCAAAAGGCCGATGACCGAGCGCATGCCGTTGTGCGTGCCCGCGCTGCCCTTTTCGCGCATGCGCAGCTTGCCCAGCGGCAGGTCGATGTCGTCGTAGACCAGGAGCAGGTGATCCATCTCCGGCTTATACCACGAAACCAGCTCCGTCACGCACTGGCCGGAGAGGTTCATAAACGTCTGCGGCTTGACGAGCACCAGCTTTTCCCCGCCGACGAAGCCCTCGCCGATCTGCCCGTGCATCGCGTTTTTGGTGAGCTGAATATGGTGCTTTTCGCTGAGCACGTCGATCACGTCGAAGCCGACGTTGTGCCTTGTTCTGGCGTATTCCCTGCCCGGATTGCCCAGACCGACCACAATGAACATATATGCCTCCGTTTCCCAAAACAGCCTATGCGGGAACGCCGACAAGGGCGCTCCCGCTGAAAAAAGCTGATTGTTCGTTTTTTAGGGCGGATCGTCAAACGCCGCCCGTTTGCTTACGCCTTTCCCGCCGCCTGAATCAGCCAGTTCGCCGGGTGGATATTCGCGCTGCCCGCGCTCTCGTCCGTATCGTCGATGACCAGCAGGCTCTTCACGCCGTCCAGACGCTTCTTCACCGGTTCCTTCGTGGAGATGAGCACGCAAACGCCCACCACCGTCACCGAGAATTCGCGCATCATGTCCACCATGCCGCGCGCCGTGCCGCCCGCGCGCATGAAGTCATCCACAATCAGCGCGCGCTGGCCTTCCCGCACGGCGCGGCGGGAGAGGCTCATCGTCTCCACCCGGCTGCCCGAGCCGGAGAGATAGTTGATGTTCACCGCCGGGCCCTCGTATACCTTGCTGTCCCTGCGGACGATGACCGTCGGCACGCCCAGCGCCCGCGCCGTCATCATCGCAATCGGGATGCCCTTTGGTTTCCATCGTCAGCACGAAATCCGGCTCCGCGCGGTAAAACTGAGAGGCGATGATGACGCCCATCCGCTCCACGACCTCCGGCATGGCCAGAATGTCGGCCATGTAGATGAAGCCGCCCGGCAGAACGCGCCCCGGCGCGGCCAGCATCTGCGCCAGATCCTTCACCGTGCGGTAAGCGTCCTCCGGCGCGAGCACCGGGCGATAGCGAACGCCGCCGGCCGCGCCGGTTACGGTATCCAGCTGCCCCAAATGGAACTGCGCGAACACCCCGCGCAGGATGTCGATATCCTCGCTGAGCGTGGACTTCGCCGCGCCGAACATCTCGCAGAATGTGCCGAGCGTGAAGATTTTATTCGGGGATTCCACCAGAATCCTTGTCATGGCGGCAAGTCGCTCGTTGCGGCGGATGCGGTCCATGTCCATCCCTCCCAAATACGAATGTTAAAGTGATTTTGCTCTATTATAATTCAGCTTTTCAAATAAATAAAGCCCTGAATTTCACTTTTTTCCGAATTTTATCACAGTTTATCAAAACGTTCAGCTTTTTTTCGCATTTTGGTTGATCGACGGCCTTTTCCGGGCGTATAATAGAAGGCGGAAACAGATTTCTTTTATGCTAAGGAGGCGCCTTATGACGCATATCAAGGATTATACGGGCAGGCGCGCGCATCTGATCGGCATCGGCGGCAGCTCGATGAGCGGTTTGGCCGGAATGCTGGTCAAGCTCGGCGTGCGCGTGACGGGTTCCGATTCCGCCCGTTCCTATACAACCGACGCGCTCGAGCAATCGGGCATTCATGTCTTCATCGGCCAGCGCGCGGAGAACGTGGACGGCGCGGATATCGTCATCTATTCCGCCGCTATCGCGAAGAGCAACCCCGAGCGCGTGCGCGCCGAGGAATTGGGGATTCCGCAGATGGAGCGCGCCACGCTGCTGGGGCAGCTCATGGAGGGCTATCGCCACGCCGTCAACGTCTGCGGCACGCACGGCAAAACCACCACCACCTCGATGATCGCCGAAGCGATGCTGGATACCGGCTTTGACCCGACCGTTCACATCGGCGGCCAGCTCGATTACATCGGCGGCAGCACCCGCGTCGGCGGGCACGATACCTTCGTCGTGGAGGCCTGCGAGTTCAACGCGAGCTTCCTCCAGTTCCACCCGACCATCGCCGTCATCACCAACATCGAGGAGGATCACCTCGATTTCTATAAGGACATCGACGACATCGCCCATGCGTTCGCCCGATTCTGCGCGCTTCTGCCGGAAAACGGCGTGTGCATCGGCAACGGCGACGACCCGCGCGTGGCGGCGCTGCTCGGGCGGCAGACCTGCCGCACCGTCAGCTATGGCTTGGGGCAGGATAACCAGTGGCGGCCGCTGAATCTCCGGTATGACGAGACCGGCTGCGCGGAATTTGATTTCGCCCTCGCGGGCAAGCCCGTCGCGCATACGCATCTGCGCGTGCCGGGGGCGTTCAACGTCATGCACGCGCTGGCGACGATGGCCGCGTGTGTCGAGGCGGGCGCACAGCCGGAGGCCGTCGCCGCGTCGCTCGCGCGTTTCGCCGCCCCGCACCGCCGGTTTGAATACACGGGCACGGTCTGCGGCGTGAAGCTCTATACCGATTACGGCCATAACCCCGCCGAAATGCGCAGCGCGCTGGAAAACGCCGCGAAGCAGCCGCACAAGCGCCTGTTCGCCGTCATGCAGCCGCACACCTATTCCCGCGTCAAAACGCTGTTTCAGGATTACATCCACTGCTGCGATCTGGCCGACGACGTGCTGGTGACGGATATCTTCGCCGCGCGCGAAAAAACCCCGGCGATATCCACGCGACCATGCTCGTGGAGGCCATGCAGAAGGAAGGCGTTCCCGCGCATTATACCCCGACCTTCGACGACGCGGAGGCCTATCTGCGCGCGCATTGGCAGCCCGGCGATCTGGTCATCACTATGAGCTGCGGCAACATCAATCTGCTCAACGATCAGCTTCAAAAGCACGGTGAGGAGGGCTGACGCTGTATACCTCCATTTTGGCGGCACGCGCCTGCCTTTCCGATCTCACGCCGCTTTTGACCGACTGCGGCTGTCTCTGCGGCGGCGCGTGCTGCAAGGGCGACGAGCAGACGGGCATGCTCCTTTTCCCCGGTGAGGAAGCGCTGTTTGAGGGTGCACGTTCGGCCATGTCATCCCGGCGAATTTCACGCTGGCGGATCGTCCCGTTCATCTCTTTGTCTGCGACGGTTTCTGTACCCGCGAGCAGCGCCCGTTGGCCTGCCGCCTGTTTCCGCTCTTTCTGCATTTCAAAAAAGACGGAACCCCGCGCGTCAGGCTGGATACCCGCGCAAAGTCCGTCTGTCCGCTATGCAGTTACGGTCTTGTCGGCCTGCGGGTGGAATTCGTTTCCGCCGCAAAGGACGCTTACGCCGCGTTGATGAAGGATGACGAATGTGCCGCGTTCCTTCGCGCGCTGGATGACGCGCTTCGTTTATAAGCTCACGCTCTGCGTATACCCGTCCGCGCCGCCCAGATACAGCACGCCGTTGGCAATCGACGCGGCTTCAAACGACCCGTTTGCGATGGTCGTCGCGTTTTCGCCGTTCACGTCGCAGGTCATCACGCCCCTGCCGTCAGCTCAATCACCTTCTGCCCGTAGACGAACAGGCACGTCGCGCCGTCCCTGCGGATCGTCGCCATCTGCCCGTTCATCACGCGAACGATGCTCCCGCCCGCTCGCACCAGCAGCGCCTGCCCGCACATCGCCGCCTGATCCGCCGCGCCCGTGTAGACCATCTCGCTCTGCCCGGTCTGGATGCCGAAGGAGACCACGCCGTCCTGCGTCACGCAGAGCAGCGCCTTGCCCGTCGCGTCCAGCGTGAAATCGCTGACGCCCGTCATCAGTTCGCTCTCCTCGCCGGAGAGCGTTCTTTCTTTCAGCGCCGCGTTTGCATCCAGCATATACATCACGCCGTCGCACAGCGCGAACTTGAGCGCCACGCCCACGCGCGCCAAAACTTCGCGGCTTCCGCTCTGCGTGTTCAGGCGGATCACGCAGTCCTCGCCGCCCTCGCTGGCGACATAATAGACTTGCCGTTGGTCAGGTGCAGAAATCGCGGCACGTCGTAGGCCATCACGCTGGCGGCCGCGCCGTTATACGGCTTCTTCACCAAAATCCCGCCCTGCGACGCATCCGCGCAGTAGAGCGCGTTTCTGTCGCCCACGGCAATGCCGCCGCCCGCCAGACTCGCCTGATACGCGCCGTTCACGCGGTATTCGGCGCTCTGCCGCTCGCTGTTGTCCGCCGATGCTCTGGCCACCTGCGCCGTCACCGCGTTGCTGGCGTACAGCCGCGACTGCGTGGCGCTGCCCGCCGCGCCGTCCGCCGTCAGCCCGTTCGCCTGCTGAAACTGCCGAACGGCCTGCGCCGTCGCCTCGTCATAAGCGCCGCTTATAAAAGAGGCGGACAGGTACCCCAGTGCCGCCAATCGGCTCTGCACCTGCCGCACCTGTTCGCCGCTCATGCCCGCCGTCAGCACGTCGGATACCGTCACGGTATCCGATGCGCTCGACAGCTTATCGCCGACGCGCACGCCGTTTGCGTCCAGCGCGTCGCCCGAATAAATCAGCTTGAGGGACTGCGGCCCCGCCGCGCCGTCCACCTTCAAGTCGTTCATCGTCTGGAAGGCCTTCGTCGCCTCCACGGTCTTCTGGTTGAATTTGCCGGTCACATATTTGCTGTTCAGATAGCCCAGCTCGACCAGCCGCTGCTGATATTGGCGCACGTTGTCGCCTTCGCTCTCCCACTGGATCACCGTCGTCATATCCGGCACGGCTGTCGGCGAAACGGTCGTCGAGCCGCCCGACGCGCCGAAATATGCATTGTAACTCACCGCGCTTCCGCTGTACAGGATGGAGAGCGTGCCGCTGCCCGCCACGCCGTCCGCCCTCAGCCCGTTCGCCTCCTGGAAGAGCTTGACCGCGCGCTCCGTTCCCGAGCCGAACTGCCCGTCCGGCGTGGTGCTCAGATAGCCCAGCGTCGCCAGATAGCGCTGCATCACTTCCACCTGATCGCTCTTGTCGCCGCGCCGCAGCACGGTGTACGCCGTCTCCGGCTGATAGGTCGTCTCCGGCTCGTCGGCGATGTCGTCGTCGGTCGTCTCCGCCGCAACCGCATTGCCGCTGTTCAGCTTGTTCATCGTGCCCTTGCCCGCTATGCCGTCCGCGCCCAGCCCGTTCGCCTTCTGGAAGGCCTTGACCGCCGCCGTCGTCTCGCTGGAATAGCGCCCGTCGATGCGCCCGTTGTAATAGCCCAATTCAAACAGCCGCGCCTGCAGGGTGTATACGTCCTCGCCCGTGTCGCCCTCGCGCATGGTGCCGTTGCCGCTCGGCTCAGCCGTCGCGGCGGCCGGTTTGCAGCTTCCGTTCAGCTTTTTGAGCGTGCTTGCGCCCGCCGTGCCGTCCGCCGTCAGGCCGTTTCGGCTCTGGAATGCCGTCAGCGCGTTCTGCGTCTCCGCACCGAATACGCCGTCCGCCACGCCGCTCAGATAGTTCAGCTCGATCAGCCGCTCCTGCAAGGCGTAAACGTCGTTGCCCGTCATGCCGACCGTCAACGTGCGCGTTTGATCCGGGTTCGCCGTCGCCACCGGGCTGGCCGCATATTTCGCGCTGGCGGAATACAGCTTCGTCTGCGTCTGGCTGCCCGCCTGCCCGTCGCCGCTCAGGCCGTTCGCCCGCTGGAAGGCCTTGACCGCGCTGGTCGTCGTCGAGCCGTAAATGCCGTCCACGCCGCCCGCGTAATAGCCCAGCTCGGCCAGCCGCCCCTGCAGCTTGCGCACGTCAAGGCCGGACGCGCCCTCCTTGAGCAGTGTGTAGCCGCTGTCCACCGCGCTCGCGCTGACCGTCTTGGGCTGCGCCGACGCGGAATAGAGCTTGTCCTGCGTGGCGCGGCCGGCGATGCCGTCCGCCGTCAGGCCGTTTCGGCTCTGGAATTCCGTCACGGCGCTCTGCGTGCCGGTGGAGTATTTGCCGTCAATCGTGCCGGTGTAATAGCCCAGCTCGGTCAGCCGCGCCTGCAAATCGCTCACGTCGCTGCCCGTCGAGCCGACGCGGAGCACGGGATAGCCCGCGTTGTAATCCTGCGTGGAGGTCTGCCAGCTCTGCGCACCCGGCGCAACGGTCGCCGCCGTTTTGGGCGTCGTCGTCGGCAGGCTGCCGCCGGACCAATCCTCCCATGTGCTCTGGTCGCTGGATTGCCACGTGTCCGGCGTGGGGGTCGGCGTGTTCTGCGGCACCGGGGTCGGCGTGTTCGTCGGCAGCGCCTGCACCGTGCCGAACGGAACCGTCCCGTCGCTGATTTGCAGCGGGTCGAGCGTCGGGTCGGGCTGGATGAAACAGCCCGTCAGGCCGCCCAGCATGCCCGCCAGCATCGCCGCCAGCGCCATTTTTTTGATGTTTCGCTTCACGCTTCTCCCTCCGTTCCGTCAAGAATCGCGTCCACCTCGTCCAGCGATGCGATTTCGTATGCAATCGGCAAGCCCTTGTCGTTTGCCGCGCCCTTCGGGTTGAACCAGCAGGCGTCAATCCCCGCGTTCTTCGCCGCCGCGATGTCGCTGGTCAGCGAATCGCCGAGCATCAGCGCGCGCCGCTTATCCGTCGCCTGCGCCAGTTCCATGCCCTTTTCCAGCATCAGCGGGTTCGGCTTGGCCGCGCCGACCTCCTCGCTGATGACCAGCCCGCTGATATACGGCCTCAGCTCACTTTTGGCCATGCGCCCGCGCTGCACCCGCGCGATTCCGTTGGTCACAATCACAACCGGGATTTTCGCGCTCCAGCGCCTGACCGCCTCCACCGCGCCGTCGAGCGGCACGCTCTGCTGACCCAGCGCCTCAACGAAAGCGTCGCACATCCGCTGCGCGTCGCCGTCCCTGTGAATCGCCGCCAGAAACTGTTCAAACCGCCGCACGCGCAGAACGCTCTGCTCGATTTTGCCCTGCTCAAGTAGCTTCCAAAGTGCCTCGTTGATGGCGGAATAGGTCGCCAGCAGCTCCGGCGTAGACGAAAAGCCCATCGTTTCACAGGCGATGGCAAAGGCGTTTTCCTCCGCCTTGTTGAAATCAAAAAGCGTGTTATCCGCGTCGCACAGCAGCACGTCGTAGCGCATATTGTTACCTCTCTTATATTTTTTGGGCTTTGCCCCAAACCCCAGCAGGGGAATGATTCCCTGCACCCCCGCTTTCGCTTCGCGAAATCAAAGAAGATAAATTGATTGTATCACATTTATGGCATAAAGAAAAGCGGTGCAGGGTTCTTTCCTCCCCCGCGCCGCCGGAAATGATTTCAATTTCGAATTCTATTTTCAATACCGGATGCGCTGTAAAGCACATTTGTAACGACAACCCGATCTTCTTCGATCACATAGAAAACGGAATAATGATCGACAACCGCCCGATGCAATCCCCTTGAGCGTTCGGGTTCAAAATCTACAAGCGCATATTTTTCCGGAAATGCGCTCAATGTCAGTATTTTTTCCGCAATACGCCGATACTGCCTTTCCGCATTGCCGGGCGAGAGCAACTCATTTTCGATATAGTCTCGAAGTGCCCGCATATCTTCAAGCGCTTCGTCCGTCACCTTTACAGCGTACTGTTTCATCATTCACGCTTCTCTCTGTATTGCGCGAACACCTCTGCCGCGTCGTGAAGATTGCCCTTCTCTGCATCTGCAAGGCCGCGCGCCAGTTTCTCGTGAAGCTGCGCCTCCGTCATCTTATCCATGTTGATCGCGTTCGGCGCCTGCGGCAGCGTAACGGCGAACGGAATCCCGCCGTAAGCGATATCTGATTCAAATACATATTGATCGCCGTTGACATCGGCACGCCCAGTTTGGAAAGCACTTCTTCCGCCCGCGCTTTCACCATCGGGTTCACCCGAACATTCAAAGTCGTCGCTTTTTCCATCTGTTTCTCGCCTCCTTACGCCATCATTGTAACGCAAATGTCTTTACAATTCAAGTTCTTTTTTATTTATCCAAAGAAAGCGGTGCAGGGTTCTTTCCTCCCCCGCGCCGCCGGAAATGATTTCAATTTTGCTCAGTCGTCCCCCAGCAAATCGCTCCGACTGCCGGAGACCAGATCAATATTCTCGTAGCGTTCCTCGTCGTCGATTAGCTCGCTCAGCCCGTGTGCCACGCAGAGATCCGGCTCGTCGGCCAGCGTCGTGCGAATCTTGAGCTGGTCGCTGATAACCCCGTCCAGCCCGAAGAGCTGCGCGCCGCCGCCGCTGAGGGTGATGCCCTCGTCAAAGATATCGCTGGCCAGTTCGGGCGGCGTGCGCTCGATCATCCGGTGCAGCGCGCTCATCAGGTCGCGCAGCGGCTCATCCAGCGCCTCGATCATCTCCTCGGATGAGACCGTCACCGCGCGCGGCAGGCCGGAAACCAGACTGCGCCCGCAGGCGTCCATCTCCAGCTTCACGCCGCGCATCCGCGCCGAGCCGATGTCGATTTTCAGCTCCTCCGCCGTCCGCGCGCCGATGAGCAGGTTATGCTTCTTGCGCAGATAGTCGATGATCGCGTCGTCGAACCGGTCGCCGCCGACGTTCAGAATATCCCAGACAATCTGATGGCCGAAGGAAAACACGGATACGTTCGTTCGCCCGCCGCCGATGTCGATGTTCATCCGGCCATACGGCTGGTCGATGCGCATGCCCGCGCCAATCGCGGAGGCCACGCTCTCATCCACCGGCACGACGCTGCGAACGCCCGCGTCCACCAGCACATCCACCAGCGTCTGCCGTTCGCTGGGCGCCATGCCGCCGGGCAGCGCCAGCAGCAGCTTGGGGCGGAACGTCGCGCGCTTGCCGATCACCTTGCGCATAAAGTAGCGCAGCATTTTGCTCACCAGATCGAAACTGCGGATTCGCCCGTCGCGCAGCGGCCTTTCCACAATCAGCCCCGCCGGGGTGCGGCCGTACATGCGGCGCGCTTCCTCACCGACGGCGACCACGTTTCGGGTCTGCCTGTCATAGGCCACATAAGCCGGTTCGCTGAGCACAATGCCCTTGCCCCGCACGACGATGTGCAGGGTCGATGTGCCCAAATCCATGCCCAGTTCATCCACGCCAAACATTCGTTGTTCTCCTTTATGCTTCCATGCTTTTATGCTTCGGTCTTCGCGTATCGTCTCTTCGTCGCCTCGCCGCCGCGCAGGTGGCGTTCCGCCTTGTTTTTGGCCATCACGGCCGCCACTTCCCTGTGCAGCGGCGCGGACAGGCGCGCAAGCCGCGACTCCATATCCTTGTGCACCGTCGATTTGGATACGCCCAGCACGCTGGCCGTCTTTCTCACCGTAGCGCCCGTCGCAGCGATATATTCCGCCTCGCGCAGCACCCTGCGCTCCATCGCCTGATTCACGCGCATCCCCCCAGACAGTCTCGCTATTCCGAGCTATCCTATGCGGGGACGCGGCTTTTTTCCCTTGCAACCGTTCGCCTATCTTCGCGGCGATCAAAGCGTCGTCTGCAAGGCAATAACTTTATTATAATAACGCAGCGCGGGGCAATCGTCAAGTTTTGGCATAAACGATTTGAGGCTCTGCCTCAAACTCCGGCAGGAACCTGAGGTTCTTGCATCTCCCACACCGCCTTTCGAAGATTCAGGTCGGCGTTTTGCTTCTCGCCTCCCTCTTCGGGAGGTGTCGCCGCAGGCGACGGAAGGAGGATGTCCTTGATTTCAAAAACCTCCCCGCGGTCAGGGAGGTTCGTCGATCTTTTTACGCAAAATACCCCAGCGCTTTTTCCTCGTCGCCGTCGTAGAGCACACGCATCAGCGTCAGCCCGCAGGCGGGCGCGGTCTGCCCGAGCAGCAGGCGGTCGCCGGTTGCAATCGCGCGCGCGATGCAGCCCGGCTCGCGTTTCCCCGTGCCGACCTCCATCAGTGTGCCCGCGATGATGCGCACCATGTTGTAGAGGAATCCGTCGCCCAGCACGGTCAGAACCACGTCCTCGCCCTGCCGTTCCACCTGCGCGCGGTAGATCGTGCGCACGGTGCTCTTGGCGACGCTCCCGCTGGCGGCAAACGCGGCGAAATCGTGTCGGCCGCAGAGGCTCTGTGCTTCCTCGTGCATCCGTTCCGCGTCCATCGGCATGGGCGCATGCGCCTTGTACTGCCTGCCGATGGCGCAGGCGTGACGCGCGTTGCAGAATGTATAGCGGTACACCTTCCCGCAAGCGGAAAACCGCGCGTGGAATCCCTCCGGCGCGAGCATGCTTTCGCGGATGCGGATATCCGGCGGCAGCATGGTGTTGAGCGCGAAGCAGATTTTTTCCGGCGGTATGCGCGTCGCGCTGTCAAAGTGCGCGCACAGGCCGCAGGCGTGAACGCCCGCGTCCGTCCGGCTCGAACCGACCACGCCGATCGTTTCGCCCGTCAGCCGCGCGAGCGCTTCTTCCAGCGTCTGCTGCACGCTCGGACCGTTGATCTGCCGCTGCCAGCCGCTGTACGCCGTGCCGTCGTATTCAATCGTCAGCCGGAAGCGCTTCTGTCCCTCCGGGGGATGGTCCGCCGGACTGGGGATGTGGCGGCTGGTCAGCCTCAGCTCATCCAAGCAGCCTGCCCTCCGCCACGATGATGATGAGGAACGCCGCCATCGCCAGCGCGCCGTAAAGGTCGAGCTTGGTGTATTTCAGCTCGCGCAGGCGGGTGCGGTGGTCGCCGCCGCGGTAGCAGCGCGCCTCCATCGCCATGGCCAGCTCGTTCGCCCGGCGGAAGGAGCTGACGAACAGCGGCACAAGCAGCGGAATCATCGCCTTCGCGCGCTCGATCAGGTTGCCGCTTTCAAAGTCCGCGCCGCGCGCCATCTGCGCCTTTTGAATCTTGTCCGTCTCCTCCAGCAGCGTCGGAATGAACCGCAGCGCAATGGTCATCATCATCGCCAGCTCGTGCGCCGGAAGTGAATCTTCTCCCAGCGGGTGCATGATGCGCTCCAGGCCGTCCGTGAGCTGCACCGGGCTGGTCGTCAGCGTCAGCACCGACGTGCCCATCACCAAAAAGACGAGGCGCAGCGCGAAATAAATCGCGTTGTTCAGCGCTTCCTTCGTCAGCGTGAAAAAAAGCCCAGCGTGAAAATCGGCGTTTCGCCCTGCACAAAGAACAGGTTCAGGATGAACGTGAAGATGATGATGAATCGAAGCGGCTTTGACGCCCTTTCGCCAGATACGAAAATTTGATGCCCGAAATGCGCACGACGATGTAGAGAAACGCCAGCGCAATCGCGTATCCCGGCAGGTTCGCCACGATGAACACGCCCACGATGTAGAGAATCGTCAGAATCAGCTTCATCCGCGGGTCCATCCGATGAATCGCCGAGTTGCCGGGGAAATACTGCCCCAGCGTGATGTCGTTAAGCATGGCGGCCTCCCTTCCCCACGATCGCCTCAACCGCCGCGCGGACTTCTTCAATCTTGTAAATGCCCTCCGGCACGTCAAAGCCCTTTTCGCGCAGCTTCTGCGCCAGCTCGACGGCCTGCGGCACGTCCAGCCCGATGGCGCGCAGCTCCTCCCCGCGGGAGAAAATCTCGCGCGGCGTGCCGTCCATCGCGACCTTGCCGTGGTTCATAACGATGACGCGCTCGGCCAGCGCCGCCACATCGTCCATCGAGTGGCTGACCATCACGATCGTCGCGCCGGATTCGCGGTGCAGATCGCTGATCAGCCCCAAAATCTCCTCGCGTCCCCGCGGGTCAAGGCCAGCGCAGGGCTCGTCGAGCACCAGCGTCTGCGGCTCCATCGCCAAAACGCCCGCAATCGCCACCCGGCGCATCTGCCCGCCGGAAAGCTCGAAGACTGAGCGCTGGGCGAGCTTGTCGTAATCCAGCGCAACGCGGCGCATCGCCGTGCGCACCCGACGGTCGATTTCCGCCTCGTCCAGCCCCAGATTCTTCGGTCCGAAGGCGATATCCTTGGCGACCGTCTCCTCAAACAGTTGGTTCTCCGGGTATTGGAAAACCAGCCCGACGCGGCGGCGGATGGCGCGCCTGTCGGTGCCCTTCTCCGCCAAATCCATGCCGTCCACGGTGATTTTGCCGCTCGTCGGCAGAATCAGCCCGTTGAGGTGCTGCACCAGTGTGGATTTTCCGCTGCCGGTGTGGCCGATCAGGCCGATAAACTCGCCGTCGTGAATCGTCAGGCTCACGTCGTCGAGCGCCCTCGTCTCATACGGGCCGCCCTGCATGTATACATAGTTCAGATGTTCGATGACAATCGACATACTTCCTCCACCATCTCGTCCACGGTCAGCACATCCGCGCGCACGTCCACGCCGTCCGCCCGCAGGCTGTGCGCCAGATCGGTCATCGGCGGCACGTCAAGCCCCAGCGCGCGCACCTTGTCCACCTTCGTGAAGACCTCGCGCGGCGTGCCGTTCATGGCAATCCGCCCGTCGTCCATCACGATCATGTAATCGGCTGTCGCCGCCTCGCTCATGTAGTGCGTGATAATCACCACGCTGATGCCTTCCTCCCGGTTCAGCCGGTGCACGGTGTTCATCACCTCGCGCCGCCCGCTCGGGTCGAGCATCGCCGTCGATTCATCCAGAATAATCACGTCCGGCTTCATCGCCAGCACGCCCGCGATGGCGACGCGCTGCTTCTGTCCGCCGGAGAGCATGTGCGGCGCTTTTTTGGCGTATTGGCTCATGCCGACAGCCCGAAGCGCGTCGTCGATGCGCACGCGGATTTCCTTGGGCGGCACGCCGTTGTTTTCAAGGCCGAAAGCCACATCCTCCTCCACAACCGTCGCGACGATCTGGTTATCCGGATTTTGAAAGACCATGCCCGCGTGCTGACGGATATCGAAGACGAGGTCGTCGTCCTTCGTGTCCATCCCGCAGACCCAAACCGTGCCGCTTCCCGGCACATACAGCGCGTTGAAGAGCTTGGCCAGCGTCGATTTGCCGCTGCCATTGTGGCCGAGAATCGCCAGAAACTCGCCCTTCTTCAGCGCATGCTCACCTCATCGACCGCGTTCTTCTCCGCTTCCGGGTAACGGTAGCAGAGGCTGCTGGCGATGATGCGGTTTTCCTCAACATTTGTCACCGATTTATCCTCCATACGGGTACATTCTGTTTTGCGTCTTATAACTCCCTCAGTCAGCTTCGCTGACAGACCTTCGGCGTAACGGAAGGAGACAAAAAACGGCACCCAAAGAACATGTCCTTGGGCGCCGTGAAAGCATAGCAAAAATCCTTGCCGTCTTCTTCCATCCAGACTATACTGTCGGTTTCGGAATTTCGCCGAATCGAAAGCCGCTTTGGCTCGTCGCGGACTATACCGCCGGTCGGGAATCTCACCCCGCCCCGAAGACGGATTGATTATAGCATAAAACCCTTCAAAAGGAAAGAGGAAATTGTTATTGATTAAACGTGACGACCTCTTCCTCCGGCGGTTCGCACGGCTCGAGCTTGGTGACGTAGAGCACCGGGCCGACGCCCTTGTACTGCGTCCGCTCCTCGGCCTTCACCTCGGCGGTTACCATCTGCCACGTCTTCGGCTCGGGCATCGGCAGCCCGTTCGCCTTGGCGATAAAGCCGACGAAGCGCACGTCCTCCGCGCAGCAGACCATGCCCATCCGGCCGGGAACAAACTCGTCCTTGCCGATGTTACGGCCGCGGTAGATATAGCCCTTAAACCGCACGGTCTTTCCGTCGTATTCCTCCGGGTTTTCGGAAGCGTCCAGATAGAAGATGCCGAACTGGTGATCCTCAATCTCGACGATCGGCGCGTCCATGTCTAGGGCGGCGGCATTCCCGCGCCGTAATCCTCGCTCGTGCCGTCGTCGTTTTCGAAGTAGAGGGACGCCTGCGGGTTCATGCTGCGCACGTTGCGGTCGCGGATGAGCTGGCGGGTTTCCTCCGTCGCGCGGTTGAAAACCACCATGTCCGCGTCCGTGATATGCTGGAGCATCCGCTGCCCCATGTTCTTGGCGTACAGGTCAAACATCTCGGCGTTCACCGTCGTGATGATCTGGTAGATTTCCAGCACCTTCGGCGTGCGCTCAATCGCCGCGTCGAGATCCCACATGCCGTTCATCTCGACGATCACGCGGTCCGGTGATGCTTGCGCACAAACGCGCGCAGCGTGTCGCCGTTGTATTCGTCCTCGTCCTCGATGCACTCCACGACGCTGTGCGTCTTTTTGAGCATATCGGGTTCGTATTCCGTCTCGCCCTCTTCGCACTGGATAATCAGTGTGCTCGTCGCGCGTGAATCCGGGATCCTGCAAAACGCTGGCGATGAAGGACGTTTTGCCGCTTTCAAGGAAACCGGCAAACATGTAAACCGGAATGGCCATTTCGTTCCTCCGATCAGGCGACGCCGAACAGGCTCGCCAGCTTCGTCCACGAGCTTGCTGCCGATCACGCACAGGCGGCCGGTGTAATCCGCCGGACCCTTGCGGATGTTCTGCTCGCCCGGCGTGTAGTCAAAGTGAATCCAGCCGCCGTCGGTGCAGGGCACAATGCCCTTCGCGCGCAGCACAACGCCATACTCGCCGCCGTCGAGCTTGGAGAGCATCGCGGAAAGCTCGTCCTCGCCGAACTTGCGCACCGTCTCCCTGCCCCAGGAGACGAACACCTCGTCCGCGTCGTGGCCGTGGTGATGGTGGTGATGGCCGCAGCTGCACACGCCGTGCTCGTCGTAATGATGATGATGCTCGTGCTCGTCGTGATCATCGTGATCGTGATGATGCTCGTGCTCGTCGTGCTCATCGTGGTCGTGATGATGCTCGTGCTCGTCGTGGTCGTGATGATGGTGGCAGCACTCGTCATGCTCATCGTGGTCGTGATGATGGTGGCAGCACTCGTCGTCGTCATCATCATCATCGTCGTCGTGGTGCTCGGCCATCACCGTCGCCAGCATGTCCCGGCGAGGCTGTGGTCATCCTGCATCGCCGCGAGAATCGTCTCTCGCCGCTGATGTCGTCCCGGGGTCGTGATGATGCGCGCCTTCGCATTGTGCTCGCGCAGCAGCGCGACGACGGCCTCCAGCTTCTCCTGACTCATGCCCTGCGTGCGGCTGAGCAGAATCGTGCCGGCGTATCCAATCTGGTTGAGGAAGAACTCGCCGAAGTTCTTGACGTACATGCGGCACTTGCCCGCGTCCGCGACGGTCACAAAGCTGCCCATCTCGGCCTCCGGGATGTCCTTCTCCACGCCCTCGACCGCGCGGATCACGTCGGAGAGCTTGCCCACGCCGCTCGGCTCGATCAGGATGCGATCCGGGTGATACTGGTCGATCACCTTGCGCAGCGCCTTGCCGAAATCGCCCACCAGCGAGCAGCAGATGCAGCCGGAGTTCATCTCCGTCACCTCGATGCCGGCCTCCTTCATAAAGCCGCCGTCAATGCCGATCTCGCCGAATTCGTTTTCAATCAGAACGACCTTCTCGCCGGAAAGCGCCTCTTTAAGCAGTTTCTTGATCAGCGTCGTCTTGCCCGCGCCAAGAAAGCCGGAAAAAATATCAATTTTCGTCATGGTAAGCATCTCCTTATGGGTTTACATTTAGGGCTGCGGGAAAACGCCTGGGACGCTGTCCCAAGCCCTGCCAAGAGCCTGCGGTTCTTGGCACACCCGCCCGATTCCAAAAGCATATTGTACACCGTTTTTTCGGAAAATACAAGGATTCCAGCCGAAAAAACAAAGTTGGTCAAATTATGCTTGTTCTCTCTTTTTCGCTGTCCGCGTTCAGATTCGCGCCGCGCCGGTTTCCCGCGCCGCCTTCGCCACCGCCTCGGCGACCGCTGGGCCGACGCGCTTGTCAAACGCCTTGGGGATGATGTAATCCGCGCTCAGCTCGTCCTCGGCCACAAGCCCCGCAATCGCGTAGCTCGCCGCAACCTTCATCGCCTCGTTGATGTCCTTGGCGCGGCAATCGAGCGCGCCGCGGAAAATGCCGGGGAACGCCAGCACATTGTTGATCTGGTTTTTGTAGTCGCTGCGGCCGCTGCCGACAACCGCCGCGCCCGCCGCCAGCGCCTCGTCCGGGTGGATTTCCGGAATGGGGTTCGCCATCGGGAACACGCGCACGCGCCCGTGTTCATGCTCGCGACCATTTCGCGCGTCACCACGCCCGGCGCGCTCACGCCGATGAACACATCCGCCCCGCGCATCGCGTCGGCCAGCGTGCCGGTGATGCGGCGCGGGTTCGTCCGGCGGCTCATCTCCTCGTGCGCCGGGTTCAGCCCTCCATGCCCTCGCAGAGAATGCCGAACCGATCCACCATAATCAGATCCTTCACGCCTAGGTTCATCAGGTGCTTGCCGATGGCCACGCCCGCGCTGCCCGCGCCGTTGATGACCACCTTCGCCGTCTCCATCGTCTTGCCGACGACCTTCAGCGCGTTGAGCAGCGCCGCCGCGACGACGACGGCCGTTCCGTGCTGATCGTCATGGAAAACGGGAATATCGCAGATTTCCTTCAGCCTGCGCTCGACTTCAAAGCAGCGCGGCGCAGCGATGTCTTCCAGATTGATGCCGCCGAAGCTGCCGGAAATCAGGTAGATCGTCCGCACCAGCTCGTCCACGTCCTTCGTGCGCACGCACAGGGGGAAGGCGTCCACGCCAGCGAATTCCTTGAAGAGCACGCACTTGCCCTCCATCACCGGCATGCCCGCCTCCGGGCCGATATCGCCCAGACCGAGAATCGCCGAGCCGTCCGTGATAACGGCGACCATGTTCGCCCGCCGCGTGAGCAGATAGCTCTTTTCATAATCATCGCGAATCGCGAGGCACGGCTCGGCCACGCCCGGCGTATACGCGAGGGAGAGCTCTTCGCTGTTGGTGACATGGGCGCGCGGCGTGATTTCGATTTTCCCCTGCCACTCGTAGTGCTTTTTCAACGCTTCCTGCTTGATATCCATAAAAGAACGTCCTTTCTTGGGGCGCTGCCCCAAATGTTCCCAACATCCCCCATCATACTTGAATCGTCCAAAAAAATCAATCCCGTTCGGCAGGAAAAAAGCGTGAAACCATCGAAATGTTTGCAGGGTATGGTGTTTAGGAGGTTGTTTATGAAACTCACTCGTCAGCAGGTTCTCGATCTGCTCGTTCGCGCCGAGGCCGCCGATCTTCTGCCCGCCGATGGGCCGACCTCGCTGTTCGTCGCCCAAAAGCGCGGGGCTCCCCTTCAGCTTGCGGTCGCCGCGGCGGATTCCAAAATTGTCGTCCGCCAGAGCCGCCTGCCCTTTTCGCGCCCCCTCGTCTTTTCCAGAGCGGAACTGGCGCACCCCTGATTCTACATTCGATTTTATAATTGGAGGTTCTACCCATGAGCAATTTTGAATTTTACACGCCCACCCACGTCTATTTTGGCCGTGATACCCAGCGGCAGGTCGGCGACCTCGTCCGCGCGCAGGGCTGCAAAAAGGTTCTGGTTCATTTCGGCGGCCAGAGCGCGCGCCGCAGCGGCCTGCTCGATCAAATCGAAGCGTCCTCGATGCGGCGGGCGTCGCGCACGTCCAGCTCGGCGGCGTCGTCCCCAATCCGCATCTGTCCCTCGTCTATCAGGGCATCGACCTGTGCAAAAAAGAGGGCGTTGATTTCATCCTCGCCGTCGGCGGCGGCAGCGTCATCGACTCCGCCAAGGCCATCGGCTACGGCCTGTGCATGGATGGCGACGTGTGGGATCTGTACGATCACACGCGCAAGGCGGAGGGCTGCACGCCCATCGGCGTGGTGCTGACCATCGCCGCCTCCGGCAGCGAAATGAGCAATTCCTCCGTCATCACCAAGGAGGAAGGCGGCATCAAGCGCGGCTATAACGACGAAATCTGCCGCCCGAAGTTCGCCATTATGAACCCGGAGCTGACCATGACCCTGCCGGATTACCAGACCGCCTGCGGCTGCACCGATATCCTCATGCACACCATGGAGCGCTATTTCACGCAGGGCGATTCTCTGGAAATTACGGACAGCATCGCCGAGGGGCTTCTGCGCACCGTCATGGCGCAGGCCGTCATCCTCCGCGACGATCCCAAGAATTACGACGCGCGCGCCGAGGTCATGTGGGCGGGCAGCCTCTCCCATAACGGTCTGACCGGCTGCGGCCACAGCGAGAGCGACTTTGCCTCCCACCGTCTGGAGCACGAGCTGGGCGGCATGTTCGATGTGGCGCACGGCGCGGGTCTCGCCGCGGTCTGGGGAAGCTGGGCGCGCTATGTCTATAAGAACTGCCTGCCGCGCTTCGTCCGCTTCGCGCGCAACGTCATGGGCGTGGAGGCCGGCCTGTCCGATGAGGAAACCGCCCTTCGCGGCATCGAGAACATGGAAGATTTCTTCCGCTCCATCCACATGCCCACCAGCCTCAGCGAGCTGGGCGTTCATCCCACCGAGGCGCAGCTTTGCGAGCTGGCGCGCAAGTGCAAGATTGCCGTCGGCGGCCTGCTCGGTTCCGCCAAGCGTCTGGATGAATCCGACATGCTGGCGATCTACAAGATGGCCAATCACTGATCTTTGTTCGCCCCGCCGAAGTCTGCAAAGTGACAGCCGCCCGCTCACGCGGGCGGCTTTTCGCATTTTTCCATATACAATAAAGGGAAGCCGTTCCGCGCGGCTTCCCTTTTTTCAATGATTCGCTTAAAATTTATTCGCCCAGAATTCTCGCCTTGTTCAGCGGGAAGACCACGCAGCGCACATGACCCTTAATCATCTTGCGCTCCAGCGCGCCGACTTGGCGGCTGTCCTGCTGTTGTTGCGGTTGTCGCCCATCACGAAATATTTCCCCTCCGGCACGGTGAGCGGCCCGAAGTCCGTCTCGTTGGGCGTCATATCGAACTGCTGCTCGATGTGCTCGCCGTTCACATACAATTCGCCTTTTCTCAACAAGATCGTTTCGCCCGGCAGACCGATCACGCGCTTGACGCGATACATGCCGTCGTCCGTGTTCGGGTAATCGCAGATCACGATATCAAACCGCTCCGGGTCGCCCATCAGATAGTCAAACTTCGTCGCGATCATAAATTCGCTGTCTTCCAGCGTGTTGAGCATCGAGCTGCCGTCCACGCGAACCGGCTCAAAGATGAACGTGCGCACGACGAACGCCAGCGCCGCCGCCACAACGAAAACCATCACCCATTCAAAAAATCTCGCGCTTCAAGCTCTTTTTGGGCTTCTCCTTTTCTTCTTGTCTTTCTTTTCCTGCTCCATGAAAAAATGCGCCTCGTTTCCTTGAATTTCTAATCCGTCTCGTTGGTGCCGCGAATCGGCTCTTTCGCGTGCTCAATCACCTTTTTCATGCGCTTGGTGAAATCCGCGCGATCCATCATCACAATGCGCCCGCAGCCCGAGCAGCGGATTTGATGTCCGCACCCACGCGGATCACCGGCCATTTGTCGCTGCCGCAGGGTGGGTCTTGCGCATCTGCACCAAATCGCCCAACTGCAATTCGTCCATGCCTGCCGCCTCCTTTTGTGCGTCACCGCCCATTATAGCAGGGGCTTTTCCGCTTTTCAAGCATAAACCTCCGGCGGCAAAACCATTATATGCGCACCGCGCCGAATTGTCAACTATATTTTGCTTTTTTGCCAAATTTATCCGCCGATTATTCCGGATCAATTCGGTGGATTCTCTCGCGCAGCCGCATCATCTTTTCGTCCGTCTGGTGGATCACGTCGGCACATTCCGCAGTTCACGCATGATGGCCTCGCTGTCCTCCACCTGCTTTTTATACTGCATATCGTGGTCGAGCGTCGCCCAGAAGTCCATCGCAATCGTGCGAATCTGATTTCGCAGCGAACAGGCCGCACCTTTGTCGCTGAAATACACCGGATTTCGACGATCAGGTGATAGCTCCTGTATCCGTTGTCCTTCGGCACTTTGATGTAGTCCTTGACCGTGATGATCCGAACGTCCTTCTGCCGCGCCAGCATCCGCGCGATTTCATAGATGTCGTCGATGTACGCGCACAGCACGCGAATCCCCGCGATATCCGACAGGTGCTGCGTCATGTTGTCCACCGTCACCTCAAGCCCCATCTTCTTGAGCTTTCGCGCGATGGAGGACGGCTTTTTCAGCCTGCTTTCGATAAACTCGATCGGGTTTCTCCGATACCGCACCGTCATGTCCTTGGAGAGCACCTCCAGCTTGGTGCGCATCTCCAAAATCGCGCAATGATAGCGCATCATCGCTTCCTGATAGAGCGCCTCTTGGGCAAAAACGTGCTCGCTGTCGGATGGAATGATATCCGTATCAATGGCCGTCGGACCCCTTAATTCGTTATTTCTCATGGCCTTGCTCACCTTTACAGGCATTGTCGCCCATTTTTTTGATACGATAATTGTAACATATTTTCACCTATCTGTCTATCCGCTCTTTCCTTCGGTCATTTCCCCATTTTTTGTGCGCGCCGCCCGCCTTTGCGGTTGACGGGGAAACAAGGGATTTGATAAAATGAGGATATCATCATCTATTCAGATTTGAAAAGAGTGAAATCGGCTGCCATGAACGGGCATTATCTGCTGGTCATGGGCGAAAACGGCATTCAAAGTCTCAATACGCTTTCCAAAGAACTCACCATACTTTAACATCATTGTTCAGGAGGTACGGTTATGCTTTCATCTGATCCCCGTTACGGCAACTACCTGAAAATTTTGCAGGAGGAGCTCGTTCCGGCAACGGGCTGCACCGAACCGATCGCCATCGCATACGGCGCGGCTAAGGCTCGCGAGCTTCTGGGCGTACTGCCAGAATCCGTTCTGGTGGAGGCCAGCGGCAACATCATCAAAAACGTCAAGAGCGTCGTCGTGCCCAACACCAACAGCCTCAAAAGGGCATCGAAGCGGCGGCTGCGGCCGGCATCGTCGCAGGCCAATCCGACAAAATTCTAGAGGTCATCAGCGAGGTAACGCCCGCGCAGCGTGCCGAAATTCGCGCGTATCTGGCCGATCACCCCATCGTCGTCAAACCTGCTGAAGGCGACAAAGTCTTCGATATCTTGATTACCCTTCGCGCCGGAAACAATCATGTCAAGCTCCGCATTTCGGATTATCACACGCATATCGTCTATATCGAGAAAAACGGCGAAGTGCTGTTTCAGAGCGGCGAGGTGCTATCCGACAGCGCGCGTGACATGTTGACGGATCGCTCCTGCCTGTCCGTAGAAGGGGTGCTCGACTTCGCCTCCACCTGCAATTTGGAAGACGTTCGGGCACTGATCGAGCGCCAGATCGACTACAACTACGCCATCGCTGAAGAAGGCATGCGGCATAGCTGGGGCGCGAACATCGGCTCCGTGCTCAAGGAGCATTACGGCGTCGGCATCTATTCCCGCGCCCGTTATATGGCCGCGGCAGGCTCCGACGCACGCATGAGCGGTTGCGAAATGCCGGTCATCATCGTCTCCGGCAGCGGCAATCAAGGCATCACTGCCTCCGTCCCGGTGGTGGAATATGCCAAGGAGTTGAACGTCAGCCGCGACCAAATGGTGCGCGCCGTGCTTCTTTCCGACCTGCTGACCATCCATCTCAAAACCGGCATCGGCCGGCTGAGCGCCTATTGCGGCGCTGTCAGCGCGGGATGCAGCGCAGGCGCCGCCATCGCCTATCTCCACGGCGGCGGATTCCGCGAAATCGCGCATACGCTTGTCAATTCGCTGGCCATTGTCTCGGGCATGATCTGCGACGGTGCAAAAGCCTCCTGCGCGGCTAAAATCTCCGCCGCCGTGGATGCGGGTCTCGTCGGTTACAGCATGTTCCGCAGCGGACAGCAGTTCCGCGGCGGTGACGGCATCGTTACCAAAGGTGTGGAGGAAACCATTCGCAACATCGGCCGCCTCGGTCGGCTCGGCATGCGTGAAACCGATCGCGAGATCATCCGCATTATGACCAATCAGCCCGCCTCCGAGGAGGCCGATTGAAGCGTCTTATCGTTCGGCGCATCAGCAGATGATACGATTGCTTCGCATCGTAAACCTTCGTCACAGGCTAGGCATCAAAACACAGGCGCGCCCCCCTCGGCAGAAGAATCTACGAATCCGCACCGCTGAAGTTTGGATTCATCATCTCAATGCTCGCGTTATTCCATTTTCGCTTTATCGCCCTTGAGGAATATGCTATAATGGAATCGTATCATTTCACATGCCAAGGGAGAATCGTTTATGCCGCCGATTACCGTGATGATTAAGCCCGTATCCGGCGCCTGCAACATGCGGTGCCGTTATTGCTTCTATGCCGACGAAATGAAGCGCCGCGAGGTCGCCATATCCCCCCGCATGAGCGACGCGCTGCTCGACGTCACGGTGCGGCGCGTCATCCGTTCCGCCGATTCCGCCGTGCATTTTTTGTTTCAGGGGGGCGAGCCCACGCTGATCGGCCTCCCTTTTTTTGAGCGGCTCGTTCAGCTTGAGCGAAAATACAACACGCGCGCCCTTCGCATAACCAACGCGGTGCAGACCAACGGCTATGACCTTTCCGACGAAATGATCGCCTTCTTTGCCAAAGAACATTTTCTCGTCGGCGTTTCGCTGGATGGAACGGCGCAGACGCATGACCTGATGCGCCCCGACGCGGCGGGTCGCCCTACCGCGTCCGTCGTCCGCAAGACCATCGAGCGCCTGCGCGAGGCCGGCGTAAGCGTCAACGTGCTGTGCGTCGTCAACGGCGAAGTGGCCAGGCATCCGTATGAGGTCTTTGATGCGCTGGCTCCGTATGAATACATCCAATTCATCCCCTGCCTCGACGGCCTGGACGGGCAGACGCGGGATTACTCCCTGAGCGGCGAAGCCTATCTCGCCTTTCTGAAGGAAACCTTTGACCGCTATCATCTGGCTTACACCGAGGGACGCCCCGTCTCCATCCGCAATTTTGACAACTGGATCGCCATGCTCATGGGCATGCCGCCGGAAAACTGCGCGATGGTCGGGCGCTGCGGTCCGAGTCTCGTCATCGAAAGCGACGGAAGCGTCTATCCCTGCGATTTCTACGCGCTGGACGCCTGGAAGCTCGGCAGCATTTCCGACGATTCTCTCCGGCGAATGCTCACGGGTGAGCGGGAACAGGCCTTCCTCGCGGAATCTCTGCCCGTTCCCTCTGCATGCCGCGCATGCCGCTGGTATTCCCTGTGCCGCAACGGCTGCAAGCGCGAACGTGTTCCCGAAACCGGACTGAACCGTTGGTGCGGCGTACACGCCGCATTCTTTGAATATGCCTATCCCCGTATGCGGGAAATGGCTAAGGCGCTCCAAAAAACAGACTGAGCCTGCAAAGCGCTTGCTTTGCAGGCTCAATTTAGAAACGGAGCGGCACGGAGGCTTACTCAGTCAACAATGGTCGGCTCAGCGCCTTCGGCGCGCTTGATCCAGTCAAGCAGGCGGTCGCGGAGCATCGCCTTGGCCTCGGCATAGGCCGGATCAGCGACGACGTTATTGAGCTGAACCGGGTCTACCCTGAGATCATACAGATAATCGTCGGCGTAAACGTCCGCCGCGGCGGCTTCGCCGCCGTTCACGCCCGGCGCATACACGGCATACAGGAAATCCGGCGTGCGGATGCAGCGGCCGCAGCGGCTTTCGCTGATCTGCGCAAAGGCCTCGTTGACACGGTTCGGCGTATTGCCCGCCACAACGTCCGCGAGGTTTTCGCCGATCATCTTGTCGCCCACATCGACGCCCGCCAGCGCAAGAATCGTCTTGGGCAGGCTGGCCGTGGAGACGATCTGCTCCTCCACCTTTCCGCCCTTGAACGGGCCGCCCGCGATGACCAGCGGCACGCGCAGCGCCGCGTCGTGGCCGGAGCGCTTATAATCGTCATAGCCGTTGAGGTGGCCGTCGCGATTGCGGGTCTTGAAATGGGAACCGTGATCCGCGCCAAAGATGATGACCGTGTTTTCGTACAGTCCTTCCTTCTTCAGGCGGTCAATCACCTTGCCCAGATTTCGATCCAGCGCCGCGCACGCGCCCAGATAATCCGGATATTCCTCTTTGTAATCGCCGCCCAGCGCGGCCAAATCCGCAGGCGCTTCGAAATTCGCGTATTTTTCCTTCGAGCCGACCGGACCTTCGTAGTGCTTGTGGTCGTTCTGATGATGCGGCTCGATGTGGAAATCGTCATAAAGAACGGCTTCTGCCCGTCGTACTGGTCAAAGAATTCCAGCGCCAGATCCGTGATACAGTCCGCGCGGTAGCCCTTGAAGTCGATGCGGTTGTTGTTTTCGTCAAACACATACCCGTCGTAGCCGTGGGACGTAAATTCCAGCACGTCGCTGGCGCGCCAGAAGCCGGTATAGCCGCCGCGCAGCTCCTTCGGAATCGCGGTGATCGTGTGATCGATCGTCGGCTTCTTTTCCAGCTCGCCGTCGCTGGCCAAATGCCATTTGCCGATATAGGCGGTCTCATAGCCCGCCTCCTCGATATAGCTGCCCAACGTCTTCACGTTGGCGGGCAGCATCACGTTGTTACGGAAGCAGCCCGTCTCGGTGGGGTATTTGCCCGTCTGGAACAGCGCGCGGCAGGGGCCGCACACCGGCTGCGGGGAAAACGCCCATTCAAACTTCACGCCTTCGCTCGCCAACTGGTCAAGGCGCGGCGTGATATCCAGCTTCTGGCCGTAACAGCCGCAGGTATCGGCGCGCTGCTGATCCGTAAAGTAAAAGATGATATTCGGGCGATTAGCCATTTTTTTTTTCCTCGCTTTCATCTTGTTGAATGCCACAGAGCCGATGACCAGCGCGGTCAGCGCAAGGAACGCGATGCAGAACGGGCTGGATACGAAGATGGAATAGCTGCCGCGCGAAACCATCAGCGCGCGGCGGAAGTTGGTCTCCGCCATCTTGCCAAGCACCAGACCCAGCAGAATCGGCACCGCCGGGAAATCAATCTTGCGCAGCAGCCACGCCACGGCGCAGAACACGAGCGCAACCAGCACGTCAAAGTAGCTCTTGTTGACGGAGAACGCGCCCGCAAAGCAGAACATGACGATGATCGGGGTCAAAATCTCCTGCGGAACGGAGACGACCTTGGCGAAGAGATTGGTCAGGAACCTGCCCTGCACGAACATGAATGCGTTGACCAGAATGAGGCCGAGCATGATGGCATACATGATATCGCCCTGCTCCGTGAAGAGGGACAGCCCCGGATTGAGGCCGTTGATCATCAGCGCGGACAGCATGATGGCCACGCAGCCGTCGCCCGGAATGCCCAGCGTCAGCAGCGGAATCAACGTCGCGCCGGTGACGGCGTTGTTGGCGGATTCCGCGGCGGCAATGCCCTCGACGGAACCCTTTCCGAATTCCTCCGGATGCCTGGACATGGAGCGCGCGCGGTCATAGCTGAACCACGAGGCCATGGATGCGCCGGTGCCCGGAATGATGCCGATGATGGTGCCGATGATGGAGGACACAAGCATCGGGCGCAGCATGCGCTTTTTTTCTTCCTTCGTGATATCCAGACCGTCTCCGATTTTGGACGTATCCAGAATCAGGCGGTCTTCCTTTCGCCCGCCTTGGTCATCACCTGCACAAGCGCAAACAAACCAATGAGGCAGATCGCGAGGTCAAGCCCCAGATACAGGCGCTCCACGCCGAAGGTCAGGCGCGCGCGGCTGGTCATCGGGTCTGCGCCAATGCAGGAAACCAGCAGACCGAGGCAGGCCGCCATCACGCCCTTGCTCAGGCTGTCGCCGGAAATTCCGGCGATAATGGTCAGGCCGAACAAACACACCAAAAAGTATTCTGCCGTGCCCAGCATCGCGGCGACCTTGGCCACCTGCGGCGCGAGGAAGAGCAGCATCAGCGCGGAGAAAATGCCGCCGAAGGTGGAGGCGTACAGCGCAATCTTCAGCGCCGCCTTGGTGCGCCCCTTCTGGTTGAGCGGATAGCCGTCCAGCATGGTCGCCGCGGCGTGCGGCGTGCCCGGCGTGTTGATCAGGATGGCGCTGACGCTGCCGCCGTAGCCGCCCGCGCAGTAAATGCCCAGCAGGAACATCATGCCCGGAATCGCCGTCATCTGGTAGGTAAACGGCAGGAACAGGATGATGCACAGAATGACGGTCAGCCCCGGAATTGCGGCGAACACGCTGCCAATAAAAACGCCCAGATTGATCCAGATCAGGTTTTCAATCGTCAATAAGTTCTGCAGAGCAGGAACGATAAATTCAAGCATGTCTTTTCCCTCCCTATCAGAACAGCACGCCCAAGCCAAAGCGGAACACAGCCCAGATGGCCACCGCAGCGGCGATCACGACGGCGTAATACAGCGGCTTTTTGCTGCGGAAAATAAAAAGCATCAGCACGCCGAAGACAGCGGAGCCCACGGCGAAATTGCCGCTCGTCTTCGCGACAAAATAAAAGACAATCATCGCCAAAAAGATCAGCAGCGCCTTGACCTCAACCAGCAGGTTAACGGTCGTCAGCTTTGACCTCCTGCCTGCGCGCCAGCGATGACCTGCTGCACGATCAGGATGATCGAACAGGCGATCATCACATACATCAGATTTGGAAAGGCTCGCCCGTTGACCAGTTCCTTCTTCTTGATCTCGATCTGCTGCGGAATCAGCCAGAGCATCACAAGCCCGAAGATCAGAAAGAGCACGCCGCCCAGCAGATCGGTCGGCACCTTCCATTCCTTCTTTTCAGCTTGTCCCCGATGGCGTCCAGCTTCGCGTCGACGCTCGCGACAAGCCCCATTTTCTCGTTACTCATACCAAATTCTCCCCATCACGGTCATGTTACTCAGCGGTCGTGGCTGACGTAAAACGGGCAATGCAAGACCTTCCCTGCATTGCCCGATCGTAAGCCCGCGAATTACTCGGCAACCAGATCGTAGTACTCGTCGACGATATTCTTCACGTTGTCGATATGCGCGATAACCTCTTCCTCGGTCATCATGTCGGCTTCCAGCAGCATGGTGTTGTTCAGCCAATCGACCATCTCCTCGTCGGTGAGGATCTGCGCGTAGAGCGCCTTGAGATCCGCGATCTTCTGCTCGTCAGCGCCGGCCTTGGCGAAGATGAAGCAGCGGTTGCGGAAGTACGGATAGCCATACTGGCCGACGCCCTCAACGCCCTTGAACGGGCCCTGCGCGATGGGCTCGCCGTCAAACGCCGCAAAGACGTCAACGCCGCCCTGCTGCCACGTTTCCAGAATCTGGCTCTGGTGAGAAACGGCGATATCCACCTCGCCGCGCGCCACAGCCTGAGCGGCCTCAGGCGGCGGACTCATACGGAATCAGGTAGAACTGTCGCCGTAGCCCATCGCGCCGATCAGCGCGGCGGCCAGGAAAGCCTCAGAACCGGTGGCGCCGTTGGTGCCGACCATGATCTGGTTGCCCTCCTCCAGATACGCCTTCAGCGCATCAATGGAGGTGAGCCCCAGCTCCTTGCGGGCGCTGGCGACGAAGATGGAGGAGAGAGGTTTTCAACATACCAAAATCGTCGTAGGTGAAGTTCATGCGTTCCGGATCGAGGATCGCAGTGATGCCGAACATGCCTTCGCCGATGAAGCACATCTGCGGATCGGCCTCGGTGTACTTGGTCAGCCAGCTATTGATGGTGGCGGTGTCGCCCTTTTCAGCGTTGGCAACGAGGACATAATCCTGGCTGTAGGTGGTGGAAAGCGACGCGGCCTTCTGGTTGACCATCGCGGCAACGCCGGACGGAGCCCACGGGCAGGTGACGGTCCAGGCCTCGGCCGCCAGAGCGGAAACGCAGCTCAGGCAGAGCATGAAAGCCAGAACGAGAGAGACGATCTTCTTCTTCATCATAGGAGCCTCCTTATTTTTCAACCGCCCTCTCCATAAGCGGAGCGGTTTGATTCGCACCCGACACGCCGCCGATACATCCTTGTACCGTCGCGCACACATTCAGCATTTTTCACGGTGTTTACGTATGCATTTCTGAGTATTTGTCACTTTTCATCTTTTGCATACGTATTCATTTGTCAGCAATAATATATCACGCCTCCAAGCACTTGTCAATACTGTAAAAGGCGTGATCGAAAAATTTATTTATTTTTTATCGCGTCGTGTCTCTCAATACCATCTGCGCCTGATAGTATGTCGTTCGGGGCGCAATTTCTTCGCCCTCGATCAACCCGATCAAAAGATCGCATCCGTCCCCGACCATCTGGCGCACGGGGGAACGCATGGTGCTCAGCCGGGGCGTAAACCACGAGGCCAGCGGTATATCGTCCATGCCGAAGACCTGCGCCTGATCGGGAACCGCCACCCGAGCTCGCGCAGCGCGTTGAGCACGCCCAGCGCCATCATGTCGTTATAGACAAAAACGCCCGTCCGCTCCCGGCAGAACATCGCGCTGCTCGCTATCACCGCTTCATACGCCGCTTCGGGAGAGCGTTCCGCGGTCAGGATGGAATCCTCCCCGAGCGCTTTTGCCCGCAGAGGCCAGCCCCTTCATATAGCCATGCAGACGCGCGCTTCGCCCGGCGGCTCGTCGTCCACCGCCATATAGACGTATCGGCTGACGTCCTGACCGCCCAGATACGCCCCAATCTGAAAGCCTGCGTTTTCTTCATCAATCATCAGCTGATGCAGCATCGAGCTTTCCTGCAAGGCGCTATGCAGCGAGACAAACGGAATCCGAAGTTTCTCGATCAGATCAATTTCGCGCTGCAAGAGCTGCGGCCTGAAGTTGATCAGACCATCGAGCTTGCCGCTGCGGGATCACGCGCTCAAAGGTGTTGCTCTTCATTTCGGGATCGTGATCGTAAACGATCATAATATCATAGCTTCTGCGGCTCAACTCGCGCTGAAGCTGATCGAAGATATGCGTAAACATCAGGTTTTTGCTCAGGCTGTCAAAGTTGAGCGGAAAAAGCACCCCGATCGTATTCGTTTTGCTGGTTTTGAGACTGCGCGCCTGCGAATTGAGCACAAAACCGTATTCCTCCGCCTTCTTTTCAATATAGATTCTCGTTTTTCGCATACGGAAGAACGGCCGTTAAGTGCCCGCGAAACGGTCGCCTGCGATACGCCGATCAATTCTGCAAATTCCCCGCGAAGTCATCAAGTCAAGCCCCTCCTGCCCTTTTTCCGATAAGGAACACATTATTGATCATAAAACGATCTGAGGACATTGTCAATCAAAATCTGATTATATCGGGAATTCCGTTCCCCGCGTCCCCTTTTTCAGCCTCCGTCAAGGTCCGGAAGACGGGACTGTCAATCGAAACACATTCAAGCAATCCTCGCAGATACGCGCAACATCGGGTGGTGATTTCTCGATGAAATGGAAAGGATTTATTTTGACATAAGTTTTCGACGTGACTCGCAGTCATAGATAAGGGAAATTTTCCTGCCTGAACCCCGCACAGCGGGCGGCAGAAAAAATCCTAACCAAGTACAATGTTGCACATTGGTCGGGATAATCCGGAAAACAAAACTTTCCGAATTATATCAAAAGAAAAGACCCACCCTCACGGGCAGGTCTTTCTTTTCATGGAATCCGGCAACGTCCTACTCTCCCAGGTCGTCTCCAACCAAGTACCATCGGCGCTGAAAGGCTTAACTTCTGTGTTCGGTATGGGAACAGGTGGATCCCTTTCGCCATTGTCACCGGAAATCGTATAGGGTTTTTGCGTACCCTGAAAACCGCACATCCAGATTTCCTACATCTCGCATAACCAGTTTTCCAATTTTCCCTTTGGTCTCAACTCAATTCTCTTAGATCAAGTCCTCGACCGATTAGTATCATCAAGCTCCAAATGTTACCACTCTTTCACCGATGACCTATCACCTGGTAGTCTTCCAGGGGTCTTACTTCTTTCGAATGGGACACTTATTCTTGAGGTGGGCTTCACGCTTAGATGCCTTCAGCGTTTATCCCGTCCGCATTTCGCTTCCCTGCTATGCCGTTGGCACGACAACAGTTGCACCAGTGATGCGTCCACCCGGTCCTCTCGTACTAGGGGCAAATCCTCTCAAATATCCTACGCCCACGATGGATAGGGACCGAACTGTCTCACGACGTTCTGAACCCAGCTCGCGTGCCACTTTAATCGGCGAACAGCCAAACCCTTTGGGACCTGCTTCAGCCCCAGGATGCGACGAGCCGACATCGAGGTGCCAAACCTCCCCGTCGATGTGAACTCTTGGGGGAGATCAGCCTGTTATCCCCGAGGTAGCTTTTATCCGTTGAGCGACGGCAATTCCACTCTCTTACCGCCGGATCACTAAGCCCTACTTTCGTACCTGCTCGACTTGTTGGTCTCGCAGTCAAGCACCCTTCTGCCTTTTGCTCTCTTCGAATGGTTTCCATCCATTCTGAGGGTACCTTTGGGCGCCTCCGTTACTCTTTCGGAGGCGACCGCCCCAGTCAAACTGTCCGCCTGACACTGTCTCTCATCCGGCTCACGGCTTGAGGTTAGAATCTCAATAACAGAAGAGTGGTATCCCAACGGCCGCTCCACGAAAACCAAAGTCCTCGTCTCCCAGCGTCCCACCTATCCTGTGCATCCGTTATCAAAAATCCAATGTCAGGTTACAGTAAAGCTCTACGGGGTCTTTCCGTCCAGTCGCGGGTAATGTGCATCTTCACCATACTTCAATTTCACCGGGCCTCCTGTTGAGACAGCTCACAAGTCGTTACGCCATTCGTGCGGGTCGGAACTTACCCGACAAGGAATTTCGCTACCTTAGGACCGTTATAGTTACGGCCGCCGTTTACTGGGGCTTCGGTTCTCTGCTTCGGGTTTCCCCTAACACTTCCCCTTAACCTTCCAGCACCGGGCAGGCGTCAGCACCTATACGTCAGCTCTCGCTTTCGCAGATACCTGTGTTTTTGCTAAACAGTCGCTTGTGACTATTCTCTGCGGCCTCTTTCGAGGCACCCCTTCTCCCGAAGTTACGGGGTCATTTTGCCGAGTTCCTTAACAAGAGTTCTCCCGTCCGTCTCAGGATTCTCTCCTCGCCCACCTGCGTCGGTTTCCGGTACGGGCACTCACACTCTCCTTAGCAGCTTTTCTTGCCAGCGTGAACTCGGACGCTTCCCTACTTCTTTTCGGTCCTGTCAACACTCAGCCTTTGCGGGAAGTGTACTTCACTGCTTCCCGGCCTCGTGCCGCCTACGCGGTTGACCATCACCGCGCTCGTCCTATCCTTCTGTGTCACTGCTTCGTCAAACAAGTGGTAGTGGTGCAGGAATCTCTACCTGCTGTCCATCGCCTACGACCTCAGTCCTCGGCTTAGGTCCCGACTTACCCTGGGTGGATGAACCTTCCCCAGGAAACCTTGGGCCTTCGACGCCCATGTTTCTCGCATGGGTCTCGCTACTCATACCGGCATTCTCTCTTCTGTGAAGTCCACCAGTGCTCCCGCTCTGGCTTCAACCAGCACACAATGCTCCTCTACCGATGCTTACGCATCCCGCTGCTTCGGTGTCGCGTTTTAGCCCCGTTACATTTTCGGCGCTGGATCACTCGACCAGTGAGCTATTACGCACTCTTTAAATGTATGGCTGCTTCTAAGCCAACATCCTGGTTGTCTGTGCAATTCCACATCCTTCTCCACTTAACGTGCACTTTGGGACCTTAGCAGACGATCTGGGGTGTTCCCCTTTTGACCGCGGAACTTATCTCCCGCGGCCTGACTCCCGCACATCATTTATCCGGCATTCGCAGTTTGATGAAGGTTTCGGTAGGCGGTGAGGCCCCCAGACCATTCAGTGCTCTACCTCCGGTAAACTAATGCGAGGCTAGCCCTAAAGCTATTTCGGGGAGAACCAGCTATCTCCGGGTTCGATTGGAATTTCTCCGCTATCCACAGGTCATCCCCGCCTTTTTCAACAGACGTCTGGTTCGGTCCTCCATGAAATTTTACTTCCACTTCAACCTGCCCATGGATAGGTCACCCGGTTTCGGGTCTACGTCATGCAACTTTGCGCCCTATTCAGACTCGCTTTCGCTTCGGCTCCACACCTTCTCATCTTAACCTCGCTACATATCGTAACTCGCCGGTCCGTTCTACAAAAAGTACGAGGTCACACTTAATAGTGCTCTCTGCTTGTAAGCACAGGGTTTCAGGTTCTTTTTCACTCCCCTCCCGGGGTTCTTTTTCACCTTTCCCCTCACGGTACTATTCGCTATCGGTCACTGGATCGTATTTAGCCTTGGGGGTGGTCCCCCTGCTTCCCACCGGTTTCCTCGTGTCCTGTGGTACTCTGGTATCCCCACCGATTCAAACTGCTTTCGGACTACAGGGCTCTTACCTTCTTTGGTTCGGCTTTCCAGAACTCTTCTCTAGCCATCATCGTACATGTTGCTGGTCCTTAACCCCACCAACCGAAGACGTTGGTTTGGGCTCTTTCCCTTTCGCTCGCCGCTACTGACGAAAATCGATTTTCTTTCTCTTTCCTCCGGCTACTTAGATGTTTCAGTTCCCCGGGTTCCCTTCATGAACTATGTGTTCACACGGATGGCCTTTTGCATTACCACCGCCGGGTTTCCCATTCGGACATCCATGGGATCAAAGCCTGCTTTGCGGCTCCCCGAAGCTTTTCGCAGCTTACCACGTCCTTCGTCGACTCTTGGCGCCTAGGCATTCACCCTACGCTCTTTTTAGCTTGATCATCTTTTTAGCTGTTGCTTTTATGCTCGATTTTTTATCCTTTACCAACTTTCAAATTGTCGCATTTTATGCAAAAGTTTTCATATGTTCTTTTGAACAAATTAACTGGTTTTTTACAAGATGTTTTTTACATCTTCTTGGCCACTTTTTCAGGTAAATTGTGGGCCTCCGGGTTCGAACCACCGACCTCACGCTTATCAGGCGCGCGCTTTAACCTGCTGAGCTATGAGACCTTCCCTTACTGGCCGATGAGGAGAATGGGTCGAACCCTGACCCCCTGCTTGCAAGGCAGGTGCTTTCCCAGCTGAGCTACACCCCCAAGATTGGGTTCATCCTTGACTTTTTTACTTTCACACCCGATCCTTATCGATCCTGACTGAAACCCAGGCTTGCCTTGATCCCCTGCCTTTTCCTGGTTCCAGGATTCTCCTTAGAAAGGAGGTGATCCAGCCGCACCTTTCCGATACGGCTACCTTGTTACGACTTCACCCCAGTCATTGGTTTCACCTTCGACGACTCCTCCTTGCGGTTAGGACATCGGCTTCGGGCCCCCAACTTCCCGTGGTGTGACGGGCGGTGTGTACAAGGCCCGGGAACGCATTCACCGCGACATGCTGATTCGCGATTACTAGCAACTCCGACTTCATGTGGGCGGGTTGCAGCCCACAATCCGAACTGGGACCGGCTTTTTGAGATTGGCTCCACCTTGCGGCTTCGCTTCCCTCTGTACCGGCCATTGTAGCACGTGTGGCCCCAAGATATAAGGGGCATGATGATTTGACGTCATCCCCACCTTCCTCCGAGTTATCCCCGGCAGTCTCAATAGAGTTCCCATCTTAACCTGCTGGCAACTATTAATAAGGGTTGCGCTCGTTGCGGGACTTAACCCAACATCTCACGACACGAGCTGACGACAACCATGCACCACCTGTCACCGAACCGCTCCGAAAAAAAAAATCGTATCTCTGCGGCGGTCACAGGGATGTCAAGACCTTGGTAAGGTTCTTCGCGTTGCTTCGAATTAAACCACATGCTCCGCTGCTTGTGCGGGCCCCCGTCAATTCCTTTGAGTTTTAACCTTGCGACCGTACTCCCCAGGCGGAATACTTAATGCGTTTGCTCCGGCACAGAAGGGGTCTTATGACCCCACACCTAGTATTCATCGTTTACAGCGTGGACTACCAGGGTATCTAATCCTGTTTGCTACCCACGCTTTCGTGCCTCAGCGTCAGTTACAGTCCAGAGAATCGCCTTCGCCACTGGTGTTCCTCCTGAATATCTACGCATTTCACCGCTACACTAGGAATTCCACTTGCCTCTCCTGCACTCAAGCCATAGTTTCAAATGCAGCCCCCATGTTAAGCACGGGATTTCACATCTGACTTAAACGGCCGCCTACGCACCCTTTACGCCCAGTAAATCCGGACAACGCTTGCCACCTACGTATTACCGCGGCTGCTGGCACGTAGTTAGCCGTGGCTTCCTCCTTAGGTACCGTCACTTCTTCGTCCCTAAGGACAGGGTTTACAACCCGAAAGCCTTCTTCCCTCACGCGGCGTTGCTGGGTCAGGGTTTCCCCATTGCCCAATATTCCCCACTGCTGCCTCCGTAGGAGTTTGGACCGTGTCTCAGTTCCAATGTGGCCGATCAACCTCAGGTCCGGCTACCATCGTCGGCTTGGTAGGCCTTTACCCCACCAACTAGCCTAATGGGACGCGAGCCCATCTTTCAGCGGATTGCTCCTTTGACCGGTCAATGATGCCATCATCCGGTATTATGCGGTATTAGCAACGGTTTCCGTTGTTATCCCCGTCTGAAAGGTAGGTTGCTCACGCGTTTTCAAGGATCATCGCTGTCGCTCGGCGTTTTGCTCGCGCTGACAGCTCGATTATTATATCGCAGTCCCGCTCTTCTTCTGTCAATACCTTTTTCGAACTTTTTTGACGGTTCTTGAAACTTTTTGTCTGAAAAGTGAATTTTTTCCATTCATTTCCTGCTTTTTGCTTTTTTCAGCTCACAAAACCTTCGAGCCGTTCGCCTTGAGCTTGAAGCTGCATCCCAGCATCTCGGCCGCGCGGCACATCAGCATGCGCTCCAGAAAGATTTCGAAATAATCCAGCACGGAGCAGATTTCGTCGTCGAGCTGGATATCCAGCGTAATCTGCCGCTTTTCCCGATCCATCTGCAACACTGAACTGATGGCCGCAAAGGTGACCCGGTCGTGGATGTCGAATTTGGTTCGATCCGTCCCCGCACGCAGTTTCGGCGTACGTCGGTCTTGTCCGCCAGAATCAGCGCGGCGGAAACCGCATTCACCGCCGTTCCCGTCTTTTTCGTCGTGGTTGCCAATCGCCGCGATGACAACCGCGATTTCCTTCGCGTTCATGCCCATGTTCGCAGAATCGTCATCGCCATGATCGCGCGCTGTGCGCGTGGTCGGTGCGGTTGACGCAGTTGCCGACTATCGTGCATATAGCCCGCAATGCGCGCCAGTTCCACCGTTCTCCCGCGTCGTAATTCAGTTCTTCCAGAATCTCGCCGCCATGTCCGGATACCTTCGTCGCATGCCGATCGAATGTTTGGTGAAGCCCAACGCCCAGATTCTCGTTCCCTTCGATGTACGTCCGAATTCTGCGTTATTTCGAATATCTCAAACGTAACCATGCCGTTTTTCCTCCGTTCAGCCCCATCTTAAAGCAGCGCTCGAAAATCACCAGCGAAATCTTTGTGCCGCGCCCCAATTCGCTCTCCAGCCTCCAATCTGCGCGTTGTGCTTCACCGCGATATGCTTTGACAATCGCCAGGCCGAGACCTGTGCCGCCCGTCGCCTTCGACCGGCTCTTGTCCACGCGATAAAACCGTTCGAAGACATGCTCCTGATTTTCCGGCGAAATGCCGATGCCCGTATCCTGGCACGCAGAACAATCACCTTGTCGCGAATCGGGCGAACCTCCAGCTTCACGCTGCCCCGTGCACGTTATACCGAATCGCATTGTCGCAAAAGGTTGTAGAGCGCTCGTCCATCATCACGCCTGTCCGCCTCGACCATTGCGGGCTTCGCGTCGAGCTGAAGCGTGACGTCGGCCTTGCGCGCGCTCATTTCGAGCTGTTCAAACGTGTTGGACGCGATCTGCCCAACCACCGGCTCGAATTTGAGATCCGGCATGGGGCGTCATCTGCGACAGGCGGATGATGTCGTTAATCAACGTCGGCAGGCGTTCGCGCTCTTATTGAATCTCCGCCGCAAAAATCTTGGCCTGTTCGCCCTGCGCCATGCCACTTTCAATCAATTCCGCATAGCCGGAGATGCTCGTCAGCGGCAGCCAGCTCATGCAAACGTTGGCCGTAAATTCCACGCGCACGTTCGCGCTTTGCGCAGAATTTCCTCGTGCTGCTGCTCGATCATATCCCATGGTTCCAGCTCAGGGTAGCGCCACGCCGCCTCACGTTGTTGAGGTGGGCGGTCATCCGCTCAATCGGCTGCACCAGCCGCGCCGTCGCTTGGGTGCGCCAGATACAGGCTGACGCAGGCCATGCCCGCCGCCAGCAGCATGATGAGCGGCATGGGCGGAAATACACGCTCCATATATTCGTGATGCCTCCTGTGCCAGCCGCATCACGTCGCCGTTTTCAGCCGAACGGCGTAATAAAGCGCGCTTTGATCGACGGTTGGAATTGCGGATATCGCTTCCGCGCTTTTTTCAAGAGCCTGCCGGATTTCGGTCGGTCTGCGTGTTATCCATCGCGTTCGGATCAACAAAATTATCGTAATAGACCGTGCGTCCGCATGCATCGAGCGTCACGCGATATCTCTTCCAGGCTATGCAGCGCGCCTCTGTGCCTCCGTCTCGCCGTTCGGCGACGGCGAACATCCGCCCCGCCTCCAGATCGTCCATGACGCGCCCCTTGAGCATCTCATAGTTCACCCAGGACGGCAACAGCGTCGTCGCCAGATGGCCACGGCGGCAATCATGCGGTGAGAAATACTTAAAAATCTTTTCTTCACAGCTCTCCATTCGAGGGCGGCGGGTTTTCCCGCGCCATATGGAGGCCGTCGCTCCGTGCCGGCCCCCAGACCTTTATTTTCAGCCCGCCATATAGCCGACGCTGCGGATGGTCTCATCAGTGCGCCGCCGTCGCCGAGCTTCTGGCGCGGGTTCGCACATGCACGTCGATGGTGCGGCTCTCGCCCCGAAGCTGGAATCCCACACGCGCTCCCATGATGACGTCGCGGAAATCACAATGCCGTGGTTCTTCATCAGCAGCTTGAGCAGCTCAAACTTCCTTATAGGTCCGCAGCTCCACCGGCTGCCGTCCACATACACCATGCGTGCTGCCGAGCGTCACGTTGCCGCAGGTCATCAGGCTCTCCTCCGCGGAGCGGCGCAGTAGTGCCTTCACGCGCGCGATCATCTCCATCACGCCAAACGGCTTGGCGATATAATCGTCCGCGCCGCCGTCAAGCCCCTTCACCTTGTCGATCTCCGTGGATTTGCCGTCACCAGAATCACAGGGATCTTCTGCGTGTCCGCGCGGGTACGCAGGCTTTTTGAGGATGGAAAAGACCGTCCTCGTCGGGCAGCAGGATATCCAGCAGAATCAGCTCCGGCAGCTTTTCGGAAAGAGCCTTGTAAAAATCCTTTGGCCGTTTCAAAACCGACGGCCTGATAGCCGCTGTTTTTGAGCGCAAAAGCCTGATCTCTGAATGTTGCGGCCATCCTCGACAATGTAAATCATCTTTTTGATTCTCCGGCCTCAGCCGTCTGCACTTTTGGCCACGTCCGGCAGGCGATACCGTTGCCAGGCCATTTCCTCGCGGTCAAATTCCGCGTGCTCCTGATGCTTGACGTTTTGCAGGTATTCGTGCGTGTCGTATTCGTCCTTCGGCACCTGAATCTGATACACCGCGATGTTGGAGCAGTGGTCGGATACGCGCTCGAAGTTGGTGGAAATATCGGTCAGCACGAAGCCCAGCTCGATGGTGCACTGGCTGGTGGTCAGCCGCTCGATGTGGCGGGATTTTGACGTTCACGTTGATGTCGTCGATGCACGCCTCCAGCGGTTCCACCGTCTTTGCCAATTTTACATCATCATGCAGGAAGCTGTCAAATGAACGATTGACGATATCGCGCACCGCGTCGGCAAAAACGTGCAATTCTCCCGCCGCCGCGCTGGAAAAGCTCATTTTCTTGTCGTGCATCTCCTGCACGGAATCCATCAGGTTGACTGCGTGGTCGCTGATGCTGCTCGAAATCGCTGATGCCGTGCAGCAGCAGGGAGAGCGCTAGCCGCCTTCCGGGAGAGCTTGGCGCGGGAAAGCTTGACCATGTACGTGCCCAGCTTATACCTCGTAGCGGTCGATCTTGGTTTCCAGCGCCTCGACGCGATCCGCCAGCTCCTGCGTATATGCGCCGCCGTCAATCAGGTTAATCGCGTCGAAAATCGCCTGCCGCGGGTCAGCTCAAGGCCATGCGTCGGTGACGCGACCTTGCACTGCTCCACCGCGAACGCCGGGTTGGAGAAGGAAGCGCTCAGTCAAGAAGCTGGAAGTCGATGCGCGCTCCACCGTGTCGTTGTCGCGCACGGTGAGCGTCGCCAGCTTTTCCAGTGTGCCGGAGGGCGGCAGCAGCACCGCCGCGGCGATGATGTTGAAGTTGTCGTATGGATGACGGCGATGCCTGCCGCGTTCGCCGCGCTATCCATAAACATGGCAAACGAGCACCGCGTTGATGGCGTGTGAACACGACCATGAACAGCACCGTGCCGAATGATAGTCGAAATACAGGTAGAATCAGCGCCGCGCTTGGCGTTCTTGCTCGCGCCGACGGAAGAGATCAG
>VOFB01001359.1_pt1 | contig 49538 bp, 72 predicted proteins | sample 5384141 | NCBI WGS metagenome assembly VOFB01 (sample SAMN12384721, study PRJNA508395) | human gut metagenome | isolation source: healthy gut A | host: Homo sapiens | reverse complement strand
GCGATTCATCATCGCGGACGAACCCCACCGCACTCGACTCCATCTGCAACGCCAGATCGTGGACCTGCTGACCTCGCTGGTGGACGACGCCGGTGCCTCCATGCTGTTCATCACCCACGATTTCTCCGTACTCGCGCGTGCCACCACCCGCTGCTACGTGCTGGACGCCGGCCGCATCGTCGAATCGGACCCACCGCCGACCTGCTCGCCGCGCCGACCACCACAAGCCCAGCGCCTGGTCGCCGCCGCCCAAACCCTCACCCTCCACACCCCAAGGAGGATTCGCATGAGTAACAGCAGTGTGCCACTCCTCTCCGCCCACTCCATCACCAAATCCTTCGGCCCGCGCACCGCACGCCACCAAGTCCTCTTCGACGTCTCCGCCGACGTCCACGCCGGCGAATGTCTGGCCGTGATCGGCGGCTCCGGATCCGGCAAATCCACGCTGACCCGCATTATGCTGGGCTTGGAATCCGCGGACTCCGGCAGCGTGGAATACGAGCCAATCCATTGTCGGCGGCCGAAAATCGCCGGGATTCGCGGCCCCTGCGCCACGAATCGGGACTGGTGTTCCAGGACCCGTTCTCCTCGCTCGACCCACGTTGGCGAGTCGCCAAATCGGTGGCTGAACCGCTGAGTCTGCAACGGCGTGACCTGAACAACACCGATATCGACGAGCGAGTGCCGCGGCTCTGACCATGGCAGGCCTTGAACCGGCAGACTTCCTGAACCGGTACCCAATCGACCTGTCCGGCGGCCAGGCGCAGCGCGTGGTCATCGCCCGCGCTATCATCAACGAGCCCAAAGTGATCCTCGCCGATGAGCCGATGAGCGCCATCGACGTGGCCGCGCGCATTCAGATCCTCGACACCTTCGCCGCCATCCGCGCGGCCCGGCCGAGCACCGCCATCATCATGGTCTCCCACGATCTCGGCGTGGTACAGCACATCGCCAACCGCATCCTCGTGCTTCACGACGGGCGCGTCGAAGAGACGGGTCCCACCGCCGAAGTGCTCGGCAACCCCCAATCCGATTACACCCGTCAGCTCATCGAGGCAGCCTCGTTATAGACCTTTTTGGCTCCCCTCCCTGAGGGGAGCCGGCCGCCGGCGACACGCGCTTGTCGCGGGTTGTGCTATGGTGTGAGACATGCAGATTATCTCATGTTGTTGTCGCTAACCGACGCCCCTGGGCGAGCGGTCAGTGACGCATAACTTGAGATAGAGCATTCGAATCGCGGCAAATCTGTCGCATGAATTTTCATGAAATCGATGGCACGAGCGTAACCGTGTAACGCGCGAGTCGTGGTTAACATGAAAAACCGATTCACTTTCCGGCTTCACCGTACAGTGAGCGGGAATACTCGATTTTCAAACCAAAGCCACAGTCCATTCGTCTGGGAACGTCGGTTCACGAACGCAACGCAGCAAAACCCCCACAACCCCAGCAACGAAGGACTTCACATGACCATCCACAACAGCCTCGCAGAACTCATCGGCAACACCCCGCTCGTCAAGCTCAACCACATCCCGCAGGCGGCCGGCGTCAAAGCCACCATCGCCGTCAAAGTCGAATACTTCAACCCCGGCGGCTCCTCCAAGGACCGCATCGCCGAGCGCATCATCGACGCCGCCGAACAGTCCGGCCAGCTGAAGCCCGGCGGCGTGATCGTCGAGCCCACCTCGGGCAACACCGGCGTCGGCCTGGCCCTGGTCGCCCAGCAGCGCGGCTACCGCACGATTTTCACCCTGCCGGACAAGGTTTCCGAATCCAAGCGCGCGGTGCTGCGCGCCTACGGTGCCGAAGTCATCGTCACACCGACCGACGCCGGCCCGGACGACCCGCGCTCCTACTACCAGGTCGCCGAACGACTGGCCAACACGATTCCCGGCGGCTTCCGCCCGAACCAGTACGACAACCCGAACGGCCCGCTGAGCCACTACTACACCACCGGCCCCGAGATCTGGGAGGCTACGGACCACAAGGTCACGCACTTCGTGGCCGGCATTGGCACCGGCGGCACCATCTCCGGCACCGGCAAGTACCTCAAAGGAAGCCTCCAACGGCGCGGTCAAGGTCATCGGCTCCGACCCGGAAGGCTCCATCTACCCGCTTCCTCACGCGACGAAGTCCACCAGTACGATATCGAGGGCGTAGGGGAGGACTTCTACCCCAAGGCCTTCGACCGGAACATCACCGACGACATCGTGCGCGTGTCCGACGCCGAAGCCTTTGAAATGACCCGCCGTCTGGCCGGCGAGGAGGCGCTGCTGGTCGGCGGCTCGTCCGGCATGGCCGTGGCCAGCGCCATCAAGTACGCGCTTGCCAATGATTTGGACGAGAACCAGATTGTGGTGGTGCTCGCCCCTGATTCCGGCCGCAGCTACTTGGAGAAGATCTTCAACGACGACTGGATGCGTGCCAACGGCTACGGCGACATCGTGGAGCGCACCAGCAAGCCCCTCCCTCGCCGAGCAGTACCTTAACGGAGCTCCCTCTGATGAGGGAGCTGGGGACGACTCCATAACTAGCTATCAAAAGAATCAATACCAACATCCGCACTAACCAACCGTACCTGTTCTACCTTCGAATACGGAACGATCCCGAAAGGAACCCAATATCATGTCCGCTGAATACAACGCCAAGTTCGCCAACACCGACATCGCCACTCGCGCCATCCACGCCGGCCAGGAGCCCGACCCGACCACCGGTGCGGTCGTCACGCCGATCTTCGCCACCTCCACTTTCAAGCAGGATGGCGTGTTGGGCCTCAGGGAGGCCACGACCTCCCGCTCCATCAACCCCACTCGCACCAGCTTCGACGAGCAGCTCGCCGCCGTGGAAGGCGGCAAGTACGCGCTGAGCTTCTCCTCGGGCTTGGCCGCCATCGACGTGCTGCTGCGCTCCACCATCAAGCCCGGCGACAACATCCTGCTCGGCAACGATGTGTACGGCGGCACCTACCGCCTGCTCTCCAAGGTGTTCGTGCCGTGGGGTGTGGGCCTCGACGTGGTGAACATCACCGATCTGAAAGCCGTGGAAACCGCATTGGCCTCAAGCACTACCAGTATGTGTGGGTCGAGACCCCGTCCAACCCGCTGCTCAACATCACCGACATCGCGGCCACCCCCGAAGTCGCCCACAAGTACGGCACCAAGGTCGCTGTCGACAACACCTTCGCCTCGCCCGCCCTTCAGCACCGCTGGCCGATGGCGCCGATGTGGTGGTCTACTCCACCACCAAGTACATCGGCGGCCACTCCGACGTGGTCGGCGGTGCCGTGGTGGTCAACGACGAGGAGACCCGCGAGAAGGTCGCCTTCCTGCAGAACGCCGCCGGCGCAGTGCCCTCCCGTTCGACTCCTGGCTGGACATCCGCGGCCTGAAAGAAGCCCTGGATCTGCGCGTCAAGCGCCACAGTGCCAACGCCCTGAAGGTGGCCGAATGGCTCGAATCCCAGCCCTCTGATGTGATTGAGCGCGTCTGGTACCCCGGGCCTCGAGTCCCACCCGGGTCATGAAATCGCCGCCCGCCAGATGCACGGCGGCTTCGGCGGCATCGTCTCCGTGCAGCTCGCGGCCGGCGCCGAGGCGGCCAAGCACTTCGTGGACCACGCAGATCTTCACTGGCCGAATCGCTCGGCGGTGTGGAAAGCCTCATCGAGGTGCCCGCCGCCATGACCCACGCCTCCGTGGCCGGCACCACCCTGCAGGTGCCCGCCAACCTGGTGCGCATTTCGGTCGGTATCGAGAACGCCGACGACATCATCGCCGATCTCAAGCAGGCGTTGGATCGTATCTGACCGTACTGACGATGGTACTGGTGGCACCGTATTGACGGTGCCACCACGCTTATCGGCGGACTCGCTATCGATTGGTACCTACAAAAAATGCCCGGCCCACAAGGGTCGGGGATTTTCCGTTATCGATTAAACATATTGAATCAGCTGGCGTTGCCGCCCTGCCATCCAGTGGCATCCGCACCAGCCGGGCGCAACGTCTGACCGGAAGTCGGTGTGGTGCCATCAACGACCACACGAGTGCCGATGGTGGCAAAGTCGTACATCCACTTGGCATCGGCCACTTGCATGTTGATGCAGCCGTGCGAGCCTGGGATACCCTGCTGCACATAGATGGGGTGCTCGCCCCACATGTATGCAGGAACACCGTGCAGAGCCTCGCCGCCGTTATAGTAGGAAACCCACGGCGTGCCTGGCTGGTTGTAGCCTTCGCCAACCATGGTCTGCGATTCGTACTTGAGATACACGTAGAACGTGCCGGTATCGACAGCATGGAACCATCGGCGGTGGGCTTGCCAGAAGCGATGTTGAACTTCTTGACCACCGTGGTGCCCTGATATGCAGTGGCAGTCTGGTTCGTCAGATCAACATGAACCCACTTATCGCCATTTGCCGTATCGAAGTTGAGGCACCTCGACCTGCTTGACATCATACGGGCTGTCTTTCACAGCCACAGTGGAATCAGTGGACTGGTTCTGCTCGATGGCGGTAGCCAGACGTTCGGGGCGTCCCCGGCGCCAGTCACTTCAATACCATCCACGCCGAGTGTCTTATCGGCACCAATTTCCACGCCGCCTTCGTCTTTCGGCGTGATGTAGACCTCGCGTGTCACCTTGGGAACAGTCAGTTCTTTGGTTACGCTGTCACTGGTGACGTACTTGGTGATGGCATCGCGGTCGACTACCAGACTCATGGTGCCTTCCGCCTTATTCACCGTGGGCTTGAGGAATGAGGCAATGGTATCGGCCGGGATGGTGACGCTTCTTGTTCACGCCGTTGTCTACGGTCAGTTTGAGGCCAAGCCTGGCATTGGCGTCAAACTGTGTTTGCTGTGCGCTCGCGTCATCAATCGGATTCTTTGCGGTCTGTAGCTTGACCGGCACCGTCGCATTTTTCGCCCGGGGGTCGCGACGGCCTCCTTTGACTGCAGCATTGACAACATTGGTATCCGGGCCCTTGCCGTCCTGACCCGCGGTGTAGTCGAACTGTTTGGTGCTCTTGTTGTAGACAACGGTGGCAATCTGCGCTCGGTCGGCCTCATCGACCAGGCCGGCGGTGACGAATTGTTCGGCAGTCTCTTTGTCCGTGGTGGCGGTCAGAGCGATATGCGGCTGATCGAAAATATTGAGCTTGGCCACGTCGCCGGTCTTCGCGTTCAACAGCGCATCTACGGTTTTATCCGTGTCGACGGTGACGCCAAGGTCCTTCAGCGAGGCTTTGACGCTGTTGCCTTCGGCGGTGAACGTCACTGTGGTGTTATTCAGCTGCTGCTTCACAGTATTCGCAAGTTCTTCGCGGGTCTGGCCCATGACAGAGACATTGCCCAAATGAACACCGGGCGCAGCCTTGTCTTGAAGTACCAACGTCCGACGAAGAAATAGGCTATTAATGCGGCAAGCAACACTGCAAATATGGTTATGATGGCAATCCGTGCGGCCTTGCCATGTGATTTAGCGGTGGTAGATGCCATGACATGTTCACCCACATAGGCTGTATTGTCGGCATGGTTATTGGTGCCATTGTCGCTTTGCTGTGGCGTGGCGGTACCTGTGGCCGCGGCTGCGAACAGCCCATCGGCGGCCACAGGCTGCAGCACCCGCCGTCTCCTGATCGTCAGGAGAGGAGAAGGAAAATGTATCGTTGGCCATAAAATGCCCCGTCTTAGTTCTCTCAAAGCGGCATATCGTGCGATATGCCGGGAATAGCGTTCCTCGACGCATAATAATACGGAAGGGCTACGTACATCGTTACGAGGTATTCCGTTATACGATGAAATCCATCCGCGGTCGGCCTACACTGGTCGTTTATGACAGCACATCAGGCGGCGCTGGAGGCGCTCACACGATACTTCGGCTATGACTCGTTTAGGCCCGACAGCAAGGAATTGTCGAGGCTTTGCTTGCCGGACGCGATGTCTTGGGCGTGATGCCCACCGGCGCAGGCAAGTCCGTGTGCTACCAGATTCCCGCCGCGCTCAGCCCGGGTGCGACTTTGGTCATATCTCCCTTGATTTCCCTGATGCGCGACCAGGTCGATGCGCTGAACGACCTCGGTCTGCCGGCCGCGTTCATCAACACCACTCAAACTCCCGACGAGCAGGCGCGATGGTGTTCGCCCGCCGCCGCCGGGCAGATCAAACTGCTGTACGTGGCCCCGGAACGCTTGGAAACCGGGCGATTCCGCGACTTTGCCGCCCGTACGCCGATCTCGCTGATCGCCGTGGACGAGGCGCACTGCGTCTCGCAGTGGGGACAGGACTTCCGCTCGTCGTACTTAGGTATCGGCGATTTCATCGCCGGGCTGCCGCAGCGTCCACCGGTGGGTGCGTTCACCGCCACCGCCACCGAACGGGTGCGCCGGGACATCGTGGGACTGCTGGGATTGCGGAACCGGCCGTCACCGTTACCGGATTCGACCGGCCGAACCTGTATTTTGATGTGGTCAAACTGGAAACCAAATACAAGGCCGCATGGGTGGCGCGGTATGTGGCCGACCATCCGGACGAATCCGGCATCGTCTACTGCGCCACCCGCAAGACCACCGAAGCGCTCACCGACACGCTGAACCAGATGGGGCATCCGGCTGTCGCCTACCATGGCGGCATGTCGCCGGACGCGCGTGAGGCGGCCCAGCGCGACTTCATCACCGACAAGGTGCCGGTGGTCGTGGCCACCAACGCCTTCGGCATGGGCATCGATAAGTCCAACGTGCGTTACGTCATCCACCACAATCTGCCCGAATCCATTGAGGCCTACTATCAGGAGGCCGGCCGCGCGGGCCGTGACGGCGAGCCCAGCCGATGCACGCTGCTGTGGAATGAGTCAGACATCGTCACCCGGCGTCGGTTGCTGGATAACGATTATGAGAACGAACGATTGACTCCCGAAGAGCAGGAAATCGTTCGCCAGTCAAGCGCCGGCTGCTGGACGGTATGGTCGGCTACTGCCGCACCACCGACTGCCTGCACCGGTATATGACCCGGTATTTCGGTCAGAATTGTCGCCGAATGCTGGTTCCACGGCGGGTGAAGACATTGCGGCGGACTCTTCGCAGTCCGGCAAATGCGGTGCCTGCTCGAACTGCGAAAGCACGTTCGAGACCATCGACGTGACCCGCGTGGCGCAGGCGATCAGCCGTTGCGTGCATGACGTGGGGCAGCGCGTCGGTTCCGGCAAGATCGTCAAGATCCTGCGCGGTTCGCGGGCACAGGATCTGGCATGGCTGAACCCGGAGCGATGCCCACCTTCGGCATGCTCAAGGACGTGAACGAGGCTCGCGTGCGCGACGTGTTGAGCCAGATGGCCACGGACGGGTACCTGTCAATCGCCGAAGGGCGTATGCCAATCGTCATGTTCGGTGCGCGGGCGGCCGAAACCGCCGCTCCCGACTTCCACTATGAGATCAAACGGGTGGAACGCAAGTCGGAGGCGGCCGGTTCCGGTCGGAGCGGGGGAGTGGCTGATACTGCCGATTCCGCCAATGTTCCCCGGCGATGCGCTGGGCTCGTATATCCCGGACGATGACGAGGAATCGCTGTTCCAGAAGCTACGCGAACTGCGACGCACCATCGCCCAGGAAATCGGCAAGCCGCCGTACATCGTGTTCTCCGACAAGACCTTGCGCGACATGGCCCGCATCAAGCCGGTTACCAACGCGCAATTTCTGGCGGTCAACGGCGTCGGTCAACACAAGCTCGACCTCTACGGCCAGCGCTTCATGCAAGCCATCGCCTCGTTCAATGCCGGGAGTGCGTCATAACAATCTCCTATAGCGAACTGCGGAGTATTTGCGGGCGTTCTTGGGCTGGCTCGACTACGATGACTGTTCGATGCTTCATGACCGAACACTCGGCAAGTGAAAGGCAACAGCATGGCAGAAGAAACGGCCGAAAAGCCCGTCGTCGAATCATTCCAGCTTGATCACACCAAGGTCAAGGCGCCGTACGTGCGTTACATCGACACCGAAACGGGCCCTCACGGCGACGTGATCTCCAACTATGATCTGCGCCTGACCCAGCCGAACAAGCAGGCCATCCCCACCGGCGGCCTGCACACCATCGAACACACCATCGCCGTGCTGCTGCGCGAACGTATCCCGGGCTACATCGACTGCTCGCCGTTCGGCTGCCGCACCGGCTTCCACCTGCTGACCTGGGGCACCCACCCCACCGAGGAAGTGGCCAAGGCCCTGAAGGAATCGTTGGAGTTCATCGCGTACAAGGCCACGTGGGATGACGTGCCCGCCACCACCGAGAAGAGCTGCGGCAACTATCGCGACCACAGCCTGTTCACCGCCAAGGAATGGGCCAAGCAGATCCTTGAGGAAGGCATCAGCTCCGACCCGTTCGAGCGCAAGGTCGTCTGATCGCAAGCCAATCGGCATGGAAGAACCCCTGCCCCCGCATTGAACCGCACCCCGATTGTTGGACTGGAGTAATTCATGTCCGATGATTTGGAGGTGCGGTTTTCTATGTCACGGAAACGCAGGGGTTCATACGATGTCGAGTATATGAGAATCGTCGTCGGGTTGATTCGCGATGGGATCGGCGCCAAGTCGCTCGCCCGCCGGCTTGGCGTGTCCAAGGAAACCACGAGAGAATGGTTGCTGTCATACCGAATCGGCGGAGAGGCGGCGCTCATGGGCGAACGCGAGGGCAACAGGAAATACGATTACGAGACGAAGCTCGCCGCTGTGCTCGACCATCTGGAACGTGGGATGAGCAGGCCGGAGGTCATGGAACGTTATGGCATCGCCAGCCGGACGTGTCTGAAACAGTGGTGCCAGGACTATCGTCGCGGAGGGCCGGAGGCGCTGCGCCCGAAGCCCAAGGGCAGGCCGAAGGGCGCGAAATCCAAACCGAAACCGGCTCCCACGCGCGAACAGCTCCTCGAGGAGGAGAACGCGTATCTCAAGGCGAGGGTCGCGTATCTGGAAAAAGCCCGCGCCCTGCTGGCGTCGAAGCCGACAACCGGGAGAAGTCGGTGATCGTCTCGACGCTGGCGGGGCTCGGCCATCCGCTCCGGTGCCTGTTGAAAATCGCGGGATTGGCGAGAAGCACCTACTACTATCTCCTTTCGCATCCCGAGCCGGTCACCCGGCCGGATATCGAGCCGATGGTCGCTGAGGTCTTCCATCGCACGCCCAACGGGTGCGGCCACCGGCAGGTGCGCATGTGCCTCGTATACGAGTTCGGCGTGCGCGTGAGCCATAAGAGCGTGCTCAGGGTTATGCGCCGCATGGGATTGAAGTGCGCCATACGCCGCCCGAACCCATACCGCAGATACAGCTCATACCAAGGCGATACGGGCGCGAAGCCGCCGAACCTGCTGGAACGAGACTTCGCGGCCGACCGGCCGTGGGTGAAGCTGGGCACGGACGTCACCGAGTTCAGGGCAGCGGGCGGCAAGGCGTACCTCGCGCCCATATACGACATGGGATCCAAGGAGATCGTGGCCTGGGACGTCAGCCGGCACCCCGACCTCGCCCAGCAGCAACGGCTGCTCGCCATGCTCGAGGAGAAGCTGCCCGAAGGCGCCGATCCCATACTCCACAGCGACATGGGCTGGCAATACCAGCACGACTGGTGGCGGAACAGGCTCGGGGAACTGGGCATCCGCCAGTCCATGAGCCGCAAGGGCAACTGCATCGACAACGCCGCCACCGAGCAGGTGTTCGGCCACCTCAAGGACGAGTTCTACACCGGCCGCGAGTTCGCCTCGTACGAGGAGTTCAAGAGCGAACTGGACGCGTACATCATCCACTGGAACACCAGACGACGCCAGATACGACTGGAGGGACACACCCCGGAGGAATTCCGGAACATGTCCCTCACAGCCTAATCAGGTACCCTTAATAAACCACGTCCAACTTCCGGGGCGCAGTTCACATACCACGCGGACGGGGTTTCTTTGTGCCTATGTTTGTGCCTATGGCATGGTAGGTTTGCCGTCAGTTAATCGTTGGCCGCTGCACATCGGTAGCTTGGCATGTTGGAGAGGTGGAAGTGACTCAGTCGAACGCTGCAAACAAGGCGACAGGCCGCCGTTTCCGCCACGCCACCATGCGCGATCTGCCGCAGATGCAGAAAATCTACGCACGCGCACGCGCGTTGATGGCCGCCAACGGCAACCCCCAGGTGGGGCAACGAATTTCCGCGTGAATCGATGATTGAGGACGACATCGCCAACCAGCGTACGATGCTGCTGGTCGACACCTGCAATGGCCACGAACGCATTCTGGCCCAGTTCGCCCTGTGCCCGGGCGAGGATCCGACCTACGCCAAAATCGACGGCGCCTGGCTGGACAACGACGCCTATGTGACCATCCACCGCACGCCGCATCCGGTCTGGTGCGCCACGCGGCCCGCGACTGGTATCAGGTGGGCCCGGCAACGTGCGCGCCGACACCCACCCCAATAACACCATGCAGCACGTGCTCGAAAGCCCGGCTTCGCCCGTTGCGGCCTGATCCAGCTGCTCGACCGGCCGGTCGACCGACCACCAGAATCGCCTATCGCGCCACGAGTGGTGAGTGTGGCTGCCGGCTGATGTGCTCGTTTCTGCACCGTCATCGGTTTCTGACGGTAGAATCAGTGTGAGAAGAACACGTTGGGTCGGGGGCGTCGTGACGGTGCTTGCGGCTGTCATGCTGTCGTCGTGCGGCGGCGTCCAGTCGAATCCCGGGTAACACACCGTTGCCAATCCATTCACCGCGCAGGTGAATGGAGAAGACATGGCGATGCCTGTCGGCCGATGGAGCCCCATCGGCCGACAGGCATCGAGGAAGTCACCGTGGCCGGCGGAACGCGCGGTCGCCGATTGGGGCGAATGGCTTGTGTGGTTCGCTTTGGTACCAGTAGGCGACCGTGGCCACGTCGTCCTGTCGTTCGAAGTTGCCGGCTTCCTCGGTGCCGATCTGCTGCCATTCGACGCGCAGGTCTCGCTCGAAGTAGATCGGGTCGGGGATGTGCCAACGGTATAGGCCGCGGGTCACGGGGGTGGCAGTGTCCCAGTAGGCGCTTTCGCGTCCGGCGAGGTTCTGCGAGTAGAACGGGAAGCCGAGGTATGGGCCGGTGAAGGTGCGCTCGTGCATGCGGCCGTGTTCGTCGAATTCGGCGAAGCCCAGGCACCGCCGAAGTAGTCCTCGGCGCCGGTGCTGCACCAGGTGGGGTATTTGCCGTCGCCGTCGATGTAGAACTTGAATTCGCCTTCGCCCCACCAGCGGCTTTCGAGCGCGGTGAGCGCCAGGTAGGTGCCGACGTAGGTGCCGTGTCCTTCGACGCCATCGAGCACCACGTAGTCGTGGGCGAGTTCGGTGACGCGTTGGCGGCGCCACTGCGCGTGGAAGCGCATCGTGTCGGCCGGCAGCTGGTCGTATTCCGTGTAGTCGATCTGGTAGAAGAAGGCCGGCACGTCCTCGTTGTGGTCGTTGCGCAGCACGATACGCGCATGTTCGAACGGCATGGCGAAGTAGCAGTTGAAGCCCCGGTTCGGGTTGACCATGACGGGAATTGAGTTGATGGTGCAGGACTGGGCGTGTCCGCAGCAGAAGAAGTCGCCGATCGGGCATTGCACCGAGGGGGAGTCCTCGCCGTCCCAGTAGAATTCCAGGATCAGGTTGCGTAGCACGTCGGGGCCGGTGGGGGAGGTGCGGTCGGTTACCGTCATCCAGATGTGACGAATCACGCCGGGGCCCTCGACGTCCATCAATGTCACCGATTCCCCGGACCTCACCGTGCTGATGCAGGGGCTTCCCTTGCGGGAGGGGCCCAACGCGCTGGCCGCCATGGCCGCGCGGCCCTTGCCGCCGTCCGGGTTTTCGGCGTTGATGCAGCGGGTGCGGCCGGGGGTCCTCATGGCCACGGCATCCAAGGCGCCTTGTCCGAGCCCCGGCGCGGGGTTCGCTGTGGTGAATGCGTCGAGCATGATGCTTACTTCCTTTCCTGTCGCAGGCCCGTCCCGCCACGGCGTTTTGTCTGGGGCGGGCTGGGCTGGGGGGGTATTTCACGGCACCGGCGGTGATGCCCCTGGGAGAGCTTGCGCTGGGGTAGTGCCCGATATCTTGCGCACTTTGGTCTTCGCCCGTCCCTGTGGGCGATGATCGGTTCGCTTCCCGTACAGTCTCACCGAGTCTTGACATGTCGAGGTAGCGGCGCGTCGACCACTCGTTCGACGACATAGCGCACGCGTGCGCAGACGAGCATCAACGCGCTGCGTTCGTCGGGGAAGCTGCCGACCATGCGCGTGCGGTCTGACCTCGCGGTTGCGGGGGGTGACCCTGGCGAGGACGTTGCGTTCGAAGTGCACCATGCACCGCTGGTAGCGGGCATCGCGTTCAAGGTCTCCTTGACGCTCTTGCGGACCATACGGTCCAGGGTGGTCTCCGACATGGCCTCATATCGCAAAAACCGTACGCTGAAAGTAACTCAGCGTACGGTTTTCACGAAAGCAGCCATCGGCTATCGGTCAGCCGATAGACCTCAGTCCTCAGTCCTCAGTCGCAGCGACCTTGGCGTCAGCCCCGGCCTTCTGCTCAAGGCCGAGCTTGGAGCGCTTGCGGCTGTAGCTGAAGTACACGATCAGGCCCAGACCGAACCAGATGGCGAAACGCACCCAAGTCTCCCAGTTGAGACCGGCGATGAGCACGAAGCAGAATACGATGGCCAGAATCGGGGTGACCGGCACGCCCGGCGCGCGGAAGCCGCGGGCGCATTCGGCTGGGTCTTGCGCATCCATAGAATACCGGCCGACACGATGATGAACGCGGACAGCGTACCGATGTTCACCAGCTCGAACAGCACGTTGATGTTGATGAAGCCGCCGGCGAACGCGGTCAGCAGACCGAAGAACCAGGTGCCTTTGAACGGGGTGCGGTACTTCGTGCACGTGGCCGAAGAACTTCGGGAACAGGCCGTCACGGCTCATGGCGTAGCAGATACGGGATTGGCCGTACAGCTGCACGAGCATCACCGTGGTCATGCCGATGAGGGCGCCCAGGTTCACGATCACCGCGAGCCAGTTCATGCCGGTCTCCAGAATCACGCCGGCCACTGGGGCGTCGATGTACTTGGCGAACTCCCTTGTAGGGCACCACGCCGGTCATGATCATGGTCATGACGACGTAGAGCACGGTGGAAACGGCCAGGGACAGCAGAATGCCGCGCGGCAGCGTCTTGTTCGGGTTGATGGTCTCCTCAGCGGAAGAGGACACGGCATCGAAGCCGATGAAGCTGAAGAACACGATGGAAGCGGCCGGCACGATGCCGTACGGCTGGGTGGAGCCGGGCTGGAAAGTGTAGATGCCGTACGGGGAGAACGGCTGCCAGTTGGACGGCTTGACATACCACACGGCGCACACGATGAACAGCACGATGATGGCGAGCTTGATGAGCACCATCACGTCATTGGTGCGCTTGGTCTGGTTGATGCCGATGGAGAGCACCCACGTGATGATGAGCACGATGACGAAACCGGGCAGGTTGAAGTAGGTGGTGACGTCCGGGTTGGTGCCGTAGGCGGCGGTCAGCTCGACCGGCAGATGCAGTCCGAAGCCTTCCAACAACTTGTTGAAGTATCCCGACCAGCCGGCGGACACGGTGGCCGCCTGCAGAGCATACCCAGAATCAGATCCCAGCCGATCACGAAGGCGATGAGCTCGCCGAATGCCAGATAGGCATAGGAGTAGGCCGAGCCGGACACCGGTGCCATGGCGGCGAACTCGGCGTAGCACAGGCCGGCGAAACCGCAGCAGACGGCGGCCAGCAGGAACGATACGGACAGGGCCGGGCCGGCGGTCAGCGCGCCCTTGCCGGTGAGCACGAAGATGCCGGTGCCGATGATCGCGCCGATGCCGAGCATCGTCAGATCGAAGGTGCGCATCGTGCGCTTCAGGGGAGTGGATTCGGCGACAAGCTGATCCACGCTTTTCTTACGAAACAGATCCATGTTCTTCTCTCATGAAACTTAAGATATGGGGCTAGACCGGACGGATTTCCGGATCCCGGCACGCCTCAACGCCGGGAATCAAAGGCGGCTTGAGAAACCGCATATCGGTCATTAGTGTACGACTGCCGGGCGAAAACAGACGATTGCGACCACGTCATATTCCTGCGCAACAATAGGTGCCTATGAGCATGAACGCAGCACCCGAAATCGCATTCTCGTCCGAGCGGGGCAAGGCCAACTATGCGGCCGCCCGCCGCCAATACCCCGCACAGGGCATCGTGAACCTCAAAACCATGCGCGACAACATGGCCCACCTAGTCTCCGTGGTCGGCGGCCCGAACTCCGGCACGGCGGTGATGGGCGTGGTTAAGGCCGACGCATACGGCCACGGACTGCTGCCCGCCGCACTGGCCGCGCTCGCCGGCGGCGCGACATGGCTCGGCACCGCGCAATCGCATGAAGCACTGCTGCTGCGCAACTCGGCATCGGCCCCGACCGTTGCCGCATTCTGACTTGGTATACAACGGCACCGAAGTGCCATTCGATGAGCTGATCGCCGCCGACATCGACGTATCGGTCGGCTCCCTGCCCGGCATCGATGCCGTGGCCGCCGCCGCACGCAAGCTCGGCAAGCCCGCCCGCGTACACGTCAAGGTCGATTCCGGCTTCGGTCGCAACGGTTTCACACCGGCCGGATTCGACGCCGCGATCGCCAAACTCGTGCCGCTCGCCAAAGAGGGCGTGTTGCGCCATATTGTGGGTCAGTGGAGCCATCTCGCCGTGGCCGATTCGCCCGATGTGCCTGAATTCGTGTCCTCCACCGACCGCCAGATCGAAACATTCAAGAACTTCACGCGCCGCATGGAACAGGCCGGCATTCCGCCGGAGATCCGTCACTTGGCCAACACGGCGGCCACTTTGGACCGCCCGGAGATTCACTTCGAACTTACCCGCCCCGGCATCGGCCTGTACGGCTACGAGCCCGATCCCGCGATGGGCACTCCGCGCGACTGGCATCTGACCCCGGCCATGCGCCTGCAGGCGCAGCTCGGCACGATCAAGATGTGGAGGCCGGCCATGGCATCTCTTATGGCCGCACCTACCTGACCTCGGACAACACCTCGACCGCTATTGTGCCGCTGGGCTACGCCGATGGCATCCACCGCCCGCTTCCGGTTTCGATATGGAAGGCGCCAAGCACGTGGAGAAGCCGGGCGGCCCGGTGCGCATCATGACCACCGAAGGCCCGGAAGCTCTACCGCGTGTGCGGCCGCGTGTGCATGGACCAGTTCATCGTGGACCTGCACGGATCCGCCGCCGAACTCGGCGTTCACGAGGGCGACACGGTCGAACTGTTCGGCCCGGGCCGCGGCGAGGATTACGTTGAGCCTACCGCCGACGATTGGGCCCGCGCCGCCGACACCATCAGCTACGAGATCTTCACCTGCCTGCGCAACCGCATCCCGCGCCTTTACGAGCATGCCGCCGAAGTACTGCCCGCCGCCGACCTCGCCAAGCTCGACCCCGCCACGCTGCTATAAGGTGCATTACCGCCATACGGTGGCACCCCGTAATCCCTTCTTCCCGAGTATGTACCACTGACATGTGCTGAGCGTCACATATTCGGGGAATCGGCCCCAATCTCCCGAATATGTGCCGTTGAGTTGACGTCAGTGGCACATATTCGGGAAGTCGGGATTACTGCGGCCGATATGTGTGCCTATGCTTGGCATATGGAAACAACGTTGGATGGGGAACAGGTGCTGAGCGATGAGGGCTACAGCGCCTTCGACGAGGAGCGATGGGTACCCGAGCCGCCCAAATCCAAGTCGCGCACCGCGTTCGAGCGCGATCGCGCGCGACTGATTCATTCGTCCGCTTTGCGGCGTTTGGGCGCGAAAAGCCAGATTCTGATTGCCGGTACCGACGATTTCGCCACGCACTCGACTGACGCATACGCTGGAAGTCGCCCAGATCGGTCGCCAAATCGGCGCATTGCTCGGCTGTGATCCGGACGTGGTCGACTGCGCCTGTCTGGCCCACGACCTTGGTCACCCGCCGTTCGGGCACAACGGGGAGCGTGCGCTCGCCGACATCGCCGGCAATATCGGCGGCTTCGAGGGCAACGCACAGACCATGCGTATCCTGACCCGGCTCGAACCCAAGATCTTTCACCCGGACGGGCGTTCGGCCGGCGTGAACCTGACCCGTGCGGCCTTGGATGCGGCCGTCAAATACCCGTGGACCTTGGCCGAAGCCGACCAACACCCAAAGGGGGAGCGGTCGAAGAAATTCTGCGTCTACCCGGATGACGAACCGGTGTTCCGCTGGCTCAAAATCGGCGCGCCCCAGGCCACCAAACCCATGGAATGCCAGATCATGGACCTTTCGGATGATATCGCCTACTCCGTGCATGACGTCGAGGATTCCATCGCCACCGGCGCGTTAGATCCGATTGTGCTCGCCGATCCGAAGATGCTGGACCACATCATCGAGCAGGCGCGCGCATGGTATGGGGCGAAGTGGGATGCCGACAAGCTGCTGGCCGCGTTCATGCGATTGCGCCGAGAGCATTTGTTCCCTGCACATTTCAATGGTTCGCGCGAATCGTTGGCGCAGCTTAAGAACATTACGTCCGATTTGATCGGTCGCTTCTGCTGGTCGGTGGAAACCGCCACGCGCGACACGTACGGGCCCGGGCCGTTGACCCGGTATTCTCGAACATCGTGATTCCCGAGAACACGAATTACGAGATCGTGGCACTGAAGGGCATCGCCGTGTACTTCGTCATGGCGCCTCGCGAGCGCGAGCCATTCCATCAGGAGGAGCTCAAGATCGTATCGGATTTGGTCGATGTGCTTATGGCTGATTCGCCGCTCCCATCCGACGCTTTGGAAAGCCAGTTCCTGGCCGATTGAACGAATCCACCAACGACGACGAACGCCTGCGCGTCGCCATCGATCAGGTCGCGAGCCTGACCGACAACTCCGCCCTGGCCCTGCACTCCATCTTGTGCTGAGGGCGTGTTGTGGCGGGCGCTTCCTCAGTCTCGCTGCGCAGCCAGCTCCCCTGGTGAGGGGAGCTGTCGCTGTAGGCGACTGAAGGGAGTTTCGCGGAAGAAATGATAACCGACGGTAAAAATTTACCGTGTCTCAGGTGAGGCGGTACTCTAGAGACTTATGGTCGGAATGATTAAGAAAGAAGATGTCGAGAAGGTGCGCGCCGCCGCGGACCTGTATGACATTGTATCTGCGACCGTAACGCTTAAGCCCTCCGGGCACCGGCACCTTCGTGGGCTTGTGCCCGTTCCACGACGAGAAAACCGGCAGCTTCAACGTGCGTCCCTCGCTCGGCGTGTGGCACTGCTTCGGCTGCGGCTTGGGTGGCGACGTATTCAAATACGTCGAACAATCCGAAAACATCGACTTCCGCGAAGCCGTGGAACTGCTCGCCGACAAGTACCATATCGAGCTGCACTACGAGAACAGCGGCAATGGCCCGGCGCGCGAGAACACCGGCTCCAAGCGCACGCGACTGCTGGAAGCCTGCGAGGAAGCCCAGCGCTTCTTCGTCTCCCAGATCTTGACCAAGGAAGCACTGCCCGCCCGCAAGCTGCTTGGCGGCCGCAACTTCTCCAAGCTGATTGCGAACGTTTCGGCTGCGGCTACGCGCCGCAAGGCTGGGATAATCTCGTGCGCCACTTGGCCTCCAAGGGATTTACGCAGAAGGAAATCCTCGACGCGGGCTTGGCCCGTCAAGGCCAGCGCGGCATCTATGACTATTTCCGCGGCCGAGTGACCTGGCCCATCCGCGATTCGACCGGCCGCACGCTCGGCTTCGGCGCGCGCAAGCTGTATGAGGACGACCAGATCGCCGCCAAATACATCAACACGCCGGATACGCAGCTCTACCGCAAAACCCAGGTGCTTTACGGCATCGATTTGGCCAAATCCGCCATCGTCAAGAAGCGGCAGGTGGTGATCGTCGAAGGCTATACGGACGTGATGGCCATGCACTTGGCCGGCATCGACACCGCCATCGCCCACGTGCGGCACGGCGTTCGGCGCCGAGCACGCCAAGATTGTGCGCCGCCTGATCGCCGACGATTCGCTGGGTGCGGTCCAGCTGGTCGGGCCGTTGAAGGTCAAGGACCAGCCGTTGAGCTCGCGCATCGTGTTCACGTTCGATGGTGACGCCGCCGGCCAGAAAGCCGCGCTGCACGCTTTCGGCCTCGATTCGGCCTTCCTCTCCCAAACCTTCGTGGCCGTGGCCGACGACAATCTCGACCCGTGCGACCTGCGCATCGAGCGAGGCAACGAAGCAGTGCGCTCGCTGATCGCCCGTGCCAAACCGTTGTATGACTTCGTGATTGACGCCGCCATCAGCCGGTTCGACCTGACCTAACCACGCCCGGCCAAGTGGGCGCGATGGAAGCCGTGGCCCCGCTGGTGGCGCAGATTCGCGACCGCTCCCTATGGGACGCTTACGCGCGCAAGTCCGCGGGCCGTATCGGCGTGGACCTTTGAGGTGATGCGCCGCGAGGTGATGAACGCACGCCGGCAGATGCGTAGCGCGATGAGGACGCCTACGCGCCCAAACGTCGATTCGAGCGTGACGAGCCGCGTGTGGAACCCGGCACCAACCATACGCCAATCCGGCCACGCGCAAGGCCTTGGAGAGCGCCGTGACGCCGCCGAACAGGCATATTTCAAGATCGACGATGCCGTATTCATCGCCGAACAGCAGTTCATGGCCGTGCTGATTCAGGTGCCGCGCGCCATCGACCGCACCATGTTCGGGCAGCTGACCATCGAGCATTTCATGACTTCGGTGTTCCGCACTTTTGTTCCAAGCGATTGCGGCAGCTGGCGGACTGCCATCCGACGATACCCGCAGGGGCTGTGGATGCACAACCTCACCAAGGCCGGCGGGCCGATGCTCAATCAGGTGATCAACGAGCTGGCCGTCATGCCGTTGCCACTGCCTGGCGACGACACCGATAGCGGTGCGCAGCCGGTGCAGGCCAACGTGTCGGGAGGAGGTGTTGGCGTGAATGGCGGTGCCGCCGCAGTACAGCTGCGTCCTGCCACGCCGGAGGAGCAGCGCTACGCCACTGAGCTTCTCGCCCGATTGTTGGACATGGGCTTCATGCGCCAGATCGGTTTGGCCAAACGCCGCATGGCCCAACTGCCGGATGGCGAGGAGAAAATTAACAGTTCGTCGGCGAACGCCTCGGCGGGCGTCCGGTAGTCCAGCACGCGCATGGGGCGGTTGTTGATCTCGTCGACGATCTCCCTGACCTCCTTTGCCATGTCCATCCGGATCTCGCAGCGTTTGGGCAGATACCGGCGGATCATGCCGTTGCGGTTCTCGTTGCTTCCCCGCTGCCAGCTGGAGTACGGGTCGGCGAAGTACGTGGCCATGCCCAGCCCGTCGCGCAGCCTTTCGTGGTGGGCGAACTCGGTGCCGTTGTCGTGCGTGACGCTGACGCGCGCGCCGGCCGGCAGCGGCGAGAACATCGCCAGCTGCGCCCCGGCGCTCTCGCCGGCGGTCTTGTCCGGAACGATGCGGGCCATGAGGAACCTGGTCCTCCTCTCCCACCTCGGTGTGCAGGTTGCATCCCACCCGATGACGCTGTCGGCCTCCCAATGGCCGAACGCGCTCCTGCCGTCGGCCTCCGGCGGGCGTTCGGAGATGGGCACTCGGCCGGGAATCGGGAAGCGCGACGTCCTCCTGCCGCCGTGCCTGCGGCGCCGCCTGTGCCCTCGCGGCAGGCACCGCGCCCAGCGTTCCCGAAGCGGCCTGCTGGAGTAGACCCATCGGTAGATGGTCTCCGGGCACACGCGCATGAGCGCATCGTCCGGCCACAGGACGCGCAGCCTGCCGCTGATAAGCAGCGGCGACCAGCCGCGGCCCAGCCATTCGGCCACCTGCGCCCACAGGCGGTCGTGCGACAGCCGGTAGGGCTTTCGTGGCTTGGATCTCCTGCGGTCGGCCTTGCGCTGCGCGGGCCCGGCGATGTAGTAGCGGCCGGTCCATGGCCCCGCCTTCAGTCTTTTCGGCCGGTACGGGCGGTACGACTCGTTCTCGTTGGACGGGAACCATGTGTTGCGCTTGATCTCCCGGCTGATGCTGGACGGGCTGCGGCCCAGCATCGCGCCGATCCCGCGTATGCTGGCGCCGTTGCCTACCTCGATCTGGATGACCTGGCGTTCCTCTTCCGACAGGTGCGAATATACTTCTCCCATAGGTGCGACATCCCTTCGGACTGGTTTTCTAGGCAATTTCAATCTAACGGGTGTTGCACTTTCATTTTAGACAACGGGTTTTTAATGACAAACGATAAATTATGGTATAATGCAAGTATGAATTGCTTGGTTTGCGCAATGAAGCGGAGGCTCAATCATGGCAACGACAAAGAAACTATCCTTCGGTTTGGATAAGGCCGGTGGCGCGGCCTTGATCCTGGCCCGCATCGGTGCCGCGCTCCTATGGATCATCGCAGCGCTCGCGGCCGTGGTGTGGGTGGTATTCCTCATTTCCCGCGCTCGTTCGCCGCGAACTTCGGCAGTGTCGACCTGAATGTCGGCGGCGCGTTCACCCCTCAGCATCAAGGGCGACTTGTTGGACTACTCCTATAATCTGCAGAACTTCCACGACGGTCCCGTCAACATGGTAGCTACCATCTCCACCGGTCTGGCGAGAATGGTGGTCTACGCTCTACTGGCCTTGGCGTTCTCCGAAATGGCCGCACTGTGCAAGGATTTGACGGTGTGGCTTGCAGACGGCAGGGATGCCACGCCTTTCCAAGGCATGGTGTCCGACCGGTTGAACAGGGCTGGCTGGTATCTGATTGTCGCGCCGATTGTGGGTCTGGTGAACTTCATCGTATGTTTCCTGGCTGGCACGGGCGGCAAACTGGGGCTTATGGATGAGCGGCATGATGGTGATGATTGGCATTATCCTGTTGCTGATTGCGCGCATCTTCGATTATGGCATGGGTCTGCAACGGGAAGTCGACGGTCTGCTGTGAGGGGAAGAGCGCCGTAGGCCCGCGTGGCGCCGGTCCGAACAGGGCCGGTCCGGAACACCGAGGGCCCGGAATGAGGACAGCCTGAACATCGTTGATTCGAGCGAGACCGGCCTGAATGCGGCTGACTCAAACTCCACCGGTCCGGCCGGCATAGGCCATATCGTCCTGCGCCTCGACCGCATCATGGTCGAGCGAGGCCGCTCACCAACTGGCTGGCCGATCAGGTGGGCATCACCAACGAACCTTTCCAAAATCAAAAACAATCGCGTTTCCGCCATCCGCTTTTCCACCCTCGCCGCCATCTGTGCGGCATTGGATTGCCAGCCCGGCGACATTCTTGAATATGTGGATGGCATTTCGGGCGATGCGGACGATGCGAATAACAGCAAGTAATCGCACGCATGCCAACTCTTCTCCTCCTGGCCTGTGATTGATTGACAATCAGGGATTACATGCCAAATGGGAGAGATAAACGTGTGGAGGTTGGATTGATGGTGCAGAAGTTATTGGCCCCATCCAAATTGGACTGGTTTGGGTGGGGGCCAATCCTTCGTTCAATAATGAAGCGCGATACCAAGCAGCGTCGAAACGAAGGGAAACTCATGACGCAGAATCGTGCGGAACTCAACCGTAATCTGGCCCAAATGCTCAAGGGCGGCGTGATCATGGACGTCACCACGCCCGAACAGCGAAAATCGCGCAGGATGCCGGCGCGTGCGCCGGTGATGGCGCTGAGCGCATCCCCGCTGATATTCGCGCCGGCGGCGTCTCCCGTATGAGCGACCCGGCCATGATCAAGGGCATTCAGGAAGCCGTCTCGATTCCGGTTATGGCCAAGGTGCGCATCGGCCACATCGCCGAGGCCCGCATTCTGCAGGCCATCGAAATCGATTACATCGACGAATCCGAGGTGCTTTCCCCGGCCGATGACGTGTACCACATCGACAAGAACCAGTTCGACGTGCCGTTTGTGTGCGGCGCGAAGAACCTGGGCGAGGCGCTGCGCCGCATCGCCGAGGGTGCTGCCATGATTCGCACCAAGGGCGAGCCCGGCACCGGCGACGTGATTCAGGCCGTGCGCCACATGCGCACCATGAACAAGCAGATCCGCGAACTTGTCGGCCTGCGCGACGACGAGGTCTACGAGGCCGCCAAGCAGCTGGCCGTGCCTTACGATCTGGCCAAGTACGTGCACGACAACGGCCGTCTGCCCGTCGTGAACTTCGCCGCCGGTGGCGTGGCCACCCCGGCCGACGCCGCCCTGATGATGGAACTCGGTGCCGAAGGCGTGTTCGTGGGCTCCGGTATCTTCAAGTCCGGCGATCCGGCCAAGCGCGCCGCCGCCATCGTCAAGGCCACCGCCAACTGGCAGGACGCCGATCTGCTCGCCAAGCTGTCCGAAAACCTAGGCGAAGCCATGGTCGGTATCAACGAGGACGAGATTCAGACCATCATGGCCGCTCGCGGAGAGTGACGGGAGTCGAAGCCGGAGAGGACAACATGGTTGTAGCTGTTGAATACATTTCCAAAGAAGAATCCGCAGACGCCGAAAACCGCCACGCACGGCGTGACCGGTATTCTGGCCGTGCAGGGCGCGTTCGCCGAACATGCGGCGGTGCTCGACAAGCTCGGCGCGTCGTGGAAACTGCTGCGCGCGGCCGAGGATTTCGATGAATCCATCGACCGCGTCATCCTGCCTGGCGGTGAATCCACCACGCAAGGCAAACTCCTGCGTTCCACCGGCCTGTTGAGCCGATCGCCGCCCACATCAAGGCCGGCAAACCGGTGCTTGGCACCTGCGCTGGCATGATTCTGCTGGCCAAGAAGCTCGACAATGATGAGAACGTCTACTTCGGCGCGCTCGACGCTGTAGTGCGCCGCAATGCTTACGGTCGTCAGCTCGGCAGCTTCCAAGCCATCGCTGATTTCGGCCAAGCCGACGACCCACAGCGCATCGCGGACTTTCCGCTGGTGTTCATCCGTGGACCCTACGTGGTGTCGGTCGGCCCCGAGGCTACGGTCGAAACCGAAGTCGATGGTCACGTGGGGGCTTGCGTCAAGGCAATATCCTGGCCACCGCCTTCCACCCGGAACTCACGGACGATACCCGCATCCACGAGCTCTTCCTGTCGCTGTAGCCGATTCGTCTGCCGTTAGACTGGTATTCGACCGACGAATCAAGGAGACGATCTGCCATGCAGTTCACGCTGAATCGGCGCAGCACGGTGCCGATGTACCGGCAGCTGGCCGCCGAGCTGCGTGAACAGATTGTCTCCGGCGCAATGGCTGAGGGCTATCGTCTGCCGCCTGAACGCGAGTTGGCCTCACGCCTCGAGGTCAATCGCACCACGGTATTACAGGCCTATCAGCAACTCAAAGATGAGGGACTCATCGCCTCCAAAGTAGGCAATACGCATCAAACAGTGACTTCGCCGTTGCAACATTGAGACTGCCCGATTCCTGTAGTGAGACATGAGCCGATTGGACGAGGAGCCGAAAACCGAGCGTTCGGTTCGGGCCGCCGTGGTCGGTGTTGTTCTCCCGACTATTCCAACCGATTCACCTACCACGACATTGCCTCGGCCGAGCGGGCGCAACGCGGCGATACCATCATCGACTTTGCCACCGGCTCGCCTAATCCGGCGGATATCCCGACGATTTGTTGCGTTCAGTGAGCATTGAAGCGTTTGAGTCGCGCGAATTCGACGGTCAGCCAGAATCGCCTATCGAAGGATTCGAATGAACTCCGCGCATTACTTGCCGAGCATATGAGCACACGCGGCGTGCAGTGCGATGTACGAAACGTGATGGTGCTTTCCGGTTCCGAGCAAGGCATCGATCTTATCGTGCGTGCATTCGTCAATCCTGGCGACTGCGTGCTGGTCGAACAATCCACGTTCTTCCCGGCATTGCAGACCTTCCGCTCGGCGGATGCGCGCATCATCGGCGTTCCAGTGGACGAGCACGGTGCGTACAGACCTGTTGGACGGCTATTGCGCGCGATTCCGGCCCAAGCTCATCTACACCGTCCCGACGTTCCAAAACCCCACTCGGTACCTTAACGCTGCCGCCCGAACGACGCAGCGAACTCATCGACGTGGCGCGGCGCTATCAGTGTCTGATCGTGGAAGACGATGCTTACGGCGATTTGTGGTACGGCGGGGAATCGTCCGACGCACATCGCCCCATACCGCTTAAGGGCATGGAGAATGCGGGATACGTGATGTATTTGTCGACGTTCTCGAAAACCGTCACTTCGGGCCTGCGCACGGGATGGGTTGTGGCCGACCCGCATGTGATTAACCGGCTGGCGGCTCTGCGGCGCATGGTCGACCAGCATACGAGCACGTCATCGCAGCGCATCTGCCTGGAACTGCTTAAAGAAGGCCGCATGCGCCGAACATTTGCGCGGTTTGATCAAGACTTACCGCATTCGACGAGATGCAGCAATCGCAGCATTGGGCGGTATGCGCCGGATGAAGTGTATTGGACCGTGCCTGCAGGCGGCTACTATATTTGGGTTTCCTTGCCGGACGGCGTGCGCTCTCTGGATGTATTGGAATCCTGCCGTTCCCAAGGCGTCACGTTCATGCCGGGCAGCGTGTTCGACGTTGACGAAATGGATGATTCCCACATCCGTCTCAACTTTGTGCGCCCGGATGCTGCTGACATTGATACCGGCATTCGAATCATTGGCGAGACGATAGCACAGATGTAGCCAAGTGACTGGCTCATTGCGGTTGTCGAGTTTTTTTGATGGCTACATACCCACATCGATGGGTGCATTCGACGAATGAATAAGCGAGGAAGCCATCATCAGTTCGCTGTGGCATGCGCATAGCGTTGTCGGGCGAACGGGGCAGACCACGTGGTCGTTGCGTGACCTGGCCGATCGAGCCGGCATCGCATTGTCCCTGGCGTAGTGGCGAGGTGGCGCAGTAACGAGTCACGCCATCGCGAGCCGATGATGCGAAATGCGGAACCGGTCGCGGCCATCAACGGCTATCATACATGCGGAAGCAACGATACGTTGGCGTCAGCACATCCATCTGACTCCAGAAAGGGACACGATATGACCACATCCTCCGTTTCGCCGGTGACCACTGAACTGGCGGGCAGCGAAAAACCGGCATCACGCTTGTCATTCACGCCGGAGCGGGCAGTCGTGGCAAGCACAGCACGCCTGAACGCATCGCCCAGGTCGAACTTGATCTGCAGCGCGCCCTCGATGCCGGATACCAGTTGTTGGAATCCGGAGCACCGGCGCATGAGGCTGTGGTCGCCGCCATCCACGTCATGGAAGACGCTCCCGAATTCAACGCCGGCCGTGGTGCCGCCCTGACCAGCGATGGCATCGCCCAGATGGACGCCTGCCTGATGACCGGCGATGGCGAGGTCGGTGCGGTCACCGGCGTAAGCACCGTGAAGAACCCGATCGATGCGGCGCGTGCCGTCAAAGAGCAGACCAAGCATGTGCTGTTCGCGGACCCGACCGATGCCGAGATCGCCGATTGGGCGTCGCGACCGAAAGCAACGAGTACTTCATCACCGAACAGCGTCGTCAGTCCTGGCCGAGGCTCAGTCCGGTGGCGATGAGTGGGAGAAGCATGGCACCATCGGCGCCGTGGCGCGCGATGCCGAAGGCAATATCGCCGCCGGCACGTCCACTGGCGGCATCACCAACCAGATGCACGGTCGTGTAGGCGATTCGCCGCTGCCCGGTTGCGGCACGTTCGCCAACCAGTCCACGGTGGCGGTGTCCTGCACCGGCATCGGCGAGGCGTTCATCAAGGTGGTCGCCGCCCATCAGGTGTCGGATCGCGTGCGTTTCTCCGGCGAGAACGTCGAGGATGCCGCGACGGCCACTTTGGACGAAGTCGCCGCGCATCATGGCGATGGCGGCATGATCGTTCTGCCGGCGGTCGGCCGTGGCGTGGTCGCCTACAACAGCGAGATGATGAACTTCGGATACCGTAGCGCGCAAGGAGGTAAGGTGCAGGGCTGATTGCCCCCTGTATTGCGGCATATCATAATGGCCGGTGTGCTGCGGATTCTTGGTAAGGAATCCGCAGCACACCGGCCATTCATGTATGCGGCAAGTGCCGCCGATCAGTGCGGCAGTGCGCGCTACTTGGTGATCGTGTTGTACGTGGGCATGTTCGTGTAATCGAACTGCACGTTCTTCACGTTCTGTGCAGACACGGCGGCGAAACGTTTGACCGGGAATACTGGGGTAATACGCAACTTCATCGCTCCTCTTCCTCGAATGAAACTATGTTCCATTGGTATGAGCCAGCCACGTACGGTATTCGTGTCTGGCCTGCCACACAATGATGCAGCCGTATATACGGGCACAGCATTGCGCGGCAGTTCATTGTATGGAAGACATGCAAACTCAATGTTTCCTTGTCCAAATAAAAAACGAGCGCGGCTGATGTGCGGCACCGGTCCAAAAACTCATGTCCGCCAGCGCAACGCGACTACGTACCTTATGCTGGTCTGCGCGTAAAATAGAATGGTTGCGATATTGGGTTATTCACGGAGGAATGGATGCGACGCTGGCTGATCAATGTAGCCAAAAATGAGACGATTCTCATCGTCGCCGCAATACTCGCCCTGATTTCGTGTTTCATTGTGCCGCCGGACGCCGATTACAAAAAGCTACATTCACGCCAGCACCATCAGCCAGCTCATCTGCCTGATGATTGTGGTGTGCGGATTCCAGCGTATCGGCGTGTTCCGCATCATCGGTTCGCGATTGCTGGAGAAGGTCAGCACCATGCGCGGACTGGTCATTACGCTTGTCGCTTTGACGTTCTTTTCCGCGATGTTCATCACCAATGACGTTGCGCTGGTCACGTTTGTGCCGTTCGCGGTGGCCGTGCTCATCATGGCTGGGCAAGAGGATAAGACCATCCTCGTGGTCACGCTGATGACCATTGGCGCGAACGTGGGCAGTATGCTCACCCCGATCGGCAACGCGCACAACCTGTATCTCAAAGCCCTGACCGGCATGCCGACCGTGGAATTCCTCGGCATCATGGCACCGTATTCCGGCACGGCGGCCGTGTTGCTGGTCATCGTGATTTCCGTGGTGTTTGGCGGCAAACCGGTCGGCGACCTGGGCGACCTCGAAACCGGCGTGCTGGCTCCCGAGCGCAACAAACACCAGCCCGACGAGATTCGTATCACCGGCTACGGCGCCGGTTATGGCGGCTGGCGCACCATCGTCTACTCGCTGCTGTTCATCGTCTGCCTACTGGCCGTCTCCGACGTGATTCCCCTGTGGGTGATGTGCGTGATCGTGGTCGTCGTGTTCCTGTTCACCGATCGGCGCGTATTCAAATACGTGGATTGGGGACTGCCGCTCACCTTCTGCATGTTCTTCATCTTCATCGGCAACATGAAGCGCGTGCCCGAATTCTACGAACTGGCGCGCTCGCTGGTCGGCGGCCATCCGCTGGAGGTGGCGGTCGGCTCCAGCCAGGTCATCAGCAATGTGCCCACCACGATTCTGCTTTCCGGCTTCTGCGACCAATGGCGCGATCTGATCATTGGCACCAATTTGGGCGGCATGGGTACGCTCATCGCCTCGATGGCCTCGCTTATTTCTTACAAGAACGTCGTGCGCCAATACCCGCACAAGAAAGGCCGGTATCTGGCCGTCTACTCCGCCGTCAACGTTCTGTTTTTGGCCGTATTGCTGACCTTGAGCTGGATCATCGAGCCGAGTCTCTGAGCCGCCGTTGTGGGTTGGGCCGGTCTACCGCGCGTATACGGTGGGGAGCCGGTCAGTCGGCTCATGGCCGACTGCGGGATGTCGTGGATGCGGCCGATGGTGGCATCCAGCGTGGATACGCCGGATACGCCGTCTGTGTTGGCTGTGTTGGCTGCAGAGGTGATGCTGGATACGCCGACTGCGGACGATGATACGGCCGCAACCATCGGCTGACGATAGGCGTTGGGTTGCGGGCCAGCCGGGCAAGCGCAGGGCGCTGCCTGCGGAACAGATTGATAAACATACCGCATACTCCTTCATCGTTGGCCGGCGGTCTTCTGGCCGCCGTGGTTTCCATCCTGCCCTCCCGTGCTTGTATTCGCTATGGGGGATAGCCCTATTATTCCCTGAATCTGCACGATTCCCCTCATCCTTGAGGGTGATTCTAATGGCAAAGGCATCGGCCTAATGGCCGATGCCAATCAGCGCGAAACCACCAGCGTGACGCTGTACGGCTTGATCTTCATCGCCAGCAATGAAGACGGCGACGGCAATGTAAGCCCGACGTTCCGGCACAATCGCCCCCGAAGCCTCGCCGCGGTATCCGATAGTGGTTTTCGCCGTCGGATTGGCGCTTAACGTCGTCACCTCCAAACGCACCGGTCGCGATGGCGAGGCGCCCAGCCCGGCCAGTCCGCGCGCGATTTCCAACGTCACATCCACCGGGGAATCGGAGATATTGACGATTTTGATGTAACGGCAGGCGTCATCCCCTGTCATGCCCGGTGGCACTGACATACAGATGTTTGGCGGGGCGTGACGCGGTCTGCTCGATGGACACGGCATATGTCGTGTCGCCCAGATGCGTGGAAAACAGCCGCTCCACCTCATAATTCACCGTGGGGTTCACATGCGCCGGATTGAGTTCGATAAGATTCTGCGCCCACCCCTTAGCCGGGATATGCGCGAGCAGCGGGCATAGGAGGTCATGCGCACCACGTCGGAATTGCGCTCGCAACCGGTCAGGAACGCGGCCTCGCCGAGTGCCGACTTCCACGTGTTCGCGCCCTGTTCGGTCTGCGGTTGGCCGGCAAAATAGCCGTTGGCTGAATATTCGCCGAAATAGACGCCGGCGCCGCAACGCGGGTAAGCGTCGGAATCGGCGTGACGCTTGGTATGCAAACCATTCGGGGAGTGGTAAGAATGTTCGTCGACGATAATCGCGTCACCGGTGGCGGAATCATGTGCCCCGGAATCGGTTGCGGCCAACGCTCGCGCATGGTCCCAGCTGCGTTTCATCGTCGGCTGGAAGGGGAACAGTCCGGCGCTCATCACACACAGCATATCCGGGTATCGTTCGTGAATGGCCTCGCTGATCATGTCAAACTTGGCCACGTAGTCAGCCCCGAAATTTTCGTTGCCCACGCCGATCATGTCCAGGCCGAACGGTTCTGGATGGCCCATATCACGCCGGACCGCGGCCCACGAGCTGGACTCCGGATCGCCATTCGCGAATTCGATGAGGTCCAGGTAGTCCTGAATCACATTGTTGCGGAAAGTGGCCGAATTGATATCCATGTGGTGCGGATCGCGGCCGGGCGACTGGCATGCGATGCCGGCGAACAGAGTGGGCAGCGGCTTGGCCTTGAGGTCCTCGCACAGGCAGAAATACTCGTAGAAGCCGATCTGATAGCTCTGCGAATAGCTGGAACCATCCGGCATCTTGAACGACCACATCGAATACTGTTGGCGTCGCGCGGCCAGGGAGCCGACGGTATCCTTCCAGCGATATTCATTGCCGGGCGTCACACCTTCGACGATGCAGCCGCCGGGGAATCGCAGAAACGCTGGATGCAACGCCTGAATGGTTTCCACCAGATCGCGGCGCAGCTTGCCGTAACGCCATTTCGGGTCGCCCGCGCCCCAATAGTCCGCATCCATGAACTGCACCAGATCCAGATCGAACGTGGTGCGTTCGCCGGCGTCAATGGTGATACGCAGCTTGCCGTAATCGGTGTTCAGTCCGGTTACGTCGGCGTTGAACCGGTACCAGCCGTCACGGCCGATGACGATGGCACCATCCGACGAATCCGGACTGATCGAAACGCCGGAATCCTGCGCATCGGCCCCATCGTCCTGCCTCAGACCGGTCTCTTCCGTATCGTCAAGCGGATCTGCGTCCACGATATACGACAATCGAGTGATACTGGTGAGCGGCAGGCCGTACCTATCGACCACGCCGACGGACAGCTCGGCCCGCCCATGAACCGGACGTACCGCGAGACTGACGGAATAGGTGTGGTCGGCGACGATGGAGAACGCGGGCTCGCCCCGTTGTCGCCGCCTCCGTTATAGCCGAGGTTTTCCAGATATGCAGGGCCGGTTTCGGAAGGAACATCGGACGATGCGAGCGTATCGGCTATGTGCGTGAATTGGCGGGGCGGGGCAGTCAGTGGTCACCCGCTGGCCGTGAATCCCGCGTATCTCACTGCCGAGGCTGGCGGCGGAACAGTTGATGAAATCCCAGAAACGCAGGGAATCGGCCTGCGTACGCCACCGTTCGGCACCGGCCATACGCCACGTGTGATGGTCGAGATAGACGCCGTCAAAACTGTAGTTGTTCACCATGTTGGCGTTCAGCCCGCCATCCGCACCATGGTTGATGTCCTCGAAGAACACGCCGTACAGTCGCCCGCTTGTGTGATGGGTGGGCTTCCCACGCTAATCCGCACCATGGTTTCGATTGTAGAGGAATGGAGCGGAAAGGTAAACGGAAGAGTTCGCTCACCGTTCATGTTGCGGTCAATCCAAGTCGACTGTTCGCCGGTATACAGCCGGTACCCTCGAAACAGGAATGGAAAATACGGACGACTAGGAGCGCGGCTGTGCAATCCTCGGTGGGAATACGTGAGCGCATCGACCACGTGTATCCGTCGCTGCGTCCGGCGGAGCGCGCCGTGGCCCAGTATATTCGGGATCATATCGAGGGAGGCGGCCGACCTGACCGTCGGTCAGATGGCCGACATCGCCCACGTCAGCCAGCCGACGGTGATTCGGTTCGCCCGCAAGCTCGGCTTCGGCGGTTACCGTGAACTGCGGTACGTGTTGCGCAACCCGGCCGCCGAACACAAAGTGACCTTCAATCCGCTGGCCGGATTCGATCTGAATCCGTGGGATGGCGAAGATGAGATTCCCCGGTAAAGCGGCCGATGGCGCGAAGGCGCTGATCGACGAGCTGCACAGTGCGTGGACCCCAAGGCCTATCGCAAGGCGGTCGCCCTACTCGCCGAATCGGAGTTCATCGACATTTTCGGCGTGGAGAATTCGTTGACACCGGCGATGGATCTGTTCACCAAGCTCGGCTACCTGGGACTGACATGCCGTCTCAATACCGACGCTTACCTGCAGCAGATCGGTGCCGGGCACCTGCCCCACGGCGCTGTGGCCGTCGCCTTCTCCCATTCGGGCAGTTCGGCGGATACGGTCAAAGCGTTGCGATTGGCGAAGTCGCATGGCGCGAAAACCATCGCCATAACCAATGCCATCGGCGCGCCGCTGGCCAGCTGGGCCGACGTGACGTTGCTGACGGGTCGTGATTCGCACACGATCTATGGCAATGCGATTTTCTCGCGCGTGGCCGATACCGCGCTCGTGGACATGCTGTACATGGGCGTGATTCTTGTCCGACTACGGCCGGTTCTCCACCGCTCGACGAATCCGTCGCATGATTCGCGACCGCGTATTCGAGAACTGAGCTGCTGCTTTATCGCGCCCTTGGGCCGTATTGCTCTGGTCGTTGCTGCTTGGGTTGTTGACGATTTGGTCGTTGTCGCCCTGGTCGCTACCGTCCTGAGGCATGTGCCAGCGAATACGTAGTGGACTTGGCGTGCGTATGACGTTCGATCTTGCCGCTCAACTCCAGCTGGTCCAAGAGCTGCGTCATCTGATCCTTGTTCAGGCCAAGCGCTTTCTGCATGGTTTTACGGCTGAGCTTCACACCGCGGAACGCGAGGAAATTGAGCGTGAACTGTTCCAACGTTTGAGGCGACGGTTTCCAGCGTTGCCGTATCAAGCGGGCGGGTACTGGCCTGATCGTCACCGTCCGGGCGTTCGCCGAATCCACTGCCGAGAATCAGCGTCTGCAGTGGCGCGCAGCCGATGATGCGTGCGCCGGCCAAAGCATCTGCGGCGTTATCCGTCATGCGCTGAATCGTGGGAATGAGTACATTTTGGCATGCTGTGCTTCGTCAGTGGTGCTGGGCGCGGCGGAAGCATCGGCATCGGTCCGATGCGAGGACGCGGCCTCGGCCGATACAGGGGATAGGCAGTACCATTGCCACCGAAGTGGGGCCCACGCGCAGTTGCGGACTGACCGCGCTCTGCGCGTAGGCGTCCATAATGCGTTGAATGCCGGTACCGCAGTTCTCGCAGAGGCCCAAATCGGCGAACAATTCAGCCAAACGCGGGGTGCGTGGCTGGCATACGCCGTTGAGTAGATCGTTGATTTCCAAACCATCGGTCAGGCCGCCGAGCGACACGATTTCCAAGCGGGAATCGAAGATATTGATCAGTGGGGCCGGAGTACGTGTAATCGCGATGTTCCAGTGCGTTGACCAATGCTTCGCGCAGGGCTATGGCCGGGTATTGGCCGGATTCGTTGATGCCGTTCAGCAGGGCGCTGGCTTGGTCGAGCTGGCGCAGCACCGAGCCGGTGAATGTGTGACGTTCGCGAATGGCGTTTTTGCCATTGCCCTCGAAAATGGTGGCCTTGATAACGAACGGGCATTGGTTGGACAGCAGGGGTGGCAAGCGACGATTCGGTGGTGCTGGTGAAGGTGTTGTTGGTGCCGGTGTTGGTGATGCTGCCGGCAGGGGACATTACCGGCATCGGCAGAGACGGATGCAGCCATGTTGGTCACAACCGGGCTTTCCCAATCCTTGCCTTCACTGGCAAAACGACCCTGTGCGTATGTGAAAGTGAGCTCACCGCTATCGCCTGCGACGGTCTGGCCCGATGCGGCGTGATCTACGTTGCTCTCCGTTGTCCCCATATCGCCGATGGTACCGGTGCAAGCCGACGTTACGCCGAGGTGTTTTACACCCCTACGGCTAGACTTACACGAGTTTGGCCCCGTAGCTCAGCTGGATAGAGCATGTGACTTCTAATCTCAAGGTCGACGGTTCGAGCCCGTCCGGGGTCACGATGTAATAAGCCCTGGTCCCTCATCGTTTGTGAGGGGCAGGGGCTTTTGAATATTATGCCGGTCTGGGTCCGTCTGGAGCCTGAACTGTCGACCTTGAGATTAGAAGTCACATGCTCATCACCACCATCCGGGAACACCCTTAAAGGGGTGCGTCTCCTGCATAACGGCTATACTCTGACTTGAGATGTGCTGAATAACCAGCTATCGCGCGTCCGCCAATGGCGACGAACGAGGGAAGAAGGCCCGTGCCACGAGCAATCATCGAGGTAAGAAACCTACGCAAGGAATACCCCGTCGAGGATGAGACGGTGGTGGCGCTTGACCGTGTCAATCTCAAAGTATCCCGCAAGGCCAGATCTCCTGCATTTTCGGCGAATCCGGCTCCGGCAAAATCCACGCTGCTCAACCAGTTGGCCGGCATGGAAAAACCGACGCGCGGCGGCGTGAGAATCGGCGGCGTACCCGTCAGCAAACTCGACGAGCGTGAACTGGCGGCCTTCCGCCAGAAGCATCTTTTGGCTTCGTATTCCAGTCGTACAACCTGCTGCCCAATCTGACCGCGCTCGAAAACGTGGCAATGCCGCTGATGTTCCGCGGCGTGCCCAAGGAACAGCGCGAACGTGCGGCGCGTGGCGTACTCAAACGAGTCGGGCTCGGCCATCGTCTCAGCCATTACCCGCGCCAGATGTCGGGAGGCCAACAGCAGCGCGTCGGCATCGCCCGGGGCGTTTGTGACCAAGCCCGAGGTGGTGTTCGCCGATGAGCCGACCGGCAACCTTGACTCTAAAACCAAAACCGAGGTCATGACGATGATCTGTGCATTCGCCCATGACTTCAACCAGACCATCGTGCTGGTCACACACGATCCGCAGATGGCTTCATACGCCGACCGCATCGTCACCTTGCTCGATGGCTCGCATCACCAGCGATCGGCTCAACACCGACCTTTCCCGCCCAACTGTTCCGTCCACGCCGTCCGCCCCAACCACACCAACTACACCGTCCACGCCGTCCGCCCATAGAACCCAAGGAACTGACCGATGAAGCACCTCTCCCACCACACCATCGCCATCATCGTCGCGTTGCTCTCCACGCTGTCACTGGCACTTGCCGTCATCTCCCTTCCGCATCAGGCGTACGCGGTCGACGGCACAGACGGCACAAGCGGCACGAACAGTACGTCTCAGGGAAGCGACGGCGATTCCGCGCCGATCGCCGGACCGGTGCCCAACATCATCATCACCAACTTCGCGTATGGAGGTGATTCCGTGGCCGCCGGATCCAAATTCAATCTCGACTTCACCTTCCAGAACAGGGCAGGTGGCGGTGACGAACATGGTCGTCACCGTGGACGGCGGCGAGAGCTTCGCCATCGCGGGAGGCACGAACACGTTCTACGTCGACGCGCTGTGGGCCGGTTACGCCATGACGCAAAGCGTGCCGATGCAGGCGCTCGCCTCCGCGAAAAGCGGTGCCCAGTCCGTGACCGTGAACTTCCGATACGAGTATGTGGACGCCAGCGCCCGCTCCTCAAGCCAGTCTGACGTCAAGATTTCCGTGCCGATCAGTCAGCCTGACCGGTTCGAAATCAGTGATCCCGTAGTGCCCGACCAGGTGATCGCCGGCCAGGAAAACACGGTCACGATGGAATATGTGAACAAGGGCAAAGGCGATATCGCCAACGTCGAAGCCACGATGGAGGGCGAAGGTTTCGATGCCACGATGAAAACCCAGTACGTGGGCAATGTGGCTTCCGGGCGCCACCGGCACGATTGGTTACGCCTTCACACCGCACGCGTCAGGCGAGCTGAAGACCACGCTCAAAGTCACGTACGAGGATTCCGACGGACAGACCAAGACCAAGGAATTCCCGCTCACCATACCCGTAACCGATATGCAGCCGATGGATGATTCCGGCATGGCCGATCCGAACATGGACCAGAACGCCAATCAGGGATTGCCGGTGCTGGTGTATGTGGTCATCGTCGTGATCGCCGTGGTCATTATCGTGGTGATTGTGCTGCTGGTGCGTCGCCGGCGCAAGCAGAAGGCCAAGAAGAACGATATTGATGAGGACTGGGATGATTGGTCCGAAGGCAAGGATGATAAGACCGATACCGGCGTGACGGATGGTGCTGCGGCAGACACCGTTCCTATTGCACCAGCCTCACCAGCCTCACCGGCCGGCCCGTCCCACAAGGCCTGAAAGGCCCGACCATGCGATTCGGCGACATACTGCGGCTCTGCAGACAAAACCTATGGCGGCGTAAATCCCGTACAATTCTGACCGTGCTGGGCGTTATCGTCGGCTGCTGCTCGATTGTGCTCATGGTCTCTTTGGGCCAAGGCATTAACGAGCAGAACGAGAAGATGCTCAAATCGATGGGCGATCTGTCCATCGTCACCGTGTACACCAACGGTTATGCCGGTCCGATGGACGATGGCGGCTCGTCCAAGATGGGCGATACCAAGCTCGACGACAAGGCCGTGGAATCCTTCCGCGCGATGAGCGGCGTATCCGGCGTGACGCCGATGATGAACTTCCCTTATAACGTGACGGCCAGAGCCGGCGCGGGCGGCCGTTACCTCTACGATTACGTGCAGATCATGGGCATCGACATGACCCAGCTCGACCAGATGGGCTACAAGCTCGTCGGTGGCGAGAAACCGGTCAAAAAAGACCAGGTGCTTGCCGGCGAATGGTTCGCCTATGGTTTCATGGACACCCTGAAGAACGGCGAACAACGCACCAGCACACGTGGCGGTCAGTATTCCTCATGCACGTTTAACCAGGCCACCGGCCAGTGCGAGAAAAGATCAGGACGAAGATCCGTTCTTCGATCCCGCTCACCACGCAAATTAGTCTGACCACCGGCACCACTTATCAGGGCGACCAGTACACCATGAACATGTACGGCGGCGGTGGCGGCGCGGGCGGCGCAAGCGGCAGCGCCGCGGGTCAGTCGGAAAACGTCACCCTCGATGTGCGGGCTTCCGGCATTGTGGCGGGCGACTACAACAAAGGGCTATGCCACCTCCGACGGTCTGGTCATGGATTTGCAGGCGTTGAAGGAACTGGCCGCCAAAGTCGATCCAGCCGCCGCCAAAAAGCCACCGCCTATGATCAAGTGCTGGTCAAGGCCGCCGACCTCAAGTCCGTGCCCGAAGTCGAATCACAGATCAAAGCGTTGGGCTACGAGACCTCCTCCTATGAAGACATGCGTAAGTCGTTGGAAGAACAGTCGCGCGCGATTCAGCTGATTCTGGGCGGTATCGGTGCGGTTTCGCTGTTGGTTGCGGCCATCGGCATCGCCAACACAATGGTTATGTCCGTAACCGAGCGCACGCGCGAGATCGGCATTATGAAGGCGCTTGGCTGCTACGTTCGTGACATTCGCGTCATGTTTCTTGCGGAGGCCGGCGCGATCGGATTCTTCGGCGGATTGGTCGGCTGCGTGCTGAGCGGACTGATATCGCTGGGCATCAACGTTGTCGGCGCGTTGTATGCGGGCGGCATGAGCGGCGGCATGCCTGGCGGTATGGTCAGCGGTGCAGGCGGGGGCTCCGGCGACGGTACCGGTGGCGGAACATCTATCTGGACCATACTCTGGCAGGCGATAGTTGGTGGCGAGAATGTGACCCGTTATTCGGTGATTCCGTGGTGGCTGTTCCTGTTCGTCGTACTGTTTTCCACGCTGATCGGCTTGCTGTTCGGCTTCGGCCCGGCCAATAAAGCCGTTAAAATCCCGGCCCTAGACGCCATCAAAAACAACGAGTGATCGCCTCTGTCACCTGCTCCACCGTTAGTCCATAACGTTCGTTCAGTTCGCCCAGCGGCACGCGGTCGGTAAATTCCTTGGCTGCGCCGAAGTTCAGCACATGAGGATTACGGCTGCCGTCCGAGACATGATGATTCGCATAATATGCGGTCACTTTCTCGCCCCAGCCGCCTTCAAGCTGCCCGTCTTCAAGGGTGATGACCTGCTGGTGGCCATCACGCAACGACTCCAGTACGTCTGAATCCAGCGACGTGCACTGGCGCGGGTCGATAACCGTTGCCGTGATGCCATAATCGGCAGACAATGCGGCGGCCGTCTGCTCCGCCAACGGATACGCATTGCCCAGTCCGATAATCGCGACGTGCGAGCCCGTCTGATTGACCCGCCAATCCAGCATGTGACGCACACCGGCACGCTGAGCCGTTACGCTAACGGTCCCGCGGACTGTTGCGGCAGATATGCCCCCGCTGGCGGAGCTGACGGAGACTGGCAGCGAAGTTGACTGGGGGCGGTCAGCGATCTGCCCACCCGTCACCGGCAGCAGCGTCGCATCCCGTTCCGCCGTCAGAATCGCCTCGCCCGGCACTCGAATCACCACCGGACCAGCAGGGGCGTCCGCCGAACCGGCCGGCGCGGTAGCCCATGCCAGATCAGCTAGATAGTCGCGAGCCGAAGTCGGCACCAGCATCGTAGCCCCTGGAATATTGGAGAACATCGTCACGTCATATGCGCCGGAATGCGTATTGTCCGAACCGGACAGGCCGCCCAGAAAATCAAGTACCGTGACTCGCGAACGGTTCAGGCTCATCTCCTGGAAGAACTGGTCGTACGCGCGCTGGAAGAAGGACGCCGTGGTGGCCACCACCGGCGTGCCACCCGCCCGTGCGATGCCGGCAGCGTACGCCACGGCATGCGATTCGGTGATGCCCGTGTCTACATAATGTGCGCCCGCGCGCTCTCGGAACTCATGGGTGATGCCGTTCGAGCCCGGCGTGGCGGGGAGATGACCACGAGTCCTGGCTCGGCGGCGAAACGCGGTTCGAGTGCGGCCATCGCCATTTGCCGTAATGCTTGCGCGGATCGTCCGGCTTGCCGATTGCGGCATCCGGATTCTGCCAATGCGAGGCCTCGCACTGGCCTTCATGTGGTTCATGGTCGGACAGGTTGCAGTGATCCGAATGCCACGGTTCGCTGTGCAGCACGTTGCTCGTGGGGCGCACGCCGGTGTCGGGAGACTGCGGATCCAAGCTGGACGTTACCGGCCGAGGCCGAGGATGCGCCGGTCCACGTGACCGGCGCCGTCATATCCCGCGCCCTTCAGCGTATGAATATGGACCACCACCGGATGATCGATATCGCGCACTTCCTCGAAAGCTGCGACCAGCGCGGAAACATCGTTGCCGGCCTCCCACATACCCGATAATCAAGCCAAACGCGTTGAACAGATTCGGCTGGGCGGTGCCACCGGACGCGCGCAGGCGGGCGAGCGGACCGTACATGCCACCGAAATCGCCGGCAATCGACATCTCATTGTCGTTGAACACAATGATGAGATTGCCGCCCTGCTCAGCCGCGTTGTTCAGTCCTTCAAACGCCACGCCCGAACTCAGCGAACCATCGCCGATCACGGCGATCACATTGCCGATGCCGCTGTTCGGGCCTTCCATATCGCGGGTTTCGCCAAACCGCAAGCCAATGAAATCGAGGGTACCGGTGGTGACCGAGCACGAACTGGTCGTGTTTGCTTTCGTCCGGTTGGTGAAGCCGGTCACCTCGCTGAAACGGTCCGGGTCAGATGAGGCGGCGGCGCGGCCCGTGAGCATTTATGCACGTAGCTTTGGTGGGATACATCGAACACGATGCGGTCGCGGCGAATCCGAATACGCGGTGCAGGGCCACCGTGGCCTCCACCATGCCCATTGGAGCCGATATGACCGCCGTGTTGGTGGCCATATGCCAGCAGCGTGGCGCGAATCTCGCGGCACAGTTCGGCGAGCTCGTCGGGGGCAAGGGCCTGACATCGGCCGGGCTGGCAATGCGGCTCAGCAGATGGGAGTCGTCGCCATGGGAAGGGATGTAATGCTCGGGGGGATGTCGTGAAGGCGTGCGGTCTCTCGGCAGCGCCGGAGCGGCGAAGGAATCGCTTGAATCAAATCCGTTTCCTGACGCGCTGCGCACCCTCGAATCTCCCTTCGCTAGTCTTTCCGAAGTTGAATGCTAACGCCCGGCATTGTCCGAGGTCCACATGACGAATCAATGCCCCCAACATCTCCGTAAATGGGTGATTCGTTCGCTGCGCGATGTGGGACAATGAATGCGGTAATTCCTTTTGATACCAAGGAGCGCGCAATGAAGGCCGTATACGCATCCACCGTCAACCATGCCGATCCGCTTGCCGCGTTGGCGCAGTGGGCGAGCAGCCCGAACCCCAGGCCCGCCCGTTCTGGTCGACCGTTTCGGTGCGCGCGGGTGACCGTAAACCATCACGACGTCTGGTCGCTACAGGGTGTGGGTCTCGCCGCCGAACAGACGCCGATGATCCTGGGCACCGATGCCGTGGGCGTTCTGGACGAGGACATCCCCGGCAAGCATGGGCTCAAGGCCGGCAGCGAAGTGGTGCTGTACACGTTCGTCGGCACCGATGGCGCGGGCGTGGCCCCGGGCGAGCGCCGCACGATCCTCTCAGAAATACCCCGGCACGATGGCCGAGACTTCCGTGCCGTCCGCCAACGTGTTCGCCAAGCCCGCAAGCCTCACCACGGCTGAGGCGGCCGCACTCGGCACCAGCTGGCTGACCGCCTACTCGCTGTTGTTCGATGCCGCCGGCATCAAGCCGGGCGACTCCGTGCTCATTCAGGGCGCGGGCGGCGGCGTGTCCACTGCGGCCATCCAGCTCGCCCATGCCGCCGGTCTGGAGGTGTTCGTCACCTCGCGCGACGCGGACAAGCGCGCCAAAGCGCTGAAACTTGGCGCGAACGCCGCGCTGGAGATCGGTGCCCGCCTGCCGCGCAAGGTCGATGCGGTGATCGAATCCGTGGGCGCGGCTACTTGGAGCCATTCGATGAAATCCGTGCGCCCCGGCGGCACCATCGCCATCTGCGGCGCCACCACCGGTGACCAGCCCGGTGCGGAGCTCACGCGACTGTTCTTCCAGGACATTCGCGTGCAGGGCTGCACCATGGGTTCGCGCGAGGATTTCGCACGATTGCTGCGCTTCGTGGAGCACGCCGACCTGCATCCGGTGATCGATTCCGTGGTCAGCGGGTTTGGACGCCGCCCCGAGGCGTTCGCCAGAATGATCGCCGGCGACATGTTCGGCAAGATCGTTATTGAGCTGTAAGCCTCACAGAATTATGTATTGAGAACGATTCGCTGCGTGGCTTAACTCCGCTATCAGGGAGTACAGTGGGCCTTATTCTCAATAACTAGGGAGTAAATGATAATGGCAAATGAATCCAAGCCCGAAGTCGCAGTGGTCATGGGATCGGCCAGCGACTGGGAGACCATGAAGCGCGCCTGCGATATTCTCGACCAGTTCGGCGTCGCCTACCACAAGCAGGTCATCTCCGCGCACCGCACGCCCGAGCTCATGGCCGAGTTCGCGCACAACGCCCGCGCCAATGGCCTGAAGGTCATTATCGCCGGTGCCGGCGGTGCCGCCCACCTGCCGGGCATGATCGCCGCGCAGACCACACTGCCCGTAATCGGCGTGCCGTGCGCTCACACGCCCTGTCCGGCTGGGATTCGCTGCTGTCCATCGTGCAGATGCCCGGCGGCATTCCGGTGGCCACCACCGCCGTCGGCAACTCCGGTGCCACCAACGCCGGCCTGCTCGCCGTGCAGATGCTCTCCGCCTTCGAGCCCGAACTGGCCGACAAGCTTGAGGATTACCGTAACGAACTGAAGGAAAAGGTGGCGAATCAATGCCCAGCTTGTCTGAAGAAACGGGCGGCCGCGTCTCCATGCTGATGCCGGGCTCGACCATCGGCATCATCGGCGGCGGCCAGCTCGGCCGCATGATGGCTCTGTCCGCCCGCTACATGGGCTTCCGCGTCGGCGTGCTTGACCCAACGCCGAACTGCCCGACCGGTCAGGTGGCCGACTTCCAGATCACCGCCGAGTACGATGACAAAACCGCCATCCATGATCTGGCCGTGCAGTCTGACGTGCTCACCTACGAGTTCGAGAACGTGGACGCCGGCGCCATCGACGAGGTGCGCGGCATCACCGCCACCCCGCAGGGCACCGACTTGCTGCGCGTGACCCAGCACCGCGTGCGCGAGAAGCAGTTCATCAACGACCACGGCACCGCCACCGCACCGTGGCGCGCTGTCAACAACTTCGATGAGCTTGACGCCGCATTGGGTGATATTCATTATCCGGCCGTGCTGAAGACCGTGTCCGGCGGCTACGACGGCCACGGTCAGCTCGTGCTGCGTTCCGACGCCGACTTGGAGAAGATCCGCTCCCGCTCCGACCGTGGTGGTGGCTTCCCGCCGAGCATCCTGGAAGGCTTCGTCGACTTCGCATTCGAGGCTTCGATTCTGGTCTCCGGCAACGGCAAGGACTTCGTCACCTTCCCGATTGTGCGTAACGAGCACCGCAACAACATCCTGCATATGACCATCGTCCCCGCCGAGGTGTCCGAACATGTGGCTCGCGAAGCGCATGAACTGGCGATTCGCCTGGCCAAGGGCTTCGAACTGGCTGGCACGCTGGCCATCGAACTGTTCATCACCAAGGACGATCAGGTCATCGTCAACGAGCTCGCCCCGCGCCCGCACAACTCCGGCCACTACACCATCGAGGCCTGCTCGATGGACCAGTTCGACGCCCACATCCGCGGCATCGCCGGCTGGCCTCTGCCCAAGCCCAAGCTGCTCTCGCCGGCCGTGATGGTCAACGTACTTGGCCAGCATGTGGAACCGACGCGCGCGCTGATCGCCACCCACCCGGAGTGGAATGTGCACGACTACGGCAAGGCCGAAGTGCGCCACGACCGCAAGATGGGCCACATCACCGTGCTCACCGACGACCCGGCCAAGACGGTCGCTGACCTTGAGGCCACCGGCTGCTGGGACGACCTGAAAAAGAAGGCGTGACCTTACCGATGGTTGAACATATCGAACGCCAGACCAAGCAGAAGGACGCGATTCGCGCCGCCTTGGCCGACTGTGAGGAGTTCATCTCCGCTCAGGACCTGCACCGCAGGCTGGAGGACGAAGGCTCGAAAATCGGCTTGGCCACCGTATACCGCCAGCTCAACGCCTTGGCCGATGCCGGTGCCGCCGACACGATCCGCCTGGACGGCCAGCAGCTGTTCCGCCTATGCGGCGACGACGGACATCACCACCACTTGGTGTGCAGGCGGTGCGGCAAAACCGTGGAAATCGACCCGCCCAGCGAGGCTTGGCTGCGCAAAGTGGCCGACGGCCGGCTTCACCGTTGAATCCCACACCTTGGAGGTCTTCGGACTGTGCTCTGATTGCCAAAAGGAGCAGAAAGCGCAGAAGGCTCAGAGCAGTGAGCGAATAACAAATGGGATCGGCTTCAAAGCCGATCCCATTTGTTATTCCGCTGCTATTCCACTGACTTCAGCGCGCCGAGCATGCTGTTTCTTTGAGGTCGTGTTCTGCACGATGCCTTTCACGCCGTCCAGCTTCATGAGCTTGGCGCTGCGCGACTCCACATTGGAGGTCTCGTGGTTCTTGAGCCGCACCATATAGGCGTTCGACTGGTGCTGCTCGCCGAACACGTGCTTACAGCCACCCGAAGTCATGAACATGAAATGCCCGAAGTAGGGAAGCCGGCTTGTCACGCAGCTTGCGTTTGGCCGCTACCCAGGCCGGTACCACGGTGCTCGCCCAGGCCGCCAGGGTGATGGCAGGGTGGAACGCCAGCATGACACGCCGATGTAAATGCAAATGATAATAATTCTCAATACATGTTATTCTGTCGTGTTGGTGGCTGGGCGATGATGCAGCAACAGCAGCATCGCCCAGCCGTTCGGCTAATTAGAGAGGAAAACCCAATCATGTCCATCATGTCCAACGCCAAGCGCGCGCTCGCCATCGCGGCCGCCGCGGCGACCCTGCTCTCGATGGCCGCCTGCGGTTCCAGCAACGCCGCCAGCGGCAAGTCCGATTCCAGCGGCGCCGCGTCTTCCGGCAAGATCGAGGTCGTCGCCTCCATCAACCAGTGGGGTTCCGTGGCCGAAGACCTCGGCGGCAGCAACGTCGAAGTCACCAACATCATGACCAAGACCAACGTCGAGGCGCACGATTACGAGCCCACCAGCCAGGATGTCGCCAAGTTCGGCACCGCCAAGGTAGCCGTAGTCAACGGCGCCGATTACGACCCGTGGGCCACCAAGGCCGCCCAGCCGACCAAGGCCACGCTGGTCACCGCCGCCGAAACCGCCGGCATCAAGGAAGGCGACAACCCGCACGTCTGGTTCTCCGCCAAGGTGCGTTCCAACACCGCCGACGCCATCACCGCCGCCTACCAGAAGGCCGACCCGAGCCACAAGGACGACTACGCCAAGCTCAACAAAGAATGGCACGCCAAGGAAGACCAGCTTGAGTCCAAGATCAAGGAGACTTCCGCCAAGACCGAGGGCCTGCCGTACGCCGCCACCGAATCCGTGGCCTGGTACCTGGCCGACGACCTCAAGATGACCGACGCCACTCCGAAGGGCTACGCCCAGGCCTCCGCCAACGAGAGCGAGCCGACCCCGGCCGACATCAAGGACTTCAGGACACCCTGAAGGCCGGCTTCATCAAGATGTTCGTCTTCAACAGCCAGGAAGCAAACTCCACTACTGACCAGATCACCGGTGCCGCCAAGGACGCCAACGTGCCGATTGTGGAGCTCGCCGAGCAGATGCCGAAGCAGTACACCAACCTGCTCGACTGGATGAGCGCACTGGTCGACCAGTTCGCCGCCGCCGTGAAGTAATGCGGCAGTAGCCGTCAATCCGCAACAGCGATAAGGGAATAATCAAGTCAGATAGCGAGGCGTTGTCTAGGGGAGAACAGAACACTTCGCTATCAGGGAAGGCTCCTTATATATCAGGGTGCTTCGGGGATGTCCCGAGGCACCCTTTGCGTTAGGGTGAATAGTTAGGAAACGGTAAGAAAAATAGTGGAACTATGGATTTTCCAAGGTTCAGCGGCAACAATATGCCCTTGAAAAGTCACATACGGAAACAGGCGAATGAGCGAGAACACTAGTAATACCACCACAGTGAAACCCCATTTCAAGCTTTGGACCAAAAAGGTCGAAGCCAATGAAGTCACGCCCCAACACCCCCACAAGCCCTTCCCCGGCTGGGTGTACGGCGTGCTCTTCGTTATCTTCGACATCATTGTCGTGACGGCGCTCGAAGTGGGCGTTTCGTCCAGCTCCACCCGTGTGCAGCTGTCCAGTCCGACCGTCGGATTCGGCTTCGTGAGCAAGATGTGGACCGACGGCAATTTCGTATTCGTGCTCAACGTGATACTTGTCGCGTTGCTGTACCTCATGTTGCTGATGCTGTTCAACCGGTTCTGGACGGCAAGCATCGTGATTCTCGCGGTCGGAATCATCGTGGCCGCCATCGAACATTTCAAGTCAAGATCCGTTACGAGGCCATTCTGCCCGCCGATCTAGGCTTCCTTGGCTCGAACACCGGCAACATGCTCACCTTCATTCCGGCCGGTGCGCATGTGACCATCCTCGTGGCACTCGGCGCGTTCCGCCGTACTGCTCGCGCTGATTCTGGTGCTGCGTCATTTCGATGGGCGCAAAGGTCGCATGATTCGTACGGATAACCTGAGCCTGAACCTCACCTCCCGTCTGATTCTTCTGCTGCTGCCGATTCTGGTGTTCGCGTTGTACTGCATTCATGTGAAACCACCGATTCGCTGGCCAACAAGTTCTCCCGCGCCTTGGGAGACACGTGCCATCCATGTGGGATTCCGTGTATGACGCGCAGCGCAATGGTCCGCTCGGTGGCCTTCACCCGCCAGCTCAACCCGAAGATCATGGACAAGCCGAGCAACTACCCGAGGAGACCATGAAGAAGGTCGCCGCTCGCTATCAGAAGGAAGCGGAGACAATCAACGCCTCCCGCACCAACAACCTCACTGATTCGACAGTGGTGTACGTGTTGTCCGAATCCTTCTCTGACCCGAGCCGCGTGCCGGGACTGAAGACCAATAAGGATTCGATGCCCAACATCCCGCAAGATCAAGGCGGGCACCACCTCCGGCCTGATGCTCTCCTCCGGCTACGGCGGAGGTACGGCCAATCTCGAATACATGGGACTTTCCGGCCTGAGCATGGCCAATTTCGAGTCCTCCCTGTCCAGCCCGTACCAGCAGCTGGTCCCGAGCCAGCATTGGACTCCCACCATCAACCAGCTGTGGGGCGCGCCCGTCAACCTCGCTCGGCTACCACCCGTACGAATCCAGCATGTACTCGTGCCACGAACTACAAGAAGTTCGGCTTCTCGCACTTCTACACGTTGACCGGTCCGGACGTGATCAAGCTATCAGGACAAGATCGACGAGTCGCCGTACGTCTCTGATAAGTCTTCCTATGATTCTGCGTTGGAAGGCATCAAGTCCGGCAAGACGAACAAGTTCATTCAGATCATACCATGCAGAATCACATGCCCTACCACGAGTGGTATGAGAATAACGACACACCGCCGAATCCACCACGGGTACGCCGCTGGGTGATGATGAACAGCAGTCGATTGAGACCTATCAAAGGGTGTGGAGATTACCGATCAGGCCACTCAGGAGTTCCTGAATGAACTGGATGCGCTGGATAAGCCCGTCACCGTGGTGTTCTATGGCGACCACTTGCCGGGCATCTGCTCGTCCGCCAGCGAGGATGACAACAACGCTCCTGGCCCTGCACCTGACCGATTACTTCATCTGGTCGAATAAGGCTTCCAGCTCCCCAAGGCAATAAGGCAAGCGATGCAGCCTACTCCTCGCCGAACTTCTTCGTGGCGCAGGCCGCCAATCACATGAACGCCAAGGTCAGCCCGTATCTGGCGTTCCTGACCGAAATGCATTCCAAGATCGCCGCCATGGAACCGCCTGTGGTCAACAAGATCCAAGGCTGGGATCGTATCCCCGAAGGCCAGAACATCTATCTTGATCAGAACGGCAACCCGATGTCCACCGATGACTTCGGACAAGGAAAACCAAGCAGTTGCTTGCCGACTACAAGCTCATCCAATACGACATCACCGCCGGCAAAAACTACCTCAAAGACACGGACTTTATGACGCTGCCGTAAAGCAGACAGCCTAGTAGGCTGTCTGTAGGCAGCGTGCGAGCCGACAGACGAGCCAGCAAGGCGCGGGGCGTAGCCCGTCCAAAATTGCAGTAGCGCTGCCGTAAAGCAGGGGGTGCTTTCATGACGAACCAGACTTTCGAACAACTGAAGAAGACTTACGAATCCGGTCGTACCCGGCCGCTGGCATGGCGCCGCGCGCAGCTGAACGCACTACGCCGTCTGGTTACGGAGAACCGTGATGCCTTTGTCTCCTCGGCTATGGCTGACTTGGGCAAGCCCGCGGGCTGAAACCGTGCTCATGGAACTGAACCTGGTGGCTGGTGAAGCACAGTTCGTGCGCAATCGTCTGGGCCTTTGACCGCCCGGCATCCCAAAGCGATGCATTGATGTTGCAGCCGGCTGCCGGATGGACGATTGCCGAGCCCAAAGGCGTGGTGCTCATCATTTCACCGTGGAATTATCCGGTGCTGCTGGCGCTTGGAGCCCATGGCCGACGCGCTCGCCGCAGGCAACGCCATCTGCCTGAAGCCCTCCGAGCTTTCACCGAATACGTCCAAGCTCCTTGCTGAGTTGGTGCCGCAATACCTTGACTCCGAGGCCGTGCGCGTGGTCGAAGGCGGGCCCAAGGAAACCGGCGAACTGCTGAAATGCCCGTTCAACCACATCTTCTATACCGGTGGCGGCCACGTCGGCAAATCGTCGCGGCGCGGCGGCCGAGCATCTGACGCCGGTCACGCTGGAACTCGGCGGCAAGTCGCCATGCTTTGTGGATCGCACTGCGGACATCAATGGCTGCACGCCGCATTGCGTGGGGCAAATTCACCAATGCCGGGCAGACTTGCGTGGCACCCGACTATGTGCTCGCCACGCCGGATGGGCCGAGGCTCTGGCCGAGCGCATCGCCGTAGCCATCACCGAATTCTATGGCGAAGATCCGAAGGCCTCGCCTGATTTTGGTCGTATTATCAACGATCGTCATTTTGAACGACTGTGCAAGCTATTGCCGGTCGGCACCGTGCCGCCTGAGGAGCCGAGCCGCCGCTGGTGCAGGTGGCATCGGCGGTAGGCGCGGCCATGGATATGGTTGGGCGGCGCTTCAATGCCGTGACTACTGGGCGCGGTGGCGCGGGGAGATGGCCGGCAGCGCGAACAATGCGGCGAAGCCGACGGCCGGTTCGAATATGGCAGCCGCTGATGATGGTGCGACTGCCTCGGCCGCTGTTGAGCCGAGCGAGATTCACAAGGTGCCCGGCGTGTTCGACCTGGCCGGTCGAATCGTTTGCGGCGGCAAGGTCGATCGTGCCGCCCGGTATATCGCGCCTACCGTGCTGTACGGTACGTCGCCAGATGCGCCAGTAATGAAGGAGGAGATTTTCGGGCCGATTCTGCCGATTCTGGTGGTCGAGGATGCCGAGTCCGCAATCCGATTCATCAACAAGCGGTCCCGGCCGTTGGCTGCATATGTGTTCTCGCGCGATCACGAGGTTCGGCTGACTTTCGAACGTCAGACCAGCTCCGGAGCCTTGGGATATTCGCTGCCGTTGGGCCATCTGCTGTCCAGCCGGTTGCCGTTCGGTGGCGTGGGCGCGTCCGGCATCGGCACCTACCACGGCAAAGCAGGCTTCCTCACCTTCAGCCACGTCAAAACCGTGGTTACCAAGCCGCAGTTCCCCGACACTCTGCGCCTCGTGTACCCGCCCTTCAATGAAGCCAAGGCCAAACTGTTCGACATCATCGCCAAATTCAGCTAGCGTGATATCGCTCGCTGATATTGGGTGATGGCGTTGTCATAGTGACGTTCGCTGTCCCGGTAATTACGTCAATCGATTGATTCGTGTACCGGGCCAGATTTTTCTGTCCTAGTATTTGATTTCCGGGTCATTTTTGCTTACCGGGACAAAACTGACGCCGGAAGTATCGTCCGCGTATTACGAAAATGGCGGAATAGTGCGGTTTCGTATGGAGGAATTTCAAATATTCCTATATTCGAGGGGTTCAGCTGTCCTGGTTTTGCGAAAAAGAGCCGAAATCGGCTACCGGGACAGAAAACTGGCCCGGTAGCCACGTCAATCGATTGACATGTCTGCCAGGCCAAAATATGCAGCAGATGCGCCGCTTCTGTTACTTCAGGGCTTTGAAGCCGATGTCGTGGCGGTAAAACAGTCCGCGCAGCTCGAGCTTGTCGATGATTGCGTAGACCTTGTCCTGGGCGGACTTGATGTCCGGAGCGGAGGTTTCGACGAGCAGCACGCGGCCAGAGTTGGCCACAAGGTTACCGTGCTCGTCAGAGGCGACACCGGCGTAGTAGACGTGCGAATCCTCGTCGACTTCGATTTCGGGCACACGGGCACCCTTGATGACGTTCTCCGGGTAGCCGTTGGAGGCGATGACCACGCCGAGGGGTGGCGTTGGACTCATCCCAGGTGAATTCGGGGGTTTCGCCGTCGAGAATGGCGGAGATGCCGGCACCGAGGTCGGAGGTGAGCTTCGGGAGCACGACTTCGGTTTCCGGGTCGCCGAAGCGGGCGTTGAATTCGATGACCTTCGGGCCGTCGGCGGTGGCGATCAGACCGGCGTACAGGATGCCGGTGAATGGCGTACCTTCCTCGGCCATGCCTTCGACGGTGGGGCGCACGATTTTCTCGATGGCCTCGTCGACCACGGCCTGCGGAATCTGCGGCACCGGGCTGTAGGCACCCATGCCACCGGTGTTCGGACCCTCGTCGCCATCGTGGGCGCGCTTGTGATCCTGGGAGATGGGCATCGGCCAGAAATCGGTGCCGTTGACAAAGCTCATCAGGGAGAATTCCTGGCCGTCCAGGAAGTCCTCGATAACGACCTTGGCACCGGCGGGCCGAAAGCGATGGTCGATGAAGATGTCTTCAAGCGCACGCTGGGCGGTGTGCTCGTCCATGGCCACGGTCACGCCCTTGCCTGCCGCCAGACCGTCGGCCTTGATGACAATCGGGGCACCGTGCTCGTGTACGTAGTCCTGCGCCATCTCGAGATCGCTGAAGGTCTTGTATTGGGCGGTCGGGATGTTGTGTCGGTCCATGAGCTGCTTGGCGAAGTCCTGGAGCCTTCAATCTGGGCGGCGGCCTTGGACGGGCCGAACGCCTTGATGCCGGCGGCGGCGAAATCGTCCACGATGCCTTCGATCAGCGGGACTTCCGGGCCTACGAACACCCAGTCATAACCATTGTTCTTCACGAATTCGATAAGTGCGGCGTGATTCGACTGGCTCAGCTGCGTGGTGTGGATACCGTCCTTGAGCATGCCCGGGTTGCCGGGAGCCACGGTGACTTCGTCGATGCTCGGTGCTTTGAGCAGCGTGTGAGCAATGGTGTGCTCGCGCCGGAGCCGATAACCAATACTTTCTGACCCATGTTGATCCTTTCCTGCGGAAAGCGAGTTACTTCAGTACGATTTTGCGTGCCGGTGGTGTCGGCGGTGATGGAGCCAGAGCACGTAAGGCGGGCTCGTTGTTGTCGGCGAGCAGCTTCAGCGCCTCGTCCTTGCGAGCGGGGTCGATGGCCAGCACCATGCCGA
>VOFB01000565.1_pt1 | contig 49646 bp, 68 predicted proteins | sample 5384141 | NCBI WGS metagenome assembly VOFB01 (sample SAMN12384721, study PRJNA508395) | human gut metagenome | isolation source: healthy gut A | host: Homo sapiens | reverse complement strand
GCTTGGCAAAGTGATACTTGCGCTTTATACAACGTATCTGGTTGAAATTTGTGTGATGATAGGGCAGATTTTACTGATGAAAGCAGGTTAATAAAGTTACATTGCCAATCGTTTACACGGCGGGGTGAGGGCACCCGCCCTACGGTAGTGGTTAAATCTGCTTCGTAGGGCGGGCTGCCCTCAGCCCGCCGTTTGTGAATCATTTGCAGATGTGCAACCGCAGTAACACACCGTGTTGTTAACCGGGCGCGGGAGCATACTGTGCTCCCCTGCGTTTAATCCATATATTTTTCGCTATATCTTACGATTACGTTCATTTTCCATTATCCATTTTCAATTCTCAATTTGGCATACACACGAAAAAAGGAGTTCTCTCACGAGAACTCCTTTTTCACTCTCTCAGCATTTCCCTCAGCTTCTCTATGGCGCGTTTTTCGATGCGCGAGACCTGCACCTGCGACACACTGACGATGCGGCTGACCTGCTGCTGCGTCAAATCACGCGAATAGCGCAGACTGAGCACCTGCCTGTCGCGGTCTGGCAAGTCCTGCAGTGCATCGTGCAGCGACAGATGCAGGCAGGTTCTCTCCTCCATTCCCTCGTCACCGACCAGATCACCTACACGTCCGCCGCCGGACAGCTCCCGCTCGAACGAGTCCACCGACACGTCCGCCTGCTCGCAGGCCGCTACTTCCTCGACCGTCAATCTGGCGGCCTGTGCCAGTTCTGATACGGTCGGTGACCGTCCGTTCCGGCTCTCCCAGTCGCTTTGCAGGCGGCGCACACGAACCGCGCGTTCCTTGACCGCCCGGCTGACCTTGACCGCACCGTCGTCCGCAGAAACCGCCGAATCTCACCCGCAATTTTTGGGCACCGCATAGGTAGAAAACTCGTTGCCGAGCGACACATCGAAACCGCGCACGGCCTTGATGAAATGCCGACACACGCCAGCTGATACAGATCGTCCGGCTCGGTGCCGCGCCCGTAATACCGCCGCACGATCGACCAGATTAAACCGCTGTTGTCCTCGATCAGCCGCGCTTCCGCGTCCCTGTCGCCCGAAGCCGCCTGCTCGAGCAGCGTGCGCATTTCTCCGGTCACGCCTGCCGCTCCTTCAGCACCTTGACCATCGCAACCAGCGTTCCCTTCCCCGGCGTGGAGCGCACGCGCATTTTGTCCGTGAATGTCTCCATGATCGTGAATCCCATGCCGCTGCGCGTGTCGTCGCCGTGGTGAACATGGGCTGGCGCGCCTGCTCGACATTCTCAATGCCGCATCCGGCGTCCTTTACTTTCAGTTCCAGAGCGCGTCCCTCGAACAGCCGCACCGTGACCGTGATAAACCCGCATTTGTCCGCGTAGCCGTGCACAATGGCGTTTGTCACCGCCTCGGAGACCACGGTTTTGATGTCGCCAAGCTCCTCCATCGTCGGGTCCAGCTGCGCGACAAACGCGCCGACCGCCTGCCGCGCAAACGCCTCGTTGACCGAATGGCTCTCGAATTTCAGGCTCATTTTGTTGATGACCGCCCGCATTATTCCTTCCCCCTTTCAAAAACCATCACCTGCGGCAGACCGGCCGCCTCAAACACCCGCATCGGCTGCGGCGGCGTGCCGCACCGCAAATTCGCGTCCGCTGCGGGCACAGGTGCGGTACAGGTGCAGGACGACCGCCAGACCGGAGCTGTCCATAAACGTCAGCTCGGACAGGTCGAGCACCAGCTTTTCACACGGAAACAGCACCAGCAGATCCTCGGTCTGCTCGATCGCCGCCCGTGCTGCATGATGGTCCAGCTCACCGGTGTACACCGCGATCAGCGTGCCCCTCCTGCCTTCTCTGCGTGATTTGCAGCATATATGTCACCTCGAAATCAGCAAAATATTACCTCTTATATCGCAGGGCACCCCGCCCCTGCGATATACCAAACAATATACCTATTGAAAACAACTGACACAAAAATAAAAGGCTTGTACTTTCAAAGTACAAGCCTTATTTTACCTGTTTATTCCATTTTAATCTGTCGCTTTCGGTCGGCCGCGCAAAATCTTCTCGCACTCACCGATGAGGTACAGCGAACCGCAGATAAGAATGCAGTCGTTCATCTTCGCATGCTCCAGTGCAAGCTCGATGGCGTGCTCGGCGGATTCACACTCGTACACGCGCTTGCACGACTGCCGCGCCAGCTCTGCAATCGTGTGTACATCCAGTGAACGCTCACCCGCATCCGGCATACAGGCGTAAAAGTCATCCGCGCGGCTGGCGACCTCGTGAACACAGGTTTCGTAGTCCTTGTCGCGCACCATGCCCATCACAACGTGCAGCCGCTTCATCTTGAGCAGCTCATCCACCGCGTGACACAGGGCATCCGCGCCTGCGGCATTGTGTGCGCCGTCGAGGCAGGATGAGCGGCTGATCGACCACGCGTTCCAGCCGGCCTGCGATACGCGCCCGCGCCAGACCGCGCACGGCGGCTTCGGTCGGAATGTTCCCAGCCGCGCTCGCGCAGTGCGTTCAGCGCCCGCAGAGCCGTCCGCGCATTCTGCAGCTGATGCCTTCCGGGCATGGCAATGGTGTAGCCCTGCGCCTCGTACACAAACGCCGAACCGCCGATGTCACACCGCAGTACGCGGCAGTCCTCCGCTCCGCCGAACCAGACAGCGCCCGCCGCATCACAGGCACGGCGCAGCACCCGCTGTACATCGTTCGGCTGACCGTCCGCGCAACAACCGCCGTACCCGGCTTGAAAATACCTGCCTTCTCGGCCGCAATGACCGCCGTTGTGTTGCCAAGCACCGCCATATGGTCGAGCGAAATCGGCGTAATAACGCAGACCTCCGCATTCTTGATGACATTTGTCGCATCACAGCGGCCGCCCAGACCGGTTTCGAGAACCACAATATCGCATTCCTGCTCAACAAAACAGAGAAACGCCAGTGCGGTCGTAAACTCAAACTCGCCGATGGTCTCACCCTCGGGCAGTGTGAGCGATTCACACGCCACCGTTACCCGTTCGCACAGGCGCGTCAGATCGTCGTCCGAGATCATCACACCGTCCACGCGGATGCGCTCGTAAAACTGCACCAGATACGGCGAGGTATACAGTCCGGTGCGCAGTCCGGCCGCCTGCAGTGCCGAGGCGATCATGCACGCGGTCGAGCCTTTGCCGTTCGTGCCCGCAAGATGAACAAACTTCAGCCTGTCCTGCGGGTTTCCCAGCGCCTCGCACAGCGCCTTGATGCGGTGCAGACCCGGCTTGCCGGAAAATCTTCCGAGAGAGTGTATGTATTCGATTGCCGTTTTCGGATTTTCGGTATCCATAATAGCTTCTTTCCTTGTATTATAATGATACATTTGATTATAACACAGTTTCATCAAATTGAGAATGGAGAATGGAAAATGGAGAATTACCTTTCCGCAAAAAGGAGCGGCACTTACTTCATCTGAACATTCATTCTCCATCTTCAATTCTCCATTGGAAACATAAAACCACCGAAAATCGGTGGTTTTTATGTTTTTACTTGATCTCCTCGACCGGAATCTGCTTGAGCAGCTCGCTCGGGCCGCAGCCGGAGCACTTTGCACAGTCGTGCATGCATGCCATCGGATCGTCCGGATCTTCCTCACGACCGATCTCGAGGATGGTCGGGTCACCCTGCTTTTCACCGACGAGGAATTTCGCTACGGATTCCTCCGCCGAGCCTTCACAGCCGGGCACGAGCAGCACGCCGAGCATCTCGAGTGCATTGCGCGTTGCCAGACCGAGGAACCGCAGATGAGCACGTCGATCTGCTCCAGACCGGCGAACTTGATCAGGTCGGTCGCGGATGTGCCGGCAATCCCGGCAATGCGCTTGCCGACCGGTTCCCGGCCCTCCGTGGTGATGATGAGCACCTCACGGCAGTCGCCCAGATTCTTGGCGATCCGGCCGTTTTCATATGCTACGCCAATGTTCATAACAGACCCTCCACGGTCTTAAGCGCACCGGAAAGCTCGTCCGGCAGCTTTGCATCCTCGATCTTGCCTGCGTCAACCGCCGCAGCCAGCTTCGGGTCGATCGGCAGCTTGGCCAGAACCGGCAGCTCGTAGTGCGCGGCTACCTCGTCAATGTGGCTCTCGCCGAATACCGAAATGTGCTTGCCGCAGTCCGGGCATGCCAGATAGCTGTAGTTCTCCACGATGCCGAGCACCGGAATGTTCATCATCTTCGCCATCTTAACCGCCTTGCCGACGATCATGGAGACCAGATCCTGCGGCGAGGGAACAACGATGATGCCGTCCACCGGCAGGGACTGGAACACGGTCAGCGGCACATCGCCCGTTCCCGGAGGCATGTCCACAAACAGGAAGTCCACGTCGTCCCATACAACGTCCGACCAGAACTGCTTGACGGTCTCCGCGATGATCGGACCGCGGTAAATAACCGGATCGTCCTCATGCGGCAGCACCAGATTGATCGAGATCATCTGTACACCGCCTTCGCTGCGTGCCGGAAGAATGCCTTCCTCGCAGCCCTCGAGCTGACCGTGTACGCCGAAGGTCTTGGGGATAGACGGACCGGTGATGTCCGCATCCAGCACACCACAGGAATAACCCTTGCGCGTCATGCCGACCGCCATCATCGAGGTGAGCAGGCTCTTGCCTACGCCGCCCTTACCGGAAACAACGCCGATAACTTTTTAACAGAGGCCGCCGGATTGGCTGCAACCTTGAGGCTCTTTTCGCCGCCGCAGTGAGACGAGCAGCTATCGCAATTATGCGAGCAACCCATAAAAAACAACTCCTTACCTATATATCTTGCATAGAAACAGTATACCCTAAAAAGAAACTTTCCGCAAGCATCGCACCGGCTTATTTATTGACAAATGCCAAAAACGGGAAAGCACCGCTGTTTCGCGGGGGAACGAAACAACGGTGCTTTCGGTTAATAACACAAATTGAAAAAGGGAAAAAAGAGAAATGAAAAAATCGGATAACGTCAATGCGGGATTTGCGGCTCTCCCTCACTGACAAGTACAGTATACTGTCTTTTTTTATGCCGAATGTGTGAACAAAATTTGAATATGCTGTGAAGGATCTGCAAAGAAAACGGCTTATCGTCCAAACTGCAGTTTAGCGATAAATCAAGAGAAACGCCCTGTTTCCCGGGGAAGGAAACAGGGCGTTCTCGTTGATGCAAATGAAAAGAGTTTAAGAAAAGGTGATAAAATCAAAGAAAAGAGGTTGTCAGCTTGAGAAAAGGGGTAACTCTTACTGACACCTATAGTATATCGCGCAGGCGCCCTTTAATTGTGAACAAATCGTGAACAGACCTTGAAATATTTTTTACAATGTAAACAAGTACCCTGCTTAACCATTTCAAAGATACTCGAGACAGGGAAAACACCCCGGCTCCGTGGGGGAAACGGAACCGAGGTGTTTTCGATCATTTCACAAAATAAAGGGGGTAAAAGAAAATAAAAGATTGTAGATGACTATCGATTCGGGATTGCGGCTTCCCTTATCGACAATGTTAGTATACCGCACTTTGCTTCAAAATGTGTGAACGAATTTTGAACATAATTTGAAAGGTTTGTGTACTGCCGAAAACCCGGTTTCGTACAGGAAAACACCCTGCCTCCGAGGGGGAACGGAAACAGGGTGTTTTCGGTCATTTCACAAAATAAAGGGGGTAAAAGAGAAATAAAAAATCAGTAGGCTGTGTCGTTCGGGATTGCGGCTTCCCTCATCGACAATGTTAGTATACCCCACTTTGCCGCAAAATGTGTGAACGAATTTTGAACATAATTTGAAAGGTTTGTTTCTAAGGCAACACCGCAAAATTTCCGCAAAGCGCCGCCGCTTTAATTGTGTGGTGTTGCCTAAAGTTCATAATTTGCCGTTCGGTGATGAATTTTCCGTGTTACAGCTGTGCGACCATGGTTTTCAGGGCATCCGGGTTCATGGCAGGCGTATCCTTCAGCGGAAATTCCAGACCGAGCCGTTCATATTTTTCTATGCACAGCTTGTGGAACGGTAAAAATTCCAGTTTTTCAAAATTGGGATAGCTTTCCGCCATGGCTTTGACGCGGCGCAAATGGTCCATACCATCGGTCAGACCGGGCACAACCACATGCCGAATCCACAGCGGCACGTTTTTCATCGCGGTCAGCTGTAGGAAACGCTCAATCTGGTCGAAATCCGCGCGGCAGTTCTTGAGATAATCCGCTTTGGTGAGGAATTTCAGGTCGCACAGAACCAAATCCGTGTGCGCGAGCACCTTTTCCGCTTTGGAGAGATTGCCCACGCCGGAGGTATCGAGCGCGGTGTGTACGCCGTGCTCATGCAGCCTGGCAAAGAATTCTTCAACGAATTCGGCCTGCAGGAGCGGTTCGCCGCCGGTGACGGTTACGCCGCCGCCGTTTTTCCAGTACGGACGAAACCGGAGAGCCTTGCGGACCAGCTCGTCCACGTCGGTCGGTGTGCCGCCTTCGGTCAGCCAGGTATCGGGATTGTGGCAATAGACGCACCGCAGCGGGCAGCCCTGCATAAATACGACAAACCGCACGCCCGGTCCGTCCACCGCGCCCAGGGTCTGGATGGAATGAATGTTTCCGGTCATATTGCCACTTTCCTTTCATTGCTGAATTTATCAATCCGTTTGGGTAAACGGGGAACGTGCGGTACCCACCGCTGGGGGCAAGAGTTGCGCGGCACTGTTATGCCGCGCTCTGTGGAGATTTAACCGTACGTATAGTAGTACGCTTTATCTGTGAACTGCTAATATTTTACGAAAGACACGCTGCGGTAACCCGACTGCCGTTGGAAACCTTGGTGTCCATCCCTCTTGTGCGCCCGCGCGGCGTCAGCGCAGTTCCGTTCGCTTCACAAGCGAAAACTCAAATCGCCTCGTGGAAGGTACGCGAAATAACCTCACGCTGCTGCTCGCGGCTCAGCTTGTAGAAGTTGACCGCGTAGCCGGAAACACGGATGGTCAGGTTCGGGTACTGCTCCGGATGCTCGTAAGCCGCCATCAGGGTTTCGCGGTTGAGTGACATTTACGTTCAGATGATGCGCATTCTGCGCGAAATAGCCGCCCATGATGGCAACCAGATTGTTCACCTGCTCCTCATCAGTCTTGCCGAGCGCACCCGGCGTGATGGAGAACGTGTTCGAGATACCGTCGCGGCAATAATCATAAAAGCTTTGCGACGGAGTTGAGCTCTGCGAGCGCACCGGATTTATCACGGCCGCTCATGGGGTTTGCGCCCGGGGCGAGCGGCTCGCCGAGTTTGCGGCCATCCGGCGTGTTGCCGGTCTTTTTGCCGTACATAACGTTGGAGGTGATGGTCAGTAATGGACAGCGTGTGCGTTGCGCCGCGGTAGAGCGGGTATTGCGCGCAGGGCCTCGATAGAACTTCTCACACCTGCTCGCAGGCGATGGAATCGTCCACGCGGTCATCATCGTTGCCAAAACTTGGGGAAATCGCCCTCGATCTCAAAATCCACGATAATGCCGTTCTCCGGGTTGCGGATGCAGGCTTTACCTTGGCATATTTAATGGCGGAAAGGGAGTCTGCCATGCAGCTCATGCCGGCGATGCCGAACGCCATCAAACGGCGGACGTCGGTATCGTGCAGCGCCATCTGGCTCTTCTCGTAGGCGTATTTGTCGTGCATGTAATGGATGATATTCATCGCGGAAACGTAGGTCTTAGCCAGCCACGGACGGTAGAAGTCCATGCGGCGCAGAACCCCTCGTAATCCAGCACATTCGTCCGTCCATGACCGGCATTTCCGGGCGCGACCTGGTCGAACTTGTTCTCGTCGCGGCCGCCGTTGAGCGCCAGCAGCACCAGCTTGGCAAGGTTGGCGCGCGCACCGAAGAACTGCATATCTTTGCCGACGCGCATGGCGGAGACGCAGCAGGCAATGGCGTAATCATCGCCGTAGTACGGGCGCATTACGTCGTCGTTCTCGTACTGGAGCGCATCCGTGTCGATAGGATACCTTTGCGATGAACTTCTTCCAGTTCTCCGGCAGGTTTTCGCTCCACAGAACGGTCAGATTGGGCTCTGCGGCAGCGTTCAGGTTGTACAGGGTGTTGAGCATGCGGTAGCTGTTCTTCGGTAACCATGTGACGGCCGTCCTCGCCGGTGCCGCCGAGGGACTCGGTGATCCACATGGGGTCGCCGCCGAAAAGCTCGTTGTATTCCGGGGTACGCAGGTGGCGCGCCATGCGCAGCTGCAGTACGAAATCGTCCATGATCTCCTGTGCCTCGCTTCGGTCGAGCAGGCCTGCCGCAATATCGCGCTCAAAGTAAATGTCAAGGAATGTGGAGGTACGGCCGAGGCTCATGGCGGCACCGTTCTGCTCCTTGATGCCGGCCAGATAGCCAAAGTACAGCCACTGAACGGCCTCCGCTTTTGCGTTCTCGGCGGGACGGGTGATATCAAAGCCGTAGGAAGCGGCCATTTTGACTATGTCCTTGAGCGCCCTGATCTGGTCGGACAGCTTCTCCGCACAGCGGATTTCCTTCTCGTTGGTCGGCACGCTTTTTGCCGAGCGCATCCTTGTCCTTCTGCTGCTCCTCAATGAGCCGGTTTACGCCGTAGAGCGGAACGCGGCGGTAATCGCCGATGATGCGGCCACGGCCGTAGGCGTCGGGCAGGCCGGTCAGCAGTCCGACATGACGGGCCTCGCGTACATCCTTGGTATAAGCGGAGAACACGCCGTCGTTGTGGGTCTTGTGGTATTTAAACTCCTCTTCAATCTTGGGAGAAACCTCGTAGCCGTACTGCTTGCAGGCATCACGTACCATGCGCATGCCGCCGAACGGGTTGCAAGCGCGCTTTAACGGCTCATCGGTCTGGAGGCCGACGATCACTTCGTTGTCCTTATCAAGATAGCCCGGACCGAAGGCCGTGATGGTGATAACGGTCTCGGTGTCGATATTACGGACACCTCCCTTTTCGCGCTCCTCCGCGAGCAGTGCGTCGAACTTCTCACGCAGCGCAGTCGTGCGTGCGGTAGCCGGAGCCAGAAAAGCGCCGTAACCATCATACGGGGTGTAATTCTTCTGGATGAAATCCCGGACGTTGATCTCGTTTTCCCAGTTGCCGCCATTAAAGTTGTTCCATGCGTTCATGTTCTTTTCCTCCTGTTTGTGCTGTCTGCTGTCCTTTTTATGGTAACAAAAAAGGACAGCATCGCGTATTACTTGCGACACTGCCCAGACGGTCGGCATTGAGATACACTTCACGGTGCATCTGATTACGGAACTCCCTGCTCCCCGGTGGTTTGCGCTCCACCTGTGTCCGTCAGTTGCAGGGAATCTGTCTGGCATTAGGATACCACATTTCTGTCAAACTATGCAACTGCCGAAAGTGACAAAAAATCCGTCCGAAATCATACAGAAACCGTGACTGTGCCGAAACAAGCGCTTTGTCAAATGTCTGTAAAATCTCTTTTCAAATGCCACAAAATAGCGTATAGTTAGTGTAACAGATGTACAAATTGTAGATACCCATTGCAAGGAGGCAGGAATATGTTGAAGATCGGTATGCTGACCAGCGGCGGCGACTGTCAGGGTCTGAACGCGGCACTGCGCGGTGTAGCGAAAACACTGTATAACGAACTGGGAGATAAAGTAACCATCTATGGTATTCGGGACGGCTACCGCGGTTTGATCGAGGGCGATTACCACGAAATGCTGCCCGAGGATTTTTCGGATATTCTGACCGTCGGTGGCACCATTCTCGGTACATCGCGCCAGCCGTTCAAGGAAATGCGCAAGACCATCGAGGACAGCGAGGAGACCAAGCTGGATAAAATGCTGCACACGGTGAAAAAAGGCAGGCTTTGACTGTCTGGTCATTCTGGGCGGCAACGGCACGCACAAGACCGCAAACCTGCTGAGCATGAAGGGTGTAAACGTGGTAACACTGCCCAAGACGATCGACAACGATCTGTGGGGCACCGAGCTGACATTCGGTTTTCAGTCCGCGATTGATATCGCGTCCACGGTTATTGATTCCATCCATTCCACCGCATTTTCGCACTCGCGCGTGTTCATCGTGGAGGTGATGGGACATAAAGCCGGCTGGCTGACGCTGTACGCAGGCATTGCCTCCGGCGCGGATGTCATCGTTATTCCGGAAATCCCCTACCCGCAAAAAAAGATTGCCGCAGCGATTGAAAAGCGTGCCAAGGCGGGCAAACGATTCTCGATCATTGCAGTAGCTGAGGGCGCGATAAGTCAGGACGAGGCCAAGCTGAGCAAAAAGGAATTCAAGGCTGCCCGCGAGGCGATGACCTATCCGTCCATCTCCTACCGCATTGCGGACGAGCTGAAGGAGCTGACCGGTCAGGAGATCCGCGTTACCATTCCGGGCCATTACCAGCGCGGCGGCGCTCCCTGCCCGGCCGACCGTGTGCTGACAAGCCGGTTCGGCGTAGCGGCAGCCCAGCTTATCCTGCAGAAAAAGTTCGGCTATATGGTTGCGCTGCAGGATAACCATATCGTGCCGGTTCCGCTGACCGAGGTCGCAGGCAAGCTGAAAAACCGTTCCGCCCGATGGCGAGCTGGTGAAGCAGGCAAGAGCACTCGGACTGTCGATGGGCGACTGATTGCCGAATTGAGAATTGAAAATGGAGAATGGAGAATGAACGCAGCTATTTAATCCAGTTCCAAAAAGGACGCATAATATGCGTCCTTTTTCGTGCGAAAGCACATATAAAATTCCGGTTTGCTTGCAAACCGCAACTACATGACAGGATTTCGTTCAGAAATCTGAGTCATTGTCCCGTGCCGTGCACGACCGCCGTTTCACGGCGGCATTCAATCGCGTTTGCCGTGCAAATGCAAAAAAACGCAGGACATGCGCGCGCAGCGCGGACATAGCCGCGCAAGGATAGCGCCTGCGTTTTTTACAAGAAAAAAGGGATTTTGTGTGCCCGCCAAGGCGGACGCGCAAAATCCCGTATAGGGACGTATCCGAGCCATTGGCTCGGTACGTCCCCTCGTCCGAAAGCGTGGTTTCGGACGAATTATTTGATGGTCATAACCTGATCACGAGCAGGACCTACGCCAAGCATGGTAATCGGGCACTCGATGATGCGCTCCAGCTCCTTGATGTAGGACTGCACGGTTGCCGGCAGTTCCTCGAAGGAACGGCAGTTGGTGATATCCTCATCAAAGCCGTCGAACTCCTCGTAAACCGGCTCACAGTCTACCAGATCCATGAAGTTTGCCGGGAACTCGGTAACGGTCTCGCCGTTCTTCAGCTTGTATGCAACACAGACCTTGAGCTTCGGCAGACCGCGCAGCGGGTCGATCTTGTTGATAACAACGTCGGTCAGACCGTTTACACGAACCGCATAGCGTGCAACGACTGCGTCGAACCAGCCGGTACGGCGCGGACGGCCGGTAACGGTACCGAACTCGCCGCCTGCATTGCGGATGTAGTCGCCGGTCTCGTCGAACAGCTCGGTCGGGAACGGACCCTCGCCTACACGGGTAGTGTAGGACTTAAAGATACCCATGATCTCGTTGATGGCAGTCGGGCCGACACCGGAACCGATGCAGCAGCCGCCTGCTACCGGATGAGACGAGGTAACATACGGATAGGTGCCCATGTCGAGGTCGAGCAGTGTGCCCTGCGCACCCTCGAACAGCACTTCCTTGCCGGACTTGATGGCGTCATAGGTCATAACGGTGGTGTCGCGCACCATCGGACGCAGACGGTCTGCGTAAACCTTGTACTCTGCGATAACAGCGTCCGCGTCGATCGGCTCGCCGCCGTAAACGCCGGTAATCACGCGGTTCTTTGCGGGCACAGGTCTCGCGGATAACCTCCTCGAAACGCTCTGCGTCTACAAAATCGTGCATGCGGATGCCGCTGCGCTCGGACTTGTCCGTATAGGTCGGGCCGATGCCCTTCTTGGTGGTGCCGATTGCAGTGCCTTCCTTAGCCTTCTCCGCCTCGCTGAGCGCATCCAGCTCAAGGTGCCACGGCATGATGCAGTGGCAGCGTGCGTCGATGAACAGCTTGTCGGTGGAAACGCCCTTCTCGTGCAGACCGTCGATCTCGCCGAGGACAGCCTTCGGGGTTGACAACAACACCCGGGCCGATGACGTTGACGCACTCCGGATACAGGATGCCGGACGGAATCAGCTGCAGCTTGTACTTCACCGCCGGCTACAACGGTGTGACCGGCATTGTTGCCGCCCTGGCTGCGGACAACCAGATCCGCCTTGCCTGCGAAAATATCAATAAACTTACCCTTGCCTTCGTCGCCCCACTGAGCGCCGAGAATTACCTTACCTGGCATAGGATTTCCTCCTTTCTATCTGCAACGTGCTCTTGTCACGCGATATACTTTATATATGTATGGATCATACCCTTGAAATTATAGCATACCCTTCTCTACTTTTCAATGCCGTTTTGCACGTTTTTGTCTTGTAAAAGACGGCCCGCCGTTGTAAAATATTTTATAATAGCGGGAAGTATGGCCGCACGGCGGTCTGTCCCGATGAAGGAGTTCGTTTTTCTATGCATTATCTTGATAACGCGGCGACGACCCGCGTGCTGCCCGAAGCAGCCGAAGCGGCCGTTCACGCGATGTGCGAGGAGTTCGGCAATCCGTCCAGCCTGCACCGCATGGGTCTGGAGGCCTCGCATCTGCTCGAGGACAGCCGCAGGACGGTCGCGTCTGCGCTCGGCTGTCTGCCCGAGGAAGTATATTTCACCGCCTGCGGCACGGAGAGCACCAACATCAGCCTGCGCGGTGCCGCTCACCTCAACCGACATAAAAAGGGCCGCATCATCACAACCGAGATCGAGCACGCGGCAACCGTCAACACCGCAAAGCCGCTTGCTGCGGACGGCTTCGACGTAGTTTTCCTTGCACCGGACGTAACCGGTCACATCACGCCCGAGGTGCTGAGCGAAGCACTGACCGAGGACACCATTCTTCTCTCCTGCCAGCTGGTCAACAACGAGATCGGCACGGTACAGCCGGTCGAACAGCTCGGAAAGCTGCTCAAGGCCAAGGCACCCAAAGCGCTGTTCCATATTGATGCCGTACAGGGTCTCTGCCGTGTACGCCTGACGCCGAAAAAAAGTGGAACTGCGACCTGATGAGCGTTTCCGGCCATTAAGATCGGCGCACCCAAGGGGCATCGGTGCGCTGTATGGTGAAAAAGGGCCTGCGCCTGCCTCCGCTGACGTTCGGCGGCGGTCAGGAGCGCGGCATGCGTCCGGGCACCGAGGCCGTGCCGAATATCGCCGCGTTCGCCAAGGCGTGCGAGATTCGCATGGCGCATTTCGACGAGGATTACGCCCATGTGCAGGAGCTGGCCGACTACCTCAAGCAGCAGGTCAGCGCCGAGCTGCCGGATGCTGTAATTAACGGCGAAGGCGATATCCCGCATGTTGTCAATCTTTCCATGCCCGGCTGCAAGAGCGAGGTCATGCTGCATGTACTCGAGGGGACGAGGTTTACATTTCCAGTGGCTCAGCCTGCTCCAAGGGCAAGCAGAGCGGTGTGCTCAAGGCGCTCGGTCTGCCGAAGGCGCGCACCGACAGTGCACTGCGCGTGTCGTTTGCACCGTTCAACACCAAGGAAGATGTGGATGCGTTTGTTGCAGCGGTCAAAAAGGGCGCGAAAATGTTCCGCAGATAAGCTAATTCGTAATTAGGAATTATTGCGAGGAGGTAGGGTTATGAGAAAAGTGGTTATAAACACATTGATTTGTCTGATATGTACAGCGATAATCTTCTATCTGCACTTTGCCGTATATGATGGAATGCTGCTGCAGGAGCCGTTCTTTACCGGTTCCATATGTGCGGTATGTATCGTATTTGCACTTCGTTCCAACATTGACGACCAGACCTATACAACGCAATGGAACTACCCGACAGCCTTTCTGCGGATACGGCTGTATCAGCTCTTATGGTGTACGATTGCAGTCAGCATACCGGTTATTCTCATCACCGAACCGTACCACTTTGAATACTGGTTTGCACTGACCTGTATTGTGGTTATTGCTCTCATCTCTAAACTGCATCTGAAAACCGTTCCTGCTGTATCTGTCACAGTTATGGTAACTATGCTGATTACGATGGGTGTTTTTCTGCTGGTTGTTCATCCGATCAGCACATCCAATGCGGAAAAGCTGGTCAAACAAGCAGGCTACACCGATCTATACCGCTTCAAAATAGAGTTTAGCGGCACATTTTGGACTACCCTTCCGGATGACACCGGCATCGGCTGCACCATGCCCGAGGAGAAAGACCCGCTCGGGTATTACGGCTTCCGCGCATACAAGGACAGCGAAAAATACTGCGTGATCGTCTCTGCGGCACGCGGACAGATCGAAGTACAGGAAAAACAAGGAGTTTAATCTATATGGAATACAAAACCATCACCAAACCGAACGGCTCGGGCAGAAGCTCGCCGTATATGACGGCAAATGCCGCTTCTGGATGGAGGGCCTTTACGACAGCCTGCCGGACACTGCCGAAAAGCGTGCGGAGGAATGCAGTCTGCCGGTCAAAATTGACCGCCGGGAGGACGGCACGGTCAGCGTCGGCACGCAGTCGCTCGTACCGTGGGAAACCGATTACGGCAAGCTGGAAATCATGGCGGACGTTTACTTAAACTATCTGGCACAGGTGTTCAACCTGCCGGATGATGATTACGTCAAGACCCGCTTGGAGTTCGGCTCTGACAGCGCCGAGCATGACGAGCTGATGACTGCCGAGGAGAAGGAAATCATCAGCGCCAACAAATAAATTTACCATCAAGGAGACAATAAATGAAAGAAGTATTACTGCTCAAGTGCGGTGAGATCGTCCTCAAGGGACTCAACCGCAAAACCTTTGAGGACCGTCTGCTGAAAAACCTCAAGCGCCGCATGGCGCACGTTGCAGACTGCGAGATCACCATGCGCCAGTCGGTCGTTTATGTGGAGATTCCGGACGATGCGGACGCAGATGCGGTTATGGAATGCGCAAGCCGTGTGTTCGGCTTTGCGACCATCTCCCGTGCAGCGGTCTGCCCGGAAAAGACGCTCGAGAGTGTCATTGCGACCGCAAAGGACTATCTGGCACCCAATTTTGCGGCGGCTAAGACCTTTAAGGTCGAGTCCAAGCGCGGCGACAAGAAATTCCCGATGACATCGACAGAGATCAGCCAGCACGTTGGCGGCGAGCTTGCTGATCTGTTCCCTGATGTTCGTCCGGACATGCACCATCCATCGACTCGCCTGTTGCGGGCTGGATGATCGCAAAGCGCGGCGTCGAGCTCGAAATGGCATCCACTTTTTCAGCTATCCCTACACGTCCGATGAGGCGCCAAGGAGAAGGTGCTTGAACTCGGCCGCAAAGCTGACCCCATGGTGCGGCCGGCATGAGCGTGCATGGTCGTGCCGTTCACGCACATTCAGGAGGAAATTCGCCGCAACTGCCCCGAGGAGTTCTTCACGCTCATCATGCGCCGCTTTATGATGCGCATTGCCGAGCGCGTAGCTGTTGAGTACGGCTGCGGTGCGCTCATCACCGGTGAGTCGCTCGGTCAGGTTGCCAGCCAGACCATGCCCGCCATGGCCGTTACCGGCGCGGTGTGCGAGCTGCCGGTATTCCGTCCCTGCATCGGCATGGATAAGGAGGAAATTGTGACGATCGCCCGTAAGATCGACACCTTCGAGACCTCGATCCTGCCCTACGAGGATTGCTGCACCGTATTCACCCCGAAGCACCCGAATACCAAGCCGAAGATGCCGAAGATCCTCGAGGCAGAGAGCCACCTCGACGTTGAAGCACTCGTAGACGAGGCGGTTAAGGGTGTGGAGATTATCCACCTTCCGTAATAATTAGGAATGAGTAATTACTAATTAAAATAGCAATTCCCTTTGATTTAAGGAGGAACTTTCATTGAACGCAGAACTTATCGCAGTCGGCACAGAGATCCTGCTGGGCGACATCGTAAACACCGATGCACAGCTGATCTCGCAGGGTCTGTCCGAGCTGGGCATCAATGTATTCTACCAGACCGTTGTCGGTGACAATCCGGCGCGTCTCGAGCGCGTAGTCCGCGAGGCAAAGGACCGTGCTGACATCATCATCACCACCGGCGGCCTTGGCCCAACCCTTTGACATCTGACCAAGGAGACGCTGGCGACCGTTTTCGGCAAAAGATGGAGCTGCATCAGCCGTCCATGGACCGTCTGACCGACTTTTTTCAAGACCATCGGCCGCGAAATGACCAAGAACAACGAAAAGCAGGCATGGCTGCCCGAGGGCTGCACGGTATTCACCAACCTGTGGGGCACGGCACCCGGCTGTGCGTTTGAGGCCGACGGCAAGCACGTTCTCATGCTGCCCGGCCCTCCGCGCGAGTGCAACCCGATGTGGAAGGAATGTGCGATGCCGTATCTGTACAAGCTGGCAGGCGGCTGCATCGTATCCCGCAACATCCGCGTATTCGGACTCGGCGCAAGCAACATGGAGAATATCCTGCACGACATGATGGAAAAAGCGCAAACCCGACTATTGCGCCGTATGCCCGCACCTCGGAGTGCTTCGCGCGCGTTACCGCCAAGGCGGACACCCCAGCAGAATGCGAGAAGATGCTCGATCCGGTCGTTGACGAAATTCTGAAGCTGCTCGGCGACGACGTTTACGGCGTAGACGTTGACTCGCTCGAGCAGGTAGTCGGCGACGGCCTGCGCGAGCGCAAGCTGACCCTCGCAGTAGCCGAAAGCTGCACCGGTGGTCTGCTGTCCAAGCGTCTGACCGACATCCCGGGCGCATCCGATTACTACCTCGGCGGTGTGTGCTCGTACAGCAACAGCGTCAAGGAGAAGGTGCTCGGCGTGAAGAAGGAGACCCTCGACACGGTCGGCGCGGTATCTCCCGAAACCGCAGAGCAGATGGCAGTCGGCGTTGCAAATGCGCTCGGCTCGGACATCGGCGTCGGCATCACCGGCATTGCCGGCCCGGGCGGCGGCACCGAGGACAAGCCGACCGGTCTGGTCTATATCAGCGTTTGGTACGACGGCAAGTTCTTTACCCGTAAAATGCAGTCCTCGCTCGGCCGCGACCGTGTGCGCATGCAGGCCGCTTCTACGGCGCTTGATCTCATCCGCCGCCACATTTTCTGAACAAATTTATATCGAATTGTACGTTATTTTGTCGTTTCCACTCAAATGATGTGGAAAGCAAACAAAATTTCTGTAAAGAAAGTCCAGTAATTGTGTTAAATTGCTGGACTTTTCTATTTATGTGATGTATACTATATCTAACTAAAGTGAGGGTATTCCGCCAAAATTCTGTCGAAGTACACAAACTGTTGGAAAATATTCGTATTTTCCTTCATTTGGCGGCTGTAAAGGGAGAGATGCTGTATGAAGAAAAATCCGCAGCACCCGCCGCTGAAAAAGCGAAGCGAGCTTTTCTATTCCGGCCGGGATTGTCGCGCATTCGATTACATGGGAGCCCACCCTTTCGTGCAGGATGGTGAACAGGGTTATCTGTTCCGTGTTTATGCACCGGAGGCCGAAAAAAAGTTTCCGTCATGGGTGAGTTCAACGACTGGAATCGCGACGCCGATTATATGACGCGCGATGAACAGGGTATCTGGGAGAAATTTATTCCGAATATTCCGGAATATGCCGCATACAAGTATAGTGTATGGGCCAAGTCCGGCGATGTGTTTGACAAGTCCGACCCGTACGGCTTCCATTTCGAGACCCGTCCGGGCAACGCCACCAAGGCGTATGACATCGACGGCTACGAATGGGGCGACGCCTCGTGGCTGGACTGGCGCAAAAAGCATCTGCCGTATTCCAATCCGGTCAACATCTACGAATGTCACCTCGGCTCGTGGAAGATGCACGAAGACGGCAACTTCTATTCCTACCGCCAGCTGGCGGACGAGCTCGTTCCGTATGTCAAGGAGATGGGCTACACCCACATCGAGTTCATGCCGCTGACCGAGTATCCGTTCGATGGTTCGTGGGGCTATCAGGTAATCGGCTACTTTGCCGCCACCAGCCGCTACGGCACGCCGAAGGATTTAATGTACTTAATCGACAAGGCGCATCAGGCCGGTCTGGGCGTTATCATGGACTGGGTTCCGGCACACTTCCCGAAGGACAGCTGCGGACTGGTCGAGTTTGACGGCTCGCACCTGTACGAATACGCCGATCCGCTCAAGATGGAACACAAGGAATGGGGCACGCGCGTATTCGACTACGGCAAGGTCTCCACGAGAAACCTGCTGTTCTCCTCCGCGATGTTCTGGATCGAGAAATTCCACATCGACGGGCTGCGGGTGGACGCAGTGGCGTCCATGCTGTATCTGGACTATGACCGGCAGGGCGAATGGCGGCCGAACGTCCACGGCGGCCGTGAGAACCTCGAGGCCGTTGACTTCCTGCGGCTGCTCAACGAGTACATCCTGACCGATCATCCGGACGTTATGATGATCGCCGAGGAGTCCACCGCATGGCCGATGGTAACCAAGCCGGGTTACGACGGCGGTCTGGGCTTCAACTTCAAGTGGAACATGGGCTGGATGAACGACATGCTGTGCTACTGTTCGGCGGACCCGTTCTTCCGCAAGGACATGCACGACAAGATCACCTTCTCGTTCATGTACGCCTTTGCCGAAAACTACATCCTGCCGCTCTCGCACGATGAGGTCGTGCACGGCAAGTGCTCGCTCATTAGCAAGATGCCGCCTCCGTATGAAAATCAGTTCGGCGGTCTGCGCGCGCTGTACGGCTACATGGCCGCACACCCGGGCAAGAAGCTGCTGTTCATGGGCGGCGAGTTTGCACAATTCTCCGAATGGGCGTACCAGCGCGGACTGGACTGGATGCTGCTGGATTATCCGGCGCACCGCCAGATGCAGGCGTACGTCAAGGCGCTCAATCACTTCTACCTTGCTACTCCGCAGCTGTGGGAGCAGGATACCGACTGGCGCGGCTTTGAGTGGATCAGCCATGAGGACAACCGCAACAACATCATCGCCTTCCGCCGTGTGGCGAAGGACGGCTCGGATATCGTGGTCGTTGTCAACTTCTCTCCGGAGGAGCAGCAGGAATACCGCATCGGCGTTCCGATCACCGGCACTTATGAAGAGATATTCACCTCGGACAAGACCGAGTTCGGCGGCAGCGGCATGGCAAACGGCAAGCTCAAGACCGAAAACAAGCCCATGCACGGTCAGGAACAGTCCATTGTTCTAAAGATTCCGCGCTTCGGCGTGCTGTTCTTCAAGGGCAAGGCAAGAGCCAAGCGCCGCACCAAAGGCAGAGATCGAGGCCGCAAAAGCCGCGGCTGCCAAGAAACCGGTAAAGCGCACCCGCTCGACCAAGGCAGTTGCGAAATCCGGCACCAAGGCCGTTGCCCGCACAACCGAGAAGGCCGTAGCCAAGACCGGCTCCAAATCCGTTGCAAAGACCACTGAAAAGGCGGTGGCACGCACCGGAACCAAGGCAGTTGCGAAGACCACTGAAAAGGCGGTGACACGCACCGGAACCAAGGCAGTTGCGAAAGCCACCGAAAAAGCGGTTTCCGTACCGACAGACAAGGCAGTAACCGCAACCGGCGGTTCTAAATAACAGGTGAAAACCTGCAGAAATAGATACACAGAGGGATACGCCAGACGGCGTATAGATCGCAGCGATGCAAACTGTGAAAAAGGAGAATTTACATGTATCGGAAAAAGAATGCGTAGCCATGCTGCTCGCAGGCGGCCGCGGCAGCCGTTTGTATGTACTGACCAAAAAGGTCGCTAAGCCTGCCGTACCGTTCGGCGGTAAGTACCGTATTATCGACTTCCCGCTTTCCAACTGCGTCAACTCCGGCATTGATACTGTCGGCGTGCTGACCCAGTACGAGCCGCATGTGCTCAACGCTTACATCGGTTCCGGCCAGACATGGGACCTCGACCGCCTGCGCGGCGGCGTCTATGTTCTGCCGCCGTACGAGAGCAAAAAAAGACCGAGTGGTACAAGGGCACCGCAAACGCCATCTACCAGAACATTCAGTTCCTGGAGGATTACGATCCCGAGTACGTCCTCATTCTTTCGGGCGACCACATCTACAAGATGGACTACAACAAGATGCTCCAGCAGCACAAAGGAGACCGGCGCGGACGCGACCATCGCGGTGCTGGACGTGCCGCTGGCCGAGGCATCCGCTTCGGCATCATGAACTGCAAGCCGGACGGCACGATCTATGAATTCGAGGAAAAGCCCAAGAAGCCGAAGTCCACGCTGGCGTCCATGGGCATTTATATTTTCTCCTGGAAAAGCTGAAGGAATACCTCATCAATGACGAGGCCAACGAGCAGTCCTCCAACGACTTCGGCAAGGACATTATTCCGGCGATGCTGAATAACGGCGAAAAGCTGGTTTCCTACCGCTTCAAGGGCTACTGGAAGGACGTAGGCACCATCGAGAGCCTGTGGGAAGCAAACATGGATCTGCTCTCTCCGAACTCCGGCCTGCAGCTTTCCGATGACAGCTGGAAGATCTACGGCCGCACCACCGGTTCGCCTCCGCATTTCACCTCCAAGCAGGCTAAGGTTACCCATACCCCATGCTCTCCGAGGGCTGTGAGATCTACGGCGACGTTTCCGAGTCCGTCCTGTTCTCGGATGTTAAGATCGGCAAGGGTGCCAAGGTGGAATATTCCATCCTGATGCCGGGTGCTGTGGTTGAGGAAGGCGCGACCGTGCGCTACTCCATCGTAGCCGAAAAGGCCGTTATCGCCAAGGGCGCGGAAGTCGGCGGCAGCCCGTCCGACAGCGACGCAGACAACTGGGGCGTTGCGGTAGTAGCCGAAGGCGTTCGCATCGGCAGCGGCGCAAAGCTGGCCGCTAAGAAATGGCAGACGAGGATCTGCCGGACGTAAAGTAAGGGGCGGCACAAACATGAACAGCGTTTTAGGCATGATCATTGCATTTGATACCGACAACGATCTCCGCGAGATCACCGAGCACCGCACAGTCGGTGCGGTACAGTGGGGCGGCCGGTATCGCATTATCGATTTTATGCTTTCCAATATGGTAAACAGCGGCATTTACCGCGTGGGCGTACTGATGAAGGACAAGTACCAGTCCCTGATCGACCACATCGGCAATGCCAAGGACTGGGATCTTTCCCGCAAGAACAGCGGCGTAACCTTGCTGCCGCCGTACTCCTACTCCAAGAAGGCATCTCCGCTGGTAACCGGCGAGTACCGCGGCAAGATTGACGCACTGGCCGGTGCGGTTGACTTCCTGCAGAAGAACCGTGCAGACTATGTAGTCGTAGCGGACGGCGACATTGTTGCCAATGTACCGCTCGACGACGTGATCGACCGCCATATCAAGTCCGGCGCAGACCTGACCATGGTATGCACCAAGAAGCAGAAGAATTCCCCGTTCACTACCTATGTGGAGCTGAACCGCAAGAAGGAAGCCGTTGACATCCGCGTTGGAGACTGCAACGAAGGCAAGTGCAAGCATGCAGCACTCGGCATTTACGTCATGAGCCGCCAGTACCTTATCCACATGCTGTCCGACTGCGTAACCCATAACTGCATCCACTTCGAGCGCGAGTTCCTCACCCGTGCCCTGATGGACGGCACGGTAGCCGGCTACCTGTTCAACGAGTACGCCGTCAAGATCGAGGACACCTTCGACTACTACCGCTCCAACATGGACATGCTCGACAAGGATGTCCGCAACGAGGTATTCAAGCGCACCCGTCCGATCCTGACCCGCATCAAGGACGAGGCTCCGACCTATTACGGCGATGAAGCCGACGTAGAGGACTGCCTCATCGCCGACGGCTGCCGCATCGAGGGCAAGGTAAAGAACTCCGTCCTGTTCCGCGACGTTGTGATTGAAAAGGGCGCCGAGGTCAATAACTGCATCATCATGGAAGGCGGACGCATTATGACCGAGGCTTCGCTCCGTCATGTCATCACCGACCGCAATGTTATTATCCGTGATGGCCGCACGATGATGGGACACGAAAATTATCCGATCACCATCGCAAAAAACGCAACCGTTTGATCCTTTTCTGTTAAATCCGCATAAACTTCTGTTTAGAAGTTGCTATCACAGCAAAAACGCATTTTCCGCAGCGCAAATGTTCGTGAAATATTGCTATATTACATTCAGACAGAAACGAGTATAATAAAATTACAACGGGTGCGGAAACGGTCAGCGCTGTTTCCGCACTCTCTGCTGGGGAGGCTCGGCTTTATGAAAATCATGTATGTTACCAGCGAATGCGCTCCGTTCATCAAAACCGGCGGATTGGGCGATGTAGCAGGTTCGCTCCCGCAGGCACTCGCTGCCAAGGGACATGACGTGCGTGTATTCTGCCCGCTGTATTCTGCGATCGACCAGAGTATGCGCGAAAAGTTCTATTACATCAAAAACGCTTACGTCCGTCTGGGCTGGCGCAACCAGTACTGCGGTATCTTCCGCTATGAGGCAGACGGCGTTACCTATTATTTCATTGACAATGAGTATTACTTCGCACGCGGCCAGATCTACGGCGAGTACGACGACGCAGGGCGCTTCGCGTACTACTCCAAGGCGGTACTCGAGGTACTGCCCGATCTGGAGTGGAAGCCGGATGTGATCAACTGCAACGACTGGCAGACCGCCCTCGTTCCGGTTTACTACAACCTGATGTTCGCTTCCCGTCCGTTCTACGAGAACATCAAGACCGTGTTCACTATCCACAACATCCAGTACCAGGGCCGCTACGGCCGTGAGATTCTGGAGTATGTGCTCGGCATTGACGATGCACACTTCCGCTCCGGCTTTATGGCGATGGACGGCGACGTCAACCTGATGAAGGCTGCTATCGTAGCTTCCACGGCTGTCACCACGGTTTCACCGACCTATGCCAACGAAATTCAGACCGAATACTACGGCTACCGTCTGGATTCCGTGCTGCGCATGAACAGCTACAAGCTGCACGGCATCCTGAACGGCATCAATATGGATGCGTTCAATCCGGAGACCGACAGCAAGATCTTCAAGAACTACGGCCCGAACAACCCGCAGGATAAGCTGGTCAACAAGACCGAGCTGTTCAAGCTCTGCGGCCTTGAGGGCGATGCAAACACGCCTGTCATCGGCATCGTTACCCGCTTTGTTGACCAGAAGGGACTCGACCTTGTGGAAGCAGTCCTGCCGGATATTCTGGCGGATGATGTTCGTCTGATCGTGCTCGGCACCGGTGACTACCGCTATGAGCAGATGTTCATCGAGGCAAAGCGCCGCTGGCCGGATAAGGTTTCCGCGTCCATCATGTTCTCCGGCGATCTGGCAAACCGCATTTACGCAGGCGCCGATATGTTCCTGATGCCGTCCAAGTTTGAGCCGTGCGGCCTGGCAGATGATCGCACTGCGCTACGGCACTATTCCGATCGTCCGCGAGACCGGCGGCCTCAAGGACACCGTTCACGCCTTTGTCGATTATGCCGGCACGGGCAACGGCTTCACCTTTGCAAGCTACAACGCGCACGACATGCTGCACGTTATCCGCGAGGCCTGCGGCGTATTCCGCTTTAACAAGCCTGCGTGGAGCAAGCTGATTATGCAGGGTATGCAGAGCGACTTCAGCTGGGGCAGCTCTGCCGATAAATATATCGAGGTTTACAAGACCGCGATGGGTCAGTAACCGACCTGTCAGCCCGACCCGTCACCCGATTTGAGGGAATACGGTGACGGTAACTGGTGATTCCGTAATTTTCATCCCATTGAAATCTACGGCACCCTTAGAGGTGCTGACGAGTGATACGGCAAGAGTGATTTGCGAGTAAAGTTTGCGATTTGGCTAGGCGCGGTTCCGCAGCAATACTTTGTGTATTGCAAGGGATCGCAACGACGCCAAAGCGCAAAATTTCCGCAAAGCACCGCAGACGTATCTCTCGGCAGTGCCTCCAAACAACTATGTGAGGAGATAAGAAAGACCATGCCAAAGACCCAGTACACAAAGACCGCTTTGAAAGAAGCCATTGCAGGTAAACTGCAGCGACATTTTGCCTGCGAGGTAGAGGACGCTACCAAGGATCAGGTATACGAGGCTTGTGCCCTCGTAGTGCGCGATGCACTGACCGAGCACATGATCGAAACCCAGAATGAGGTAGAGCAAGACGGAGAGCGTCAGGTGCATTACCTGTGCATGGAATTTCTTGTCGGCCGCAGCCTGCGCAACAACGCCTACAACCTCGGTATGCTGGACGCTCTGACCGCAGCCCTGAAGGACATGGGCTTCGAGATGGCGGACATCTTCGAGGAGGAAGCTGATCCCGGTCTGGGCAACGGCGGTCTTGGCCGTCTGGCTGCCTGCTACATGGACCGCATGGCAACCGACGGCGTACTCGGTACCGGCTACTCCATCCGCTACGAGCACGGTATTTTCAAGCAGAAGATCGTAGAAGGCCAGCAGGTCGAGCTGCCGGATTCCTGGCTGTCTACCGGCGAGGTTTGGCAGATTCCGGCAATGGATGAGACCCGCGAGGTCAAGATCGGCGGCACGGTTGACACCTACTTCGACGATAACGGCAAGCTGGTCGTCAACTACCACGATTACACGCCGGTTCTGGCAGTTCCGTATGATATGCCGATCTCCGGCTATGGCACCAACAACATCGCGCGTCTGCGTCTGTGGAAGGCACAGAGCCCGATCGCACTGGACATGAAGCTGTTCTCCTCCGGTGAGTATCTGAAGGCACTGGAGAAGCACGCACTGGCAGAGACCATCTCCATGGTCCTCTATCCGGAGGATAACCACCGCGAGGGTCAGTCCCTGCGTCTCAAGCAGCAGTATTTCCTGGTTTCCGCAACCCTGCAGGACATCTGTGCAAAGCACAAGGCCAAGTACGGCACGCTCGAAAACTTCGCGCACAAGCACGTCCTGCATATCAACGATACGCACCCGACTCTGGTTATTCCGGAGCTGATGCGCATCCTGATGGACGAGAACGACATGAGCTGGGAGCAGGCCTGGAACATCACCAGCCAGTCTGTTGCTTACACCAACCACACCGTTATGCCTGAAGCCCTCGAGTGCTGGCCGGTATCGCTCGTTCAGGAGCTGATGCCGCGTGTTATGCAGATCATCTACGAAATCAACGAGCGCTTCTGCAAGTAGCTGTGGAACTACTTCCCGAACGACTTCCAGAAGATCTCCAAGCTGGCTATCGTTGCCGACGATACCGTCCGCATGGCGCATCTGGCTATCGCAGGCTCGTTCTCCATCAACGGCGTATCTGCGCTGCACTCTGAGATCCTCAAGGAGCGCGTATTCACCGATTTCTACAAGATCTACTCCTCCAAGTTCTGCAACGTCACCAACGGCATTGCACACCGCCGCTGGCTGTGTGAGGCCAACCCGGAGCTGGCTGAGCTGATTGAGAGCAAGATCGGCACCGGCTACCGCACCCATCCGTCCGAGCTGCAGGTTCTGAACAACTATGCGGACGACAAGGAGCTGCTCGACAAGCTGGGCGAGATCAAGCGCCACAACAAGCAGCGTCTGGCGGATTATATCAAGGCGCACAACGGCATCGAAGTCAACATGGACTCCATCTTTGACGTACAGGTTAAGCGTCTGCACGAGTACAAGCGCCAGATGCTCAACATTCTGCACATTATCAGCCTGTACCACAAGCTGAAGGACAATCCGGATATGGATTTCGTTCCGCGCACCTTTATCTTCGGCTCCAAGGCCGCACCGGGCTACGCAGTAGCGAAGAAGACCATCCAGCTGATCAACTCCATCTCCAAGATGATCGACAACGATCCGGCAGTACGCGACAAGCTGAAGGTCGTATTCCTCGAGGACTACAAGGTCTCGCTGGCGGAGATCATCATTCCGGCGGCGGAGCTTTCCGAGCAGATCTCCATTGCCGGCAAGGAAGCCTCCGGTACCGGCAACATGAAGTTCATGATGAACGGTGCTCTGACCATCGGCACGATGGACGGCGCAAACGTTGAGATCTGCGAGGCAGTCGGCAAGGAGAACATCTTCATCTTCGGTATGGAGACGCCCGAGGCTGAGGCACTGGCCGCTTCCGGCAGCTATGAGCCGATGGTCATCTATCAGAACGATCCGGTGATCCGCCGCGTGCTCGATCAGATGATCCACGGCTTCGGTGACGGCGTGGACTACACCGATATTGCCAACCTGCTGCTGCACGGCGGCAACGGCGGCCCGGCTGACCGCTATATGAGCCTCAAGGACTTCGCATCCTACGCAGCCGCTCAGGAGCGCGTAAGCGAGGTTTACCGCGATCAGGATCAGTGGAACCGCATGGCGCTGATCAACATTGCAAACTCCGGCCGCTTCGCAGCGGACCGCTCGATTGCTGAGTATGCACAGAATATCTGGCGCGTAAAAACGAATTTCGCATTCTAACTGCAAACCAATCAACAAAAGTCCCCGGAATCGATGATTCCGGGGACTTTTCTCATGCATTTTCCGTTATCCATTCTCTTCACTCTCCACTCTCAACTCTTCACTCTCCACTCTCCAATCTCAACTCTGTATTCGGGTAGTAATGCGCAAGTATCTCGGTATAATCATATCCCTGCTCCGCCATATATTTCGCACCGTACTGCGACAGACCAACACCGTGTCCGTATCCGATGGTGTGAAACGTAATACTGTCCTCGGTGGTTGTGATGGTGAAATTCGTGGACTGCAGGCCGAACAGCGCCCGCACTGCGGTTCCCTCGACGGTCACGCCGCCGAGCTTCACGGTTTTCACACCGCCAGCCGCCGAGCGCACCGAGGACGCAAACCAGCGGTCGGGCGTACCGCTCACATCCGCTTTTGGCAGAGTCTGCGCGACTTTTTCGCGGAACGCATCCGCCGTTAGCGTCACCTCGCTCTCGTATCCGGCGTACTGCGTGCCGCCCGGACTGACCACGCTTTGCAGATACGGAATATCCTCGCCCCAGACATCGGCGGCAGACTCGGTCTTCGGACCGCTGACGCAGTGGAACACAGCCGCAATCGGTGCACCGTCGCAGGTCAGGATCTGCCCTGCCGTGTCCCTGACGGCCTTGCGTATCCGCGAATAGCCGGTGCTGAACGTCTTAACCGCGTCCGGCTGATATGCCGCACAATGGCTGTAATCGTCGCAGACATCCGCATCCGGATGCTCTGCCGGCCGTCCTCTCGACTGCTTATACACCGCGTACGTCCGCGCTGCGACCGCCTGTGCGCGGATGGCTTCAACCGGAAAATCGTCCGCAATCTCTGCCGCCGTCACGCCTTCCACATAGGTCTCCAGCGGCATTTCCTGCGCCTTGCCGTTCACCAGAACCGTGATGGTTAAGCCGTCTGTTGCTGCCGCTGTGACGCTTTCTGTGGGTGTCTGAGGCTCCGTCTTGTCCGTTTCCGATGGGTAAAATACCGGCAGCAAATACAGCACCAGCACCAGTCCGACACCGGTCAGCAGCAGTCTGTGCTTGGTATCTCCTCCTTCCCTCTCTACCACAGTGTATGATGCAGATTTGAGGAATATAACACAAAATATAGTTTTCCATTGACAACTCATACTTTATGTTGTATTATAAGGGACACAAAGAGTCGAACATTTGTTCGTATATCGTAAGGAGGGGCCGCCATGAAATTATGTGAGATGGCGCAGGAATACCGTGTAAATGTCGCTCTGCTGGAGCTGCGTATCAAGCAGCTTCAGGCGGCGCAGAAGCGTGCGCGTCAGCCGGAGGTGCGCTACCGGCTAAAGCAGCGCGCGAAATTCCTGCAGACGCTGATCAACGAAAGCCGCCAGACCGTATTCCTGATGGAGCACTACCACGACCACAGTGAAGAAGGTGACGCGCATGCGGACTGTCGCGCTGTCTGGAGCACACAGCGACACGGCTGGCCTACCGGCAGTATCTCGGTCTGCTCGCGGAGGACGACCGCGGCTTCCGGCAGGCATTCCGCACGGCCTTCTTCCGGGCCATGCGCGAGCAGCTGACACCGCGGCAGTACGAGGTGCTGTGGATGATCGAGGTGGAGGGATTATCCTGCAAACAGTGCGCCGAACGGCTCGGGATCAGTCCATCGGCGGTATCACGGCACTGTTCCCGCGGCAAAAAGCGGCTGCGGACGCTGCTTGCGTACAATCTGGAGCTGAGACACCAGTATTTTTCTTAGCTGCAAGCGAAAACCGGCACATACAGAGGTTTTCTCCTTATGTGCCGGTTTTGTTTGTGGAATTTTGTTGTGCACTGACAAGTGTTGCGCAGATGCCGTCCAGACGGCTGAGTGGTCCAAAAGGGGTACGGCAGTCGGGTTACCGTTGCGTTTATTTCGTAAAATATTCGCAGTTCACAGACAGCGTACTGCTACACGCAGGCGCGACAGAAGGTGAATTTCCCTGAAGGGCCAGAGAAGGTGCCCTGGAGTATGACCTCGGCGCACCGTTTCTAACGATTTGCAAACGTTTAACCGTAGGGGCGGCCATTGGCTGCCCACGCAGCACTCTGCCATCGCATTCATTTTCCATTCTCCATTTTCAATTCTCCATTCTGCACACGCCCAATTCAAACAAACAGCAAAAAAAAGAGCGGTCTCCCGACCGCTCTTTTGTATTCCGAAGCATCAGCATGCGCCCTTTTCCGAGCAGAATTTGACTTCTTTGCCCTCAAGGATCATATTTGTGGTGCGCACGGCGCACATTTTACCGCACATCGAGCAGGTATGACGCTCGGTCGGCGGAACCTGATTATAGAACCGCTCTGCCTTTTCCGGGTCGAGTGCCAGCGCGAACTGCGCGGGCCAGTCCAGCTTATGACGCGCGTCCGCCATTTCATTATCGCGGTCACGCGCACCGGGCAGACCGAGTGCGATATCGGCGGCGTGGGCCGCAATTTTGCTGGCGACGATGCCCTCGCGGACGTCATTTTCATCCGGCAGACGCAGGTGCTCCGCCGGTGTAACGTAGCACAGGAAGTTCGCGCCCGCCTGTGCGGCAATAGCGCCGCCGATGGCCGAGGTAATATGGTCGTAACCCGGTGCAATATCGGTGACGAGCGGCCTGAGGACATAGAACGGCGCTCCGTGGCAGAGGCGCTTTTCCATCTTCATGTTGGCCGCAATCTCATCCATCGCCATATGGCCCGGTCCTTCCACCATCACCTGCACGTCCTTCGCCCACGCACGCTGTGCAAGGTTGCCCAGCTCGATCAGCTCACTGATCTGCCCCTGCATCGGACGCATCATCAATGCAGCCCGGGCGCAGTGCGTCACCCAGCGAAATGGTAACGTCGTAGCGGCGCAGAATGTCCAGCACCTCGTCGTAATACTCGAAGAACGGATTCTCATTGCCGGTCATCTTCATCCAAGCAAACAGCAGGGAGCCCCCGCGGGATACAATGTTCATTTTGCGGCCCTCGCGCATGAAGGCTTCAACCGCACGGCGGTTGATACCTGCATGAATGGTCATGAAGTCCACGCCCTCCCTGGCGTGCGCCTCAACGACCTTGAGGAAATCCTGCGCTGTGATCTCGAGCAGGTCCTTTTCCAGATACCCGATCGCGTCGTACATCGGCACGGTGCCGATCATCGCCGGCGACATGTCGATCAGCTGCTTGCGGAAGGTGTTGGTCTTGCCGTAGTTGGATAGATCCATGATGGACTCCGCGCCCATGTCAACGGCCATGCGCACCTTGCGCAACTCCATCTCGTAGTCCTTGCAGTCACCCGAAATGCCGAGATTGACATTGATCTTTACGCGGGTGCCGTCGCCGACCGCCTCTGCGGACAGGCTTTTGTGATTGATGTTCGCCGGAATCGCAATCGTACCCTTTGCGACTCGTTCCATGATGAACTCGACCGGACGGTTCTCCTTTTTTGCGACCGTCTCGATCTCCGGCGTGACGATACCGCGCTTTGCGGCATCCATCTGCGTTGCATAATTTCTCATGGCTTACTGATACTCCTTCGGGATAAAATTTATTGCTTCCGGAGTGCGGGAAATTAAAATTCTACTGTGGCATGCGGTGCGCTCTGTCCGCAGTATAGTACCGCACTTCGGCGGCAGACAAGTGAGAGAATGGCTGCAAATGCGGCGGTGGATGAGGTTACTCAGGGAAAACCTCATCAGTCATCCTGCGGATGACAGCTTCCCCAGCAGGGGAAGCCTTGGGTGCTTAAACGTACAGATAATCGGCCATTACGGGCTGTAAACCGTGTTCGCAGATTGCATTATACACCTCATCGACCGAACGGCCGTCCGAGATCTCGAACTGGTCATCGCCCTTGTCCTCACCGGGTGACCGCCGATACCGACGTCTACGCCTGCGGAAATCTTGGTGGCGGCGATGCCGATGATATTATCGCGGAAGCCTGCCCGCTCGCGGGTCGAGATAGTGATGGACGCGAACGGCATGAAGATGCGGTAGGCGCAGACGACCTGCAGCAGCTGCGGCTCGTGTACGTCCTTCGGATTGATCTTATCGTTATTGATGATCGGGCGCAGGCGCGGACACGAGAACGCGATCTCCGCGTGCGGATACTTGCGCTGGAGCAGATAGGCGTGCAGACCGGTGGCGAAGGCATCCTTGCGGAAGTCGGACAGACCGAGCAGCGCCGCAAAGCCGACACCGCGCATGCCGCCCATCAGTGCACGCTCCTGCGCATTCAGGCGATACGGGAAAATGCGCTTGTGACCGCCGAGGTGCAGGGTTTTGTACTTCTGGTCGTCATAGGTCTCCTGAAATACGGTGACGTAGTCCACACCGCACTCGTGCAGATAAGCGTACTCATCCACGTTGAGCGGATAAATCTCGATGCCGATGACACGGAAATACTTGCGCGCCAGCTTAACGGCTTCACCGATGTAGGATACCGGCGACATGGCACGGCTCTCACCGGTCAGAATGAGGATTTCCTGCAGACCGGTCTCCGCGATGGCCTTCAGTTCCTGTTCGACCTCGTCCATATCCAGCTTGGCACGGCGAATCTTGTTATGACAGTTGAAACCGCAGTAAATGCAGTAATTTTCGCAGTAATTGGCGATGTACAGCGGCGTAAACATCTGCACCGAGTTGCCGAAATGCTTGCGCGTTTCGGCCTGTGCACGCTGCGCCATCTGCTCAAGAAACGGCAGCGCCGCGGGAGACAACAGTGCGCCGAAGTCCTCCGGCGAGAGAACGTCCTTGCGAAGCGCACGCAGCACATCAGCCGCCGTATAGGCATCCGCGTCATAGGCGTTCATGCGGGAAATGACCTCGTCCTGCACCTCGGAGCCGATGTTATCCATACCCGGCTGGTACTCCATGTGATTGGTTTGTTCAGTGATATATTTTGCGGAGATGATCTCCGTTTTTTCGTTTTCCATGACAAATACCTTTCTGTTTTCGCGCAAAGCGCGCATTTAATCGAGAACTTTAATCCTGCAGGAAACCGGTCAGCGGAGAGGATGCCGAAGCCGTCTCACGGACACGGCCCAGACCGGCAAGGTATGCCGTGCGGCCTGCCTCAATCGCCTGCTTGAACGCCTCAGCCATCGCCGGAATATCGCCTGCGGTGGCAATCGCGGTGTTGGCCATGATAGCTGCCGCGCCCATCTCCATCGCCTCGCAAGCCTGCGACGGACGGCCGATGCCTGCGTCCACGATGATCGGCAGATCAATTTCATCAATCAAAATCTTGATGAACTCGCGGGTAGCGAGACCCTTGTTCGTACCGATCGGAGCCGCCAGCGGCATGATGGAAGCCGCGCCGGCATTGACCAGATCACGCGCCGCATTGAGATCCGGATACATATACGGCAGCACGACAAAGCCCTCCTTCGCGAGGATCTCGGTCGCGCGGATGGTCTCCTGATTGTCCGGCAGGAGGTACTTGCTGTCGCGCATAATTTCGATTTTGACAAAATCACCGCAGCCGCACGCACGCGACAGACGCGCAATGCGAACCGCCTCGTCGGCATTGCGGGCACCGAGGTGTTCGGCAGCAACGTTACGCCCTCTGGAATATAGTCGAGGATGTTAGCCGTGCCGCCCTCATTTGCGCGGCGCAGCGCCAGGGTGATGATCTGTGCGCCTGCGTTCTGCACGGCAGCGTTGATCAGGTCGAGCGAATACTTGCCGGAACCAAGGATAAAGCGGGACTGGAACTCGTGTCCGCCGATTACAAGTGTATCTTTCATGTGAAAAACTCCTTTTTCTTGACCCATTTAAGGGAAACATGTAAACTGATAGTATAAATAAGAAAGGGAAACGCAAAAGTGAAAAAGTTTATCGAAGAATTCAAAGCCTTCGCGCTGCGCGGCAACGTGATGGACATGGCGATCGGTGTTATCATCGGCGGTGCATTCACCAGCATTGTGACTTCACTGACCGAAAACCTTATCAACCCGATCCTCGGCCTGTTCGGCGGCACCGATTTAAGCGGTTTCGTGCTGAACCTCGGCGGTGTGGAACTGCGCTACGGTGCATTCATCACCTCGATCATCAACTTTTGATCATGGCGTTCGTGCTGTTCTGTCTGCTCAAAGCGGTCAATAAGCTGACTGCGCTCGGCAAAAAAGCCGGAAGCACCCGCAGAGCCGACCACCAAGGTCTGCCCGTTCTGCTGCAGCGAAATTCCGATCAAGGCCGTAAAGTGTGCACATTGCGGTTCCGATCAGCCGAAAGAATAATGGAGAGCGGAGAATGAAAGCTGCGGCTTCTGTTCTCCATTTTCTATTTACGGTTCTGTTTCTCCGATGAGCAGACGCAGCACCATCGTGCCTTCATGTGCCGAGCAGACCGCTACGCGCGGCGCCATCAGGCCGAGGCCGTCGGCTACATCGCTTGTACCGTCGCCGCAGAGGTACACATGGCCGAAGCGTTTTTCGGTCTTGATCAGGTTCGCCGAGCCGTAGCCTGCCATGCCGCTGCCCGATACGACCGGCTTTTCCGGCAGTCTGGTAAGCAGATTCTCGAGCAGCATAGCCTTCTGATCCGGCTTGTCGAACGCCTCCACGACCACATCACAGCCGGAGAACAGCCGCTCCACGTTGGACGGAACGACCCGCTCGGTGTAGGTCTCGTAGGTGAGATAGGGATTGATGGCCTCAAGCTGCTCAACAAGCGCGAGCGTTTTCGGGATGCCGAGGTCTTTCATCGTGTAATGCTGACGGTTGAGGTTGGTGATGTCCACCACATCGAAATCCACGAGGATGAGATGACCGACACCCAGCCGCGCCAGAAAAATCGCAAGGTTGGAGCCAAGCCCGCCCAGACCCGCAATGCCGACACACGCCTTGTCCAGCTTAGCCTGAATATCCGCGCCGTGGCGTTCCACCAGTGCGTCATGCAGTTGTTCTTTGGTTAAAATCATGATTTTCTCCTGTAATCACGCGCAGCGTGCATTTAATCGAAAATTGCATTGCAATTTCTATGAAAACCGGGAGCTTGTATCTCGGTTTTCATACCAGTAAAATATGTGTGCTGCTCGCGGCGCGCAAATTTTCTTTAGGGATATATCCGCGTCTTACGCGGTATGTCCCCTCTCGATTGAAACTGTAGTTTCAATCGAAGAATATCAGCCGCCGCCCACGAAGCATACGACTTCCAGATGGTCTGCATCGGTCAGCTTCTCTTCCGCGAACTGCGCGCGCGGAATGATGGTGCCGTTCTTCTCGACGACAGCCACGCGCTGCGGGTCGTGACCCAGCTCCTTCAGCAGCGCCAGCACGGTTCCTTCTGCGGGAACAGCGCGTTCGTTACCGTTTACTTTCATGCAAATAGCCTCTTTTCTGCAAGAAAAAAATGCTCCGGTCTCACCATGCGGTAAAACCGGAGCATTAAAATTTCAAGTATATGCGACAGCTTCCCTACGATGGTGCTAACCAACAGGTTCAAAAGGTTAGGCTCTCGCCCTCTCAGCCGCTCATCACGGCACCCTTGCTTGCAAATACAGTATGCACCTCATTCTCCCACTTGTCAAGCACATTTTTTCGGATATAATGCAGTTATACAATGCAAACATTCGTTCGAAAGGAGATGATGACCGATGGACAGAACCATTCTGCACTGCGACTGCAACTCGTTTTTCGCGAGTGTGGAAACGCTGCTCGACCCGTCGCTCGCCGATGGTCCGACCGCGGTCTGCGGTGATCCGGAGAGCCGCCACGGCATCATTCTCGCCAAGAACGAGAAGGCCAAAGCCTTCGGCGTACAAACTGCCGAGACCATCTGGCAGGCGAAACGGAAATGCCCGGATTTACGGCTGGTAGCACCGCATCGGGGCGAATATGTGAAGTTTTCGCGCAAATGCAACGAGCTGTACCTGCAGTACACCGATCTTGTCGATCCGTTCGGCATTGACGAATCCTTCCTTGATGTCACCGGCTCGATGCACCTGTTCGGCTCCGGCGAGCATATCGCGGACGAGCTGCGCCGCCGCATGCGCGAGGAGGTCGGACTGACCATCTCAGTCGGCGTGTCGTTTAACCGCGCGTTTGCTAAGCTCGGCAGCGATTACAAAAAGCCGGACGGCACGACGGTCTTTTCGCGCGAAAATTTCAAGCAGCGCGTGTGGACCTTGCCCGCGAACACACTCCTGTATGTCGGCAAACGCGCCAGCGACCGACTGAACCGACTGGGCGTGCGCACGATCGGCGAGCTTGCGCCGCCTGCGATCCGGCGTTTATCCACAGCATTCTGGGCAAAAACGGCGATCTTCTGCTGCGTTACGCCAGAGGCGAGGACGATGAGCCGGTGCGCTCGTTTTACGCCGAACGAGAGGTCAAATCGGTCGGCAACAGCATGACGTTCGCGCACAATCTGCTCGGCGCGGACGAATGCCGCATGGGCATTACGGCGCTGTGCGACAATGTCGGCAGACGTTTGCGAAAACGCGGCATGGTGTGCCAGACCGTGCAGCTCGGCATCCGCGACCCGGAGTTTCACAACCGCTCACGACAGATAACGCTTGAGCGGCCGACCAACTCCACGCGGACGCTCATCGATCTGTCCATGCAGCTGCTGCTCGGGCACTGGCCGATGGACAAGCCGGTGCGCCTGCTGTCGGTCACGGCAGCCAATCTGCTGCCGGAAAATCAGTCGTGCGAGCAGCTTTCGCTGTTTGATGCTGCCGAGGATATCCAAAAGCGCGACCGCCAGCATAAGCTCGACCAGACGGTTGACGCACTGCGGCAGAAATTCGGTGATCAATCCGTTGTGTTCGCACATTCGGTGAAGAAAAAGGATAAAACAGATAAACAATGAGGACATATCCATCGGATATGTCCTCATGTTGCGTTACTGCGTCAGCCGAAAGGAAACCGCCCAGCTGCCGTCCATCATGTCGCTTGCGGTGTAGATATCACCGGTAAGTGTACAGCCGGCAACATCCTCGTATGCCATCGAGAAAAACGTACTCGGTGACTTCTGCGTCCGCGTCAGAATCGACGTAGGAAACGTCGTAATCTCGCCAAAGCTCAGTGCCGTCCATCATGCGGAGTACCGCAAAATTCGCATGGTTGTCGCGCGACAGCTTTGCCTTTCGTGCGGTATGACAGGTGCAGTGCACCATCATGCCACGCCGCCGCAGTGAGCGTAAAATTGCCGTCCTCGCTTTGCCAGAGCGTGCCCTGCGGAACAAGGAAATCGTAGTCGTGTACGTCTTCGTACATCGAAATATCCGAGGCACTCAGACCGTTAATCTCATGATTTTCTGTCGGTGCGTTTTTCGGCACAGAAGACAAATCCGCCGTTACCGGAACACCTTCCTGTTCCACTTTTACCAATCAACAGCTTGTTAAACGAAAACTCGAACGCGCCTGCCGGAATATCTCCTCCCAAATCGTCAATTTGAAGAAAATACGTTGCCGTGGGGTACTTGGGTCGTAATCGAGCGTTGAGCAGCCATAGGAACGTGCTCCACGACCAAAACCGGCGTAATCAAGCGACCAGCTGTCATACATATCCGGTGCGGCATCGCCGAACAGGCTGCCCGTGGTGTCGGTCAGCGACAAATACACCTTTGCCGTGCTGCCTTCCACGTCCGCCGAAACGACCTCCAGCTTGACGCCCCGGTCCTCGCAGACCTGCCCGACCGGCTGCAGGTACTCCGCCATGCCGGGCGCGATTTGGTACAGCACCCGCAGAACCGCCTCTTGATTGGCGGCTACGGCGGTGCTCACGCAGGCCAGTGCCGCCGCAACCGCAAGGATGATCTTGAGCGGTTTTTCGCGCTCTGTGCGGCCTGCCGCTCTCCATTTTGGCGATTGTCTGCTGCACCAGTGCATCGCTCGGCGTGATATTCTCATTCATGCTGCGGTACTGCTTGTGAAAATCCATCGTCCAGCTCTCCTTTCATCAATTCGCGCAGCTGTGCCCGTGCGCGTGTCAGCCGTGTACGTATCGCGGACGGTTTTTCCCCGCTCATGCGCGCAATCTCCTCTGCGGTGTAACCCTCGTAGTAGAATAAATGCACTGCCGCGCGGTACTTAGGCGTCAGCCGCCGCAGAGCTTCATCCAGCGCGCTGTCCTCCGGCTCGGGAAACGGAATGCGGTCATCGAGCGGTGTGTCGTGCCGCCGCCATGCCATGCGCCAGTGGCTTTTCAGGCAGTTGAGTGTCACCCGCAGCAGCCATGCCTTTTCGTGCTCCACACTGTCGAAAACCGGTCGTTTACGTACGGTCTGGAGAAAGACCTCCTGAAAAAATATCGTCCGCATCGTGACGGCTGCGCGTCTGTGCATACGCCAATCGGTATACCATGTCACCGTAGACGCTGACGAGTTGTTCGGGTGTTTTTGCGGTCATGCTCCATCCTCCTTTCACCGGTAATACGAAATAAAAACCCGAAGTGCTACAAACTTTTTGCTAAAATTCGCAGTCCTTCGGTTTCTATAATTGAGAATTGAAAATGGAGAATGGAGAATTGTGGTATCGTGCTTTGCACGATGATTCAATAACGCGTTTCACGCGTATATTATCGCGTTCATGGAAATTCCATATTCATTTTCCATTCTCAATTCTCCATTTCCATTAACTCCACGCTTGCTTGAGCAGCTTTGCCGCCTCGTCGATCTGCTGTTCGGTCAGACCGGCATAGCCGAGCACGAGTGTTGCTCGCGGCGGCTTGACCGGCGGCGTATAGTACGCCGAAAGCGGGTAAACGCGCACACCGACCGTCTTTGCGCGCTCAATAAGTTCGTGCTCGAGCATGCCATTGCGCATGTGCAGCAGCAGGTGCAGGCCAGCTTCCGAGCGCGAGACCTCATGCGGCAGGTCGGCCAGCTCGCGGTCAAGCGCAACCATGAGCGCGTCGCGGCGTGCCTGATAGACCTTGCGGCTGCGGCTGATGTGCCGCTCGAAGCCGCCGGTGTGCATGAAGGCCGCCAGCGTGTGCTGGTCAAAGCTCGGCACGGTAGACGAGTACCGCGAAAACCGTTCGCGATAGCGCGCCATCAGCGCATTCGGCAGCACCAGATAGCCGATGCGCAGTCCGGGGCAAGGCTTTTCGCAAAGGTGTTGACGTACACGACACGGCCTGTCCGATCCAGCTCGCCTAACGCCGGAATCGGGCGGGAGGCGTAGCGGAATTCGCTGTCGTAATCATCCTCGATGATGTAGCGGTCGGGCGCTTCCCGACGCCCAGCGAAGGATTTCCAGTCGGCGGGCAGCCGTCATAACCGTGCCCAGCGGGAAATGGTGCGACGGCGTAAGGTATACCACCGATGCGTCACTGCGGCCAGCGCGTCAGCACGCAGACCGTGCTTGTCCAGCGGTGTCGGACGCACGGTCACACCGTTCACTGTGAAAATCTGGTACAGCTTGCGGTAGCCGGGGTTCTCGAGCGCGTACACGCGGTCGCGGCCGAGCAGCTGAATGACAAGGTGCATCAGATACCCGAGCCTGCGCCGATGAGGATGTTGTCCGGCGAGACATTGATGCCGCGGAAGTCGTGCAGGTAGCGCACGATCTCCTCGAAGTTCCGCCGCGCCGCATGGGTCGGTCGCACGGAGCAGCGCACTCGAGTATTCGCTCAGCACACTGCGCGACAGCCGCGCCCATGTGGAGAACGGAAAGCAGCCGTTATCGACAAAATCCGTGCGAAAATCGTGGATAGGTCTCCCTCAGAGGCGGAAATCGGCGGCAAAGGCGGTGCAAATGGCTCCTGCGGCTCGGAGACCGGCACGGCCAGCTGCTCCTGCACAAAGTAGCCGCGCCTTGGCGCAGAGGCGATGTAGCCTTCGGCAGCAAGCTGACCGTAAGCGGTTTCCACGGTGATCTGGCTGACGCGCAGATTGGCCGCCAGCTGGCGTTTGCTCGGCAGGCGCGTGCCGCCGGGCAAGGCGCCGGACATGATGTCCGCGCGGACAGCGTGGTAGAGCTGCTCGTAGAGCGGCTGTTGGTCGTGCGGTTTGAGATGGTAAGTCAGCATGGCCGGAGGCTCCTTTCTTTTGCGTCTTTTGCAAACTCTGTGCTGATTTTATGAGTTATCGCTTGCGAAGCGAACGAAATCTGCGCTGACGCCGTGCGGGCGCACAAGAGGGTAGACACCAAGGTTTCTACCCTCTTGTGAATCACCCGTTTCCTGTCATAGTCTGGCGCAGACCAGAGACCGGCGACCGCTGCGAAAAAAGAAACGGCAGTCGGGTTACTCTTTGCGTTTGTTTCGTAAAATATTCGCAGTTCCCGGATAGTTTACTGCTACACAGACCGGCTACTTCCAGCAGGCGCGACATACCCGTGTCGCGCAATTCGTTAGCGTGTTATCACAGACGGCACCTACGAAGATAAATGCTACCGAATGCCTACATTCGCAGGTGCTGTCTACAATCTCCAGACTAACGATTTGAGCGGCACTGTTATCCCCCAGGGGACTCTCTCTTGCCCTTCGGGCAATTCCCTTGTGCCGCACCCAGCGTAGAGTCGCCGATCTGTGTAGCAGTCAGAAAAAAGCAGCTTGAGCATCTGCGGTTGAGAAATGGGCGGCCATTGGCCGCCCCTACGGAAGACATGAACAGTACGGCCGTTCCCCCATAGTCTCAGTTCTCTGATAGCCGCCGTGCTAAGCGGAAACGTGGAGATTCACAAGAGGGGTGGAAACCTTGGTGTCCATCCCTCTTGTGCCCCCGCGGGTAGGCGTTCCCCTCGCCTCGAAGGCGAAAACTTACGTTAAATAAGCGCCATCGAACGCAGAATGAACAGTGTCAATGTCAGCGTAACCGCACTCAACGCCGTGCTGAGCACAATGATCGACGATGACAAAACATGATCGCCGCCCATATTTTTCGCCATAACATAACCGGAGGCTGTGCTCGGCGCACCGCACAGGATGACGATAGCCACCAGTGTCTGCTCGCGGAAGCCGAGCGCCACGCCCATCGGCAGAAAGATAGCACTCAGCAGCACCAGCTTGATAAACACGGCTGCACAGGTCGGGCCGAGCTTTTTGATGGCCTTTGCGCCCTCAAAGCCTGCGCCGATACTCAGCAGCGCCATAGGCGTTGCGCAGTTGCCCAGCATGGACAGACCCCTTGTCCAGCATCGGTGGAAAGTCGATTGCCAGGAGCGAGAACGGCAGACCCGCGAAAATACCCAGTATGATCGGGTTGGTGATGATGCCGCGCAGCGTTTTGCCGACCAAGCCGCGGTGGTCCGCCTGCTGTGCGTCCGGCGCGGTGACAGTCAGCACCAGCACCGAAAAGATGTTGTACAGCGGCACGCTTGCCACGATCATCAGCGGCACAAGACCGGCATTGCCGTACAGATTCTGCACAAAGGCCACACCAGTATCGCCTGCGAGCCGCGGAAAGCGCCCTGTGTGAACGCGCCCACCATACTCTTATCTTTAAGAAAGAAGGACGCGCCGATCCAGACGGCAAAAAAATACACCGTCGTCGCACCCGCACAGAAAAAAGAAAAACACGGGGTCGAACTGCTCGGTGATGCGTCCCTGTGCGATATCGCGGAACAGCAGGATCGGCAGCAGCACCCTTGAACGACAGACGGTCAATGTCGGTCAGCGTCTGCTTGGTGAAAAAGTTTTGCTGCGCAGCCAGCGGCCAAGCACGATGATTGCAAAAATCGGCACGGTGGCATTCAGACAGAATATCAGGTTATCCATTGGTTTCTCCCTCCACGGCTGCTTCCTCGTGGCGGAAGAAGTCCTGCAGTTTCTCTAAGCTCTGCGCCAGAAGCGCGGTCTGCTCGGGCGAGAGCGTGTCCACCAAAGACGCGATCATACGCTCGTGAAAGTCCTTGTGGTACTCGTAGGCGGCCCTGCCCTTGTCGGTGAGCATGATATTGACAACGCGGCGGTCCTCCTGGCTGCGCACACGGCGCACCAGTCCCTTGGCGACCAGCTTGTCGCACGCAACCGTCAGCGTAGCCAGTGTTACGCCGATTGACCTGGCAACCTCGCTCATACGCACAGGTTCCCTGTCACCGATCTTCTCGATGATGTGGATTTCGGTGATGGACACCGCGCTGCCCAGTCCGCCGGCCATGGCGCGTTCTTCGATTTTGTTGATCCGGCCGAACACATCGACCAGAAAGGAATTGAGCTGCTCTGCGTCTTCCATGTTCGCGCTGTTCCTCCGTTAGTTCGTTAATCTAACTAAATATTAGCATAAAATTGTCGAGCTTGCAACAAAAAGGCGCAATCGAATGATTGCGTCAATGGATATGAGGATTTTTCGGGTTAAATAATTGAGAATGGATAATGGAGAATGGAAAATTGACGTAATTGTGAACTATCAGCCACCCTACAGTAAGGTATGTGCAAATGGTTTGGAAAACGGCGGGCTGAGGGCAGCCCGCCCTACAAACAGATTTAACCTATACCGTAGGGCGGGGTGCCCTCACCCCGCCGTCTATCCGATTGGCACCATTGATAATGAATAAATGGCAAATGTAACCGTCTCATGCGCAGCACGGATGGAACTCGCGCAAGGATAGCGTCATTTTCCATTCTCCATTTTCAATTCTCAATTCCGCATCGCCTCCGCTGTGCATCTGTGCATTTTGTATAAACTTATACATTGCACAGTGCCGCTATCGCGGCCCTCAGGAGGGCGCTCAGCACGGCAAGCGTAATACATAGGAAATACGGCATCCTGCACGTTCGAAGCGAATACCGTCCGGTGGCTTCACCGCCCTGCCAGACCATAGAGCATGCGGCAAGCAGCGCAGAGACGCTCAGCACGGCGGGTACGCCGGCTGCTCCGATGATGAGGGCGTTTCCTTCTCCCACGCTGACCGCGACGGTCATGGCAAGCACGAAGCCGCGTGCTGCGGCAACCGCACTCAGCAGCAGCTCTCTCGGGCGCAGAAAGGCGCACACGAGCGGCAGCAGCACCCAGATGAGCGCGCACAGCGTGCTCTGCACCACATGCGCAGGCAATTCAGCCAGCAGACCGGAAAGCACTGCCGCGCCGTCCCCTTCGCCGGCCCGCAGACCGGTCAGACCGCCCGCCGCTGCACCGCACAGGAACATCGCACACAGGAACAGGAACACCGGTGTCCGCACCAAATCGTCAAAAAAACCGAGAATATGCTGTTTGTTCATACGTCTTCCCCTTGGAAAAGTCATAGAACAGCATATTCCCGGTTTTATCTTTTTAGAACAACAGACGGACTTAGCCTTCCTCGTTGATCATCTCGCACATCGCGTCCACCATGTCCTTGCAGGGCTGGCGCAGGAACGGGCGTGCCTTTTGTTGATCTCGTAGGTTGCATACAGCTTGCCTTCCTCGTCACGGTGCAGCACGGCCGCGATCAACTCGGTTGCAGCGGCGATGCGGTCAGTCAGGTACGCAAGATCCACCTTTTCGCTGTCGCACACGGAAACTACCACGCGCTTTTGCGAACTGCTGAAATCTTGGCAAGCTCGGTCGGCATTTCACGCTTGGACGCGGTGAGCAGCACAATCTCGCTCTTGATCATGGCAGCAAGTTCGTCCTCGCAGATACGAACCTCGTCGTAGCCCCTCTGCAGCCTTGCAGGCCGCCGCATTCTTCGCGGACAGGAACAGATTGCGCTGCGGTACGACCTCCTTCTCCAGGATAGCGCGGATCAGCTTCTGAAGATATTCACCTTCACCAAGCACGGAAACCAGTACATTCTGCGGCATAATATCATCTCCTTCACAGGGCAGTACAAATACAAGAGCAATTATACGCACAAACAGTCTGTTTCGCAACGGATTTTACAGATTCTTTTTACAATTCATCACTTCGACTGATTTGCACAAATTTTATCCATTGCCTTTAGATAAATTGCACATTCCAGACGCTTACGCTCCATCTCGCAGCCGAGGTCGTAGGAGTCGTTCATGTCGTGGTTCATGTTGTAGTTTGCTGCCGAGCAGCCGCCCGAGCAGTAGAACTTCGCCCAGCACTTCTGGCACTTCGGGCGAGAATAGATGTTCATGCCGGCAAACTTCTGCGCGATGTCCATATTGAAGGACTGATCGAGCACGCTGCCCTGCTTGAATTCCTCCTTGCCAACAAACTGGTGGCAGGGATAGATGTCGCCGTCCGGCGTTACGGCCACATACTCGTAGCCCGCACCGCAGCCGCGCAGGCGCTTGACCACGCACGGCCCCTGATCCAGATCGACCATAAAGTGGAAGAAGGTAAACGGCTTGCCCTGCTTTTTGCGCTCGAGCATGATCTCCGCCAAGCGGTCGTACTCCGCCTCGATCTTGGGCAGATCGTCCTCGGTCAAGTCGTATCCGCAGCCCGGGTCTGCCGTTACCGGCTCAACGGACAGACGGTCAAAACCTGCATCTGCAATGCTCAGCACGTCCTCGGCAAAATCGAGGTTGTGCGAAGTGAACGTGCCGCGCGCGTAGTAATCGAGGTTCGGGTCGCGCTCGTCCACCAGCGCCTTGAACTTGGGCACGATGGTGTCATAGCTGCCCGTACCGGCTACCGTCTTGCGGAACTCGTCGTTGACCTCACGGCGGCCGTCGAGCGACAGCACGCAGTTGTCCATGTTCTCGTTGATGTACTTGCGCTTGTCCTCATCGAGCAGCAGACCGTTGGTGGTGATGGTGAAGCGGAACTTCTTGTTATACTTCTCCTCCAGGCTGCGGGCATAATCGACCGTCTGGGTAACGGTATCCCACGCCATGAGCGGCTCGCCGCCGAAGAAATCGACCTCGATGTTGTGACGCACGCCGGAACGCGCGATAACAAAGTCGATGGCCTTCTTGGCGATCTCGGGCGGCATGATCTTGCGGCCCTGGCCAAAGTCGCCGGTGGATGCGAAGCAGTACTTACACCGCAGGTTGCAGTCGTGCGCTACATGCAGGCACAGGGCCTTGACCGGTGCATTCACCGGAATGTAGCGGCTTACGTCGATGTAGTCATCCTGCGCGAACAGCTGACCGGCCTTTTTCAGCTCGTACAGCTCGTCATATGCCTCGCGGATCTCGTCCGCGGTGTAGTCCGGCAGGGCGTCAATGATGCTCTGCGGACAGGTATCACCCATGTTTTCATCCAGCAGTCCGGACACTGCATAGCTGATATCATCGAGCAGATGTACCGCGCCCGAGTTGACATCGAGCACGAAATTCAGCCCTTTTTTCTGATAACGATGAATCATTTATTTTCCTCCGATATACAGGAACAAGGCGCACCCGCAGGCGCGCCTTGCATATTCCTTTAAGCGTGATTACTTTGCGTGCTCGCACTTCTGGTTGGCCACGGTGCAGGAAGTCTTGCAGGCGCTCTGGCAGGAAGTCTGGCACTCGCCGCAGCCGCCGTGTGCTGCAGTCTGCTTCAGGGTTGCAGAAGTCAGGGTAGAAATATGCTTCATTTGATTTCCCTCCTATTTTTTGATGTGGCTGTAACGCTTCTTTTTCCGCATATTGGCACCGGCGTAACCGCCCAGTGCCGAGGCGATCAACGAGCAGAGCAGGCTGATCACCGTGCGTACAAAATAAATGGATTGACCGAGCGGCAGCACCGCAACGATCAGCAGGATCAGAAAAACCGCAAAACCTGCGCCGAGCGACCAGTAAAACTGGTTTTCGCCTGCGCGCTTTGCAGCGACCAGTGCGGCAAGCGCACTGCCGAGTGCAAGGAACACCAGTGCACAAGGCGCTATTGCCCCTTCTGCCAATGTGCCGCGGTGAACGAGCACCGCACCGAGCAGCATCAGCAGCAGAGTACCGAGCAATCCGGCAAGCACCGATGGTAAAAGGATACCGACCGGCGACTGACCCTCATTGGTTTTTCTCATCATTTCATAGCCTCCCGCCGAATTTTATTTATATGTCATGCTATTCGGCAAGAAATGGGGTTATTACTTTGCGTCCTTCTTCGCTTCCTTGGGCGCCTCGACCGTCTCGGTCGCCGGAGCCTCCTTACCGCGGATCGCCCAGCGGTAAAATCTTCAGCTTCGTGCGGTCGCTCGAAGACTCGATGACCAGAACGTCGTCCTTGATGCTGACAACGCGGCCGATAAAACCACCGATGGTGGAGATCTCATCACCGATCGCGATGGAGTTACGCATATCGCGCTCCTGCTTGTCGCGCTTGCGCTGCGGACGGATCAGGAAAAAGTAGAATACGACAATCAGAACTACAAACGGCAGAAACTGTGCGATGATCGTGCCGTAATCCGACAGAGCCGGCATTTTATCCAATGCCATAACCATGGTTACACCTCCCTATGCAATTTGCTGTAAATACTCACTATATTATACTGGATATTCTGTCAAATTACAAGCCTTAATTTGTGATAACGCGACATAATTAGCGTTGTGGTGATACGCAATCTATCCGCCGCATAAAATAGCAGTATCTTATCGAAATGAGGTGCTGACCATGCTTTTCCCTGCTTTATTTGCGCTCGGCGGTGCATTTTTTCTTCTTTGTGCTGCGTGTACAGGGCGCAGACGGGTCGTTTCCCAAGCCGCTCACGCCCGATGAGGAGGCGGTTCTGCTGCGCCGCATGCAGCAGGACGGGGACGCCGAGGCACGGGAAAAGCTGATCGAGCATAATCTCAGACTGGTAGCGCATATTGTAAAAAAGTATTACGCCGTAAGTACGGAGCAGGACGATCTGCTGTCCATCGGCACGATCGGGCTGATTAAAGCCGTGAACACCTTTAAGGCGGATAAGAATATCCGGCTGGCGACATACGCCTCAAATGCATCCAGAACGAGCTGCTGATGTATTTTCGGCAGAAGCGCAAGAGTGCAGGCGAGCTTTCGCTCTCGGACACGCTCGAGTCGGACGGAGACGGCAATGCGCTTGCCCTGCAGGATATTATCTGCTGCGAGGACAGCGGTCTTTCCGCCGTTGAGGAGCAGGACCGGTACCATGCCATGCACCGCGCGCTGGCAGGCTGTCTCTCTCCGCGTGAACGCGAGATCATCCGCCTGCGGTACGGCATCGGTCTGGCATCTCCCCTGCCGCAGCGTGAGATTGCCGCGCGGCTGGGTATTTCGCGCAGCTATGTTTCGCGCATTGAAAAGCGTGCGCTCGAAAAAGCTGCGGGAGGCTCTCGAACGCGAGGGACGGCCGCCGTAAAAGCGACGGTTGTCCCCTTCCGAAAAAAAAAATTTTAATTTTTTTTGTTTTTGAAAAAAAGGGTTGACGAATCCCGGATTCTGATATATACTAAACAAGTCGTCAGCGATGAGTCATCAAAACGACAGCAAAACTTAATAAATAGCCGAATTGTGTAAAGGTAGCACGACAGACTCTGACTCTGTTTGTGAGGGTTCGAATCCTTCTTCGGCTGCCACCGAAAAACCGTCTTTTCTTTGAAAAGACGGTTTTTCTTTGCCTTTCGTAGTTTTCCTGTGACGGCTATTTGACAGACAGCCTCTCTCCCGATATACTAAAGTATATGTAAAGGAGCGATTACCATGTTTTGCATGAACTGCGGCACGCAGCTGCCGGACGGCGCAAAATTCTGCATGAACTGCGGCACAAAGGTCGGTGAGGTCGGCGCCGGCGCTGTCCCTGCCGGCAAAAAATATCCCTCGTACGCGATGCTGTACCCGGACAGCATGGCTTATCTCGAGTCCCCTGCCTATCAGCGCGAGCGCGGTCTGATGAAGCAGTCCGAGCTTGGCGCGACACCGTATGCGGGTTTTGACTTTACCAACTACGTTTCGCTCGATGACGGCACGATGGTCGGCTTTGTGTTCGGGCACACCGCGCGTTACCGCGCTGCCGAGGACTTCGGCTACAATCTCTACCGCCTAAATCCGGACGGCACAGCTGTTTTCCTGAATGCCGGCTGCAGACGCGGCGGCTCCGAGCTGTATGTACAGGACGGAAAAGCGCACTGGACGGTGAATGGAGAAACGTTTTCCGCATCTATTTGAGCAGTAAGGCACCTGATATCAGGTGCTCTTATTTTTTGCATATTTTTCGTAAAACCGCTTGACTTGGAGCGCACTCCAAGTGATAGAGTTAATTCAGAAAAAATATTCAGGAGGAAAACTATGTATATCGAGAACATCAACGGTCCCGCTGACGTGAAGAAGCTGAACATTGCGCAGATGACCGTGCTTGCGTCCGAAATACGCGATGCACTGCTGACCAAGCTGAGCCGTCACGGCGGGCATTTTGGCCCGAATTTTGGCATGGTAGAGGCAATCATTGCACTGCACTATGTATTCGAGTCCCCGAAGGATAAGTTTGTATTTGATGTTTCCCATCAGACCTATCCGCACAAGATGCTGACCGGCCGCAAGGACGCTTTTCTCTACGAGGAGCACTACGACGACGTTTCCGGCTACAGCAGCCCGCACGAGAGCGAGCACGACCATTTCACCATCGGTCACACCTCCACCTCGGTCAGTCTGGCCTGCGGTCTGGCCAAGGGCCGCGACCTCAAGGGCGAGGTCGGCAACGTGGTTGCTATCATCGGTGACGGCTCGCTCAGCGGCGGCGAAGCACTGGAAGCGCTCGACTATGCGGCAGAACTGGACGGCAACCTGATCATCCTCGTCAACGACAACGATATGTCCATCGCGGAGAATCATGGCGGTCTGTATCAGAACCTGCGCCTGCTGCGCGAGACGGGCGGCAAGGCAGAATGCAATCTGTTCCGCGCGATGGGTCTGGATTACCACTTTGTAGCCGACGGCAACGATATTGCTTCGCTTATCGAGGCATTTAAGGCCGTAAAGGACAGCACGCAGCCGGTTGTTGTGCACATCGTCACCCAGAAGGGCAAGGGCTACGCGCCTGCCGAGCAGCACAAGGAGGAATGGCACTACTGTGCTCCGTTCCATCCGGAGACCGGCGAGCCGCTGATGGACATGAGCGGCGAGTGCTACGAGAGCATTACGCTCGACTTTATGATGAAGAAGATGCAGGCTGACCCGTCTGTGTGCGTGATCACCTCGGGTACGCCGACCGTGCTTGGCTTCACCGAGGAGATGCGCAAGAAGGCCGGCAGGCAGTTTATCGACGTAGGCATCGCCGAGGAGAACGCAGTTGCGCTGGCATCCGGCATTGCGGCAAACGGCGGCAAGCCGGTCTACGGCGTGTACAGCACGTTCATTCAGCGCGCTTATGACCAGATTTCGCAGGACCTGTGCATCAACAGCAACGCGGCTACCATTATTGTTGCGTGGGGTTGGGTTTACGGCATGAACGATGTAACGCATCTCGGTCTGTACGACATTCCGATGCTGGCGAACATCCCCAATCTGGTTTATCTGGCGCCGACCACCAAGGAAGAATATCTGGCGATGCTCGACTGGAGCATTGAGCAGAACGAACACCCGGTCGCTATCCGTATGCCGGGCGGCGCACTGGTTTCCGACGGAAAGGCTGTTACTAAGGACTTCGGCAGACTGAACACCTACGAGATTAAGGAAAAAGGGCGCAAAGGTCGCTGTCATCGGTCTGGGTTCGTTCTACCCGCTCGGTGAACAGGCGGCGGCGCTCATCAAGGAAAAGACCGGCGTACAGCCGACTCTTATCAACCCGTACTATATCACCGGCGTGGATACTGACCTGCTTGAGAGCCTCAAGGCGGATCATGACGTGGTCATCACCCTCGAGGACGGCGTACTCGACGGCGGCTTTGGAGAGAAGATCGCGCGTTTCTACGGTGACTCCGACGTTAAGATACTGAACTTTGGTCTCAAGAAGGAGTTCCTCGACCGCTATGACGTAGACGAGGTATTGAAGGACAATCACCTCACCGCAGAGCAGATTGCGGAGGATGTTGCAAAGGTTCTCTAAAATCGCGCGTATGCGCATAAAATAGCATTGCCTTGCAAATGCAAAGGAAACCGGGACACGCGCCTTGGTTTCCTTACTTTAGGAAGGTAGAAAGTTTCCGTATGGGAACTTTCGGACGACTTTTGGAACGGCCCACGGTCCGTTCCTGCTTGTCGGCGGAACCGTGGTTCCGCGACAGCCAAACACGAAAGGCTTCGGGCAATGCTCCGAAGCCTTTCGCTGTATGTCAAGTTTGGGGAGGTTTATGCCAGTCAAGTTCCTTTACACGAGCCTGTGCCGCTGCCAGACGGGCAATCGGCACACGGAACGGAGAGCAGGAAACGTAGTTCAGGCCAACCTTGTGGCAGAACATGACGGAGGACGGATCGCCGCCGTGCTCGCCGCAGATGCCGAGCTTGATGTCGGGCGGGTGCGCTTGCCTTCTGCAACAGCGAAGCGGATCAGGCGGCCTACGCCGTTCTGGTCCAGGCGAGCGAACGGATCGGACTCGAGAATCTTCTTGTCGAAGTAGGTCTCCAGAATGCGGCCCACGTCATCACGGGAGAAGCCGTAGGTCATCTGGGTAAGGTCGTTGGTGCCGAAGGAGAAGAACTCTGCTTCCTTGGCCCATCGCCTGCGGTGACTGCGGCACGCGGCGTTTCTATCATCGTGCCGACCATATACTTCATCTTCAGGCCGGAAGCCTCCGATCAGCTCGTCAGCCTTGGCCTTGATGATCTTCTTTACAAAGCGCAGCTCGTTGATCTCGGATACCAGCGGAACCATGATCTCCGGCGTGATATGCAGGCCGTCTTCCTTCCAGACATTGATAGCTGCGGATACGATAGCCTCGGTCTGCATCTCGGCGATCTCGGATAAAGAACGTCCAGACGGCAGCCGCGGGTACCCAGCATCGGGTTGACCTCGTGCAGGCTTTCTACCTTGCCCTTGAGCTTCTCAAAGGTTACGCCCATCTCATCGGCCAGCTCCTTGATCTCGTCATCCTCGTGCGGGAGGAACTCGTGGAGCGGCGGGTCAAATAGACGGATGGTAACCGGCAGACCGCCCATTGCGCGGTAAATTGCCTCAAAGTCGCCGCGCTGCATCGGCAGGATCTTGGCCAGAGCGGCCTTGCGCTGCTCGAGCGTATCGGAAAATGATCATCTCACGAACCGCCTTGATGCGGGCCGGCTCGAAGAACATGTGCTCGGTACGGCAGAGGCCGATGCCTTCTGCGCCGAACTTGCGGCCTGCGTTGCATCACGCGGGGTATCGCCGTTGGTGCGAACGTGCAGGGTGCGAATCTCGTCAGCCCAGCCCATGAAGCGGCCGAAGTCGCCGGTCAGCTCAGCCTCCTGCGTTGCGATCGCGCCGAGGTATACGTTACCGGTGGAGCCGTCGAGCGAAATAATGTCGCCCTCGTGTACTACCGTGCCGTCGGCAAAGGTCAGGGTCTTATCCTCTTCGG
>VOFB01003145.1_pt1 | contig 49659 bp, 59 predicted proteins | sample 5384141 | NCBI WGS metagenome assembly VOFB01 (sample SAMN12384721, study PRJNA508395) | human gut metagenome | isolation source: healthy gut A | host: Homo sapiens | reverse complement strand
CAAAATTTAACACACGATTTTCGCAAGCCATGCTGTTTGAGGTCAAAACCGTTTGCAAAAACCACATTTGGGGTACAATGGTAGGAAAATGAGTTGTGAATGAGAGAAAGAGGGATTTCCCCTCGTTTTTCAAGGGACAAATTTGTACCTTTGCAAACGAAACAGAGGTATTCCACAAGGGATATTTCGGGCAAAGTGTTCTTGACTTTATTTTTCCGTGGTTTTGTCCCGTTTTTGTCCCTCGCTGATTTTGTATCACGAGACAAGAATTTGCAAGTGGTTGATGTCCTTCATCTCCGTCACTTCCTGCTGCAGGTCATCCACCTTGGAACCCAACTCAACGATGCGTGTCCTTTGGTGTTCACACTCCTGTTCGGCAAGCAGACGCTTCTGTCGCTCTTCCTTCAGATTGACAGCTAACTGTATCAGGAAGTCTGGCTCTGTCAATGCCTTCTCGATGGTCTGTTGTGTCATGTAGGCACCATGCTTGCGGATAGTGGGGAGCACCTCCGATGTCACCCAATGCTTGAACTCACGTGCCTTGGGCATCTTGGATGACAGTATGAGCGCGTAGAGTCCTGACTCGTTGATAAAGACGGTGTTAGCCTTGTAGTTGGAACCTGATACCTGAATTAGGTATGAGGTTTTGTCCTCTTCATCTACGTGATTCACAATGGCATTGGAGGGATTCTTGTACCCAAGAACTTCAGCAACGTCCTTTCCCATGAAGCCAACTTGACCGTCGGGCATTTCCAGTGTTCGTATCTGTCCAAACTCTGGGTTTTTGAAAATTTGAATGTTGTTATCCATCTCTGTTCTGATTTATCTGTTTACACTTTCTTCACCATCGCCGCCGCTGGAATCATCGCCGTCAGTGCCTGTCGTGCTCCTCACACCCTTCATGTTCTCCTGCCAACGGCTCTTGGCATCGCTGATGATGCTGCCTTTCTGCACCACACGGTCGTTGGTGGCTGCCAAGAGGACGGTGGTCTGTCTTTGGGTGTTGAGCTGAACGATATATTTGAGCAATGTCTCGTTCTGTGCCGTCAGGTCGGCATAAATGCTCAGATACTGTCGTTTCCTCTGCGCATTGGGCATATAGGCATCCTTAGTGGACTTCACCGCACACTGGTACATATTGTACAGTTCCTCCCAACGGCGTTTGTCGTTGATGGTGCCGCCTGTGGGGATGATGTGGTCGATGTTCGCCTTCATCTTGTCCAACTGACCGTTGATTTTGCTGCTCTCGGCAAGCCAGGCAAGGTCTATCTCACGGTCGGCGACGTTCAGGGCTTCCACCTCCGCACGCTTGGTCAGGGCAGAGTCTATCTTTTCCGCATCATCCACTTGGTTGTAGAGGTTGATGCCGGCAAGGGTGCGGAAGCCCAACTTGTTCTTCTCTGCCGCCGTCTTCTTGTAGCTGTTGTGCAACAGCCAATAATAGAACTCAGGGGTGAGAGAACCGCCACCCGTCTCCATCACCGTTATCTGGTTCTGCTTCGATGAGTCGTGGTTGTAGGTTACGCTTTGGGCTGTGGCTGTGATGGTGGCTACAGCCGCCATGATGAGTATCATTGTCTTCTTCATGTCCATTCTTCTTTTGTTTGCAATCCGTCAATAGTCAAGTTTTCCTGCCACTTTCCATCGGCTGAAGGCATCTTCGAGTATCTCTTCCTTCGTCCGGGTGCGATACACTTTCTCTTTCCAGTAGCCCATGCGCAGCTGTACATACCGCCATGTCTGGAAGTATGCTTGGTTCAGATGTTTCTCTATCAGGTCCAACGAGTTGTTGATATTGTCCAACACCATCAGCAGGTCAGAGGTGGAACAGGCTGCCGCTCCCGTGGCATACAACACGAGGTCGTTGACACTATGATAGAGCTGACTTCCCTCGTTGTATATGTTGTCGATGGCTTTCTTGTTGATGCTGATGAGCATCGTGTCTGCCAGTTCGATGTGCTTCCGCTTGATGACCTTATCATTAAAGTCCTCCAAGAGGTTCTTGTAGTCACTGATGCGGTCGCTCACCGTCTGATAGGTGCTCTTCACATTCAGCACCGTGCGCAATGACTGGTACATCACATCGATGATGTCAAAGGCACGGGTGTATTTGTCCAAATCCACGTTCAGTTCCTTGTACTTGCCCACCTCCTCGCTACTGTATTCATGCAGCAGTTGGTTGCTGTATTCCAAGGTACTTCGTGCCAACAAGAGGCTTCGCTGCATCTTGTGGTCGTTGATGTATGCTTCTACCGACACCGCATCAAAGCCCCATTGCGCCAAGGCTGTCTTGGGGAAGAGAGTTATCAGTAGGAGAGCTATGATGATGGTATGTCTCATTCTTTGTTCCTCCCTCAATTTTCATTTTCATTCTCGTTCTCGTTTTCGTCACCATCCCCTCTGTTCGGGTCTGCATTCTCTCTCCATCGCTCGTAGCACTCTTCAATGAGTGTCCTTCTGCGACCTTGGTCAGCATCTATCGAGGGAAGAATGTCCTTCAGCACGTCGATAATGCTACGCTTGTAGTGCATCATTTTTTCTAATGATACCAAGTCGGCGTATATATTGGTGATACGGCTATCTACTTCACGGGCTATCTCCAGGCGGTCGCTCGACCAGAGCAGGTGTATCACATCGTCATTGTCAGCAGTCTGTGTCGCCTCGCTCTTGGCATACTCCGTAGTGATGCTGCACGTCGGGAACTCCTGGGCTATCTCTGAGATACGGCTGTTCACCTGCCGCGTCTTTTCCTCATCAGAGGCATTCGGGTCAAGGGTCAGCACATCCACTACCTGTGTGTCGGTGTATTCCGAGGTCAGTTCCCACGAAATTTGCAGTATCGCACGGTGTATCTTGATGCCAAGGAAGTACTTGGGCTTCCTCGCTATGGAGAGTGTTGCCTTGAAGGTGATGATGCCGTTGATGTTAGGCATGGTGGCTGTGCGCACGTAGGTATAGCCGTTCCACGAACCGGCTCCTTGCCACGTGAGGTTGTAGGCTGACTTCACATCCTGCATGATAGCAGGAATGCGGTAGTAGTCATCGGTGGCTGTGGCATTGTCGTTAGCCGCCTCGCTCTTGGCATCCTGTATGTCTGCCAACTGCTGCTGCCATGTCGCCAACTCCCTTTTCAGGTTGTCTATCTTCGTCTTGTTGGCATTGTATTGCTGTCGCAAGGCAGGGGCTTCCTCTACGGAAGCATTGGCTATTTGCGTGAGCAGGTTCTTGTTCTCTGTCTCCAACTGGCTTATCTGCGCCTCCAACAGGGCTATCTTGTTGCTTGCCTCACGTTCCTTCTCGTCCAGTTCCGAGAGGTCAAGATTGTTCTCCGTGACGGTTGTCCTCATGGCGCACTCCTTGCTGTGGGCATTGAGCGAACCGCCGCACTCACGGCACTTGTACCGCGTGCTGCCTTGTCCGAGGGTGACACCGTCCGAACAGGTGACACTGATGGTCACGCTCTCCACGCCCTTCAGCTTGGCGGCATCGGTGGCTTGGTAGTAGCGGCGTGCATCACTGCCGATGTAATAGACATAGCCCTCTTCGTTGTCGTTGTACTCCGAGAGACGTGCCTGCAACTGGCGTTTGAAGGTATTCAAGTCCATACTGTAGGAGTCGAAGACATCCTCATACACCTCTTCTACGTTGTTCCAACTCTTGGAGACGTGTATCTCGTAGGCATAGGCTTTCTTGGTCTGCTTGCCGCCACGGCTGATGATGTACGCGGACATCCAGTAGTTCATCGTATAGGTGAAGCCGTCGTTCTGTGCATTGAGCTGCTGCACACGGCTGCGACTCCATCCGGCATGGTTTTCCGAGTTTGTCAATATCTGCTCTCGCTGCGTGCTGTTAGGGTAGAAGTTGGGGTCGGAAGTATTGATGCGATACCAATGGTCACCGTTCAGAATGCTGTTGTCATCGGTCGGAGGATAGTAGTCACAGAGGCTCACGCTGCCTTGGTCTCGTCGGGCGATGTACCAACGCTGCGTGTAGTAGTTGCCCTGCGTCTCGCTCAGATAGTCTGTCATCCACGAGGTGATGTTGTAGTTGGAGAGGTCAAAGAGGGCTGCCACGTTGTCCTCGCCACCCACCAGACTGAGGAGGGTGCTGCCGATGCCGTTCTCTGCCTGTTCATAGAGGTCATGGTAGTTGTCATAGATGTCCAGTATCTTGCTCACCTTGCCATTGAACAACTCATTGAAGGCACTCTTCTGCAAGAGTGCGTCCGATGCCCCGTTGATGCCTGCCGTAGCCAACGATGCTCCCATGTTGTAAAGGGTTTGCTGTTGGTCACCACGCTTTCAAACTGCATACACAGACTTTGGTGTCGGCACATATCTTCATCAGGTAACTGCCCCAATAGATAGCCGTTTGCGGCGAATGGAGCATCTGCTTCGCCACCACCCATATCTTGGGCATGATTTTCTCCGCCACCATCCGGTAGATGCGCCGGTAGTAGTAGTTCTCCGTGCTGCTGTTCCAGATGCCGAGGTCGCTCAGGGCTTTATGCTCCAAGAACTTGGCCGCGAATATCCCGGCGGTAGCGACCTCCGCTGCCGTGTAGTGCTTGAGGATGTCATCGACCTGCTCCCGGTAGTACCCTTCGGCGACCGCTTCCGTAGATGATGTCCTGTATCTCCTGCGTCACCACGCCGACAGAAGCCCAAAACTTACGGGCGGTCTTGTACATGAACTTGATGTATTCCGCCATGAGCGGGCTGGCAATGGCCTTCCACGCCTCTTCGATGACAAGGACTTTACGGGTCTTCTTGATGCGCATTTTCTGCAGGAACACGTCCATGATAATCAGTGTGACAATGGGAAACAGTTTCTTGTTTTCCTTGATTGCATCCACTTCAAAGACGATGAATGTCTCGTCAAACAGTGCCGAATCCACATTCTCATTGAGAATCTTCTCATATGCGCCTCCCTTGTAGAACGGCTGCAGCATGGTCGAATAGGTCGAGTAGCTGATTGTCGTGATGTCGTTTTCGGTGCAGATCTGCTCCAGACGGTCGAATGAGTAGTCAAAGAATGAGTTGAAACTCAGCTCCGTCACTTTGAGAGCCGCCCGCCGTGCCTCAAGCACCTCTATCTGTTTGCGCACCATCTCATCCACCTCTCTGGGTGGTTTGTTTGGGTTCTTTCGGCTGGCCGCCGCAAACAGGTTTTTCAGCAGTACCTCCCGTTGCTCGTCGGTGTATCTTGTAAATCCGTTGAAATAGGCATCATAGTAGTCTATGATTATCTGCTCGACAATGCGGAACTCAATTTCGGGGATTTGGCTGTCCGACCCTTTCCAAATCATCAGGATAAGGTTCTTGAGGAAGTCTATCTTCTCGATGTTGTATTCCTCCCGGTTGATGCGAAACGGATTCATCGTGATAGGCCGTTCTTCGGTATAGCTGATATACTTGCCGCCCAGATACTCGCACAGTCCCTCGTATGAGTTTCCCGTATCGACCATGACCACATCCGTTCCCTGCTCATGGAGCTGGCGCACGACCGAGTTGATATGAAAGCTCTTGCCACTCCCAGAAGGCCCCAGACAAAAGATTCGAGTTGTCCGTCAGCTTGTTCTTTCCCTCTTTTCCCGTGATGTCAATAGCCACCGGCACACCCTGACGGTCGGTGTAGTAAATCTTCAGCGGTGTTTCCTCGCTGTGCAGCACGCGCTCCTTGTACATCAGGCACATCGCCGCATCGGAAAGGGTCAGGAAACGGTCGTATTCCTCATTGAGCGTGTAGCAGTTGCCCGGAAACGAACCGACGAACAGTTCCAGTTGGTTGTACGCCCGCTTGCTGATATGGATGCCCATGCGCCCGAATGCGTTTTCCAAGTGGTTCGTACACTTTTGCAGGTCTGCACCGGCAGATACGGCTACCACCATGTTGAAGTGCGTATATACCAGTTGCTTGCTCTCACGGGCGATGACTTCCTGCACACGCTTGATGTCCTCGACCGCCATCTGGTTGTTCGGATTGGGAATGCTCGCGTGGCGGTTCTTCTTTTTGTCGAGCAGCGACAGCTCACGCTTCTGGTTGGGCAGGAAGATGATTTGGTTATAGACCACCGTCTCGGCGTTCGGGATGCTGTCCACCACCGACACCAAATCGACGGGCATTTCCGTGTTGTTGACCTCGATATTCGTGTACGGACGTATCTGTGAGGGCAGTGCGGCACAGTCCACGTCCACAAGGCTGTACACCTTGCAGCGTTTGTCGCCCATCGACACCGTTTCATCGTCCGCCTTGAAGTTCGTCATCGACACGGTGCGGTCTTTGAAGTTCATGGCGAAGTAACGATCGACGTACTCGCTCGCTTCGGCTTTGTTCAGGAATCTGGCCTGTACGCCGCCGTCACGTAACTGGTCGTGTACTTTACGGATTTTCACAAGGAAGTCGCGCCACTTTTTGCTATCGAACGAGAACAGACGGCTTTTCTTCGCCTCCTGCGTGATGGTCAGGTAGCAAAGGCTGTCCGTGTAGGGACGCCCTTTGAAGTAGCGGAAATACGACGCCGACAGGAACTCCTGCCCGTCAGCCGGTTCGCTTGCAAACTGTTTCCTGACGAAGATATCCTGCTTGTGGATGGCGTACCCTTCGCCTAAGGTCTGCGCAAGGGCGGTGAACAGGTGCGTGAAGTCGTAGTAGCTATCTATGTCCGCCGAATATTTCTGTACCGGATTCTCTATCTTAAGTACGGCGGAATATTCGCCGGTCTTGGTGTACAGCACACCCACACCGTCCGTTTCCTCCGCTGAGAAATAGATGTCCTGAAAGATTCGCTTGCGCTTGCCGCCCGTACCGAACGCATAGACCGACAAGGCCATACCCGCGCACAAAGCGACAAAACATAAAATGATGTATAGGGTCATTTCGATATACGTGTAATTAAATAGGGGCAGGTTCGCCTTGCTTCAAGACAAACCCGCCCGCGTTCAACAATCAATAAAGCCATGCACATTGCCGTGATGGTTTTTCTTTCGTCAGATCTTGCGCGAGTGGGCATACACATACACACCCGGAGCGACCTTCTTGCTATGCAGTCCTTTCCGCTGTTTGAGAAGGATGAGCACGATACCGACCGATACGACGGCTGCCAGCACGACAAGCCCGGCAATGAAACCGAGCAGGCAGTAGGCGGCGACAAAGCCGACAATGGCTCCGCACGTCGTCACCGCCGCCCAATATATGTACCGGCCTTGGATGCCCAAAAACTCAAGAGGCCGTTGCAGTCCCTTGAACAGCGGATAGTCCGGATAGCGTTCGTCCTTGCTTTTCATACTTATCCTTGATGTTTAAGCGGCAATACCGAAGAACAGAGGCAACGCCTTGGCCGCCGCAATGAGGAAGATACAGGCTCCCACGACCATCATGATCTTCTTCTTGACGTCCTGCTCCTCGTTGTGTGGGCTAAGCACCCAGCGCCATACCCACCTTGCGGTGGGCGGTTTCCGAGTACTCGCCCCCAAACCGTACTTACATGTCTCCATGTATACGGCTTTCCATTAGTAATATTACTCTTTACCATAGTTCTGAATCATTGAGTTGCAATCCTCGCAGACAACAAGTGTCTTGCGATGTCTTTTGAGCATCAGTTTCTCCCACTCATTACAGCCTTTCAGCTTGGTGAGATTTCTCACATGGTGCATGACTACTTTTCCTTCCTTGCCACATAGTTCGCATCTGCCATCCTTCAACCTTTCTACAAGGCTTGGATATGGCACATACATGGTCTGTGGCAGTTTGTCATAGTCAACATCGAACTGCGCATTTCTCTTTTTGAAACCTTCATTATAGAAGACTCTGTACTTCTGTTTACCCTTAGCGTCATTGTACGGAATGACAAAATCCTTGTCCTTCTGATACTTTTGGCGAACCTTCCTTGCGGAAGTGTTCAGCTTCCAGCCAAGTGTCTTGAACATACTCATCTTCATGATGAAGGCAAAAGATGCACATTCTTTGGACACGTTTGTAGCAAGTGAATAGTAGTTGTAAAGTCCTCTGATTTCCGCATTGTATTGTGCAAGAATATCCTCGGGCTTCATTGGAGTCATATATCTGCGAGGCTTAGACCACCAAATGTCTTTGCCGTCAATGTTTCTGACCTCCAAAGCGTTGTATTCAGTGAGCTTCTTTTGTATCACAGCCGAGTTAAGGGTTAACACCACTGCGCCGTTGAAGTCTCTTTTGAGTACTCCGTCCTTGTTCCTTTTCACTGCGTCTGACTTTCTGATGAAGATTTCATATCCAAGGAATTTTGCCTTGTCTTGTGCATGTGTTATCAAAGTTTTCTCGTCAGACAATTCAAGTTTGAGTTGTTCTCTCATGAATTGGGTGATGTCCGCTTTGATGGTCTCGCATTCAGACTTGCTTCCGATAACCGATATGAGGAAATCGTCCGCATACCTTACATACTGCAATCTTCTGAAGCCGGCAATGGCGTAGCACAATTTCACCATAATAGGCACATACTTGGCAATCTCATCGGCGACAGTGGATAATGCGCTCGTACCGGCGGAATAGTCGCCTGCGGAGTTCTGCGCTTTCGCCACCATGCCGGACAGCAGCATGAAGGAGAACATCATTACTTTGGTAGGGATTCCGTTGACGAATCCGAATGCCTTGCGGCACAGCTGTTTGGTTTTCTGAAACATACGTTTACTTTTTTAGTGAATATTTTATTTGTCTGCGACCTGATACAAGTAAGGTTATATGCGGTAGCCGAAGAAAGCCGGGAAAACATAGAATGCCCCGATCAGGAACAGGCACGCGCCGACAAGCGTCATTATCGACTTGGTGATGCCGTCCTCGCCCGTGTTCATCTTGATGTATTGGCTTATTGCCAGTGCAAAGGAACTACCTTTTCTTCAATCTTAAACCGAAATGCCTTTCCGCAGAGCCAAATCTTAACTCTAATTTTGATTACACTCATAATCATACTCAAAAATCAAACTCGAAAGGCACAAAAAAAGCCCTTCCGATATGGAAGAGCCTGTAAAGAGGGTGGATGAGAAAATGTGGATGGCTATATGGTCAGATGCTTGTCGTGGGAGAAGTCTTGATGCTCGTTGGAGAATACATAGCCCAACTGGTTGGACAGGCATTGGGTGTTGCCTATCCTGGCATTGATGTTGGTGTGCGAGTGTCCGTATATCCAATAGTCAATGCCGCTATCGGTGATATAGTCCTCCAGTTCTACAGTGAAAGCCCCGTTTGCCTTGCTGCCCTGAAACTTGGGGTGGAGCATACGGAACGACGGCACATGATGGGTGACAACAATCTTATGGACTGCTTGCGAATGTGCCACAGCGTCCTTGATGAACGTGAGGCAACGCTTATGCTCGGCATTGAATTGGGCATGGGTCATCAGTTCACCTTTATATAATATACGGCGGAAGTCACTTATCACTTGCTCGGTGAAGTAAGCGTCTTCCAAAGGAATCCTCGACCAAAGGGTGGAGAGGATGATGTCGGTGTCGCCAATCCTCACAACACCATTGTAGTGGCTGAATACATTGGGACGTATCTCCAAGAGATAGCCGTCGGGCAATGTCGCCACATCATAGTATTTGTAGAACTCATGGTTGCCCATGCAGCAATGCACCTCCTTGTAATTCTCCGATGCCCAGTCCCAAAAGGGATGCTTGGAGTAGTTATCATCACCGAGATAGCCGATGTCACCGGCAAGCAGCAGTATGTCGCCCGTCACCTCCAAGGGGTGGGCTTTCAGATACCGCCAGTTGTCGGCAAACTCTAGGTGCAGGTCGGATGCGTATTGTATCTTCATATTGTTCATGCTTCCATAAACAATTCATCCAGTTGGTCCAACAGTCCAGTCACAAATGCCTCGTCTTGACCGAGCGAATTTGACAATGGTTCTGCGAGAATTGACCAGTCGGCTCTGATGGAGGCGACAAACTCCCTTATACATGCCACTATGGAAGCAGGTGCCTCAATGTTGTCCTCGGCCATTATGACCACATTCTTCAGAATGTCAGAACGATGCTTCTTGATGTCCTTGGTGTTCACATGCTTGCCGTCCCTCTTGTCTGCCATGAGATTGAGGTAGGCTCTTGCCTTCAGCGCTATCAAGGCAGCGGAATTGGCATGGCGTATGCCATCAGTCAGTTGGCTGTGTGCGATAGTGAAGTGATAGTAGTCATCGTCCATGATGATGGCACTGAGACTCGACACATCTTCATCGGTCGGGATAGGTTCTATGACAAATCCCTTTGGCTCTCCAAGCACATCGGGGTGGCGTGACAGCAGTTCTATCATCTCGGGATAACCATCTTTGCCATCAAGGAAGCGGTACATTTCATATCTTGGTGGTTCACCAGCCTCCTGTTTCCTCTTTTCAGGTCGATAGCCTGCCTCACGTACAAACTGCCAGAAGCGGTTGGCGAATGCCTCGGTCATGTTCTCTACGATGACTATCATATCGATGTCGTGTGTGGCGCGGGGGCGCACCACGGTATTGGTCATGGTGATGTCACAGGCTGCACCGCCTATCACTACATAGTTGTCTGAGTATTCCGCAAAAGCCTCGCGGAACTTATCTAATCCGTCCATTTCTGTTCACTGATTATTCGTTCTACTTCTTTTTCCACTCTCGGATCATTGTCCTCCCTCAATGAAAGGACAAGGGAAAGGCGGTCAACCCACTGGTTCTTGTCGCCAATCTTGCTGACGACAGGGTATTTCCATACCTCTATGATATAGTTGCCGTCATAGATGTTGGGATTTTCCATGACATCAGCCGACTTGACGGCACGGTACTCCTTACTTGTCATCATCATCATCTGTTCCCTGTCGGGGTTGAGCATGGTGTAATGCGCCAAGGCATTGATGCCACATACGGGATATTCCGCATCCAAGCGTATGTCATCGCAATAGATAAGGTTCTCTACGGGTGACAGCAAGACGTTCTGTGCCTTGTCCCACAGTTCCTTGCCCTTCAGCTCGAAGTGTACCACCTTACTGCGCTGTCCGTTCTGAATCTTTTGACACAGCCCTACGTCTTCAAGGCAGGTGACACCCAACGTGACGCTTTCATAGGAATAGGGAAGCAAGGGCGCAATGTCTCTTGGCGACATTCCTTCGAGACTGCCGACCTGTAGGTGGTAGAGCAGCATGTATTGTGCCACAGGAGTCAGTACCTCAGCTATCTTCCTGTTGCTTGTCTTCTCCAATGCAATGATGCCAGGCAAGTGGGCATACTCCTCGGACATGACAAAGAAGACTCCCTTGTCCGCCAGCCTGTGCCGCTCGTAGGTGGGTCCGGGCGCAAGGATGAATACTGCGGGCAGTCCCAAGGCTTCAGTCAATCGCTTGCCCGTGATGGCGCAAGCCCGTGGAGAGGGATTGACTTCTTTCTTAGGTTTAACGAACAGCAGGGACATGCCTTGGTATGTGCCGTCATAGAAACTGTATGAGAGTTTCTCTCCGACAGTGATACCTTTCAAGCTTTCCTTGGCACGAGGTTCCACCTCAATGCGTCTGCCCAATATCCTTATTTCTTTTTTCAATTCCATTCTGCTACATTTTAATGATACATTAAAACGATGCAAAAATAAGGATAATAATTGAGAATCAGGCATATTTTGGCGAAAAAGTGCAGATTTGATATGTAATTTCAATGCATTTGAGCCGTTTCTGCACCAAATGATAATGTTTTCGTCTTGATAATGTCATTCCGATGCCGTTCGTTTCTTTCTCATTAGATAGCCAATTCTCATCAATCAAACTCAAAGGGCATAAAAAAGCCCTTCCGATAGGGAAGAGCTTATTCTATTGGTTTGGCTGATGCCAATATTCCGATTAACCGATTCTTCTGCTTTCGTCAGAGCGGAACTTGTACATTCCTGTCTCGTATGATATTCTGCCTAACACAATCCACTTGTTCAGGCCTTTCTCATTAGCCCATTGGGTATATTTGCGCTGTATCATCGCAGGATTTAACCTTACCTTCGGGGCATTTTTCCATTCTTCGTTTGGTATGAGGGCATTGGCAGCAAAGGCATTGGCTTCTTTTTCCTCTGCACTCTCGTTGTCATAATCTGGGATGCTGAGTTTACAATCGCTTCGGCGGCCATCGAGATAATGCAGATAGATGTGCCCGACCTCGTGCATCAGTGCGAAAGCGAAATTGTCTATGCGGTCGTATCTCCTTGTCAATATTATATAAGGTATGCCGTCTTCTATGTAAGAATAACCATCCACAGAGGCTTTATCCACCTTTTCTTCGATGCAGAAGGCTATTCCCTCGGCAGCCAATATCTCTTTTACAGTATTCTCCGTGGAGCGATTGTCATGCAAGGCTCTTACCAATGCTGCAACCACCTCATTTCTTCTTTCCTGGTTGAATGGTTGTGAAACCTTTTGTCTCTTGGCTTTTGATTCTGCCAAAAGCTTCCATGTCATCAGCATACGAGGGTCTTGACCTGTCTTTGCCGATTTTCTGAACATGCCGGATGTCTCCAGTTTCAGCTCGGCAGGCTGGGGCAGACAAAGGGTTTCGGAAATATACTGCATCTGTTGAACCGCTGTAGTCAGTTCTTTGCCGATTCGCTTGAACAAGGTTTTGACATCAAAGATTTCATTATAAAGACTGAGGGCGTTTTGCGCTTCAAACTCTTCAACGCCTCTCTGCTCTATCACCTTCATGTCATATTCATATTGGGTCTGCATGTTTACCAACGATACTGCAGAGATGCCGAGAACCTCTTCTATCTTGTCTGCAATGGGCTTTGTTATGGGTCTCTTGCCTTTTATCAGCTCATTCAGATGTGACTTTTGCATACCAATCATGACTGCAAAGTCCTTTTGGGAGATTTCTCTGTCTTCCAATTCATACCTCAGAATGGTACCCGGATGGGTTGCCGTCCAAGGGGTCTTGCTTTCATTTCTTGTTGCCATAGTGGTCATCATTTAATTCTATTAACGTTATTTCCAATCCTGTCTCTGTTTCCCGGAACAGCAGCCGCTCAACTCTATTGTTGAATATCCTGACAGAGCTTAAGGATATATGTCTCAGTTGCTCGTAGTGAAGGAAACTGTAATCCCTCAATTTGGAGACATGCTCCACTGATTTCATCAGGTTGTATATATCAGTCAGCTTCTTCACAAATTTCTTGTCGCGAGCGATTCTTTTATATTTTCCTGCATTCATTCCATATAGTATGAGTTCACGCAGGTCATCGTCTTGTATTTCAACTTTAATCATGCATTCAGCATTTATTTTTGGTGCAAAGATAATAAATAATTCCCATTAAAAGGGAACTTTATCGATATTTCTCTTCAAAATCGCACATATTTGTGATAAATTAACATGAAAAGCGGTTTTAAGAGCTTTTTTGAGTCGGAATCCAAACAATTTATTCATTGACAGGTTATCTTTTCCTCATAAGATAGTCGTTGACATCCTTGTAGTCGGCATACCTGAAGGACTCGTCCGTCACCCTGTACTCGAATACATTGCTGATACTCTCAACCGTCTTGCGTCCTGCCTGGTCGTTGTCGAGGAAGCAATGGATGTGGGTGTAACGGTCAAGGTACTGCAATGCTCGTTTGATGTTGGCGACTGAGTTCAGTATCATATAGTCGCAAGGGCTTTCAACGACAAACCATCTATCTTGCTGTTTGACGAGGGTCATATACGCAAGGAAATCCATGAAGCCCTCAAAAACCAGACAACCGCTTTGCCACTCATTGAATGTATGGGCAAGCAGGGTGATATCCTTATGCCCGATGCAGCCCTTGAAATAGGGATTGCGCACCTCATGTCCTTCGCTTAGGTTGCCAAAGGCAATGCCATAGTAATGCTTCTGCTCAACCTTGTAGTGTATCTCCCTGCAATACATCCTGCCGATGGTGATGTCTATCCGTCGGCTACTGAAATAGGACAGCAGAGAATGGTTGCTCAGAGGAAGCAGCTTCACATCGTTCATTTTGGTTGTCGTGTATTCCTTGGCTGCGATGGCGGTCTCTATCGCCTTATCCACAGTGGTGATATTCTTGGACGCAAGGTAGGCAAGGGCATCGGAAACGGAGTGTTTGTTATACATGCGCTTTACCAACTCCACAAGGTCGCCACCCTCCTTAATGGCGTAGTCGTACCACAGGTTCTCCTTCTTGCTGACCTTGAACGATGCGGTCTTCTCGTCCCTGAAGGGTGACAGATACCAGTAGGCATTGCCCTTCTTCTTTTTTCAGCGTTACATTCTCCTTGTCTAAGAAGTCTATAATGCTCAGTTTCTTCGATTGTTCAATATTCATTGTATTTCATTTGTTCGGTTTTACTTTGTCCATGGAACAGTTTACTTTACCCTTTCTCCTATATAGGCACCCCCGTAAACTAAACCATTTGCTAAACTACTTTTCCGCTTCCCAATTCAGCCTCCGATTTCGGTTTACTTTGGCCTTATTTCTTATATATAGGCACGGACGTAAACTAAACTGGTTTCTGAACTGTTTTTATTCCTCTTCATGGAACAGGTCAATCTCCGCAAGAGTATATCCGAAATAGTAGTGATTATCCCGCTTCACTATGAGCTTTTGCTCGTTCATCAGATATTTCAGCATTTTGATGATAACGCTTCTGCCACGCTTGAAGCCGATGTCTGCATAGGCTTGCGTCAATTCCTCCACCATGCGATCGAATCCTTTGATAGGTTTCTCCTTGAATGCAGCCGTCAGTGCCTCGTTATGCTGTTCGGATGTCAAGTCTTGGTAAGTAAACCTTGACGGTTGCTTGTCACCTTCTTCCTTCTCCGGCGTGTGCTCGACAATCTCTGGCAACCCTTCTTCATTGACGGTAAAGGCAAACGGCTTGAATTCCTTCTCACGGATGTGCATAGCCTTCACCTCGCTGATATCGGGATTGGTGGTGCTCTTGGTGATGACAAGCACCGTCTCCGCCTTGTTGCTCATCTCCGTACCGATATGCCCGCGCACGTTATTGTCGCCCTTGTTCTGATGCAATACGCAATGGATGTGCAGGTCGTACTTTGATGACCATTCCATCATCCGGTTGATGACTTCCACCGATTCACCGGCATTATTGATGTCGAGCATCAGGTCGCGAATGCCGTCGATGATGACCAGTCCATAGCTTTGGTCTTGGGCAAGCGCATAGTTTATGACCTCTATCCTGACGGAGGGTGTGTACTCCCTCAGACAGATAAAGTCCAGATTCTCGTTGTCGATGCTTGTAGGCAGACCGGCGAGCTTCAGGATGCGCTCCAGCACGTTATGACAATGATAGCGGCTCTGCTCGGTATCTACATACAGTATCTTGCGCTTTCCCTCTGGCAGACTGGCTCGATAGTTAAGAACCTTACCGTTGGAGAGTGATGCAGCCACCAAGGCAGACACGTTGAAGGTCTTTTTCGCCTTTGCCTTACCCGTAGAAGCACTGAAGTTGCCCAATGTGGCTATGCTGGAATTATCAACCCATATAATCTGAGGAGGTGTTTTATAAGTATCTGTTGCCTTTATCAACGATTCGCTCAATATGCGATTGAGACGCTGTACTCCTTCCTCTTTTGAGTTAGGCTGTACATGTTTGTTATTTTCTTCCATTTTCATTCTTTCGGATTATTAATTTCTGTTTTCGTTACCATTCCAATAATCTCTTGTTTGTTTTGGAGCAGCCACTTGTCGATTTCTTCTCTATTAAAATACAGCATTTTTCCCCTTGGCTTATAGTGTGGAACTTCTTTTGCGGCTGTAAGTTTGTATAGCAGGCTTTCAGAAACACCAATATACTTACATGCTTCGTCAAACCCCAAGACGGTTTTGGTCTGCTTGACCATCTTCTCCAATTCCTCGATTCGCTCTATTAGTTTGTCAATAGGTCCCAAAGCCTCCAAACTGTCTTCTATTGCGACAATTCGCTCATAGAGTCTAAAATGTCTTTCATTCATGTGTCACGTACCTTAATTAAATTGTTTACAGACAGTAGCACGGTTATATTAGCCGTCTATTCTTTCTTTGTTGTAGATAGTACATATTCCTCTGCTTCTCTTTGAATCTCGTTCTTCGATTTGCCCTTGGTTCCTTGAAGCCATTCATCTATCTCAGATTTGAGGAACATGATGCGTTTGCCTCTCTTGTGAAACGGTATTTCCCGATTGCTTGTCCAGCAATATATGGTATGCTCTACCGGATGTGTTGGGAGATAAGCACATAATTCAGCAACCGTAAACCATGTTTCTTCTTTTTCTGATTGAACAAGTTCATATATACCATCAATCTTGTCTTCTAATGATGACAGCTTTTTCAGTACCCCCGTTATAGCGTTGGGAATATCTTCAAATCTTATACTATTTTCTTCCATGCTAATTATTTTTTATGATTTTTGATGCAAAGTTATGGGGAGACTGTCACTAAATAGAAAAAAGTAACGTGATAGTAAGGCAGTATCAACCAAACTATCACGTTTTTACTTGCATTTAGCAGAATTATTGTGATTTATTCCTCTCTTAATATCTGTTCGATGGATTTGCAGATGGCATATTGACTTGCTGTCATGGAAACGTTTCTTCTTATCCTTGAAAGAGAAGAGGAAAGACAACTCGAAGTTATGAATTTCTCTGTTCCGTCCTTTTTGATACTGGTTAAGAAGCGACCTTCTCCCATGACATATTGCCAATTATTGTTTATCAAATGGTATTGAGCCATAGCGTCAAACAGTATGGCTACATTACGTACATTTTTTACACGGATAGATGCGTCCAAGTCGCACTTGAATAGGCGACACAACTCGCTACGCACATCACTGTTGTCGGCAAAATCAAATATGTCGTGACTTTGGACAAGTTCTACCAACAAATCCATCTGTCTGTCTGACAATTGGCATCCAAAAGTGAGGATGGACGATTTCTTTCGGGTAAGGATTGGCAGACCAGTACCCACATGTTGAAGAAACAACTCAATAAGTTCCTGCTTGGAATAATCTTCTTTTTTCTTGATTATTGACACACACTTAGAGTCTCTAAACAAAGTACCAATAATGCCAATTGCCATCTGTCGCGAGTTCTTACAACGTGCACAATCACAGTCAATATATTGGTGACTGCGCTCAAATAGTTCTATGAAGTACTCTGTCTTCATATGATTCTTTTCAGCTTGAAGATACCAACTTCTTGCGATCTCAAACAACTCATACAGTTCTCTGTAGAAGTCTTCTGTACACTCCACATGTTTGTGGACACGCTTGCTCTCTTCAAAAAGAGAGAAGCCAAAAAAGGCTGTCTTTTTTCATTTTTATCTGTTTATTGTTATAAATGTTTGGTTTCCACGAAAGGTTAAAGTGCCAAAACAATAGCATCATTACATAGAATGATGAAAATGAAAGGCACTAAAAACCACCTGTACAATAAAGGACTTATTGATACAAGTGGTCTTCTATACTAAGTGCTTACAAATGATAATCACTATTCATCTATGTCCAACTTAAAAGCTTCTGTAGCTTCATCTTTCTTCTTGTCAATTACTTTTGCGTAGATTTGCGTAGTTTTTACATTGGTATGCCCTAACATTTTGCTTACTGTATATATGTCTGTACCGTTAGCCAATTGTAATGTTGCATAGGTGTGGCGGGAGCAGTGGAATATACACGGCAAAGCAAGCAACAGCGAACAGGTATAGATTAAACGTAAACCGTTAGGAATAAGCGATATTTCGGTATTTTGCGAAGTTGAAAAAATGCAAACGACAACGGAATATTGAGGTTGTTCAGTTACCAAACCGTTAGCCGGGCAGTTACCGAAACGGGAACAGGTAACGGAAAGCGATGAAAAGAAATCCCCACCGTTTTGTTTGCGTTAATACACAGTGTTTTGCGCATCAAGGGACGCTTATATGGCAAGTAAATTTGCACTTAAAAATATAAGCGTATGAAAGTAGAAAAATTCAAGGTTTTGCTCTACCTCAAAAAGAGCGGACTGGACAAGTCGGGCAAAGCCCCGATAATGGGACGCATCACCGTGAACCGGACGATGGCGCAGTTCGGCTGCAAGCTCTCCTGCACTCCCGGGCTGTGGAATCCCTGTGAAAGCCGTCTGAATGGCAAGAGCAAGGAGGCGGTGGAAACCAACACCAAGATTGAGAAACTGTTGTTGGCGGTAAACAACGCCTTTGACAACCTTGTGAGCCGTAAAATGGATTTCGATGCCACCGATGTGAAGAATCATTTTCAAGGAAGTATGGAAACGCAGATGACACTCATGCGAATGACTGATGTTGTCTGTGACGACCTCAAAGCCCGTATTGGTATTGACCGTGCGAAAACTTCTTACTCGACTTATCATTATATGCGTCTGACACTTGGTGAGTTCATTGGGCATCAGTACAAGGTCAAGGATTTAGCATTTGGGCAGCTTACGGAACAGTTCATCCACGACTATCAGGTTTTCGCTATGGAGAATAAGGGTTATGCAATAGATACTGTCCGACATCACCTTGCCATACTGAAAAAAATATGCCGTCTGGCTTATAAGGAAGGCTATGCAGACAAAATCCATTTCCAGCATTTCACCCTGCCCAAGCAGTCGGATAAAACCCCACGGGCATTGAGCCGTGAATCGTTCGAGAAAATCCGTGATGTGGAAATTGAACCGCATCGTAAATCTCACATACTGGCAAGGGATATGTTTCTCTTCGGGTGTTATACCGGGGTCTCGTATGCGGATGTGATATCCATTACCGATGAGAACTTGTACACGGACGATAACGGAGCGTTGTGGCTGAAATACCGCAGGAAGAAGAACGAACATCGGGCAAGCGTGAAGTTGCTTCCCGAAGCGATTGCACTGATTGAAAAGTATCACAGTGAGGACAGGGACACATTGTTCCCTTTACTACGCTGGCCTAATCTTAGAAGACACATGAAGGCGTTGGCGGCATTGGCTGGCATCAAGGATGATTTGTGCTATCATCAGGCGAGGCATAGTTTCGCCTCGCTGATAACGCTCGAAGCGGGTGTGCCGATTGAGACCATCAGCCGGATGCTGGGACATTCCGACATTTCCACCACTCAAGTATATGCCCGTGTCAGTCCGAAAAAACTCTTCGAGGATATGGACAAGTTCATAGAGGCGACACAAGATTTCAAACTAACCCTATAAATCCAACAACAATATGCGAAGCACATTTTCATTATTGCCATATATTAACCGCAGCAAGGTGAGGGCTGACGGTACGACCGCCGTACTCTGCCGTATAACCATTGACGGCAAGCAGACCGCCATAAGCACAGGTATCTATTGCCGCCCCGAAGACTGGAACGGCAGGAAGAATGAGATAAAGACCGTCAGGGAGAACAACCGCTTACGGGAATACCTGCGTCTGACTGAGGAAGCCTATACCGAGATACTTAAATCGCAAGGAGTGGTCAGTGCGGAAATGTTGAAGAACCATATTTCCCTGAATAATATCCATCCGACTACCTTATTGCAAATGGGTGAATGGGAACGGAGCGGTTGAAGAAACATTCCGAGGAAATAGATTCCACTTCTTCCTACCGTCACTCCATGTATTATCAGAAATACCTGACGGACTTTATAGCGTCAATCGGGAAAAAGGAAATTCCTCTTGAAGAAGTGACGGAGGATTTTGGCAAGTCCTATAAAGCTTTCCTGAAGAAGTGCAAGAATTTCAGCTCTTCCCAAACCAACAAATGTATGTGCTGGCTTAATCGTTTATTGTATTTGGCAGTCGATAAGGAGATTATCCGTGTGAACCCCTGCGAGGACTTGGAGTATGAACCGAAGCCGGAGGCAAGGCACAGGTACATCAGCCGCGATGAGTTCAAAAAGATACTTTCCACCCCGATGTATGACAAGCGTATGGAACTGGCAAGACGGGCTTTCATCTTCTCGACCCTGACGGGACTGGCGTATGTGGACATCAAACTTCTTCATCCCCATCATATCGGGACGAATGCGGAGGGCAGACGGTATATCCGCATCAACCGCAAGAAGACAAAGGTGGAGGCTTTCATACCCTTACATCCCATAGCGGAACAGATATTGTCGTTGTACAACACAACCGATGATGAGAAGCCCGTGTTTCCTCTCCCAAGCCGTGATTCACTTTGGTTTGACATCCACGAGATGGGTGTTGCCATAGGCAAGGAGGAAAATCTGAGCTATCACCAAAGTCGGCACAGCTTCGGAACTTTCCTGATTTCAGCGGATATACCGATTGAGAGCATCGCCAAGATGATGGGACATTCCAACATCAGAACTACTCAGGGGTATGCACGGATAACCGATGATAAAATCTCCAAAGACATGGACAAACTGATGGAGCGAAGAAAGAAAATATCGGCTGGCGAAAAGAAAGAAAACAGTATATAATCATCATAAAATAAAGGGATTATGAGCAGAGAAATAATAACAATCAGTAAAATGGGAGCGGTCACCGTACCGACAGCCCCAGTGTGGATGACCCAGTTCGAGATAGCCGACCTGTTCGGGGTGTTCTCTTGCAATATCCGCAAGATGATACAGGCAATTTACAAGAACAAAGAGTTGAACGAAACTGATACGATGAAGTATATCAAGCAAACTGACGGCATCAGTTATGATGTGTATAATTTTGAAATGATTATAGCCATCGCTTTCAGAATATGTAGCAAAGAGACCCTTTTGTTCAGGCGGTTCGTAATAAATGAAATCTGCACCACCAAGAAAGGAATCCCGGTTACATTGTTTGTTTCCTATGGTAAGAATGGCAACCTATGGTATAGTCGAGGTTCTTCCCGTCAGCCACCTGTTCCCGATGCACGGATGCAAAGGTAGCGTGTGGCTCTGACAGCATTGGCAAGGTCGGGCGGCATAGCCGTTTCGGGCAGAATCTTCCTCAACGGGGTTGAGCGTATTCAGCCCGAAAACCTTGCCCCTGCCAACCACACGCATTTTGGGCATCCGGCAACGGAAACAAGCGACTGACGGGAAATCAGAAGAAAGAGAAGGAACGGCTTACAGACGAAGCTAAACATTGATGCTTCATCCGTAAGCCGTTCCTTTTTTATTGTACCATTGCTGTCGCAAACATAGGGCAGACGGCAAACTGCGCTCTTTCAAGAAAATCAGATAGCCGTCTGTCGGTAGGCGGTACGGTAGCTGTCAGTCAGCATCCTTTCGATGTCGGACTCTCGGTAGAGGATTTTGCCGCCCAACTGAATGTAGGCTATCCGCCCTTCGTTGCGGTAATCCTGAAGTGTTCGGCGGCTCACTTTCAACCGTGCCGACACCTCCTTGTCCGTGAAGAAACGCTCCCCGTTCAGTGTCGGGCGGTAGCTGGCAGTCAGATGCTCTACGTTGTCCAGCAGACGGTCAAGACTGCCCATGAAGTGGATTATCCACTCGTTGTCTTTGTTAATCAGTTCGTTCATATTACTCTGGATTTAGTGGAATTATTGTCATTACTCTATTCGGTTATCAGATTGTCCTGCCTTTGAACTTTGCTTCCTTCCGTCTGTCCTCCACGATGGAGACGATACGTTGCACATCTTCGGGACGGTAATAGGTCTTGTGGTTGATTTGGCTGTATGCCAAAGTCCCATTGTCCCGAAGCGTCTGCAAGGTTCGTGGGCTGATATTGAGCATCCGGCATACGTCCTGATTATCCATCCACTCGCTCATTTTCTTTTCGCCGTGCCGATGGCAGATGGCATCCATACGGCAGACGAAGCGGTCGAACTTGGCGACCAGCTCCTCAAAGGTCTTTCTTTCGATTGATACGATTTCCATATTGTCTTTTTTTAGTTGTTACTGTTTCTTATGCCGCAAAGGAATGTATAATCCGTTACTTGACAATGGGTTTCCCGGAAGTGGTAGCATGTTGCGCTGATACGGTAGTCATTGTCCGTGATACCGACTTTTCCTTTGGCGGCTATCATTCCTTCTCCCGCAAAGAAATACATAATCCGGCATCCGGCAATGGATTCAATTTGGTCTGGCAGCAAGTGGCACAGGGTGGTAGAGGTTGGCACAGGCATGGTTCACCGATTGCCCAATCCGCCCAGTCCTTAGCCCTTAATTCCTATATTTAATAAGGACACCACAGCCCAAATAAGAGCTTAATTCAAAATCACCCGTAACTAAACCTTTTTCCCTTTCGGTTATATACATCCGGCAAAACGGTGAAGTCTGCACCGTTATTTCTATCACCATAAAGCAAAACCATACAAAATTGCCTAAGAGAACCCAAGTGCTTGACAGACTGCACTGAAGCATCTTACTTTGCTCCCGATAATCGGTCGAGGTGCTTACCAAGACCACAGTTAATAACTTAATCAATTTGTTTTTTACAATGAAGAGAGAACCAAGCATTACAGAGCAGCAGGCTCGTGAAATCGTGGAAAAGATGGGACGCAGGGAATCCTACACTCCCAAGTCGATGAATGACATCTACAGGCGTATCGGCCTGGAGCCGGATGAGCCGGAACAGCCCGGCAAGACCGTCACGGAAGAAACGGAGACCGCTATGGCGGATGAACCGTCAAGTGAGGCGGTCGGGGAAACAGCAATGCCGCAGAAGCGTGTCAGCAGCAAGCAGCGCAGGCTGTCGCTGGAGGAGTACCGCGCCACCTATCTCCAAGTCCCCAAGATTATCAACCGCAAGCCCGTGTTTGTCAGCGAGACGGTGCGTGACGAACTGGACAGGGTTGTCCGCTTCCTCGGAGGAAAGGGTATGAGCGCATCGGGGCTGATTGAAAACCTCGTCCGCCTGCACCTCGACACCTATCGGAACGACATCGAGCAGTGGCGCAAGCTCTGACGGGATTACAGAAAGTCGGTTAGGCTGGTGAATACACTTCATCGGCTTAACCGATACCCAAGATGAGTGATTACACTCGGAAAACAATCCGACAAGCGGAGGATTGTTATGTCTTCAAAGACATAGCAAGATATATTTTCAGTTACCCGAATAATTCTAAGTAACTGAAAACACCTTCACCGCCGTGGGCAGAATTATCCTCCGCAGTCGGATAATTTCGGGGTTCATTAATCAAAGATTAAACAATGGACAAGCCATAAAATTGAAAAAATAAGAAGTATGAAAAAGAAGAGCAAGTACGGGAGAAATCCCAAGTTGAACCCGAAGACGCACTGCGTGATGGTGCGCTTCGATGATGTGGAATGGAACAGATTCCTGACGATGTACGAGGAATCTAACGTGTACGCGAAAGCCGTCTTTCTCAAGGCGCACTTCTTCGGACAGAAGTTCAAGGTGCTGAAAGTGGACAAGACGCTGGTGGACTACTACACCAAGCTGTCGGATTTCCATGCCCAGTTCCGTGGCATAGGCACGAACTACAATCAGGTCGTCAAGGAGCTGCGCATCCACTTCTCGGAGAAGAAGGCGATGGCGTTGCTCTACAAGCTGGAGGAGTGCACCATCGACCTTGTGAAGCTGAGCCGGGAGATAATGGAGCTTTCAAGAGAAATGGAGGCTAAGTGGCAACAAAGACGGGATGATTCTATGGTATAGCTGGATGTCCCTTTGGTTCGCAGTTCGGCAAGTGAACGAAGTCCGACGGGTAACTTCATTGCCGACCATGTCATTGTCGGACATCTGTTAAGAATAAGAACTAACTGAAAGGGATGAAAATATAGTAGAATCAAGTATCTGGCTTTCTAACTGATAAATAGAAATCTAGATACTTGATTTACAAACTAAATATATTTGATACTCTTTTTTGCAAGAATAGTCTACCTGTCAATCCATTCCTTAAGCCTCTGCGCCTTTTCCTTACTCACTTGTATTTCCGTTTTCGGATAACCTTTCAAACGGACAATCAACTTTCCTCCAAAATAATTACCGAGGAACAAAACGTGCTCTACATTGATAATATATTGGCGGTTTGCCCGGAAGAAATAGTCGGGATTCAGTTGGTGTTCAAGTTCATCCATTGACACATTGACCACTTCGGAAGTGCCGTTGTTAAGACGAAGATGTACAATCTTGTTTTCTGTTTCGATGTGGTTGATGTCCGAAACGCGCACGGTCTTATATCCGTCACGGTAAGGAAGCAAGAAACGCTCCCGATAACGGAACTTGTTCTTCTGTAAGGCATCGAAAAGCTGCTGTAGGTTTTCGTCGGTGTAATTCTTACCGGCTTTGGCCGCCTTGTCAATGGCCGCTTCAAGTTCATCCGAATCCAACGGTTTCAGAAGATAGTCGAAACTGTTGAACTTGAATGCTTGTACCGCATATTCGTCGTATGCGGTGGTAAATATGATGGGTATGGTTGCCGGGGCATATTTTAGAGCTTCGAAACTCAAACCGTCAGTCAAACGGATATCCGCCAGAATGAGGTTTGTGGTTTTGCCGGATTGAAAGAATTCGACCGTCTCTTTGATGCTGGCAAGCGGACCTTCAACAATAAATGTTCTGTCAATATCGTTCAGCAGCCTTATGAGGCGTTTGGCATTGCGTGGCTCGTCTTCAAGAATCAGTATGTTCATAGGGGATGGTGTTTTTTATGATGGGCAGACTTACCGAATAGAAGTTTTCGGCATTCTCTATCTTGACCTTTTTATCACAAAGCAAAGCGTATCGTTCTGTGATATTTTTAAGTCCTAAACCGGTTGATTCGATTGGGGACATCAAAGGTGACTTAAGATTGCTGACTGTTATATAATCATCGGACAGCTTTATGTCGATGACCAGCGGATGTTCAGATGAAAAGCTGTTATGTTTTATTGCGTTTTCCACAAGAAGCTGCAATACAGCCGGTGGAAGAAAACCTTTGCATTGTCTGACGCCCGGACTTACTTTTGCAATGACCCCTTCGTTGTGGCGTACTTTCATCAAATACAAGTATGAATCAAGAAACTTGATTTCGTCGGCAACGGGTATCAGATTGCGGTCCAGATTGGTGATGATGTATCGGTACACTTTCGATAGGTTACTCAGGAATTTTCCGGCAAGTCCGCTATCCTCCTCAATCAGCTCCAGCAGATTGTTGAAGTTGTTGAACATGAAATGCGGATTGATTTGCAGTTTCAGGGAATTGAGCTGTGACTGCAAGGCTATCTCTTTTTCCTTCATCAGCGCCATTTCGAGTGCTTGTTTCTCGTCGCGCACCTTGATGTAAGACTGAAGGTAGAAGGAGTTGGCATAGACGCTTGACAGGAAGGTAGATATCATGGCAAAGGTGTATGCGCCTTTCATGTTGAGGAGTTCGTCGAGAAGCCCGTTGTCGGTTTCGTCCCATAGGAAATTGAACAAGGTTATCATACCGAACGCAACGATATTGTTCAGTGCCATTAGGCAGGATGCATAGACCATTCCCCACACGTAGGATGTCCTGAACGGCAATACCCTGAAGACCAGAAAACAGAATCCTAAGGATATGTAGGTAAAAAGCATACACAGCAGAAAATCGACCATGTAATCAGCGATTGTCATTCCCGGCAATTGGTCGATGGTCTTGTCATCGAGTATAAACCACATGACAAGGTAGAATACATAGGAGACGGCAGATAGCAACAGGCCGTTCTTCCAACTCATTATTTTCATTTTCACTTGGGTCATATCGGGTGCAAAGTTACTCTTGATTCGGCAAAGATAAGGCTTTACTCCTTTGGTTGATAGGATAAACAGGCTGAAACGGATAAAATTACTATCGAAACGATAATAACTATTGGTGAAATACACATTGTATTTGTTAAAACCGATCTGCACTTGAAAGATTATCCTTTTTTCGGTCTTAACTGTCAGTTTGGATAGTTCGGACTTTAATTTATCCGCTTCGATACTCTTTGAATTGCAAGAACTTTTATAGGGGTATAATTTGCATCTCAAAAAAAAGTGTATGAAAATTGAAACAGAACGTCTTGTAATCAGAGACTTTCAAAAGAGAGACGTTGTTGGACTTTTGGAATATCTTTCAAATCCTCGTGTGAATTGCTTTGCCGGAGACCGCCTTTGTTCCGAAGAGGCGGCATGGGCATATATGCAGTATTCCCCGAAAGACATGCAGCGCTATGCGGTGAGTCTGAAAAAAGATGACTTTATAATCGGTGATGTTTTCGTTTTGCGTGAAAATGAAGATACTTACAATGTGGGCTGGCATTTCAACAAACGTTTTGAGGGCAAAGGATTAGCTCGTGAAGCGGTTATCGGATTGTTGGATTATCTTTTTCGGGAGGCGGGTGCACGGCGTATCTATGGATTTGTGGAAGATGACAATATTCGCTCCAAACGCTTATGCGAACGTCTTGGTATGCGCCGCGAAGGATGTTTCAAGGAATTTGTGACATTTATAAACAATCCTAACGGCACCCCGAAATATGAAGATACCCGTGTTTATTCCATTCTAAAAAAAGAATGGAATTCAATCAGTGCTAAATCAATTACGAATAATTAAGAACAAGAAAAGAATATGAACAAGCGATTCATTATCATTAATTTCGCCGCATTTGCCGTCATGCTGTTTCTGTCGACTGGATGCAAGCAGGACGGTAAGCAGGATGCGGTACCGAGTTATCGGGTCATAACAGTATCGTCCATGCCGGTGGAAATATCCGAATCTTATTCCGCCACTATCCGCGGGCGACAAGATGTGGATATCATGCCGCAAATATCCGGCCGCATCACGCGTCTATGCGTGAAGGAGGGCACACGGGTGACGACAGGGCAAGTACTGGCAGTGATAGACCAAACACCCTATCTGGCAGCCTTACGCACAGCTTTGGCTAATGTCAGCGCAGCACGGGCAAAAGCGGAAACGGCACGAATCGAACTGCAAGGTAAGCAAGCCTTGTTTGATGAGAAGGTAATATCCGAATACGACCTTTCTCTTGCCCGAAACCAACTAGCTGTGGCACTTGCCGAACTCCAACAGGCCGAGGCGCAGGAAGCGGATGCACGAAACAACCTCTCTTATACTGAAATCAAAAGTCCGAGTAACGGCGTGGTAGGCACATTGCCCTATCGCATCGGTGCGCTTGTCGGTCCCAATATGGCACAGCCTTTCACGGTCGTGTCCGACAATGCGGAGATGTATGCCTATTTCTCCGTGTCGGAAAACATGCTGCGACACCTATCCACTCGCTACGGCTCGATTGACAGCCTGATAGCCAAGATGCCGGAAGTGGGCCTGCAACTCAACGACGGCAGCCTGTACAAGGCGAAAGGACGTATTGAAACCGTAAGCGGCGTGGTGGACCCTGTGACCGGAACGGTACAAATCAAAGCCCTGTTCCCCAATCCCGAACGCGAACTGCTGAGTGGCAGCATCGGCAATGTCATCCTTCAAAACCCGAAAACGGAGGCCGTAACCATTCCCATGACCGCCACCGTGGAACTGCAGGACAAGATTATCGCTTACCGACTGAAAAACGGACGGGCGGAAGCTGCCTATCTCACGGTGGACCGCCTGAACGATGGCAACCGGTTTATCGTAAAAGAAGGTCTCTCGGTCGGCGACACCCTCATCGCCGAAGGCGTGGGACTGGTGAGAGAAGGCATGAGCATAACCCCTAAAGACGAAACGAAATGAACCTGCGATTTTTTATAGACCGCCCGGTGTTTTCGGGCGTTATCTCGGTGGTGATTGTGCTGTTGGGCGTCATCGCCATGTTCTCCCTGCCGGTGGAACAATACCCCGACATCGCACCTCCGACCATCAACGTATTCGCAACTTATCCGGGAGCAAACGCTGAAACCGTGCAGAAGGCAGTGATAACCCCTCTGGAAGAAGCCATCAACGGAGTGGAAGACATGACCTATATGACTTCCACGGCATCGAATACGGGAGATGCTTCCATCAACATCTATTTCAAACAGGGAACCAACGCGGACATGGCGGCGGTAAACGTGCAGAACCGCGTGAACGGCGCACTGAGCCAACTTCCGGCGGAAGCCACCAAGACCGGTGTCACCACCGAAAAGCAGCAGAATGCCGAACTGATGACTTTCGCGCTCTATTCGCCCGATGACCGCTTCGACCAGACCTTCCTGAACAATTACGTGAAAATCAATGTCGAGCCGAGACTGAAGCGCATCAGCGGCGTGGGAAAGGCGCAACTGTTCGGCTCCAATTACAGCATGCGCCTCTGGCTGAAGCCCGACCGTATGGCGCAATACGGGCTCATCCCCGATGACATCTCTGCCGTACTCGCACGACAGAACATCGAGGCCGCCACCGGCTCCTTCGGTGCCAATCATCCTACCGCCAATGAATACACGATGAAGTACCGCGGACGCTTGTCCGGTGCCGATGAGTTTGGCGAACTGGTAGTCAAGTCACTGCCGGGCGGCAATGTGCTTCGGCTGAAAGAGGTTGCCGATGTGGAGCTGGGCGATGAATACTACAACTATTCCTCCCAAGTGAACGGCCATCCGGCAGCCATGATGATGATAAACCAGAAGGCAGGGTCCAATGCGTCGAGCACCATCAACGAGATTCACGAAGTGCTCCACGAACTGGACCGTGACCTGCCCGAAGGAGCGGAATTCGTAGTGCTTACCGACACCAACAAGTTTCTGTATGCCTCCATCCGCTCGGTCATCCGCACCTTGCTGGAGGCGATACTTCTGGTTATCGTGGTGGTATATGTATTCTTGCAGGACATCAAGTCAACGCTTATTCCTGCCATATCCATCTTCGTTTCCATCATCGGCACATTTGCCGTGATGTCCATGATTGGATTCTCCATCAACCTGCTCACCCTGTTCGCGCTTGTGCTTGCCATCGGAACCGTGGTCGATGATGCCATTGTGGTGGTGGAAGCGGTGCAGGCGAAGTTTGATGAGGGCTACCAGTCGGCGGTGCTTGCGGCCGATGATGCCATGAAAGACGTTTCGTCGGCCATTCTGACCTCTACCATCATCTTTATGGCAGTGTTCTTTCCCGTAGCCATGATGGGCGGCACTTCGGGAGCCTTCTACACGCAGTTCGGTATCATGATGGCTGTTGCCGTGGGAATCTCGGCAGTCAATGCCTTCACACTCTCACCGGCACTTTGCGCCCTGTTGCTGAAGCCCTATATCGACGAGCACGGCAATACAAAGGACAACTTTGCAGCCCGTTTCCGTAAAGCGTTCAATGCCGTCTTCGACCGTCTGAGCCGACGCTATGTACGTGGAGTGATGTTCATTATCCATCGCCGATGGCTGTTGTGGAGCTCTATAGCAGTGTCCTTTGTATTGCTGGTGCTGCTGGTCAATGTCACAAAGACGGGACTTATTCCCGAAGAGGACACCGGGACGGTCATGGTGAGCATGAACACGAAGCCCGGCACGTCAATGGCGCAGACCGTCAAGGTGATGGAGCGCATCAACAGCCGCCTCGACAGTATCGGCGAGATTGAATACAGCGGTGCGGTAGCCGGTTTCTCTTTCAGCGGTTCCGGTCCCTCGCAGGCGATGTATTTCGTGACACTCAAAGACTGGGAGGATCGTAAGGGAGAGGGGCAGTCGGTGAATGATGTCATCGGAAAGATTTATGCCGCCACTTCAGATATTCCCGATGCCACGGTGTTCGCCATGTCGCCTCCGATGATTGCCGGGTACGGCATGGGAAACGGTTTCGAGCTTTATTTGCAGGACAAGGCGGGCGGAAACATCGCCGCTTTCAAGGAAGAGGCGGACAAGTTTGTCGAAGCCTTGTCGCAACGACCCGAAATCGGCGAAGTCTATTCCTCCTTTGCCACGGACTATCCGCAATACTGGGTGGATATCGACGCCGCCAAATGCGAGCAGTCGGGTGTGTCGCCCGCAGATGTGCTTTCCACCCTGTCGGGCTATTATACCGGACAATATGTTTCCGACTTTAACCGGTTCTCCAAGCTCTACCATGTGACCATGCAGGCTCCGGCGGAATATCGTGTGAATGCAGAGTCCATTCATCATATCTATGTACGCACCTCTGATGGCGGCATGGCACCGTTGAGCCGGTTCGTGCGTCTGACCAAGACCAACGGTCCGTCAGACCTCACCCGCTTCAACCTGTTCAATGCCATCTCCATCAATGGGTCTCCGGCCCGGGGTTACAGTTCGGGGCAGGTGCTCGAAGCCATCAGTGAGACGGCACGCAAGGTTCTCCCGGCAAATTACACCTACGAGTTTGGCGGCATCTCGCGCGAGGAGAGCAAGACAACCAACAATGCCACGCTGATATTCCTGCTCTGTATGGTCCTGGTCTATATGATTCTGTGTGCCTTGTACGAAAGCGTGTTTATTCCCTTTGCGGTTCTGCTGGCAGTGCCTTGCGGGTTGATGGGCAGTTTCCTGTTCGCATGGCTCTTCGGTCTGGAGAACAACATCTACATGCAGACCGGTCTGATTATGATTATCGGCCTGCTTGCCAAGACCGCCATCCTGCTTACCGAATATGCCGGCAAGCGGCGGTCGGAAGGCATGACACTGGCACAAGCAGCATACAGTGCGGCAAAAGTCCGTCTGCGCCCCATCCTGATGACCGTGTTGTCTATGGTGTTCGGCCTTATCCCGCTGATGCTGGCTCACGGAGTGGGTGCCAACGGTAGCCGTTCGCTTGCCACAGGTGTAATCGGCGGAATGATTGTAGGTACATTGGCTCTGTTGTTCCTCGTGCCTTCATTGTTCATCGTCTTCCAATATATCCAAGAACGTATTAAGCATAATTAAATGAAAAAGACAGCAATATATATCATATTGTCAGGATGGATGCTTACCGGCTGTGGCACGTACAGCCGGTATCATCGCCCCGACCTCTCGATGGAGAATCTGTATAGCACCCTTCCGGCAGACGCCGATACCACCACTCTGGCCTCCCTGTCGTGGCGGGAAATGTTTACCGACCCGAAACTTCAGTCCTTGATTGAAACAGGACTTGACCGAAACACAGACCTCAATGTGGCACGGCTACGGGTGGAAGCGGCAGCCTCCGCCTTGCTGACAGCTAAACTCTCCTATCTACCCTCACTCGGACTGAATGCCGAAGGTAATGCCGGCAAGCACGATGGAGCAACGGCAAAGACATATAATGCAGGAGCGACAGCAAGCTGGGAACTGGACATCTTCGGCAACCTCACAGCTGCAAAACGTGGTGCCGCTGCCGCCTTGCAAGGAAGCCGTGATTACCGGCAAGCCGTACAGACTCAGCTTGTCGCCACTATTGCCGACAGTTACTATACCCTTGCCATGCTCGACGCGCAAATGGCAATAAGCCACCGCACCCTTGAAAACTGGCAGACTACCGTGCGCACTCTCGAAGCATTGAAAAAAGCCGGACAGTCAAACGAAGCCGGTGTATTGCAGGCAAAAGCGAACGTGATGCAGCTCGAATCGTCCCTATTATCCATCCGCAAGAGCATCTCCGAAACAGCATCATCATACATCGTGATGCAAAAAGCATTAAACAATACAAGCACAAGACAACTGATTTGATAAGGCAACTGGAACAATCCGTACAACGGAACGAGGCACTGATAACGTCAAGGAAGAAGGCGGTACATACTATCACCCATGAACTGCGCACACCGCTGACAGCAATAACAGGCTATGCCGGACTGATACGGAAAGAACAGTGTGAGGATAAGTCCGGGCAGTATATCCAAAACATACTGCAATCCTCCGACCGTATGCGGGATATGCTTAACACTTTGCTTGACTTCTTCCGCCTGGACAACGGCAAGGAACAGCCCCGTCTGTCACCCTGCCGGATTTCAGCAATCACGCACACACTTGAAACGGAGTTCATGCCTGTTGCCGTGAACAAAGGGCTGTCCTTGTCCGTGAAGACTGGACACGATGCCATTGTATTGACCGACAAAGAGCGAATAATACAAATCGGGAATAACCTGCTGTCAAACGCTGTCAAGTTCACAGAAGAAGGCGGTGTTTCTTTGATTACTGAATATGATAATGGAGTTCTGACACTGGTCGTTGAAGATACAGGTACAGGCATGACAGAAGAGGAACAGAAACAAGCGTTCGGTGCGTTTGAACGTCTATCAAATGCCGCCGCAAAGGAGGGTTTCGGGCTTGGGCTTGCCATAATGCGTAATATTGTGTCGATGCTTGGCGGAACAATCCGTTTAGACAGCAAGAAAGGGAAAGGCAGTCGTTTCACAGTTGAAATTTCTATGCAGGAAGCTGAAGAACAGCTTGGATATACAAGCAATACACCTGTTTATCATAACAATAAATTCCATGATGTTGTCGCCATTGACAATGATGAGGTATTACTTCTGATGCTGAAAGAGATGTATTCCCAAGAAGGAATACACTGCGACACTTGCACCGATGCTGCGGCACTGATGGAAATGATACGCCAGAAAGAATACAGCCTGTTGCTGACAGACTTGAATATGCCCGATATAAACGGTTTCGAATTGCTGGAACTGTTGCGTTCGTCCAACGTGGGCAATTCACCAACAATCCCGGTGGTTGTGGCAACCGCTTCGGGCAGTTGTAACAAAGGGGAACTATTGGCAAAAGGCTTTGCCGGATGCCTGTTCAAACCGTTCTCCATATCGGAACTGATGGAGGTTTCCGACAAGTGTGCCATAAAAGCGACACCGGACGGGAAACCGGACTTTTCCGCCTTATTGTCCTATGGCAATGAAGCCGTCATGCTGGAAAAGTTGATAACTGAAACAGAAAAGGAAATGCAGGCGGTACGGGATGCAGCAAAAGAAAAAGACCTGCAAAAGCTGGATTCCCTGATCCACCACCTGCGCAGTTCGTGGGAGGTGCTCCGTGCCGACCAACCGCTGAATGTACTTTACGGATTGCTTCGTGGCGATGCTCTCCCGGATGGTGAAGCGTTAAGCCATGCCGTGACTGCCGTGCTGGATAAGGGAGTGGAAATAATACGGTTGGCAGAAGAGGAAAGGAGAAAATACGAAGATGGATAAGACAAAAATAATTGTGGTGGAAGACAACATCGTGTATTGCGAATATGTCTGCAATATGCTGTCACGGGAGGGCTACCGCAATATGAAGGCTTACCACCTCTCAACCGCGAAGAAACATCTGCAACAGGCAACAGATAATGATATCGTGGTTGCCGACCTGCGTCTGCCTGACGGCAGTGGCATAGACCTTTTGTGCTGGATGCGAAAGGAGGGAAAGATGCAGCCCTTCATCATTATGACCGACTACGCCGAAGTTAATACCGCCGTGGAAAGCATGAAACTCGGCTCGATAGACTATATTCCCAAACAGCTTGTGGAGGATAAACTTGTCCCCCTGATCCGTTCCATACTGAAAGAACGTCAGGCAGGACAACGCCGTATGCCTATATTCGCCCGTGAAGGTTCCGCCTTTCAGAAAATCATGCACCGCATAAGGCTGGTAGCCGCCACCGATATGAGCGTGATGATATTTGGTGAGAACGGCACGGGCAAGGAGCATATTGCCCACCTGTTGCATGACAAGAGCAAACGTGCAGGCAAGCCATTTGTGGCGGTGGACTGCGGTTCACTCTCCAAAGAGCTTGCACCGTCGGCTTTCTTCGGACACGTCAAAGGTGCATTTACAGGTGCGGACAATGCCAAGAAAGGATATTTCCATGAGGCGGAAGGCGGCACGTTGTTTCTGGACGAGGTAGGAAACCTCGCGTTGGAAACCCAACAGATGTTGCTCCGTGCCATACAGGAGAGGCGGTATCGCCCGGTCGGAGACAAGGCAGACCGGAATTTCAATGTCCGCATCATCGCTGCTACCAATGAAGATTTGGAGGTATCGGTGAATGAAAAGCGTTTTCGGCAGGATCTTCTGTACCGCCTGCACGACTTCGGGATAACCGTTCCTCCGTTGCGTGACTGTCAAGAAGACATTATGCCGCTGGCAGAGTTCTTCCGTGATATGGCAAACAGAGAGCTGGAGTGTAGCGTGAGCGGGTTCAGTTCCGAAGCACGTAAAGCGTTGCTGACACACGCATGGCCGGGCAACGTGCGGGAACTTCGGCAGAAAGTTATGGGTGCTGTATTGCAGGCGCAGGAAGGTGTTGTCATGAAAGAGCATCTGGAACTTGCCGTGACGAAACCGACCTCTACTGTCAGCTTCGCCTTGCGCAATGACGCGGAGGATAAGGAGCGGATATTGCGTGCGTTGAAACAGGCAAACGGCAACCGGAGTGTCGCCGCAGAACTGCTCGGCATAGGCAGGACTTGTCCCATAGAGTTTTGATTCCAATCGTATAGTTCTGTAGATACACCTATAGATTGCTTGTTTTTTGATGTGATTGTTGTTGCGGAAGAAATGGGAGTTTGTGCTATTAGAATTTTATTATGCAATTGCTTAAACTCACTTAGTTCCTCTGGAGTTAATAATGTGTCATCAGTTATAATCTTGGCCTCCTCTGCCATAGGAACTAACCGCTTTAAACTTAAAAAGATTGTGGGAAAGGAGATATATCCATCCCCTTCTTGCCTTGCTCCTTTCTTCCAAAATCGCACATTAGGGTCTCCAGTACGTTTGATGCTTTCGACAGTAAAGTCATCTACTCCTATATCAAAAGAAATGGTCCATTCATGACCTTTAGGTCTATCAAAAATGGGCGATAATCTAAACTTATCTTTGAATGCAGAAATATAGCTACCACCACACAAAGGTTTTTCCGCTCTCATTGGATCCTCAGGCTTAAGAGTGAAGGTTTGTGTTACAATACCCAGTAATGTTGACTTTTGAGTTCCGTTTTGTCCTGCAATTGCTGTTAATTGAGAGCCTACTTCAAAGTCTTCATTTTGGAAGCCTCGAAACCTTTCGATATGAATGTGAGTTATTTTCACTTTGTTGAATGATTAAATAATTTGTGTTTGGGAATAACTATATCGTCACAAAATATCATTATTTCTTCACCTTTTCCTGAGTTACTCGCACTATAATTCAATTCAAAACATTGTTGCCTATATTTTGAATATAGGTTGGTTATGAATGGCACATTATCATAAGAGACAATCCACTTACAATTTACTATTGCACCTATAGCATTTGCGATGTTTTGATGGTCTGTGTCATTATAGTAGTTCAGATAAAGCCCTTTTCCTTTTATATAGTATGGCGGGTCTAAATATAATAGAGTATTGTAAGGTAATTCATCTTTTAATCGTTGCACTAAAGTAACAGCATCGTCATTTGTTAGATGAATTCTCTCCGCGTAGTCTGCTATACGTTGAATCCTTTTTATCAAATCTTCTTTGTTAAACCTCGCATCAATCTTGTAATTTCCAGTTTGGTCGTATCCACCTATGATTCCAGCTTTTAAAATTCCTGAACGATTTGTTCTATTTAGGAAGAAAGTGGAAAACCCTAAATTTAATAAATCAACATTTCTATTTTCTTTATTCTGCTGAAACTCTTTTTGCTTAAACCATGTTTCGACATTTATGGGAGTATCCTTAATTAATTGGCAAAGAGCATCCGTGTTATTAAGAACACTATACCAAAAGGCATAAATAGATATGTCTTTATCGTTTATATATATATCACTAACATATTCATTAAAGAGCAAGGATAAAGCAACAGAACCACCTCCTACATATGGCTCAACATAAGTACCATCAAGCAATGCATTTTCTTTGATTAAACACTGTACGAAATCAGCGACTTTTGCCTTTCCACCGGGATATCTTAAAGGTGATAAAAACTCCATAATGTCATTCTTTATTTATAGATTCCCATAATTGGATAAAAAAACTTTCTATGTTGTCCCATCCTATAATCAAATTGTCTGCTTTAGGATAGAAAAACTCATTATGAACATATGCATTCAAGGATTCAATGGATAGGACTGAATTTTTATCATTTATTTCAGACCTTATACCTTTAGATAAATCATTACTCATTGTTCCTAATTGGGTCATATGATTTAATACTTTACAAACTTTCCCGTTCAAATCCTCTTTGGAAGAACACGCAGTTATAGCATTGTTTTTTACCAAATCATATCTTTCCAAATAAGCATCAACTGACAATTCTAAAAACACTCTCAGCAGTACAGAAGATGCATTAGGACATGTTTTAACTTGGATATGTTTTAACTCCTCAAAAATTTTATTGATTTTGGGGTTGTTGATATGCAAAATCAAAGTCTTGGGCACTAAGCCAGCTCTGTTTCTAGCTTTCTGATTATTAGCCTTTTTTATTTCTCTGCGTTCACTATTTATTAATACCTGCCCTTTATTGTCTACAATATCTTGAACACTCCATTGTTCAGACGCTTCATTAGATAGGTCTGGCTTTTGGTTCGTGTCAAAATTGTCAATATATTGCTTCCTTTTTTCTCTATTATAGATTTCTGAAACTTTGAATTCTGGATTAAGAATATCCGTAACAACTTTTATAAGCCCCTTGACGACTTCTGACACTTCAACCTTTGAAACTAAAGTTCCATTGTTAATTCCCAAACCAAGGTGTTCTCTAACATAAGGGTCTGACATCAAACGTTGCAGGTTGGTAATATTTAGTTTGGATAACGAATCCTTAATCGTATCAGAAACATTATCTTGTGATTTCAATAAAGTGATAATTTGCAATGGAATCGATGATTTTCCTTCTGTCTTCTCCTCGAATCTTTGCTTTTGTTGAGCATTCCAAGTAACTGTACCGATACCATTCAGCTCTCCCGAGTGTTTACGTTTTATCCAAATATCAGCTTCCGTTGGGTTTTCAAAAACAGCGCAAGCAATATTCTTCAATTCAGAAATAGCATTAGGATTTTCTTTTTGCAATTTCTGAAATTTTTTCCTTAAAGAAATGTACTTGTCATCAATTAATGTTGGATTGTTTAATAATTTTAATGATGTTATTCTCCTATTACCTTCGAGTACTATATATTTGTTGTTATCTTCGTTAGGCGTTACAATAATCAAATCGACGGGGCTAAGACCATTGGTTACAATATCGTCCACAAGAGAATATAATTTATCCCCTTGATCCTCTATCATCTTATCTATCGCTTCCTTTTGTGAAGACAGAGGCTCAAATCTATAATTTTCAGTATTGACAAATAGTGATGTCAATTTTATTGTTTTTACAACCATGGTAACACTCATACTTATTAAAGTACAAAATTACTCATTTTTAGTGAAGTTAGCAGTAATTGAGCAATAAAAATATATGGAATTCACTTTTTGTAGGCTAAAACCTATTATAATCCAATTATAATGCCTATCTTTGTAATGCTAAAAGGCGTTCTTTTGAATTACTGCAAAACGAAGTGGAATACAGATTTTCGCTGGTTTCTAAATCGTTACCTGTCAAACTGGGATATTTTGTAAGCTATTGATTTTTAAGAAAAAAGAAAATACACTATGGCTTAAGCAATGAAAGGTGATGTGCTTGGTAATCCCTGATGCTTTTACCCACCGTTCCAAAGGCTTTGATATCCATGAAGGGTCAGGCAGTCCGGCAAACACCAACAGTTCTCCGTCTTTCTTGCGCTCACCGCAAAGCTTGTATGCCTGTGGCGATATAGGCATGTATTCAACGCCCTTAGTCTTCTGCTGAGTGAAATTGAGACGGTACCCACCATTGTATTCTTCCACCTCTGACCATTTAAGCTTTTGAATATCGCTATGTCGCATTCCTGTCAGTGCAGAGAACAAGGCTGCCCGTTTTAGTATATCATCACACGGAGTCTTTGCCAATATATTAAGTTCTTCGAGTGACAGATACTCTCTTCGAGCACTCTGAAACATGATATTCTTAGCCTTGGCAGCAATATCACAATTCAGATAGCCATCCACGAAAGCTTGTTTGAGTGCCGCCTTGAAGATAGAGAAGTACGTCGATGCCGTATTCCTTGAAATAGTTCCTTTCTTAGAACCACCCTGCGGTGCCTTTATCAAGAAGGAACGGAATGCCTCAATATACTTCATGTCAATCTGCGAGAACTGTATGTAGTCACACTTGGCAAACATTGACAACAGTGTGTGCAATCTGCGCCAGTTGACAACTATCGATTCTGACGCAGTTTCCTCTCTTTCTTTGATTAGCTTCTCAATATACTCCAGAACATTGCATTTTGAGCGTTCGCTTTGTTCTGCCATTTCCATTTGCTGCTCAGTAAAGAGAGCCATATTGTCGTATTCTTTTTGACGCAGGACTCGAACGCCATCCGCATAAAGGCAAGTTTCCATATCTTGCTTGGATTTACACTGAATCATACATTTCAGCACTTGCAGCCTGGAAAGCAGTATTGAATTCTGCCATAGCAGTATCAACAGCAGCCAAATCCTGTGCTTTATGAGCATCTTTCAGTTTCTGCAAAGCAGCTTCAATCGGAGCTTTCTTATCAGCCGGCAACTTGTCTCCCAATTCCTTCAACTGATTTTCAGTTGTGAAGATCATTGAGTCAGCCTGATTCAGCTTGTCAATCTTTTCACGCTCTTTCTTATCAGCTTCTGCATTAGCTTCAGCTTCAGCTTTCATCTTTTCAATTTCTTCTTTACTCAAACCGCTGGACGCCTCGATACGAATAGCCTGTTCCTTACCAGTAGCCTTATCCTTGGCAGACACCTTCAAGATACCGTTAGCATCAATATCGAACGTTACCTCAATCTGAGGAACACCACGACGAGCCGGAGCAATACCTGACAGGTTAAACTGGCCGATTGACTTATTCTGAGCAGCCATCGGACGCTCGCCTTGCAATACGTGGATCGTTACTTCACTCTGGTTATCAGCAGCAGTAGAGAATGTTTCGCTCTTCTTGCACGGAATAGTAGTGTTAGCGTCAATCAACTTTGTCATTACACCACCCAGAGTTTCGATACCCATAGACAGCGGAGTAACATCCAGCAATACCACACCTTTGATTTCATCCGTCAACACAGCACCTTGTACGGCAGCACCTACGGCTACTACTTCATCCGGATTCACACCTTTAGAAGGAGCTTTACCGAAGAAATCTTCAACCAGTTTCTGTACGGCCGGTATACGTGAAGAACCACCTACAAGGATTACCTCATCAATATCAGCATTGTTCAAACCAGCATCAGACATAGCCTTCTTACATGGTTCCAGACAAGCCTGAATCAATGCGTGAGCCAAAGATTCGAATTTAGCACGAGTCAAAGTCTTCACCAAGTGCTTAGGCACACCACCTACCGGCATAATGTACGGCAAGTTGATTTCAGTACTTGTAGAAGAAGACAATTCAATCTTAGCTTTTTCAGCAGCTTCCTTCAGACGTTGCAAAGCCATCGGATCCTGAGTCAAGTCAGCGCCTTCATCGTTCTTGAATTCCTCTACCAACCAATTGATGATTACCTGGTCGAAGTCATCACCACCCAGGTGAGTATCACCGTTTGTTGACAATACTTCGAATACACCGCCACCGAATTCCAGGATAGAGATATCGAATGTACCACCACCAAGGTCGAATACGGCAACCTTCATATCTTTGTTCGCTTTATCGATACCGTAAGCCAAAGCAGCAGCTGTCGGTTCGTTTACGATACGTTTCACTTCCAGACCGGCAATCTGACCGGCTTCTTTTGTAGCCTGACGTTGAGAATCGGAGAAGTAAGCCGGAACAGTAATTACTGCTTCCGTAATTTCTTGTCCCAAATAGTCCTCAGCAGTCTTCTTCATTTTCTGAAGAATCATAGCTGAAATTTCCTGCGGAGTATACAGACGTCCGTCGATATCCACACGCGGCATGTTGTTATCACCCTTTACAACCTTATATGGCATACGGGCAACTTCTTTCTGTACCTGATCCCAAGTTTCACCCATGAAACGTTTGATTGAAGATACGGTTCTTGTCGGGTTCGTGATAGCCTGACGTTTTGCAGGGTCACCCACTTTACGCTCACCGCCGTCAACGAATGCTACGATAGACGGAGTAGTGCGTTTTCCTTCACTGTTTGCAATTACTACAGGTTCGTTACCTTCAAATACAGCAACGCAAGAGTTTGTAGTATTTGCCAGTAAATGTACAACAAACGAACAATTTACATAGTTCACTTAAAGTAAACAAATATGAGAATAATTGTCCTGTCTTTGATTCTATTCTGCTGTGGTACGTCTCCTATCATAGCCCAAAGTGATTACATCGTCACTACTCCTTCTGCACAGGAAATCCCTGTAGGCCAAGAAGAACAGTTTATCAAAAGTAACTTTCCGTTGCTACCGCTGGGCAAATGGACACCCGGGATGAAATTTATGTTCGTTCCATCTCCACGGAGCATGTTCCTTCCCACCCTTTCCAGCTACGAGACCGAGAAAGGGGTAGACAACAGCCTGCTGAAACATAAAATACTCACTTTCACGGGAACTGAAGAGAAAGCTCAGAATATCCCCAACGGGACTAACTACTCCACTCGCTTCATCTTCGAATGTGAGGGAGGAAAATATTATTATGAGATAAAGAATATGCGGCTGGAGGAGATCTCCGAAAAGATGCTCCCCGTGCCGGCATCAACGGATTGGTTTATCTGAAAGATGTGGATACTGCTAAAGAGCTGTTGGTAGGAAAAACAGTCTATATACAAGCAGAAAGTGTCCGGATAGACGATGCCAACAATTATTCCGGTTACCGGGATATAGCCATTCCCGTCAATACGGAAGCAACGATTACCGCTATCGGAGTCGGCAGTCAGGCATATCCGGCAAAAATCGTATTCAAAGATACACAGGGACATTCTTATTATCTGGAAGTTGCCCTCTCACGAACAAACTCCGGCATGGACCTGAATGATTTTCAAGGAGAAAAGAGAATGAAATATTTCTCAAATGCATTCAGTTTCACCAATAAGAGTCTAGGCACTATCGAAAGCCTGAAAAATAAATATATGGGAATGACAGTTTATCCTAAAAAGGTGCTGCCAGCCAAAAGAATCGTATCATTTGAAGACAAGCAGACCGAATCACGCGTTCACCTGCCCCGATATACAGTTCTGCAAATCAAAGATATTAGATTATCTCCTCCCGGCAGTCTGGCTATTCTTTCATTAGAAGACAATGACGGAGCGATCTATGAATTGGAAACCGATCTGAAATATGATGTTATCGTCAGAAATGAAAATTATATCGAAGACTTTTTCGGATTCGAAGATATACATAAAAAATATCCGGGTATCACAGAAAATCGTTGGCAGATTATCTCCCGGGGAGATCTGGAGACGGGCATGAGTACAGTGGAATGTCGTTTATCCATTGGCGATCCGATAGAAATCGAGCTGAAAAAAGACAGTCGTTTCGAAACTTGGTTCTATAATGGCAAAACATTGGAATTCGAGAGTGGCACCTTGCAACGTTTCAAATAAAAAGGAGGTAGCGGCGGATGATTATCTGAAAATAATCACGTATATTTGCCAAGCTAACAATTCTAATATTCTTAATATTTAATTCGCAATTAACGAAATGGGTAGAGTTCTTATTATCGGTGCAGGCGGTGTTGGTACTGTCGTTGCACACAAAGTGGCACAAAATGCCGATGTATTTACAGATATCATGATTGCCAGCCGTACGAAAGAGAAATGCGACAAAATCGTCGAGGCAATAGGTAACCCTAATATAAAAACAGCAAAAGTAGACGCAGATAATGTGGACGAGTTGGTAGCCTTATTCAACAATTTCAAACCTGAAATGGTGATTAACGTTGCCCTCCCTTATCAGGACCTGACCATTATGGAAGCATGTCTGAAAGCCGGAGTTAACTATCTGGACACTGCTAACTACGAACCCAAAGATGAAGCTCATTTTGAATACAGTTGGCAGTGGGCTTATCATGATCGCTTCAAAGAAGCTGGTCTGACAGCTATCCTCGGTTGCGGATTCGATCCGGGAGTAAGTGGCATCTATACCGCTTATGCAGCCAAACATTATTTCGATGAAATGCAATATCTGGATATCGTAGATTGCAACGCAGGTAATCATCATAAGGCATTTGCAACGAACTTCAATCCGGAAATCAATATTCGTGAAATCACGCAGAACGGACGTTACTATGAGAATGGCCAATGGGTAACCACCCAACCGTTGGAAATCCATAAGGACCTGACTTATCCGAATATCGGACCACGCGATTCCTATCTCTTATATCACGAAGAATTGGAATCTTTGGTGAAAAACTTACCCTACCATTAAGCGCGCACGTTTCTGGATGACCTTCGGACAGGAGTATCTGACCCACTTGCGTGTTATCCAGAACATCGGTATGGCTCGTATTGATGAAGTAGATTACAACGGGGTGAAAATTGTACCTCTGCAATTCCTGAAAGCCGTTCTGCCTAATCCACAGGATCTGGGCGAGAATTACGAAGGAGAAACCTCTATCGGTTGTCGCATCCGTGGTCTGAAAGATGGAAAGGAACGTACGTATTATGTATACAATAATTGCAGCCATCAGGAAGCTTATAAAGAAACAGGTATGCAAGGAGTGAGCTACACTACCGGAGTTCCGGCCATGATTGGCGCCATGATGTTCTTCAAAGGAGAGTGGAAACGTCCGGGCGTAAACAATGTAGAAGAATTTAATCCGGATCCGTTCATGGAACAACTGAACAAGCAAGGTCTTCCCTGGCATGAAGAGTTCGACAAAAATCTGGAATTATAAGAGTAGACTTGTTCATTAAAAAGAAAGTTATGATTAACGTAGGAGATAAAGCACCGGAAGTATTAGGCATCAATGAGAAAGGTGAAGAAATCCGTTTGAGTGCTTACAAGGGAAAAAAGATTGTGTTGTACTTCTACCGAAGACAGCACATCCGGTTGTACGGCACAAGCATGTAATCTGCGCGACAACTATTCCGAATTACGTAAAGCCGGTTACGAAGTAATCGGTGTCAGCGTGGACAATGAAAAGTCGCACCAGAAGTTTATCGAAAAGAACAATCTTCCTTTTACGCTGATAGCCGACACTGACAAAAGGTTAGTGGAAGAATTCGGAGTATGGGGAGAAAAGAAACTGTACGGACGTGCTTACATGGGAACCTTCCGCACTACTTTCCTGATTAACGAAGAAGGAATTATGGAACGGATTATCACTCCGAAAGAAGTAAAGACTAAGGAGCATGCCTCACAGATTTTAAATCAATAATTCCATTAATTATAAGGTATGGCAAAGAAAGACGAACTTAATTTTGAAAACGAAAACAATATGGCATCAAGCGAAAAGCTGAAAGCGTTACAGGCAGCTATGGACAAGATAGAAAAGAGCTTCGGCAAAGGTTCTATCATGAAAATGGGAGACGAAAGCGTTGAACAAGTGGAAGTAATCCCCTCAGGCTCTATTGCCCTGAACGTAGCACTGGGTGTAGGAGGTTACCCTAGAGGTAGAATCATCGAGATTTATGGCCCGGAATCTTCCGGTAAAACAACTCTGGCTATCCATGCCATTGCCGAAGCACAAAAAGCAGGTGGTATCGCCGCGTTTATTGATGCTGAACACGCCTTCGACCGTTTCTACGCAGCCAAACTGGGAGTTAACATTGACGATCTTTATTTCCCAACCGGATAACGGAGAGCAAGCATTGGAAATCGCCGAACAGCTGATCCGTTCCTCCGCAATCGATATCATTGTTGTGGACTCCGTTGCCGCTTTGACTCCAAAGGCCGAAATCGAAGGCGATATGGGGGATAACAAAGTAGGTTTGCAGGCACGTCTGATGTCGCAGGCATTACGTAAGTTACAGCAGCCGTTAGCAAGACACGTACTACTTGTATCTTTATCAACCAGTTGCGCGAGAAGATCGGTGTTATGTTCGGTAACCCGGAAACAACAACTGGTGGTAACGCACTGAAATTCTATGCTTCCGTACGTTTGGATATTCGCGGTAGCCAAGCGATTAAAGACGGCGAAGAGGTACTCGGAAAGCTGACTAAAGTGAAAGTAGTGAAGAACAAGGTGGCACCTCCTTTCCGCAGAGCAGAATTCGACATAATGTTCGGTGAAGGTATCTCCCACTCCGGAGAAATCATCGACTTGGGCGCCGATCTGGGAATTATCAAGAAAAGCGGTTCATGGTATAGCTACAATGATACAAGTTAGGACAAGGGCGTGATGCCGCTAAACAATGCATTATGGATAATCCTGAATTGGCAGAAGAACTGGAAGGACTGATTTTTGAAGAATTGAAGAAGAAATAAATAGCTTTAGATCTGTTTATCCGTAGGCTGAAAGCTAAGTAAACAAAGGTGGGAGAAAGTCGTTTACGATCATTCTCCCACCTTTTTCTTTTTTATATCATTCTCTCTTTTATCCCTTATACAAAATAAATGTATGCCAATGTACTCAAGCTGATAATTATCCAAAGCAATATTCCTTGAATCAGAGGTTTAATTCCAACGGCTTTCAAAACATCAATAGAAAGAGAAGCACCGATGAAGAACATAGTTATCGTCAAAGTCTTACGGGCAATACCGTTGATAGCTGCTCCTAACTGCGGCACTCCGTCAAGTAAATAAGTATTTACCACCATTGCCAACACAAAGAAGAAGATAAACCAGGGAATACTGATCTTCTGTCCTTTGCTCTTGAAAATAAAGGAAGTAGCAAAAGCCATCGGGATAATCCAAAGAGCACGGGTCAATTTGATAGTAGTAGCCACTTTTAATGCTTCTTCACCATAGGCAGCTCCCGCGCCTACTACAGAACTGGTATCATGAATGGCAATAGCTGCCCATGTTCCAAACTGTTGTTGATCCATATTCAATGCATGACCAATGGCAGGGAAAATGAAAAGTGCAATAGCATTCAAGATAAAGATTGTACCTAATGCCACAGACATTTCACTGTCCTTCGCTTTCAACACCGGTCCCACTGCTGCGATAGCACTACCACCACAGATAGCGGTTCCCGAACTGATAAGATAAGCTGTATTCCGATCTATTTTAAACAATTTACGTCCGATGAACCAGCCAATTACCAATGTTCCGATTACTGAAATGACCGTAAATTCCATACCTTCCTTACCGGAAGCTAAAGCAGAATGAAGGTTCATACCGAATCCCAGTCCTACTACTGAATATTGCAACAGATATTTCGATGTTTTCTTATTAAACTTTGGATGTGCTTGTCCGCAAGTTAATGCAAAAATAAGTCCGAGGAACAAAGCAACGGGAGGAGTTACCCAAGCCGACCATGCTTCCAATCCCGGAATATAGTCTAAAAACAGGAAGAAAGTCAGAGTGGAAAGCAGCGCAACATAAATCATCTTATTATTTGCCTGCAAAGTTTTTGTAGCTGTTGAAATCATATCTTTTTGTCTTTAATCGTTTTCCGGGTGCAAAGGTACGGTAAACAATCAAGACCCACCAATAGTTTCTAATTATGCATTATAACTTTTAATTATAAGCATACTCTCTCCCAACTACTCTTACACTGTTACAATGTCTTTCCCAAAAGGCGATAATGCCAAAGATGCCAACTTGAAATGTTGTAATCCAAAAGGGATTCCGATAATGGTAATGCACAATATAGCCCCGAAAACCAAATGTGACAGACAGATCCAAATGCCACCCAGAAATATCCACAGGATATTCATCAATATATAGAGGCAGCCACCGGAACGGTTCCCACTTCTGACTTCTTTACCGAAAGGCCATAAAGCAAGTCCGGCCAACTTCAATGTTTGCATTCCAAAAGGAATGCCGATAATGGTCAGCATCATCAATAAACTCGAAATGAGATATTCGACAGCAGTAAAGATACCACCAAGCAGCAACCACAATAGATTCATTAAACAGCCCATATAAAATAGTATTAGTTATTATTCCAATTTTCTTTTTGTTGTCTCATCCACTTTACCCTGAAAATAATGGTCGATCACTTGCTGAAACAAATCATCCGAAGCAACTTCATTAAAAAGCGTCATGCATGACAATACTTTCATCGCATCTAACGAACCGAAAACTTCCTGCGCCGTTTTATTTTTCAATTGAAGAAAAACAGACGTTATTTCACGAAGTCTTTCTCCCAAAATTGGATGGGCAAGATATGCTTCAGCCTCTTCTTTGCCGCTAAGACCATAATACTGTGAATTATAACTCATGCCCAATCCTTTCAGTTGAGGAAATATATACCAAATCCAATGGGAATATTTCCGCCCGTTTCTAACTTCTGCAAGGGCTTGTTCATAATCACCTCGCTGGGCATCTAAAAATCGTTGTAAGTTATAGTTGGTCATAGATACTTCTCGCATTTTTTTAAGTTATCATACTTTCAGGAGATAACAGAATCAAATAAGTGATTTATTTCGAATCACAGCACTTTTTTCAATTCTATTAAAGCCGAGACTTCGTTTTCCTTATTAATGTACTTCTCTATTTCATAGGGTTTATATCCTAATTTAGTATATAACAGAAGCCCACTCGTATTAGCATCAAAACAAGACAAATGAAGCTCCGATACATTATATTTCTTTTTCCCAATATCTTCCATAGCATTTATCAGAAATGTGCCAACGCCACGATTACGAAAACAAGGACTTACTATTACATTTCCAATAGCACAATATTGAGATTCTCTTTACCTCATAGAAATTTGCAAACCCTACTACTTCATTATTAAATAAAACAACAGTCGAATCAAATCTATCTTTTATTGTATTCTTTAATTGATTGATTGTTAAAGGAAAATCAGCTTTAGGAAACATAAAAAACAGTTCCTGCTTGTTTCGAGGTAATTTACAAACAGTTTCTAAATCGTCAAACGTAAAATCTCTATAAGTAAGTTTTTCTTTTTCCATAATAATCATGCTGATACCCTCCATTTCTTTTCTACATACAATATTATAACCGACTTTGCTATATAGATGCAAAGTATTGGGTGTCTCTTCGCCTGTAAAAGAGAAAACTTATGACAGTGAGGAAATAACCGTTCTATTTCAGTCATAAGTTCTCTACCTATACCTTTATTCTGAAAATCGGGATGCACTATCAATTTACCAATATGACATACTCTATTTTCATCCATACATCCCCTGACAGAACCTACAATCTGTCCATCATCTGATACGTATTTTAGAATAATGCCTGTCTGATACTCATCACAAATCTCATCCTGATTTTGCAACAAAGGGGGAAGATCGAATTTATTCATTCGTTCGGCCACCACCATAAAAGATTTCTTTTGCAAAGATAAAATGTTTACCAAATCATTTTCTTCAGCTTGCATGATATTAGTATGACTCATAATATTACAAATATACACTTTTCTAAAAACTAACAGAAGCATTGCATCCACTTTTTAGAAAATAATATATTAAGCATAAAATCCGTTATATCCTTTCTCTTTAATCATCTTCATTCCCTCCCAAACTATTAATAGAAAACTTCTTCTTTATTAAGGATAAACTTCTTTTTGTCAAATAGAAAACTTATCTTTGTATAAGAGTAAACTATAAATGCAAGCTTTGATTATAAAAATGAAAGCTTTGTTTTTATAAACGCAAGCTTCAATTATAAAAACAAAAGTTGCATTTATAGTTTATAATTAATCAAAAGGAACTTTACTATTAGAAGAAAGGAAGTTTGCCTCTAATACAAAAGAACTTATCTATTAATACTTTAAACAATAGATGATATGGCAAGATATATCATAGAGGAGATGCCCGATCTTCAGAAAACAGGCAAAAAGAATTACTTATCCTAAATTTGCGCGGATAGATAATACAAGCATAAAGAGTTAGCGCAACGAGTTGGCGACGTCAGTGGATTCAGTGCAGGAGACATAGAAGGCGTACTACTTCAGACCGCCATTGAAATGGCGCATTTGATGGCAGAAGGGCGCTCGGTAAAGATAGACGGAATAGGAACGTTTACTCCCTCTCTTACTTTAGGCAGAGACAAGGAGCGGGAAGATCCGGAAGAAGGTGGGAGTCATCGCAACGCACAAAGTATCTTTATAGGAGGTGTAAATTTCCGGGTAGACCGAGAAATGGTGAGAAATATCAGCGAAAGATGCCAACTGGAAAGAGCACCCTGGAAAAAGCAACGATCCTCTAATAAATTCACATCGGAACAACGACTGGCATTAGCTCTAAAGTATCTGGATGAACATCCCTTCCTGACCGTTTGGGAATATCGCAAACTAACAGGATTGTTGCAAACAGCAGCAACCAACGAACTAAGACAGTGGGGACATCAACCGGATTCTGGAATAGAAATCACAGGAAGAGGAGCACACAGGGTATATATAAAGAAAAATAGTCGAACGAAGAGGATAACAGTATGAGAAATACCCCGAAAATAGATGAGAAATAACTGTTTTGAGGCCTATTTCACTAAAGAAACTATGAGAAATAGGCTTTCTCAAAACGTTTCTCATTCAGTAATTACCTGGTTATAAGATTATTATAAAATAATTATGAGAATATGAGAAATGAAAATCATTTTTCTTATTCTGGAGAAGCGATTGCACGAGAGAAAAGACAAACTTACAGGCTTTTACTATGATGTCCGGCGAAACGCATAAACACCTGTGACAATCCTCCCTCCTGCCCTTGCAGCTGTACAAAGTTAAATTCGCGCAGCATCGGCATTCCTTTTATTTCGACTACACGGAGATTGCCAGCTACAAGCTCTTTATGCACCGAACGGATAGAAACAATTCCCATACAGTCCGTATGTTCCAAAAAAAGCTTGATACTCTCTGTACTACCGAGATACATCAATACATTTAAAGAAGAAAGTTTGAGATTATGTTGCAATAAGGCACGTTCAAACACATCTAATGTACCGGAGCCCCTCTCCCGCAAAACCAAAGGAATATTCAGCAAATCTTCCGGAGTAATCTCATCCGTGACAGCTAATTTACTCTGTGTATGCACCACGGCAACCAGTTCGTCTTGCAAAAATGGAGTATATTTCAGATTAGGTAAGCGGAAGATCCCTTCGACCAGTCCCAAATCAATCCGATGCTCTTGCAAGGCAGCTTCCACTCCCCGGGAATTTCCATTAATCAAAGAAAGATTGATTTGCGGAAACTTGGCTATAAAGTTCGCTAACAGAGGAGGAAGTACATATTGCGCAATCGTAGTACTGGCCCCCAATTTCAGTTCGCCGATATATTCATTATGCAACAGATGCATCTCATATTCTAATTGTTTATAATCGTCCAAGATTTTCTCGCTATGTTTCAACAGCAATTCTCCGGCCTTAGTCAGTGAGATTTTGTTCCCTTGACGGTCGAACAAACGAGCTTGATAGTAAGTCTCCAACTCCTGAATATGTTTGGTGATAGCAGGTTGACTGACAAACAATTCTTGCGAAGCCTTCGTAAAGCTTAGATTCTTCGCTACGCTCTGAAATACTTTTAAACGAAAATCGGACACGGCAATTATGATTAACAGTTAAGAAATCAATGACGAATAATGAATTACAGAAAGAATAAAAGCACAATAGTTATTGCAATTCTTCCGCTTTTATCCCCAACGCCTGCATGACAGGGAAAGCCAGCATATCCCATTTATAATCCACCGGAAGTTCGGGCTCATTCATACGGAATTGAATGACCTCTTTGCCTTTCACTTCATGCAAAGCATCAGTCACTTTCTTTCCATACTCCTCATTGAAAGAAATAACGATCATCCTTTTCACGTCTGCCGAATCGGAAACGATAGAGAGTAAATCCAAAAACAAATCTTCTCTTGACACCATTCCTTCCGATGGAACGCTGGCAAAAGAATATTCACCATAAGGGCTCTGAAACGCAACTCCATTCAATTCTTCCTGCAAACCGGAAGGTTG
>VOFB01002419.1_pt1 | contig 49722 bp, 56 predicted proteins | sample 5384141 | NCBI WGS metagenome assembly VOFB01 (sample SAMN12384721, study PRJNA508395) | human gut metagenome | isolation source: healthy gut A | host: Homo sapiens | reverse complement strand
GTGTTCGATAGTTACGGCGTTCGCTAGTTACAGAAAATCCGGTATTCGTAAGATAAAGATCTTGCGGGTACTGGATTTTTCGTTATTATCGCGAAATTATTTGCGATTGCTTACGATTGCCGATCACGCAATCAGTTGCATACATGCCATCTTCGACATGCAATGTTGCGGTTTGACCGGCATGTGCACGCACTACCGCGAGCGCTTCGCGTAGTAGGTGTCGGTTTTGCCGGTGACAGGATCACGGTGATCACGCTTGATGGCTTCCAGCACTTTCTCTTCGGTGTTGGCAGCTTGGCTTTCCGCCACGGCCGGCGGCACCAGCACACGCAACGCACGGTCTTGAACTACGACCTTGACAGGCAGGCGACCAACATATTCACCGTCCGCCATCAAGACCGGCGGCTCATCACCCTCTTGCGCGCGGGTGATTTCGATATCGCGCACACGCTTCCACCCAAACACCTTGCACCCGAGGATCTTGCCGCTATACGCGTGAGACACCGCATCCACGCATTCGGCGACATTGGGCACGTGGTCGAGCCATACCAGGTCAAGCAGCCCATCCGAGAATCGTGAATATGGCGAAATCTCAATGCCACCGCCAATATGCCGTGAATTGGCCACCGTAAGCAACGGTGAAATAATGTCTCTTTCTTCCACCGTTCCATCGGCCAACGTGGCTTTGATGTGGTATCCGTACCGCTTCATATGCGTCAATTCCACAATCGCCGCCACGAAATAGCGCACCGAACCGTTGGGCAAGCGGGAATGGTTGGCACGGTCGTTGATACTCGCATCCAAACCACACGACAGCATGCCCGCGTAGAAGCGGTTGACCGCCGGGCGCAATGGCACGTCCGAATCGCCGACCAGATCATCGCCGGTACTGGAATCGACGGCATACCCGCCCTGCAACGACGTGGCCAAACCCATATCAACGTCAATATGCGTGCCGCGCACAATCGCGCCGACGATGCCGTCGACAGCGGTTTCCACGCGATTGACCGGCAGCTCAAGACCGCGGGCGAAATCATTGCCGGAACCCGTCGCCACAATGCCCAACGGTTTACCGGAACAGCCCACGGCATTGGCTCCAAGCGCAATCATGCCGTCGCCGCCGACCGCCACCAGGTAGTCGTATTCGTTCCTGCGATTCCTGGCATTCGCCAAGGAATCGTCGAAGCTCTCGCCGGTCACGTCGATCACGTTGAAGCCATGCTTGCGCCCGGCCTCTTGCAGCAGCTCAACCACCTGCTTGCCGACCTCGGCACCCTTGCCTTTGTTTGACGTCGGATTGCCGACAACGGCAACGGTCGCATTCACACATGACGTTTCGCTCATACTTCAGTACGATAACCGCGATTCGCTCCACACGCCACATGCGAACGGCTTTCCATACAAATGGCCGCGTTTTGTGGAACGAATGTTCCTTTACGTAGAAAGATCCCTTTTTACGAAGCGCGATTTCCCGCACAATGTACCGCTCCGCACCACGCTTATTCGCAGACAATCGGCCCCGCCCGTGACTGTTTGCCGACATGCGATACGAATGGCATTTGCGTGCCGACCTGCGCTTCGACCAGCACATCCTCGCCTTCTATCGTGCAGGATCCGATCGTCGCATTATTGCCGGATATAGTGCGTTCCGCCACGGAACAAGGATCGGACGATCCCGAATACAACGCATTGGCCGCCGCTACCGACGCCAGGTCGGCCGCATTCTGCGCGCGATGCAAGCACAGCAGCAGATTGCCCGCCGACGCGGCCGCGCCCAGCATGATGGCGGCCACTGCGGTCAAAGCCACACCGGATATGGTCCCCGAACCCTCATCGGACCCGCGAATCCAAGCAAACCAATGTTTCACAAGGCGTTTCACATTATCCATTCCTTTCCGACCCGCATCCATCAAATGGTTGCCAATAGTGTTTCACAACATGTTTCACACGTCGTATGTCGCAAGCTCCAAACCTCACAGACCTCCATGCACAGGCCACAACCAACAATCCCGCATCTCACTGCGCAGAGACCAGCACGCTTCGGGCAACGCTAGAAGTAGCGGGTCGCCTTGCCGGTAACTCGAGTGGGCAGCACACCGGTCGGATCCGGCACCACAGGGCATTGCACCGTGACGGTGACGAAGTCCGCCCCACGCTCGAACCGTACCGTCGCCGAACCTCCCGCAGCCGCCATGACCGCGGTCCTCGCCTTCGATTCGCCGCCCGTATCATCAACCGCGAAAGCCCTGGCACCGGCCGCCGCCGCATCCTGGCAATTCATAGACACCACGGACGCACGCCCCAAGCACAACACCAAAATCGCCACCGCCGCCACGCAGGGGGCACCACCGCGAATTCCGCGGTGGCCGCTCCCTCATCGGCATCATCGGTATGGCGTTTCCACCATTGCCTCAGCATGAATCACCCGACGCTCAGCGCTTTCTTGATGATGTTGGTCAGCAGCGTTTTGATGGCATCGGATTTCATAATGCCCACAAAACGGCGGCGAATCCGGTGGCGGCAACCAAAACCACCGCATATTCGGCAGTGGCAGCGCCTTCCTCCGGTTCGACGGTCAGCGTGCGCATACGCGCGTCCAGCAGGCATACCGCTTTGCCGGCCCGTTCACGCATGGCATGCAGCAGCTGTCCTGCCTTGCCCATCAGGTCTGGCGAGCCATCGACGTTGATTGGCGTTTCGTTGTTCATGGCGTTCCTTTCGTTCGAACAACCTCGGCCAGATGGCCGAGTGCACCCAGTGTTGCGCATCATCGTGCCCGTCGGAACGTTTTTTCAGGGTTGTGGTCGGAGGACGTGGGTTATCCACAACCACGGCGTGTCATCCACATTTATCCACAAAACATCGTTCTTCGAGGATTGTCCGTTCCCCACATTTCCCGAGCCATATTTCCCACGTTGCTTTCCTGCCGTCATCCCACAAACGACATAACGGCCGGAATAATCCCCACCGCAACAAATGCGGGAAGAAAGCACAATCCGGTCGGTAGCAACAAACGAACCGACAATTTCGCTGCAGCCTGTTCGATCTGCGAGCGCTCATCCCAATCCAATTGTTCGACGGCTGTTTCCAAACGTTCCACTGGAGAGGCGCCACTGTGCCATGAGGAGGCGAACGCATCGCGTACTACCGCAAGATCGCCATCATCTGGCCACGCATCATCCCAGGAAACACCTTTGTTCAACTGTTCTCCGGCCGACCGTAGTCCCGCGCCGAATTCTCCTGCAGCGATATCGCCCACGGCAATCAGCGCGCGTGGAATGGAGGATCCCTGCCGTATGGCGACGCTGAGCATCTCCAATACCAGCGGCAGCGGAAGTTCCCGCACTCGTCCGGCGGGCGCAAGGTCGGCTGGCACACGGACCGGCCTCCACTGCTTCAGCCACATCGCTTCGGCCGCGCGCACACCGCCGCCGTCAGCGTCCATATGCCAGTCATTACATAATTCCTTTCATATCGTCATACCATTCATGCCGTCTTGCCGTCCATATCGTCTTGCCTCATCAACGCGCGTATCCATACGAGTCCGAACCCGTAGCAGACACAAGCGAATCAAGGCATGCCCAACCCCTGACCCCTGAAAAGAGGAAGGTCAACGGATGCGCTCCCATGCCTTCCCCTAAAAGTACGGTGAGCTGCGGCAGCGCCATCAGGAGTTTCACCGTCGCTTTGGGCATGGCGAACGCGTTGGCACGCAGATCATCCAATAATCGTTGCCGTTTCAACGATTCAGCCACCGCTTGCAGGCATCGGCCGGTTTCGCATCCGAGCGTCAGACTTAACCGGCAGGCCGCATATAGCTCGCCGCTCAGCCGTTCGACTTGGCCGCATTGCTCTTTGGGCGGGCATCGGCTGCGGATCACCATGGTTATGCGAAGCCTGGTAAGTTCGGGTGTGGCGAACGGCGTTCCACCCAATTCTTCGAACGCCTGCACCAATGTGGCTCCGCTGCGCACGGATGCGCGGAGGGAAGCCACGCACGCCACACATCCGATGGCGGGCAATGGTTTCGACGGCATGTTCGCCTCTTCGATTCCGTCAGACCGCCCATCGAATCCTCCATCAGGTTTTTCATCAAGGCTTTCGCCTGCGCGCCCCACCGTTTCCCGCCCGTTCGCCCACATCGCATACGTTTCGGCGAGGCCACAGCCATACGGCCAGTCCGCACAATACCGCGCAAATAATGCTGAGGCTTTCCATCTGCCCACCTCGATTCAACGACTCCATGCGCGCACGAAATCAGGCCACTGTTGCGAAGCCCACATTTGGTTGCCGTTCCACCCGGCCAATAGGTTTCCCCGCAGTTTCCCCTCTGCGAATTCAAGCCGTCCTATTTGCGCGATGCGCCGCCTGCCTCCCACTCGGCCCACATGCAGCACTACGTCGAACGCGTCTTGCGCGAGCGCCGCGGTGGCTTGCGGATTCAGCTCAGCGAGTAATCCCAAGGCCACCAAGCGTGAGGGAACCGCCGTCACCTGATTGGCATGCAAGGTGGTCATGCCTCCGCGATGCCCGGAATTCAGCGCGCGCAGCAGTCCACGATTTCGCCGCCCCTGCATTCGCCCACCACAATGCGGTCCGGCCGCATACGCAACGTCGCGCATATCAGCTGCGACAGCCCTATGGCGCCTTTGCCTTCCATGTTGGCGCCGCGCGTCACCAGCGACACGTGGTTGGCATGGTTGAGCATGCCAAGTTCGCGCACCTCCTCCACGGTGATGACGCGCTCCCCCGGCGCGCATCGCATAAGCATTGCTTTGAGCAGCGTGGTTTTGCCTGCTCCGGTTCCGCCGGTCACAAGCACGCTGGCCCTTCGTTCCACGAATCCTTCCAGCAAGGGCATCCATCCGCTTGAAACATGCCGTTTTCCGCCAAAGATTCCAGACTGGGCGCAACAACGTCCGGCAATCGTATGCTGATGGCGGCGCCTTGAGGAACGAGCGGTGCGATAACCGCGTGCACGCGCACGCCTTCCACGGTGGAGGCGTCGGCTATCGGGCAGGCGTCGTCGAGCCTTCTGCCAAGCTGCGAGCACAGCCGCACGGCGAAATCGCGGATGGCTTGGGGACCGCTGAATGGCACGCGCAATGCATGTGGCCGCATACCTTGGCCGCGATCCGCCCACACCGTTCCGTCGCAGGTTACCGCGATGTCGGTGACGCCCGGCTCGGATGCGATGTCGCTAAGTGGCCCGAGTTCCATGACTGATGCTCTTTTCTCCCAACGCTTCCTGAATGAGATCCGCCAACGTTGCGATGGCTTTCGCGTTCGTACGATTGGGTTTGCGCAGTCCAAGCCCTTCCAAGAGGTCGCTGCAAAGCTTGGCATCCGGTTTGATGACCGCGGTGATATCGCAGTCGAGGTATTCCGCCGCTTCCTCGATTGCCGTCGTGCCATGGTCGCGTACGGTTCCGCGCGGTTGCACGCCTACAAGAAACTCCCGTTCCTGCGTTGCGGCATCGTGTTCTCCGATTGAACCGTGATGCGCCCGCAGATTCGCTTTGGCCCGCGCAAGACCAAGTACCGTCAGTTCGACCACGGTAATGCGGATGGCCTTGCGCAGTTCCGTCAAATCCTGCAGTCCGTTCCATTGCCCCATATCGACGATGACCACGCTTCGCACCTGCGATAGCGCATGAATGCACGCTTGCACTTCCCACGATTGCGGATTTTCGGTTTTCCAAGGATCGCATGCCAGCAATGGCACACCATCCCAGATTGGCAGCTCCCGCAGTAGCGCTTTGCCGTCGATATTGCCAAGCGGAGCGCTGATTTCCCCGAAGCGTGAGCCGTCCTCGTTTTCCACGCCAAGAAGCACATCCAGCCCACCTCCTTGCAGATCGGCGTCGACGAGCACACATTTGAGGCCGCGTTCGCTCAGCTCGCGGGCCAGTAAGGCGGCCAGAGTGCTCGTGCCCACTCCTGCCACCACGGAGTCGATAACCACCACATTGCCCATATCGCAGGGTTCCTCCACCGATGCGCGACCGCATTGCGCAACCATGCCATACGTTGCAGGCACAGCGCCAACCAGTTGCGTTCCACCGCGATTCGATCCCGGCGGCGTATAGAACCGTTGCGCAGAGACGGTTCTGCGTTGTGTCGGCGGTGACGCTTGCGGCGCGATCGCGCCGGCGACCGGCAACAGCCCGCCCGACGGCAGCGGCACCGGAGGAACATTCGAAAAAAGACGTTGCATTACTCATACCGTCGATTGAAAAGCTTCAGCGAGCACCATTGCAAGCTGAACCGGCCCTGTGGTCGGAGGACGCGAGTTATCCACAACCCCGGCGTGTTATGCACCGTTATCCACACAACGACGATAATCGGCGTCCGTCGTTTTCCCGAAAAACTCCCTGAGAACAGGCAAACAAAAGGAAGGCCCGCCGAGCGGGCCTTCCTCGCAAGAACCTTAAGGGCAGAATCTCTGCACAACAACATCGTCGTAACGGTAAGTCTATCCAATGCCCGTTCAACGTAACGACCTATCTTGGCCATACACTCTTTGTGGGCTCTGCTCTTTAAGTTGTTCTTGTACTTCGTAATTATGCTCAGCAATCCGGCAATCGCAAACCGAAACCGGCTGATGTTCCGTATTTGTCGCAACTGTTGCTTTACGATCGCAAGAATCATAAAAATGCTCCATCGTGTGCGAAACGCAAGGCGTGTTTGTTCGTTTGCGTGCGTTTGCGGCAAAAACACGGCGTGTCGACACCCTAATTTGCACAATGAGCGAACGAATGTTAACTCCAGCTAAATTTTGCCGGCTTTTTACAGCATTTCCAGCTACTTAAGGATAAAGTAGGAAAGTATGGCACAGATTTTTGACGCACCCTCGAAGGCAATTCTGCGCAGCCAAATCGCAGAGCATATTGCCGAGACCGATAAAAACGACAAGCGTGAGCTTCAGGCCGGCGAAGAGCCGTTGCCGAACGACCGCTTCTTCGACCGCGAGTTGAGCTGGCTGAAGTTCAACAAGCGAGTCCTCGAACTTGCCCAAGACGAAGATCTGCCGATCATCGAACGCGCAAGCTTCGCCGCGATCTTCGCGAACAACCTCGACGAGTTCTTCATGGTTCGCGTCGCAGGTCTGAAGCGCCGCATCGACACCGGCATCGCCGTCACGGCGGCCTCCGGATTGAGCCCAAGGCAGCAGCTGCGCGCCATCAGCGAGCAGGCGCACCGCCTGCAGGACGAGCACGCGCACTACATGATCGATCACATTCTTCCCGACCTGGCGAAGGAACAGATCGTGCTGCTGAGCTGGGACAAGCTCACCGCAGCCGAACAGGAGCGCCTGTCACGCTACTACCGTCAGCAGGTGTTCCCGGTTCTGACGCCGCTCGCCGTGGATCCGGCCCACCCGTTCCCCTACATTTCCGGCGGTTCCATCAACCTGGCCGTGATTGTGGAGAACCCGGCCTCCGGCAAGTCCCACTTCGCTCGCGTGAAGATTCCTGGAAACCTGAACCGTCTCGTGCCCGTCGACGACATGACCGATGACGATGCCACCAACGTGCGCTACGGCTTCATCGCCATGGAAAAGCTCATCGCCGCGCATCTGGAATCCCTGTTCCCGGGCATGATCATCAAGGAAGCCCGCTCCTTCCGCGTGACTCGTAACGAGGACATCGACGTGGAAGAGGATGACGCCGAGAACCTGCTCAACGCCATGGAGAAGGAGCTGCTGCGCCGCCGCTTCGGACCGCCGATCCGTCTGGAGATTTCCGACGAAACCAGCCCGTTCCTTTCCCAGCTGCTCGCCGACCAGCTGCGCGTCAGCGCCGATGAGGTGTACCGCCTGCCGGCACCGCTCGATGCGACCGTGCTCTTCGAACTTGGCGGCATCGACCGTCCGGACTTGAAGTACCGTTCGTTCGTGCCGACCACCAATCGTCAGATTGCCGAGGTGGAGTCGTCCCGCGCGCAAGACATTTTTGCAGCGATTCGCGAACGCGATATCCTCCTGCATCACCCGTATGATTCGTTCTCTACCTCCGTTCAGGCGTTCCTAGCGCAGGCGGCCGCCGATCCGAAGGTGCTCGCCATCAAGCAGACGCTGTACCGCACGTCCAGCAATTCGCCGATCATCGACGCCCTGATCGACGCCGCTCATGCCGGCAAGCAGGTGCTGGCTTTAGTGGAAATCAAGGCTCGTTTCGACGAGGACGCCAACATCGCGTGGGCCCGCAAGCTCGAACGCGCCGGCGTGCACGTGGTGTACGGCATCGTGGGCTTGAAGACCCACTGCAAGCTGAGCCTTGTGGTGCGTCAGGAAGCCGACGGCCTGCGCCGCTACTGCCATGTGGGCACCGGCAACTACAACCGAAGACCGCACGAATCTACACCGATCTGGGTCTGCTGACCTGCGACCCGGTGGTCGGCCAGGATCTGACTCGTCTGTTCAACCAGCTGTCCGGTTACGCGCCGAAGTCCAGCTTCCACCGTCTGCTGGTGGCCCCGCGTACCGTGCGCACCGGTCTGATCCAGCGCATCCGCCGCGAGGAGGACGCCGCCCGCGCAGGCAAGGAGGCCTGGATCAAGATCAAGGTCAACTCCATCGTGGACGAGAAGACCATCGACGCCCTGTACCGTGCCTCTCAGGCCGGCGTGAAGATCGACATCGTCGAACGCGGCATCTGCGCTCTGAAGCCCGGCGTTCCCGGCCTGTCCGAGAACATCCGCGTACGTTCGATTCTCGGTCGTTTCCTCGAGCACAGCCGTATCTACGCATTCGCGAACTCCGATGGCCCGCAGATCGGTGAAGGTCCGGCCGCAGGTCCGAAGTGTGGATCGGTTCCGCCGATCTGATGCACCGCAATCTCGACCGTCGAGTCGAAGCGCTGGTACGCATCACCGCTCCGGAGCAGATCGACGAGCTGATCAAGTACGTGGATCTGCAAATGGCCGATTCCACCACCTCGTGGCATATGGCAGCCGACGGAACCTACGTGCGTCATGCGAAGGATGAGGAGGGTCGCCCGCTGGTCGATTCCCCATAATATCTCATCAAGAAGCATACGCGCCGACCGGCAAGGCACTAAACCATAACTGAAATGGCCGATTCTGCTGTTGCAGAATCGGCCATTTCCTATGTTGCGGCATACGCGATCACCATCGTGGAAAACGCAGGAAAACTCGGATGGCACGATTGCCGTCGCGCAATCATGGGGAAAACCGTGCCCAACCACTTACAATGAAAGATATGAGCGAGAGCATGAGACGTGTCGTAGAAGCCGCCGGGGGTATTGTATGGCGGTGGAAAACCGGTAGCGAAATCGCGGAAAATCCAGCAATCGCAGCGCAGAAAACTCCAAAGGAACAACTCAACAGCATTGAAGTCTGCATCGTGCATCGACCAAAGTACGATGACTGGAGCTGGCCGAAAGGCAAACTCGAGCAGGGCGAATCGCATCGTCATGCCGCAGTGCGAGAAATCGGCGAGGAGACAGGCGTTTCCATCGCACTCGGCCCGTATCTGTGCGAAGTCGAATATCCACTGTCCGAAGAAGGCAAGAAAACCCGGCATTCACACGATCGCGCCGTCGACACCAAGCACACGTTGTATTGGATGGCGCAACCGATTTCCGGAGATGATGCGGAACATCTGCTTGACGCATTCGGCCCCGTGCATCGCGCGGATGTAGGCGAAATCAACGATATCGTGTGGGTTTCCGTGCGTGAAGCACGTAAAATCCTCACGCATTCCACCGATAAAGACACCCTCGCCATTTTTGTGGACCGCGTACAGGAGGGTGCCGCGACCGCGCAGAATCTGATGATCGTGCGTCACGCCAAAGCCGAATCGCGCAAATCCTGGAAAGGCACCGACGCGAACCGGCCGATCACTCCGAAAGGCGCGGCCGCGGCATTCGCACTCAACCGCGAACTCGCCTGCTACAACCCAACCCGCCTCGCAACCTCACCATGGCTGCGCTGCCAGAAACACTGCAGGTGCTTAGCTGGCAGACCGAACGCCCGATGGAACACATCGACGCGCTCACCGAAGACGCCTTCGCCGAGCACCCGACCATCGCATGGCTGGCGTTCCTCAAGCAGATCCAGCTCACGCTCGAGACCCGCGAAACCACGGCGATCTGCATGCACCGACCGGTTATCGGAGGCATGTTCGATCACTTGCGCGGACTATGCGCCCGCAAAGCGCTCTCCAAGCAGCTCATCGCCAAAACGCCGTTCATGCCTACCGGCACCGCCGTAGCGCTGTTTATAATCGATACGCCGCAAGGTCCCAGCATTATCGATATTCAAAAGGTTTCGCCCATTGTCTACTAGCATGCATTACGGTTCCGGATCGGTTGTACCAAGCCGTTCCGCCGGTTTCACCAACACCGGATCGCCGCGTCCGGCCCGCCCGGGGCAACTCGACCAGATGATGGCCGACAATATCGCGGGAGGTGCCGATCCGGCGCAAATCAACGAGATGAGCCACGCTTCGGCGGCCGCACTGTTGGACCGCGTGCATCATACGCAGGATGCCGAACTGGTGGAGCGCGTGCTCACGCTGGTGGACCGCGAGGGCGTTGACGTGATCGCCGAACTGTGGAGCAGCGCCGAGCCGGATTCGCTGCCGGGCATTCTGTGGCGGCTGTATCTGCTGCGCACGTGGATGCGGAAGAATCGCGAGTCGATCGCGCGGTTGTGGCGCGCTGGAGAGCCGGTTGCCACTACCGCCTCGGCGATTGCCGGCGTCGATCAGGCGCCCACGGAAGATGACATTGCGCATATTGCCGATTCGATTCTCGCAGGCGCGTTCACCGGCGATTTTGCGGTTGCGCTGGAACGTGCGGCCGCGTTCACCGACGTGGTTGCGTTGGGATTGCGCATCGAGGCACGCAATATGATCGCACGATTGAAAGCTGCGGAAGGTTCCGATAGCAGCGATTCCGGCATTTCCGCCATGGAAAAGCAGGTACGTACGAAATCGTCCCGCTTGATGCATACGGCCGGCAATCTGTTCGTCACGGCCAAGGATTTTCGCCATGGGGCGAATCTGTGGCGTCGCGGAAAACTGGAGTAACGCGCGTTCCGTACCTGTCCCCTGCACCTGCCTCTGCACCCACCTCTGTACCGCTACCGGAAGTGTTTTACGGCGCTCGCACCATCAATTCGCGACACGACGTAGCGTACGGTCTGCAGCATCTGTAGAATAGGAATCCGCGTCGGGCCATGCATAGCCCCGGGCTCCATTTTTGCCGCTGCGAGCGGCCTTTGCGCCGACAGGCGCTTTCGTGGTTCGGCGCTTTCCCTCTTCTTAAGTTTCGTTGCTTTTTTATACGATTTTCAGTTTCTTTCTTGGCTCCTTTCCCAGTTCCCGCGCTTTTCCTCGCGATTATGGACTACGCTTAGAAGACATGGATATTCATGTTTTGAACCACCCGCTGGTGGACCACAAGCTCACCGTTCTTCGCGACAAGAACACCCCGTCCTCCACGTTCCGCGAGCTCGTTTCCGAACTCGTGATGCTTGAGGCCTACGAGGCCACCCGCGACGTCGAAGTCGTGGACAAGCCGATCGAGACCCCCGTCGCTCCGATGGTAGGCAAGCACATCGCCTCCCCGGCGCCGCTCATCGTGCCCGTGCTGCGCGCTGGCCTGGGCATGCTTGACGGCATGACCAAGATGATTCCATCCGCAGAGGTCGGCTTCCTCGGCATGAAACGCGACGAGGAGAATCCGACCCAGCAGATTACCTACGCGAACCGTCTGCCGGAGGATCTGAGCGGCCGTCAGTGCTTCCTGATCGACCCGATGCTCGCCACTGGCGGCACGCTGGTCGCAGCAACACATTACCTGGCCGAGCGCGGCGCAAAGGATGTTACCGCCGTGTGCATTCTGGGCGCTCCGGAAGGCCTGAAGTTCGTTGAGGAGAACCTCGACCCATCCATTAAGTTCAAGCTGGTGCTGTGCGCCGTCGACGAGAAGCTCAACGACAAGTGCTACATCGTGCCAGGCTTGGGCGATGCCGGCGACCGTCTATATGGCGTGATCGACTGACCGCATCAGAGCTCAACCGAATCAACCCAATCAGTCAATCAAATAAATCGAATAAAACGGCCTGCCACAACGCAAATCATGCGGCGGCAGGCCGAAATCATATGTAAAACCTCTACTGCTCGTCGGGGACGAACGCCTCGAAAATATGATGGTCGAACCAGTCATCGCACTGGGCGAGCTCGTCGCGGCTGCGCACCGTCCACGACACGGGAACGGCACCCATGAAACGAGCCAACCGTACCTGCGGACTGTTGCCGCCATGCCAATCGTAGGCGACGAAATCAGGGCGGGAAATCCAGTCGAAAATCAGCGCACCGGCCGCATATTCCTTGGCGAGCGCAGCAGGATCAGACGGCTTCTCCTCCCCCTGCGGCCACCAGGAAAGCTGGCCACGGCACACTTCCGGACGGTTCTCCTTATACCAGTTGACGGCAGCCGGATTGAACGATTCGATCACATACGCGCCGGAATAGGCCTGCAGCAGCGCGTCGCCCTTTTCCATGAGCTCGACATCGCGCGAACCCCACTTGGAATTGTCGTCGAACTTGTACTCCACGATCAGCGGCACACGGCCGGCCACCACCTTGAGCACGTCGGCGAACAATGGCACATGCTGGAAATACCCTTCCGGAGCGCTGTCAGGTGTGGTGACCAGCGGCGGATTTTCAAGCGAACCCGGCAACGGCGCTGCCACGGCGGCACCGGGGGCGTCGGTCGGGAACAGCGGGATGCGGGTCAGCTCATCGTACGTGAGATCGGCGATACGGCGTGGATCTCCGGCGACGCGCATCAGATCGCCGTCATGCACCACCACGATTTCGCCGTCGGCGGTCATCTGCAGGTCAAGCTCGATGCCATAGCCGGCTTCGCAAGCCGCTGCGAATGCCGCAAGCGAGTTCTCCGGAGCGATCGCACCAGTCACGCTGGGGCTGCCATAGCCGGCCTTCATGGCCATGCGACGTGCCAGCGCCACATACTCGCCGCTCTCGTTGGCATACTGCGCGGTCAGACCGGAACCCGCGTCATGCAGGCCACGATGCGCGTACCACACGTCGGGAATGGACGGCACATAATTGCGGCGCTTATCGGAGAAGGTACGCGGCGCGATCGCCCACACTGCGGCGCCTGCAGCGACTGCGCCGCCGAGCAGCGCCTTGTTGACGAATGATTTGGACATGGGCATCCTCCCTTACGCGGCCGCTCGCGCATTCTCTCGCGTTGGTTCTCACCGTTCGCGGCCATCGAATCTGTCTCTTCTGAGATTAGCCCATAAATCACAAAAACGGCGACCACCTACGCGATCCGCGATCGTATGTCGCCGTCTCAAGCCACCAACAGCCGAGCCATATCTCGACTATATATGGCAGATTTTGAGTCTCGTCACGAGGCATCTCGCTTATATATGGCAGACTGGAGTCAGAAAACATGCGTTTTCATACCACCCTATATGGCTTTTTAGCGAAGTCTTCTGCCATATATAGGCGAGATGCTTCCTGACAGACCCGCAAATCTGCCATACATAGGCGAGTTATGAGCAAAATGGGGTCCGATGACGTCCGAGTTCACACAAACGTAGGGGTCGGGCCCCAAAGGTCGGCGGCTGAACACGTGTGCTTGATCGTAGGCTTGGCCACTGAGCCGTGAAGAGGAAAGCCCAATGGGCTTTCCTCAGGCGAAGTGAGCGGCTTGCCGCGAAGACCGCGTAGCGGTACCTTGAGTGCGTCGAGCACACATATTCAGTCCAGAGGCCGAGGCTGAGAACTTACCACTTTTATATTGGATTCAGTTACGCAGCTTGCCCCGCTTGGCTACGAAGATGCAGCACCCCGCCGTGGCCAGCACCGTCATGGCAATGACGATTGCCGTAGTAGCGACGCCTGTAGAGCTTAGCTTCTTCTTACGTTGAGACTGAGATTGCTGCGATGATTGCGGTTTCGCGGAAGGCTTGGCATTATTACCGTCCTGCTTGCCGTTGTTATTGTTATCCGGAGTCGGCTTTGGAGTTGGCGTTGGTTCCGGCTCGGGCTCAGGCGTCGGATCGGGGGTCGGGTCCGGAGTCGGTTCAGGTGCATGAACCTGCCATTCGGCGGCAGCCGGCGATGCACTGCCGGATTGAATCACCATGCGCAGCTTAGTGGTCTTCACCGCGTCAGTCCAGGTTGCCTCGCTCCATCCGCCGTTATCGGTACCGTAAGCGCCGGGAGCATTGGTGACCAATGTATATGTGGCATCGGGAATATCCACAAACGCATTCGTTCCAGCATCCCAATACTGCAGTTTCCACGACGCCGGCATTCCCAAGCCCCCTCCATCGGAGGTTAATTGCACACGGCTGGAATCGATGGTGACTTCGCGATCCCATTCGTAGTCGAGCTTCATTTCACCGGTATTCGGCCACGTACCCCAAATGCAGGCGTTATCAACCGTGCAATCGCCCGGAATGGTTTTGCCGTCGTTAAGCGCGGCAACACCAGCTGTCCAAGAAGACGCTTTTTTGTCCACGTCAGTAGCAACGGCATCTTGCTCGATATAGCCGGCCAACGGCACCGACGTATCGGATGGAATATCTTTGACGCCCGCAGCCGACATATTGCCAGCAATGTCCGAAGCCCGATAGCTCACCGTTTCGCGCTTCGACGAAGAAGCAGTAATCGCCGCGCCTTCTTCATATTGCTGCCATTCGCCGTTTCCAACCCGGTATTCCACCGTTTTCACACCGGATCCAGCACCATCTGAGGCGGTCAATGTCATAGTGCGGGAAACCGTATCTACCGAGGCGGTTACCGTAGGAGCCGTAGCATCCACACGCGCTTCCGCAGCAGCGATTTCGCTCACATTGCCGGCCGCATCAGTGGCACGCGCACGCACACTCACTATACCCTCGCCAGTCACAGCCTTTACCGCAGTGTTCACATTCGTTCCGACGGTCACCCATGCGCCATCCCCGACCGCAAGTTCGAGTTTTGCGATCGGCGCAGCCGCATTGTCGGAAGCCGTAATAAGAGCGATCGGTGAAGTGACCAGCCAACCATCATTGCCAGCCGTGCCAGCCAATGCCACACGCACGGCAGGAGCAATGGTATCAGCCGGTTTTACGTAATCGTCGGAAACATGTACGGTCACGGCTACGTTGCCGGCTGTCAGATCATCAGCCTGCTGCTTGGTTTCAATGCCAGCAACCACACCTTGCACGGTGAACTCACCCGCCTGCGCATACGAAGAAGCAGACACCGTGCGCCACAAAACCGGAGTTTCCACTGTTTCCGAGCCATACGCGACTTTCACCGTGTTCGACAATTCCGGCGCGTCTCCGGTCTTGGCGTAGACGTCGGCTGGCTGTTCAGCCACAACTGCTCCCTGTTGCGCATATACTTCCCATTCAGGAACGCCAACGGAAGCATAGCCCCCGTCAACGGCTTGCGCGGTCATGTCAAGTTTGAGCGCAGTGGTGGTCACTGCGTCGAATGTCACTTCATTAGGCGCGTTCTTGCCTGTATCCACGCCGTATTCGCTGGAATTGGGCACGTCCTTCCAGAACCGTCTGCGTCAAGATATTGCAGTTTCCATGAGGCAGGGGCACGCAATGCGTTCGCATCGGTATCGAACCAGACTTTCGATCCATTCACACGTACAGCGCCATTCCACTGGTAGATCAGCGAATCGGAGGATTGTGTTTGTGGCATCTTTCGATAGTTCGTCCAATGGTTCGGCGGTACTACAGCAGTTTCCAGCACTCGCCCGTCGTTCACGGAACCCTTGTAGGCGGGTGTTTCGGTGTAGGTCGCGCCCACTGACGCATAGGGGGCCACGTTGCGTGAGGATTGCAACCGTTCGGCTTTGGTCGGATGCGAAACGGCGTTCATGCGCCCGCCATTCCACGTCACTTCATCGATGCAGACTGCACGGCGGAAGTCAGTACCACCAGTCTTGTCTCCAGTGTGGTAGGTGACCCACCATTTGCCGCCGAATCGTTGAATCGACGGATGCATGGTGGTGGACGATCCCGATTCGACGATTACGCCTTGGTACGTCCACGGCCCAAGAGGGCTTGCCGACGTGGAGTATTGCACGCACGCCTGATAGTTGGATTCCACGCAGGTCGCCACTCCCGACCCGGGTTTGCCACCGTCGTACACGTTGTAGTAGGTGTCTCCTTCACGGAACACCCATGCCGCCTCAAAGAAGCCTTTGGGCCCGTTGGCATAAGCGCCGCCGTTGTTGCCCAAGGTCAGCGACGCGTTCACTTGGTTCGCATAGTCGCTGCCAAGCACGTCTTTGCTGGCATCGTAGTCGGGTATGTTGGCGAGCGCGTCGGCGTCACGCATATTGTAGATTTTCGGCGCTCCGTCCGCCGTTCCGTCCATGGTTTCCACGGCAACATATGAGGTGCGGACAGTGTTGGCGTCCCGCTGCATTTTTACGGCGAGTTCGCTGTTGAAGGTGCCGAAGTGCAGATATCCGGTACCGTCATTGTCCACGAAGAATGCGGGATCGATGGTTTCGATTTGCGTCTGCGTGGTAGTCAGCAACGGCGCTCCGATGGCGTCGACCCATGGTCCGAGGGGGGCTTTTTGATTTGGCCACGCCGATGGAGAACGGGTCGGCTCCCGCGGCTGCGTTCTTGTCTTTGACTGGAACGTAGTAGTAAAACCAGTCGTCGGCCGTGTCTGCGGTGCCAGCATCGTCGACTACTACTTGTCCTGCGTAGGCTCCGTCGCCGGTTGCCCAGTCGAACAGGTCGGCTTTGGCGATGGTCTTGTAGTGCGTCCATTTGCCGGATTCCGGATTGTCGGTCACGTAGACGCCCCAGTCTTTCATATTGAAGGACCCGTAGGTTGGTTCGGCCTCATCGTGACCGGTGAAGACGAAGAGTTTGCCATCGTATTCAAGGGTGGATGCGTCTGCGGAATAGTAGTTTTGCGACAGGTCGTTGGGGGGTATTGGTTCCTTCGTTCTGCCCGATGGGGTTGCGAAGGGTTGCCGGCAACGCACTGTTGTCGATTTGTGTGACGGTGACGTCGGGATTGCCGACCGGCAGATCGTTGTAGGCGTGTCCGGCGACGCTGGGCGCGGTACTTGCGTCGGCCGCGTTGGCTGTCTGCATGGTTGCGATTGCTCCCGTGCATAAGGTGGCTGCGGCTGCGATGCCTGCCACCAGCGTCTTCATCGACGCATGTGAGATGTGCGAAAAGCTCATGAATATTCCTGTTTTCACGATTGGATATTGAAAAGTCCTCTTACGGATTGCTTAGGTTACGTTGGTATTCCTCGTGCGATCCGTAAGAGGACTTGAGCAATTGCTAGCGCTAGTCGCGGTTGCGGCGCGTCAGCATGATGGCGGCTCCCGTCAGCAGGACGATCATTCCTACGACGGCGATGCCGATGACATTGCTGCCGGTGCTGCTGATTGCGGCACTGACTTCAGACTTGGAAACCGGCTTGTTTCCAGGCGCTTTGGCATTCGGCTTGGGGTCGGTCTTGTCGTCGTCCGGCTTCGGTGCTGGCTTGAGTTCAAGTCCGGCGATGGCCTCGGTCAGCTGCTTGACTGCGGCATCCGCATCAGCTTGGGTGGCGTTCTCATCGTTCAGCACCTTGGAGGCGGCATCCACTGCTTCAGCCAACTTCTTGGCGCTGGCTTCGGTGTAGAGGTCACCGCTGACGCCCTGTGCCTGGTCAAGAACCGTCTTCAACTCAGTGGTGTCGGCTTTCTTCACCAGTGTCTGCTGGGCTTCTTCAAGCTGCTTGATGGCCGCATCCACCTGATCCTGGGTGGCGCTCTCGTCCGCATACACCTTTCGAGCGTTACCCATGGCTTCGGAGAATGCCTTCCAGCTGTTCGGCGTGAAATTAGCTTGTTGCACGGAACCGGCTGCGTTGATGGCGGATTCGAGCCTGCTCTTGTCCACGCTTGGTTCCGGATCAGGGGTTGGATCCGGGTCAGGAGTCGGTTCTGGATCAGGAGTGCTTTCCGCAGCATGCACGCCCCACTCGGCAACCGCCAGACCGAAGGTGACGCCCTCGACGGTCGGCGGATCAAGCACCAAGCGCAACGACGTGGTCTTCACCGGAGTGAACGTGGCCACGCTCCAGCCTTGAGCATCGTCAGAGGCACGTGAGGCCGGGGAATTACGCACGGTGGAGTATTGCGCATTCTCCACATCCTTCCATATACCATCAGAAGCCAAGTACTGAATCTTCCAGCTGTCCGGAACATCCAAACCACCCTTGGCATCATTACGCCCGCGAAGTTGGCCCAGAACTGCACACGGCTGGAATCGACGGTGGCTTCCTTGCTCCAGGTGTACTGCGCGTACATGCCAGCGGAAGCTTGACCCCAGCTGCCCCACACGCGGCCATTCACATCGGCGTCATCATCAGACGGCCACGTATCGTCAACCAGCACACCATCGTTGAGCTTGCCGGAAGCCGGAGACCAGCTCGCCTCGGCACTCACCGTGGTGTCAATGGCCCTGCCTTCAATCCAACCAGTCAACGGAGTATCGGGCTCCGGCTTGGGATCCGGCGTCGGCTCAGGATCAGGATCGGCACCACCATTCGGATCGGCGACCACATGCACTGTAATCTTGGCCTGCGAGCTTGAACCCTCAGCCGTGCCGGACACCTCATAATCGCCGATGGTGTCCAACCTGACGCCGGCAACACTTGCTTCATCCCACATAACCGTGCGATCGTCAAGCATGCCATTGGGGAATCGCACCGGAACCACAGACGGCAAAGCCACCGACTTGGAATTCTGGTACACCGTCTGTTCGATCGGCTGAGCCGCACCAGCAGTCTGAGACTGCGCGTCGGAACGCACGCCAATAGTGGCCTTGGTTCCAGCGAGCGCGCCAATAACCGTTCCGGAAACCGCAAACTCGCTATCGGAAGCAAGCTGATCGTCAGTGATGGCATCCCACGCAACACTCAAGTCACGACGGGAACCGTCCGTATAGCTGGCACTCACCGTCTTCGGCAGATTCACATCGGCAGCCTTGCTGCCAGTCTGCACCATACGATTCACGCCATCCACGCTCACCGGATCAAGCGCATACGCCTCAAATTCGGTAGCACCAACAATGGCACCCTTCGGGAACAGCACACGCAACTTGTTCGTCTCCACCGTTTCGGCAAAACGAACCTCATTGCCTTCACCCTGCATCGTGGTATAAGACTGGCCGGCGGCAAGCTTCACATCCTGCCAATCGCCATTCTCATCCGCATACTGCAACTTCCACGACTTGACCATCGGCACACCGCCACCGTCAGTCCAGAAGAACAGCTTCGCCTTCTTCAACGGAACAGTGCCATCCCATAAGGCAAGCTGCAGCCACGGCTCGGTACCGGTATTGTCACCCCAATATTCCATAGGTCTCATTCGGAGTATTGGTATACAACACCTGACCGTCGATAACCTTCTTGGCATTGTCCTTCGCCTGATATGGATTGGTGAAGCTGGCGCTCGCAGTGGACTGTGAAGCCACATTCACCGTGCCGTCGGAAGGAATGCCGTGAACGGTGACTTCCTTGAAACCGGTCTTCTCACCGTCGAATGCGGTGAGTTTGAGCACATAGTCACCCTCACGGTTGAACGTGACCGTAGTGTTGGCAGCGGTTGCGTCGACGAACTTCGCTTCGCCGTTTTCAGGGCCAGACACCTGCTCCCATGTGGTGGTGAGCGTGTCAGACGGCAGGCCGTCGTCCTTCACCGTGCCCACCAGCTGCGCACCGGACGAGGTGCTGCTGGCAATGTAGGCGTCAACGCTTGGCGCCTGGTTCGTAGGTTCGCCTTCCGGCACAATGTCGGTTTCGTAGGCCTGAATCTCCTTCAAGCCAATGGCCTGACCTGCTTGCGGAGTGAAGGTGGCACGAATGGCTTTGGCCACGACCTTGGAGAACTGCACGCGGTTGTAGTTGGCTCCGCGTAAGTAGGCGTACGCACCTGGTTCGGCAGGACATGCCATGCGCCGGCCTCATCCTGATATTCAAGCGTGTACACCGACGGCTCACTGTAGCCGGCAATCGTCTGGCTGGACGAGGTCTGGTAGAAGTACAAACGCACGTCGTCGATGTTCTGCACGCCATTCTTGAACGTTACGGTCAGCGAATCCTTGGCGTTCTTGGATCCCTTGGTGCCCCAGAAGGATTCCATCACGTTCTTGCCGTCCACTGCATTGGTTGCCGGGTATCCCTTGGTTTCGTAAGTGGCTTCCACATCGGCGTCCTTGGCCACGTTGGCCTGGCTCTTGGACGCTTCGTCCACGTTCTGTCCGGACTGCGCGAAGATCTGCGTAACCCTGCTGTTCGATGCGTAGGTCACTTCGTTGGCGTTCGGCATGGTGGCGGTGGTCGCGCCGGTGATCACCGCTCCGGAATCATCGGCAACCTCAACGGTTCCACTGGCCGGATCGTAGATGAGGTGGGCGAGCTTATCGGAGGTGAACACGGCGTTGCCGTCCACATACAGGGTATATCCCTTCGGAGCGTTGTAGGTGCCGTCGTTGTTCCATACGATCGACAGATCCTGCCCGTGGTAGCTCAGGTTGTTGACGGTGAAGTGGTTCCAACCGGGAATCTCGATCGGATTGAGTTCAATCTTGTTGTCTTCACGCGGAACCATACCTGCCACGTCTTCCACAATCGTCCAGTTGGTGGTGCCAAGCTGGGTGTGGTGAATCCAGGAACGGTAGGTGATCTTTCCACCGTTCTTGCTGGCGTCGGCGATCTTCTCCGGAATCGTGCTTCCTGCGGAATTATTATCCATATTCCAGAATTCGTTCTGGTCCGGATACTGGTTGTCGCCTCCCTGATAATGCGAGAACGCCACCCAATACAGCAGTTTCTTGAACGATTCGTTCGTGATATATCCGTTGTCTGCAGCATTATAATCACGGATTCCCGCAGAATAGATTTGCAGCAGCGGAGTTGCATTGATAATGGAGAAATTGTTTGATCCTTGGGAAATTCAGCGCCTTCTTGTCTGCCTGATTCGCGGTGAAGAACGGGAAAATCGGGAATTCGTCGGCATCTTCGAACAAGCGCAACGCACTATCGTAATCATCATTGCCGATCGGCATCAGACCTTCGGAATACGGATAGTAGTTGTTGAGTTCCTTGTATTTCGCGAATTGACCGTCGTTCAGCCACTTGTGCAGCAGCAGTTTGCTGTCGGAATCCCACAGGTTGTCGAGCACATCCTGCTTGATGGCGTCGGCGATCTGCTGCATTTCAGCGGCTTTTTCGGTGTCTCCGGCAGCCTTGTATGCTTGCGCGGCGGCATTGGCGTTGGCCCACATGTTGGCGGAACCGTCGGCACGGTCCATACGCTGGCCGGAACGACCGGGTTCGGAGAACGACACCGCGTCGGCATCGTTGCCGGTCATGGACCACCACGACCAGTCGATCAGCTTGTTGCCGTTGCTATTCTGGTTGTCGTTGCTGTCTGGCTCGCTTTGCGAATTGAGCAGACCTTTGACATCTTCGGAACCGTAATCACCCAACGCTTCAGCCAATGATGGACGGGCCGCCGTGCACCTTGTAGGAGTCCCAGCCGGCCCGCGTGATGTACTGCGTGTAGCTATGGTTCCAATTGGCTGGATCGCCCGGATTGTCGTGGTAGTAGTAATACCCGGACTTGCCTTCTTAGCGGTATGCCCGGCGGACACCCAAGTGCCGTACGGAGTACTCGGGGTTGCGGAACCACTTGGTGTCGTTCATGAACATGCCGGATGTCAGCACGATCTGGTTGTTGTATCCGAGCACGCCCTCGATGGAGGTCGGGTACTGGAAGGTGTTGCCAGGTATGTTGGCGTCGAGCATGTTGAAACGACTCAGCCACCAGCGGTAGACCACGGTCTTGTCGATATTGTCTTCCTGGGTTTCCACGTAAGGAATGTTATCGACCCACCACTGGTTGTAGGTGGTCACGGAATCCTTGTAGGAAGCGGCCGGATCGGTGAGATCGCCGTTGAATCGGGCTTCGTATTCCGCGGTGGAGTCCGGCAACTCGTTGGCGATCAGGCCAAGCTGCAGCTTGGTGGTTTGTCTGGCACGTTCGCTTCCAAGGTGAGGGTGGAAGCGAGGTTTGCCGTCCTTTACGGTGAAACCGTTGCCGGAGAACCGTGGATAGATGGTGGTCAGATCGTTCTTCACATTGAAGCGACCGGTCAGTTCAGTGTCGCCGTCATTGCCGTCTTGTGCGAATGGCGAGGCTGCTGTCAGCGTTACGTCACCGCCGGTGGTGCTGGTGATGGTGAAATTCGCGACCATCACATTGGTGTAGGTGATGTACTTGACTTCGGTGACGGTAATGGTCTTGTCGCCGTTGGTGAATTCCGTGGTGAAGTAGCTTGGCGTCTGCTTGCGCTTGTCGGTGTTCTCGCGCAGGGTCTGCTTGGAACCGCCAATGCTTACCTCAACGGTAAAGCCGTCGTTGCCGGTCTGATCCCAGTATGCGACATCTCCTACGAAACCAAGTGCTTCCGGCGTATGCGTGTACATGAATGCGGCACGGCCACGTGAGAACAGGTATTCGTTCTTGTCTGCGCCCGCATAGTTGTAGTCGCCAGCATCGTTGGTGCCGGTACCGTTTGGTGCGGTGCCTGTGCGCGTCAGCATCTTGTCGATCCAGAAGTCGTGTGCGGTGTCGGTTCCGGCACCGTTGGCAACATCCGCATCGAACACCTGCTTGAGGTAGCTTGTCGAGGGATCGAAAGCGACGCCGGTGCCCGGAATCGGGTCGGCGGCCCCCTTGAAACTCGGATACCCCATGGCAGAGTTCGGATTGGCCAGCGCGTCATTGGCGTATGCGGTCATCACACCGCCAGACAACAGTGTGGCCACTGCCGTCAGCACGCCCAATGACGTGACAATCCCTTTCTTCCTTGTTGATGGTGTCATCAATTCCTCCTACATGGACCATCGTTGGCCCTTGGTTGCCAAGGCTCGTTCCCCTGGCATCCAACTTTCTTTCTGTAGGAATGAGAGTCGTGCGATGGACATGAGATTGGAGCGTCCACCGACATTTCAAGAATACATGACGCGAATACGGTTTCGCAAATTTTCTTTCAGTTTTCTCCAATGCTTTCTAAGTGAACTGCCATACGATGGCTTTTTATGCGAAAAGGAAAGTTTTCGCATTTTCCCCGTCTTATACTAGGGGCTATGACAAAACCGGCCACCCCATAAGGGGCAGCCGGTCTCTCATTCCAGTCAGCGCGGCGCATTCGGCTCCAATCGATCACGCCGCGCTCACCCGCTTCCCGGCACCATGGCACTCATAGCGCCGGGTAGCAAGTCTTTCTTTTGTTTAGCTGCGCAACCACACGTTCATTTGGCCGAGTTCGCGGTTGGCCCATGCGTAGTAGGGCACCAGCTTGAGCGACGTCCGCTCATCTGAGGCGTCACGCTGAGCGGACATGTACAACAGGGGCGTCCACGGCATCCGCAGCCTCACGAACGGCAGGCAACGTCACCGCGTCAACACCTCCAAGCAAATCACTCTCGAAAGTAACCGTGGCATCCGCAGCATCCACGCCATCAGCAAGACGGTACGTCCACAGATCGCCGGCATTATCGGCTTGCTCCGCGCAATAGACGAGCGGACCGCGCATCACCGCAACACGACCTGCATCGCAACGCACATGAGAGTTGGCACGCACCAATCGCACTGCCATATCAAGATCCAGCACCACATGCAATGCAGTTCCCGGAGCAACTGCGAAATATACGAAACCGTTTTCCGGAGCCGTCTTCACAGCAACACCATCGCATGTCAGCGCATAGGAATCAGCCGACCATGTGGGAATACGCACGCCGAAACGTACCGAATCCAGCCGCCTCAGCGGGCAATTCCACCATGTACTCAATATGACCGTTCCACGGAAAATCGGAACGCTGCTCCACATGCAACCCGGAATCAAAACTTGCCTGATTCGCAATGAACTGGTGAGCGAGCACCGTGCGACCGCCGTCACGTTCGGTATACACATAACGGTCCACCGACGCGATCAATCGCGCGACATTAGCTGGGCAGCATGCGCAGCCAAACCAATCGACACGATGCGAAAGCACATGATGCCGATCCGGATTGTCCAAACCGTCCGGCGAAGTCTCCAACGCATTCACATAGTAATACTGCTTGCCATCAAGGCTGATGCCCGCGATGGCACCATTGAACAGCTCACGCTCAAGCACGTCGGCATATTCACCATTCGGTTCCAACAGAAGCATTTGGCGGGCAAACATGCTCATCGCCACAGAAGCGCACGTTTCGCCATACATGGTGTCGTTCGGCAGATCGTAATCGTACGTGAACGACTCCCCACATGTGTGGAACCGATCGCACCCGTTACATACATGCGTTTCGACACGATGTTGTTCCAAAAACGATGCGCCGCATCCAGCAAGCCCTGATCACCGGTAATACGCGCCACATGTGCGATTCCAGTGCATAAATAGGCCACGCGCACAGCATGGCCGTCAGCGGTCTGCTGCTCGCGCACCGGCTGCGCGGCTTGGAAGTACGTGGGCTTGTAGAATCCCAGATCCCGGAAAATGTAGTCGTTGTCGACAGCGGCGATCTGCTTGGCGTAGAACTGCGGATCCTGACCACGCACGTCGATGAGATACCGCGCCAGATTCAGATAGCGCTCCTCACCGGTCGCATCATACAGCTTCGCCAACGCCAATTCGATTTCCGGATGCCCATCAGCACCGTGGATCTTGCCGTCCTCCGGGCCGAAATTGGCATCGATGCAATCCGCCATACGGCACGCCACGTCAAGCGCCTGCTGGTTACCGGTCACCTCATGATAGGCGACAGCAGCCTCAATATAGTGGCCCATGACATACATTTCATGGCTTTGCTGAATCAGTGTGAAACGCTCACGATGCGCCCATTCACCGGTTTTGATTTGGTACGGAGTGTCCAAATATCCGTCCGATTGTTGCGCACGTGCGATGAGGTCGACGGTTTTATCGCACAGTTCCCGCAATTGCGGATCAGGATGATACGACAGTGCGTAAGCCGCTTCCTCCAACCACTTATATATGTCAGAATCCTGGAAGACCATGCCATGGAAATTCACCGGCCTCATCACCGGCTGCGATACGCAGATTCTCCACGGCATGACTTTTATTATCGGCAAGCTGATTGCCAGCCGGATCATCCGGAACTTCAGTGGCAATCTCATCATTCATCACACCCCACTGATAGGGAATGACGGATTCAACGATCTGGTCGCGACGCTGCTTCCAGAAAGGAGAAGTAATAGTTACATTCATGATATTTCCTTAAGATTAAGGACTTCGCCAGCCCTTGACGGCTTGGCTACTCCGCCTTCGGTTCTGCTCAGGCCGGAGCTTGCTGGGAGTCCACTGGGCTGTCTCCCAAGGGCTGACATCGCCAGGTGTCAGCCCTTGACGGCTCCGGCCATAAAGCCCTTGACGTAGTACTTCTGGAGTGCGAGGAACAGGATGGCGCAGGGAATCAGCAGGATCACGACGCCGGCCTCGGTGGCACCGTAATCGATGACGCCCATGGTCTGCTGACGCATGTTCACCAAAGCGAGCGGCAGCGTGGCGTTCGACGAACTCGACAGGTACAGCGGAATCATGAAATTGTTCCAAGCCTCAAGGAAGGCGAGCAGGCCGACCGTAACCATCGAAGGCTTGACGACCGGCACCAGGATCTTGAACAAGGCCTGGAGGCTGTTGCAGCCGTCGACCATGGCGGCCTCCTCCATGTCCTTCGGGATCGCGTCGAAAGCATTACGCATGATGAACGTGCTCATCGGCAGCTGGAACAAGGTAATAACCAAACCGACACCCAGCAAGGAATCGTTCAGACCAATATCCTTGTACCACACCATCAGCGGAATCAGCAGAGACGCATACGGTACCATCAAAATGGACAGCGTCACCATGAATCCGAGATTGCGGCCCGGATAGTCGAAACGGGAGAACGAATAGCCTGCGAGCGTGCACACCACCACGGAGAACACCACGGCGACCAACGTCACCACCACCGAGTTGAACAGGTACTTGGGCAGACCTTCCTGGTAGCCGAACAACGTCAGATAGTTGTTCACACCCCAGCCCTTGGATTGTGCGGAACCAGGCTGCGGACTAAACGAGCAGACCACCACCCAGATCAGCGGCGAAATGAAGACCAGAGCCAGCAGACCTTCGAGAATATAGACGATTACGCGCTTCCACAATGGAGTAGTCATGTGAGTTCCCTCCCCTTGCTCACTTGGTGTTGTCGCGCATGCCGCGCATCTGGATGGAATTGATCACCACGAGGGCCGCAAGCACGATCAGCGACAGTGCGGCCGCCATGCCCAGATCCTTCTTGGAATCGAATGCGAAGTTGTAGATGAGCTGCACCACGGTCATGGTGGAGTTGTTCGGACCACCCTTGGTCAGAATGAAGAACTGATCGAACGCGAGGATCGAGCCGGTCACGCAGTAGACCAGGCACATCACGATGGTCGGCTTCATCAGCGGCAGGGTGATGGAACGGAAAATGCGCCACGTGCCAGCACCGTCCATGCGCGCGGCCTCATACAGGTCGCCCGGAATGGCCTGCAGGCCGATCATCATGAGCAGCATGTAGTAGCCCGAGAAACGCCAAACAATCACGATAATCGTGGCCCACAGCGCGCTCTGGCCGGTGGCGAGCACGGAGCCGCCCTCATCCATCAATCCGAAGAAGCTCAGGATCTTGGTGACAGGGCCCACCTGCGGGGAATACAGGGCGTAGAACAGCAGGGACGCGGACGCCAGGCCCGTCGCGGACGGCAGCAGGAAGCAGGTACGCAGCACGTTGTTCCACTTCGAGCTTTCCTGCACGATCAGCGCCGGCCAAGGCCGAGCACCAGCAGGAAAATCGTGACGATCACGGTGTATTCAAGTGTGAACAACACCGACTGTCCGAGCAGTTTATTTTCGAAAACCTTGACGAAATTCTCAGGGAAATTCCAACCACGGTTACCGCCCATCAACGACCAGCGGGAACCGGCCATGATGACGAGCAGTACGATTGGCACGAAGAACAGCATGATGATCATCAGCCAATCAGGCAGCGCATACAGCAGGCCACGACGGGTTGCCTCCGCCTTGGCCTTGGAACGATGCGTCTTCACTGGCGCAGCGTTCTTGGAAACAGTAGTCATATTCCCTCCTTGGAACACTTTTGGCGACTCTCTCTTGAATCGTTCGGGGTTTTCGACATAAATGGCCAAGCGATTGGATATGCGTTTGGAAGTGCGATTCCGTCTCGTGCGGCCGTTGAAATCCGCCATGAAGACCGACATTGTTTTTGAAGTATTGTCGATCTCCATGGCAGACCACAACTGTGGTCTGTCGATTTTTGTTTTCGATATTCAGTTATTCGATATTCAGTTGTTCTTAAGTTATGTAAATCGGGGAAAGGAGAAAAAGGAGGAGAAGTTTGTTTTCAGTGGCTCACCTCACTGACCCAGCACGTCGGTGATGGCCTGGTTGTCGGCCTTGAGATCGCCATCGCCCCAGACTGCGTTCTGGATGAGCAGCTGCCACGGGGAACCGGCTGCGTTGAAGGCCTCATTGAAAGCTGGGGACTTCGGGGTCTGGCCGTTGCCGTCGATAATCACGGAGTTGATGGTCTGGATGCGTGGGTCAGCGTCTTTGTAAGCGGTCTTCAGGGTCTGGATGTTGGAGGCGGTGTCGCCTTGGTCAGCGAAGACTTCCTTCTGGGCATCATCGCTCATGAGCCATGCGAGGAAGTTCCAGGCCTGAGCAACGTGCTTGGAGTCCTTGGAGATACCCATGGCATCGCCGCCGAGGAACGTGGAGGTCTTGCCTTCCTTGGTGCCCGGGATCGGAGCAACGCCGACCTCGAAGCCGCCGTCCTTCTCAGCATCGAACAGAGCAGTGGAGGAGGTGTTCGGGTAAGGCATAACACCGATGTTGCCGTTGGCGAACGGAGCGGTCCAAGTGGCACCGGTTTCTTCCTTGGAGCCTGCACCCAGGCCGTTGGTGGTGTTGGCCAGCTCCTTGTAAGCGTCCAAGACGCCCTTCATGGAGTCGTTGTCCAGGGTGGCCTCGGAGCCATCCTTGTTCATGACGGATTCGCCGTCAGCCCACACGGACGGGAAGAGGTCGAAGACCAGAGCACCACCGGACTGACCGGCGAGGTAGGAGCCTGCGACGCCATCCTTGTTGAGGGCGGCGACCTTCTTGGCCTGCTCGACGAACTGGTCGATGCTCTTCGGACCCTGCTCCGGGTCCAGACCGGCTTCCTTGTACAGGTCCTTGTTCCAGACCATCACGGAAACGTCGGTGATGAACGGCAGCGTGTATTCCTTGCCATCCACGGTACCGGCTTCAATGTGGCCCTGCTGCAGGTCGGACTTGTTGTCGAGTCCGTCGATCTGCTTGGTGATGTCGGTGAAGATGCCTTCAGAAGCCCAGTACGGAATACGGACCACGTCGCCGGCGAGGATGTCAGGCAGAGAGTCGGTCTGCGAAGCACCGCCGACCTTGCCTTCCATATCGTCGTTCGGAATGATTTCCAGCTTGACCTGGTTCTTGTGGGAGGCGTTGTAGGCCTTCACCGCGTTCTTGGCCTGACGCTCCAGCGGAGAACGGGTCCACAGAGTGATCTCAGTGCCGTCATCAGTGCCGGCTGCCGGAATATCGGCCGGAGCCGCGGATCCACCACTGCTGGAACCACCGCCGCATGCAGCCATCGGAATAAGCAACGCGGTTGCCGCGATGCCGGCAATAACGCGAGTGACCTTGTTGAAAGACACCATGTCTACTTCTTTCTCTATGTATCGCTCAGCTTTGAGCCATCCGGCGGGCCTTCCGCCGTCTGCCTTCACGATTTCCGGTTGTTCTCCTTCGATTGAACCGTAGTGCGAAAGCCTTTTCTCAGTATATGGTTTTCTCCAGATTTTGCAAAATCGCTTTCGCACATCAAAATGCAAAGGTATTCATGTCGATAAAACCGTTATAAATAAACGATTCTTAGCATTTTAAGAATCGTTTATGACAGCAAAAAATGACGTGAGATGCAGAAAATGCGAAAGAAAAATGTGTTCATTTTCGCAAATGCGAAAGTTTCGCAATTTGCAAGTGAAAATGTCAGCAATCGGCTATATAAAGCCGTTTTGTCCACTTTTTGACACGATGCGAAAACTTTCGCAGTTTTGTCGTATAATATTACGCAATACAAGGGCGGCGAAGCGCATCGACGCGCAGCCAACGTTTTCGTCACACCGTAAAAAAGGGGAACATCATGGCAACTGCAGATACTCACTCAACAGCAAGGCTTGAAGATGTAGCAGCGCTGGCCAACGTGTCTTTGGCAACGGCTTCAAAGGCGCTGCATGGCAAACCGCGCGTCAGCGAAGACACCCGCGAGCGCGTGATGGAGGCAGCGCGGCAACTCAACTATTCCCCGAACAAGCTGGCGCAATCGTTGGCAAGCGGCAGAAGCGGAACCATCGGTTTGGTCACTTCCGATCTGCAAGGCCGTTTCTCCACGCCTATTCTTATTGGCGCCGAAAACGAGCTGCGCGCACAATCGACATCGGTACTACTCGCCAATGCTCGCGGTGACGATGCGCTGGAACGCAGCCATGTAGAGAAACTGCTGTCGTTGAAAGTGGACGGCCTGCTGATTGTGCAGTGCGAGACGAATCCGCGCCCGTCGCTGGGGCGTGATTGGGGCGTGCCGCTGGTGTATGTGTATGGTCCTTCCACCGACACCAACGATTGTTCGGTGACGTGTGACAATGTGGACGCCGGGCGCATGGCCGTGAATCATTTGATTTCGTGCGGACGCAACCGTATCGCCATTATTGGCGGCGATGAAACGTATACGGCCTCCACCGACCGCACCAAGGGCACGTTGGAAGCGTTGGCCGAGGTTGGTTTGGAACCGGCTGGCCCGATTCGCTATGGCCGTTGGGACGAGAATTGGGGGCGTGCCGCCACCAGACTGCTGCTCGACCAAGGCGTGAAGTTCGACGCCGTGGTATGCCAGAGCGATCAGCTGGCACGAGGATGCATTGACGCGTTGAAGTCGCAGCATCTACGCCTTCCTGAGGATGTGGCGGTGATCGGCCACGATAATTGGGACGTGCTCACCAAGAGCTCCCGCCCGCCGCTGACCAGCATCGACAATGAAACGGAACTCATCGGCCGCAAAGCCGCCCGCTACCTGATGGACGCCATCAACGGCCAGCCCCACCACGGCACGGAATACCTCTCCTGCCGCCTCATCCAACGCGAATCCACTCTCCCCCTAGACTAGCGTCATCGTTTTTGTTGGAACGTCCCTTGAAGTAAATGTCGAACACGATCCAGACGGACAAAACGAACGCGATCACATAGCCGAGGAAACCAACGATCGGAATACCGAAAATCACCGGTTTGATGCCCGCATAGTACACGATCGACGAGCCGATGAACAATCCGACGACGATCAGCGCCATCGTAAGCCTGTTCACCATGTTGGCAAGCAGATGGATCGGTTCCTGCGAACCGACCATCTCCATATTCACGCGCAACTGGCCGCGCGTAAGCATACGGGAGGCCACTTTCAGCTCATTGGCGGCAGCGAGCAGGCTGTGCAGCGCCTGATGACCTCCGATAACCAGCGATTTCGCCTCATCCTTGGCGAAATCCTTCTTCGACGTGCTTGCGGCGATATGGTCGGAGATGATCTGAATCATATTCACGTCTGGAATGAACTCGTCGAGCAGGCCTTCCAAAGTGACCAGCGCACGCCCGACGGTGGTGACGGTGCTCGGCACTTCAATGCCGTGTCGTTGCGCCATTTGCGTCAACGCGGTGAGCATGGCGGCAATATCCAGTTCGGCCAGATCCACGGTGCCGAATTCCTTGACGATCACATCCAAGTCGGCCAATAACGCCGGATAATCCTCCGGATCGGCCTCGGTGCCGGCAAATCGCAGCAGCCCCTCGGCCAGAGCGGGCGAATCCTGTTTGGCGACGGCGAAAATCATTTCTTTCAAGACGGAACGGGTTTTGGCATTAAGCCGGCCCGTCATGCCTAGGTCGAGCAGCACGATCTGCCCGCCGCGCACCATGATGTTGCCCGGGTGCGGATCCGCGTGGAAGAAGCCGTCGTCGAGAATCTGCGTGGCGTAATTGTCGACCAGTTTGGTGCCGATTTCCTTCAGATCGTAGCCCGCTTCGATGAGCTCATCAGGATGCGAGACGGAGATGCCGTCGACGTACTCCATGACCACCACATGCTCGGTGCACAGTTCGGTGTACGCCGTCCGGGCAGTCCATGTATTTGTAGTGTTCGCAGAATCGTTTGAATTCCGCCAGATTTCGCGCTTCGATCATGAAGTCGGTTTCGGCTTCGAAGGTGTCCCACAGTTCTTCGACCACGCCGGAGAGATCGACCACTTGGGCGCTGGGCATGGTTTTGGCGGCTATTCGTGCGATGGTGCGCATGATGGACACATCCTGTGCCATGGTTTCGCGCACGCCCGGGCGTTGCACTTTGACGGCCACATCTTCTCCGGTAGTGAGTTTCGCACGATGCACTTGCGCGAGGCTTGCCGATCCGAGCGGTGTGGCGTCGATATGGTCGAAGATTTCGCCTGCCGGGCGTCCGTATTCGTCTTCCAGCACTTGCAGGACGGTGCCGTACGGCATCGGGTCGGCGTCGGCGCGCAGTTTGGCGAGTTCGTCGCAGAAGCTTTGCGGCAGAATCTCGGAGCGCATCGACAGAATCTGGCCCACTTTGACGAACGTGGGGCCGAGCGCCTCGAACATGAGGCGCATTTTGACCGGAGTCAGGCCGTGCACAATGTCGAATTGGTTGACGATTTGCGCGATTTGCGCAAGTCTCTTCAGTTTGCCTCGACGAGTCAGGTGGTAGCGCTGCGAGAATGAGTCTTTACGCGAGCCGAACAGTCCGATGGTTTCGGATTGCGTAAAGGTTGCGTCGTTCTGCTTGCCTTGCGATTGCGGGATTCCCGTTTTTCCCGCGGATTTGGCTGCCGTTGCCGCAGCCGCGTCGGACGAGGGGTTCGCCGTCGGATTGATCACCGCGTTGACTCGGTCGGAAAGTGTGACCGGCTCCACGCTTTCGGGGCGGGCCGCATCCGGCTCGATCGGAGAATTCAAAGACATATCGCTGCTCGCAAACGTTGGTCGGATTACGATGAGTGGGATTCATGAGGAGACTTGCGTCCCGCGTATTTCATGCGATTCGCATGTTTCGCACGTTTCTTACGTTCCGCACACGGCCGTTCGCATGTTTCACAAGTTCCGCATAACAAATCGCCGTCTGAACGTGATGCGACGAGCAGACGGCGATGTGAACGATTGAACGTTACTCGGCTTTGGCTTCAGGTTCGGCTTCCTTGGTTTCCTCTGCAGCCTTGGCTTCAGAGGATTCCTTGACCTCCGCGACCTTGTGCTTGAGTTCGGCGTTGAGGGCCTTGCCCTGTTCGACGGTCAGCTCGCCCTTCTTGACGAGATCGTCAACGATTTCCTGGCTCTTCTCAACCGTGGTCGCCAAAGCGCCAACGCCGGCGAGGAAGACCTACGCAGGCCGTCACCAAAATCAAAATCAGCCATGATTACCTCCTTAGGTGATGGTGGTACCCACTCTATCGCATTTTTCTTCACAAATAACGTCAACGAAACTAGTCAATCGTTACAATTCTGCGGAAGACTCGCTGCCGTATGCTCACAGCGTACGAAAACGCGAAAACTACGAAACAGCGCGAAAACAATCAGCGCGGGCGTGACATGGCCACGCGACGCGCGTTGCTGGCAATCGTGTTGATGCGATCAAGTTCCGCACGCTGCGCTTCCGTCTGCCCTGCAGCGGCCGGATCGAACGAACCATACCGGCGTTCTGCGGCGGTGCGAATCAGAAAATCGGCGATCGCGGGGTTTTTCGGCAGCAGCGAGCCGTGCATGTATGTGCCGATCACATTGTTGACGCGGGCGCCTTCCGTATGATCCTCGCCATTGTTGCCGGTGCTATCCGCGTCGACGGTGCCGAGCGGCTGCACGCCTTCGCGCAGGAAGGTTTGGCCGGAATGGTTTTCGTAGCCGATGATGTCGCCGAAATCGGCGGAATGCTCGGTCAGATTGCCGATCATGCGCACTTCCTGCCCGACCGTGTACGCGCCGATCACGCCGATGCCGTCGAGTCGGGAGCCATCCACCGTTTCGAAATATTCGCCGAACAGCTGGTACAGGCCGCAAATCATGAGCATGGGGGTGCCATCGGCAGCCAGCGAGCGCAATAGGTCGGCACGTTTGAAGAAGTCGTCGACGATTTTCTTCTGGCCGGTGTCTTGGCCGCCGCCACCCAGAATCATATCGACGCGTTCGGGCCACGAGTCACCCTGATTGTAGGCGTGCACGTGCGGTTCGTAGCCGTACAGCGCGAGTCGGCGCTGGATGGTGAGTACGTTGCCGGAGTCGCCGTAGATGTTCATGTCTTTCGGATATAGCGACACGATGTCGATTGTCTGGCTCATATCGTCTCCCTCATGCGTTTCATACGTTCTTCATACGTTTTCATACGTTGCGCCGATTTTCATGCGTTTTTCGCACGTTTTGCCGGACTGTGCGGATGCGCGCCGTCACTTGCCCACGCCAGCGTCGGCAACTTCGGTAATTTTGCCGAGCGCCGCTCGCGTTTTAAGCATTGCCGTGTATGTGCAGTAAATGTGCTTGGGAGTGCCCGGATTCGCGTTCACGAACGTTGAGACGGCCTCTTCAAGTTCCGTGTTGACACTGTTCACCGGCACCTGATCGTATTCGAGACGCAACGCCATATCCCATGCGCGCACGCCCGAAACCATGCCCACACCGGTGCCTCGCAACGAGGAGAAGTCCACGTCCCACAACCAGCTCATGTCACGCCCGTCGGCGTATTCGTCGTTGATGGCGATCATGGTGTCGCAGCCTTCGGGGGTGAAGGATGCGAGCGACAGGCGGAATCCCATGGGATTTTTGACGAGCAGCAGCTCCACCGGCGAACCGTTCACGTCGATGACTTCGCCGCGTCCGAACGCCGGAGTGACTTCGGCTGCCGCGTCGATCATGGATTGCGTAGTGGAGTGCGCGAAATCGATCATGCGCTGTGAGATTCCCACTTGTCGCAATAGTTCGTCGGTTACGTTCTCTTCGAACGGCAGGAACATTGCCTGCGCATCGGCCACGACCGCTCGCACGACGGCCAGTGCGGCCGCCGCGTTGTACAGGTTGTACACGCCTTCCAGTCTCACACCGGTTTCGTACGTTTCACCGTCGATGCCGAAACTGGCACGATGGTCGCCCACGGCAAGCAAGGTCACGTCAGCCTGTAGCTGTTCCGCAATTGCTGCATCTTCCGATTTTTCTGCATTTTCCACAGTTTTCGCAATCACTGCAGCATCGTCAATCTCAATATTTGCGGACGATGCAGTATCGACTGTCGTGCGCATGTCGTCGTCGGACGGGAAGAAGCTGCGCAACGACCCGTCAAGACCGAAATAGCGCACTTCCACACCATCTTCAGTATGTGCGACGTCAGCAAGTCGTGCGATGCGTGGATCCTCACGATTGAGCACCACGGTTCCGGTGGTCGCTTCGGCGGCTTTGCTCAGCAGTCGTGCGGTATTGTCGATTTCGCCGAAACGGTCAAGCTGGTCGCGCATCACGTTGAGCAGCAGGCAGTAGTCGGGTTGCACTTGTTTGACGAAATGCACCGCGTACGCTTCGTCGAGTTCCAGTACGGCGATGTCGGCGTCCAGTTTGCCGCCGAGCGAGACTTCGGCCAGCAGCGACGAGACCACACCGCGGGTGAAATTCGATCCGGTCGGATTGGTGAATACCTTCAATCCCAACGATTCCAGCATGCTTGCCACCATGCGCGTGGTGGTGGTTTTGCCGTTCGTGCCAGACACGAGCACCACGCCAAGCGGTAGCTGCTGCAGGGTGCGTGCGAGGAATTGCGGGTCGATCCGTTCCACGATTTTTCCGGGGAACGCGCTGCCGCCGCCGTGTGCCAGTCGGGAGGCCGCACGCACGGCCTTGCCGATCAACGGCGTTGCGAATGAGTTCCACGCCATGCTATACCTCCTGTTGGCTCTGGTAGTCCTGCGGCATATCTTTGAACTTGGAGTATGCGCCAAGGAACGCGAGATTGAACGTCTGCGTCGGACCGTTACGATGCTTCGCCATGATGATATCGGCCTCGCCCGGGCGATCTTCCTTGTCGTAGGCGTCCGGCCTGTGCACGAGGAACACCACGTCGGCGTCCTGTTCGATAGAACCGGATTCGCGCAAATCCGAAAGCTGCGGCTTTTTATCCTGACGCATTTCGGGGCCACGGTTCAGCTGGCTCAGCGCCACCACCGGCACTTCCAATTCCTTGGCAAGCAGCTTCAATGCACGCGAGAAATCAGACACTTCCTGCTGACGGCTTTCCACAGCCTTGCCGGAAGTCATGAGCTGCAGGTAGTCGATCACCACTAATTTCAGATCGTTCGTCTGCTTCAATCGGCGGCATTTCGCACGGATCTCCATCAAACTCATGTTCGGACTATCGTCGATGAATAATGGTGCGTTCTGCAGTTTATCCTGCAATTATTGAGGATATTCCAACGTTCCTGCGTGATTTCTTCCGCTCGGCGCATGGCTGACAGCGGAATATTCGCTTCCGCCGAGATGATTCGTTGCGCAAGTTCGGTTTTGCTCATTTCCAAGCTGAAGATCACGGACGTCATATTGTGGTGCAGCGCCGCAGCTCGCGCGAAATCAACGCCGAGCGTGGACTTACCCATGGCCGGACGTCCTGCGACGACGATCATCTGGCCCGGCTGCAGGCCTTGCGTCACGTCGTCGATGTCACGGAATCCGGTTGGCACGCCTTTGGAAACCTCGCCGTTTTGCAGTCGGTCGATTTGGTCGAGGGTATCGGTGATGACGGTGCCGATCGGCGCGTAATCCTGCCTCACTTTGCCGGTCGACATTTCGTAGACTTCGGCCTGTGCCAGGTTGACGACGTCTTCGGCTTGGGATCCTTCGGCGGTGTAGCCGAGCTGTGCGATTTTGGTGCCGGCTGCGATCACATTGCGCAGGATGGCACGCTGGTGGATGATGTCGGCATAGAAGGTTGCGTTGGCTGCGGTCGGCACGGATGCGACGAGGCTGTGCAGATAGTCGGATCCCCCCACTTTTTCGAGGTCGCCGTCTTTGAGCAGCTGGTTGGCCACCAGCACCGCGTCGACGGGCTGCGATGCGGAGAACAGGTTGATGATGGCTTCGTACACGGTTTGGTTGCGCGGCTGGTAGAAGTCGGTGATGTCAATCATCTGCGAGACTTCGCCGATGGCGTCTTTGCTCATGAGCATGCCGCCGAGCACCGCCATTTCGGCGGCGTCGTCATGTGGCGGCACACGGTCGAAGATGGCGTCGCGAATAGCCGTTCCCGACGCGCCGGAAATGCTGCCATTGCCTGAAAAACCGCGGTTTTGCCCTTGATCCAGGCCATTGTTCCAAGAATTGCTCTCCGCCATGCTTCTCCAGCTCTTCGATGTGTGGTGTACCGGGAAAAACCATAATACCTGTGCCACTTCACGAATGATGTTGCGATGAGATTCTGGAGGAATCTCCGCATTGGCAGGATCGGAATCACCCGACACGCGCGAATCGGTTCGCTGTGGATAAGAAAGCCGAAAAAACCCGAGTTATCCACATACTGGGGATAACTATGTGGAAAACATACCGAGTTATCCACCAAATGGGGATAACCAAGTGGACAACTTGGGGACATCTTCCGTACGGGTGCCCATTCCTGGTTTTGACTTGCTTAAGTGAACCGAAGGTGATATGTTCCCCACTTTTTCTTAAACGATGGGTTTCCGCCGACGCGGCGGGTACCGCATCGGCAGCCATGTCGCTTTGCCGGGCATTCGCTCACAGCCTACGCGGCCTCACATGTGGTAGCGGGTGGCGTTGTACATGGTTCGGACAAGGGTTTCGCGCCATTTACTCCAGCCGTACTGTTTGGAAATGGTCTCGCCGGCCGTGGCACCCAACGACGAACCGTCAGCACGAGTCAGATCGAACAGCATGTCAAGCAGCAGCGGATCATGATCAAGACGAGAAGCCAACTCGTCACCAACATTAGGATCATTCGGATTCTGACCAGTCGCAAACTCCGACAACGTAAGATGCTCACGCACCAACAACGTGACCCACCAAATAATGTCACGGTCAAAACCCATGCGCTTCAACACCATGGACGCATGACGCGCACCCTCCGCCGCATGATCGAAAACCCCCGGACGCTTACCGACATCATGCAAAATACCAGCCAACAGCAACGCCTGATAATGCCGATCATCATAACGGTTTCCACGAGGTGTTTCACGACCAAGCCGCGTAACCACCTCAACCGAATGACGGTCAATCGTATACCGATGCGCAGCCGAAGCACTCGGGCGATTACGAATCGCCAACCATTCCGGAATCAAACGACCCGGAATATCGACAAAATCAATCTCCTCCCACACCTGCAACAACGCGGGACCGCTCGCAAGCAAACGCAAGAACAGACTACGCGACTCATCATTCCACGTGCGATCATCGATCGGACACGACTTCAGATTCTGCAACGTGCCGGGCGCGATCGGCAGACCAAACTCATCCGCAGCAACAGCAGCCCGCAACGCAAGGCACGGATCGGACTTCGGATCGGCACCCGGCGCAAGCACGATCTCCTCCTCATGCTTGGCGATACCGGGCGCGACCACATCAAACGTAGGCGCCTGACGCTTACCGCCGCCACGAGGCTGGGACACCTGGAAAAACGCAAAACGAGGGCTTCTCATGAGTCAACGAATGCTCAGCGCGAGAAGCCGTGGAATCAAGCGAAAACGCGATCTGGCGACCAACACGCGCAAGCAACGTCTGCAAATCATCAATCGACTTCGCCTCGCGCTCGCCGCTCGGCAACGTCGGATCGGCCAAACCCAGCATCGCCGAAACCTTCGCCTGATAAGGAGCGAGCAACATGTTCGTGTCTTTATTGGCCACCAAATGAATGCAATCGCGCACATCCAACAACCGTTCGACGGCATCGTCATACTGGCCGTGCGGGCGGTCGGCAAGCCAAGAAGCGGCAAGCGCGGAGACCAGCACGGAATCACGCAAACCACCGCGAGACTCCTTAATATCAGGCTGATTGCTATACGCCATACGGCCGAACTCATCCAAACGAGACTTGGCGGAACCCAACAATTCGGGCAAGCGCTTTACGGGCGGCCCTACGCCAACGCTCCAAAATGGAGACAGCCGTGGATTCAATCAGCTGCGTATCGCCCGCGATCGGCACCACATCCAGCCAGCCCATCGCAGCAGGCAAATCATGGTCGGTCACCGCCTCGCACTGCGCGCGGGTACGCACCGACTGGTCAAGATCAAGACCCGAATCCCAAATCGGATACCACAATTTGTTGGCAAGCTCATTGAGCTGCTGGTCGGTGAGCGCGTGAGGCTCATAAATGACCACCAAGTCAAGATCGGAACTCGGTCCCACTTGGCCGCGGGCCAACGAACCCACCGCGCCAAGACCAATGCCGGACTGCGGAACGTCAAAAGACACCGTCTGGCAAGCCTCCTGCCACAATTGTTTGAGGCAATCCATGGCCAGATCCGTACGAGCCTTGCGCTTCACCGCACCATCGCGGTACACGCCGTCGGCATCCGGCTGACTCATATCCATGAAACGTTGTTTAAGACCATCAACCGCTGAAGTCATAGCAAATCCTTATGAATCTTCGCAAAAGCAAGCAAATCTGAGCAGATAAAGCGAAAGCGGGGAAATACGAAGCAAAAAATATGACGCGAAAATCGTATGAAAATCCCCGCACGGCGCGAAGCACGTACGGGGATCTGTCTATTGATAACCCGAACCCAAGCCCGGGGTCCTTAATATCTATCCGAATGAATTATCAGATAGCGGCAGAGCCGGTCTCGCCGGTGCGCACGCGGGTCACCGAATCGAGCGGTGCAACCCACACCTTGCCGTCACCGATGGTGCCGGAGCCGGCGGACTTGACGATCACACCAACCAGCGTTTCGGCATCCGCGTCATCGGACAGCACCTCGACGCGAATCTTCGGAATGAGATCCACGGTGTATTCGGCGCCACGGTAAACCTCGGTGTGGCCACGCTGGCGGCCGTAACCGTTAGCCTCAGACACGGTCAGACCGTGAACACCTGCGGCAGCGAGGGCCTCCTTGACATCGTCGAGCTTATGGGGCTGAATGATAGCGGTGATCAGCTTCATTTCACTTCACCTCCTTGAGAACGGAGCTGGCAGTACCAGCAAAATCGTAAGCACGTTCGCCCTGGTCGGCAAGATCGATGCCGCCGACTTCCTGGGCTTCGGTGACGCGCCAACCGATGGTCTTCTCCAGAGCGAAGGCGATGATGCCGGTGACAACAGCGGACCAGATGATGGCAACGAGGGCAACGATGAGCTGCACAACCAGCTGCTTCCAGTCGCCACCAGCCAGCAGACCGGTGCCTTCACCGAAGAAGCCGATGAGGATGGTGCCGGTGAAACCACCAACGCCATGCACGCCGACGACGTCGAGGGAGTCATCGTAGCCGAACTTGAACTTGAGACCGCAGGCCAGGCAGGTCAGGACACCAGCGATGGCGCCCATCACGATGGCCCACAGCGGGGAGACCACATCGGCGGCCGGGGTGATGGCAACCAGACCGGCGACCATACCCGAGGCGGCACCCATGGCGGTGTAGTGACCGGTGCGAATCTTCTCGGTGAAGCCCCAAGAGAGCATGGCAGCGGCAGTGGCGGCGGAGGTGGAAACCCAAGCGTAACCAGCAGTACCGTTGGCGGCGAAGGCGGAACCAGCGTTGAAGCCGAACCAGCCGAACCACAGCAGGAAGGCGCCGAGCATCACGAACGGCACGTTGTGCGGGCGGAACGGCTGCGTGCCGAAGCCCTTACGCTTGCCGATGATGAGCACGATGATCAGGGCGGCGACTGCGGCGTTGATGTGGACGACAGTACCACCTGCGAAATCGTGGGCGGCAGCGCCGATGGCCTGGGAGATCGCGCCGTCAGCGCTCAGCAGACCGCCATTCCACACCATGTGGGCGAGCGGAGCGTAATCGAAGGTAATCCACAGCGCGACGAAAATCATCCAAGTGGAGTACTTGACACGTTCAGCGATAGCGCCGCAAATCAGAGCGACGGTAATCATGGCGAATGCGGACTGGAACGCCACATCGACGCTGACCGGGTAGTTGTTGGAGTTCAGCGAAGCCGACGTGAAGACACCGCCGTCGGAAACCATGGAATCCTTCAGCAGGAAGCCTGTGGCCGGATCACCGAAGACACCGCCGACCGAAGTGCCTGCGTAGGCGATGGACCAGCCCCACAGCACCCAGATCACCATTGTGACGGACAGAGCGGCCGCCTCCATAATCATCATGTTCAGCACGGCCTTTGCGCGGACCATGCCACCGTAGAAGAACGCCACACCAGGCGTCATGAGGAACACAAAGGGACGCGGACGTCAAAATCCACGCGGCATTTCCAGAATCAAGCTGACCCATGTCACCCTCCTCTTTCTTTCTTTTTTTGAGTTCACATTTCCGGCCCCATCGTATGGGGCTGACAAAACCTGGTATGGAACGCCGCCCGCGTTTTGAAAACGTTACGACGTGTTACAGCAAGGTAACGCCATCTCGCCATTACGTCAACCGAAAACGGCGGAATAAAGCGGCTGGCACGTTTTGTTTCAGATTGCGCACCGCTCTCAGGCCAAACCACTATCAGCCCATTTTTCAGCGTATCTGCCTTATGTATGGCAGATTTGGAGGACTGACACGAGACATTTCGCCCATATATGGCACTCTCACTCGCAAAAAAGGTGCTTTCGGGGGTAAACATATACCTTCTAAGTCGACTTTCTCCAAAAGCATCTGCCATATATAAGCGAGAAACCAGCGGACGAACCGGCAAATCTGCCATATATAGGCGAAATAGGACTGGTCGGGGGTAAAAGAAAGCCTCCCACGCGGGGAGGCTTTCTCGGGAGCGCAATCAGCTCAGGCGAGGATGCCGTCGACGAAGCCTTCCGGATCGAACGGGGCGAGATCGTCCGGGCCTTCACCGAGGCCGACAAGCTTGACGGGCACGCCAAGCTCCTTCTGCACGGAAACCACAATGCCACCCTTGGCGGAACCGTCAAGCTTGGAGAGCACCACACCGGTAATGCCGATGGCTTCGGCGAACACCTTGGCCTGGGCCATGCCGTTTTGGCCGGTGGTGGCGTCGAGCACAAGCAGCACTTCATCCACCGGCAGGTTCTTTTCGGTAACACGGCGGATCTTGCCGAGCTCGTCCATCAGGTTCGACTTGTTCTGCAGGCGGCCCGCAGTGTCGACGATGAGCACGTCGGCGTTCTCTTCCTTGGCCTTGGCACTGGCCTCGAATGCGACGGACGCCGGATCGGCGCCATCCTTGTCGGAACGCACGACCGGAACGCCGACCTTGGCGCCCCAGGTTTCCAACTGGTCGGCAGCCGCCGCGCGGAAGGTATCGGCAGCCCCCAACATGACCTGCTTGCCTTCGGAAACAAGCAGACGAGAAAGCTTGCCCGCAGTGGTGGTTTTGCCCGTGCCGTTCACGCCGACCATGATGATGACGCTTGGCTTGTTGGCACCCTCCTTATTGGCATTGAGGCGACGATCCGTGTCAGTGCCTACGAGCTTCAACAGCTTGTCCTTCAGCGCGGCACGCACTTCGGCCGGATCGGACTGGCCTGCGATTCGGGCGTCGTTGCGTAGTTCCTCGACGAGCTGTTCGCTGGCTTCCGCGCCCACGTCGGCAAGCAGGAGGGTGTCTTCGACGTCTTCCCAGTCGGCCTCGGAAAGCTGATCCTTCGCAAGAATGTTGAACAGAGCCTTGCCGAACGGATTGCCGGATTTCGACAGGCGCGCCTTAAGACGCTGCATGCGCGTGCCGGCGGATTCGGGGGTTTCATGAACCGGTTCGGGCTTGGCTTCGGTGGCTGGTGCAGGAGCTGCCGTTTCGGAAGAGGAAGCTTGAGCTGAGGACTTCTGCTGACTTTCAGCCGGAGCTTTTCAGCTGCATCAACATTGAATCAACGGACGGCTTCACCGTGGAAGAATCAGCCGCAGCCGACTTTGCTTCCGCGGCAAGACGGGCGTCAGCCTTGGCTTTCGCATCCTCCGTGGACTTATCGACGGCGTTCTTGCGGGTCTTACCGAGCCACCAACCGCCAATCACCAGAATTGCCGCGATGACGACAACGGCGACAATCGCAATAATCACATTCGTATCCATGACTCCAGCCTAAAAGCGCAACGGACACTCTTCACCTACCGTTCAGAATGTCCGATTCTGCAGAATCGGACGACCAGACGTCACAAAACATGCGTTACGTGTCCGATTCGGGAGAATCGGACAAACACAAGCCCATATACGTATCACGGTTGACCGTTTCTGCAGAAACGGTCAATGAACCGTCCAAATCCGACGTTCAGATGACCGATTCAGGAGAAACGGACAAGTAGACAACGCCATACGCACCACAGTTGCCCGATTCACCAGAATCGGACGACTATCCACGGGGCGTGAAAAACTGGACGGCATGGCCAATACATCCAGAATGACGTCGTATCAACGGCGCGAGCAGCTCATCGAAATCGGTCGTTCGCTGTTCGCGTCGAAGGGTTTTGAAGCAGTAAGCGTGGAAGAGATCGCCGCCACCGCAAAAAGTGTCGAAACCCATTGTGTATGAGCATTTCGGCGGCAAAGAGGGCCTGTATGCTGTGGTGGTGGACCGTGAGATGCGCGCGCTTACCGACACGCTCGTCAACGCGCTCTCCGACCCGCAAGCACACCCCGTCAAATCGTGGAACGTACGGCTCTGGCGCTGCTCACCTACGTGGAGGAGAACGCCGAAGGTTTCCGCGTGCTCACCCGCGATTCGCCGAAAACCGATCCGGCCAGCTCGTTCAATTCGCTTTTGGGAGACATCGCCCTGCGCGTGGAAGACATTCTCGCCGAAGCGTTCAAACGCCAGCATCTGCCGGCCAAGGGGCGTGCCATACTACGCGCAGATGCTCATCGGCATGACCGTATACACCTGCCAGTATTGGGCGGACCAGCGCAGACTCAGCAAAGAACAGCTTGCCGCGCACATCGTGAATCTGGCCTGGCATGGCTTGAGCCGCATGGAAGCCAAGCCGGAACTGCGTTTCGAAAGCGACAAAGCCACAAAAGAGGCGGAAAAGCAGGAAAGGCGCGAAATCAAGGAAATCGCGAAACGCGAGCGCAAGGCCGCAAAAGAGGCACAATCACAAAACAATACGGAAAGCCCAGCCGAGCAGAACGCTGAACAGAATACCGAACAAGGCGCAGCCGGAAGCCAAAAGGCACGCAAGCCGAACAGCAGTCGTAAAACCCAGCCGCACCCAGTCATCGTAAGCATCGCAGCCCACGCCAACAGGCGCCCGACGCAAGAATCGAACAGTACCAGCAACAGGGGAATCGCAAGCATCGCACAAGCTAACAAGCATCGACGAAAACTGACGAATCGTCAACAACGGTACCCTTAAGGGAAATTTCAGGTGCAGATTGCGCTATTCAGGGTGCCGATTGCGTACAAACCGTTCCCCTGAAGCAAACAAGGTGCTACGTTAGTTTCGTTACGCAGTGACCACGCGCCGCGCGCGGCAGGTCACCTCGGCCGACCAAGGAAGACTATGCAGGAGAAGAAGACGCTCACCTTCGTGGTGCCCGCGTACAACATGACCGAATATTTGGAACGATGCGTCATATCGTTAATCGCAGCGAAGCGCAACGACGACATCGAAGTGCTGATCGTAGATGACGGATCGTCCGACGGCACTCTGGAAATGGCGCAGAAATTCGAGGCCCGCTATCCGGGCATCGTGCGCGCCATCCACCAGGAGAACAAGGGTCACGGCGGGGCCGTCAACACCGGCATCGCGGCGGCAAGCGGCATGTACGTGAAGGTTGTTGACGCCGACGATTGGGTTGGCCCCGAATCGCTCGAACAGGTCATGGCCGTGCTGCGCGAAGAGGCCGATTCCACCGAGCCGATCGACATGCTCGTCACTAATTATGTGTATGACAAGGTTGGCAAACGCAACAAGCATGTGGTGAACTTCCGCCATGCCATGAAGGCCGGCGAGCGCCTGACCTGGAACGATCTTGGGCATTTCGGCTTGGCTGAATACATTCTCATGCACGCGCTGACATACCGCACCGCCGTAGTGCGAGAGTCCGGCATGCAGCTGCCGGAGCACACGTTCTACGTGGACTTCATTTACGCGTACCAGCCGTTCCGTGGGTGAAGACCATGAAGTATTTGGATACGCCGTTCTACCACTATTTCATCGGGCGCGACGGCCAGAGCGTGCAGACCGATGTGATGATCCGCCGCGTCGACCAGCTGCGCCTCGTCAACCAGTGCATGGTGCGTGCCACTCCGGAACGCGACACGGTGCCAGACGGCCTATACCGTTATATGATCCACTTCCTGGCGATTGAAAGTTCCGTGGCAAGTGTGTTCATGATTTTGTCTCGCGATCCGGAAAATTATGAGAAGAAAAAGGATATGTGGGATGACATTAAGGCATACTCCCCCACTATTTACAAGGATGTGCGCAAGAAGGCCATGTCTCGTGCGTTGAATTTGCGCGGGTCCGTCGGTCGTTTCGTGATTCGCAAGGGGTATTTCGTGGCGGAACACGTCGTCGGGTTCAACTGATCGGCGCCATCTGCCTTATATATGGCAGATTCGCGGGTCCGTCGGATGATATCTCGCTTATATATGGCAGATGCCCTTGATAGCAAGGCGACTTAGAGGGTATATTTTTACCCCCGAAGTCGCCTTGCCTACAAGCACGAGTGCCATATGTAAACGAAATGCCTCGTGTCAGCTCTTCAAATCTGCCATATATAAGCAAGATATGGGCAAAAACTGACGTACGAGGATGCGGATGCAGTCGTGAGGCTGTTGGGAGCAGCTGACGCTTCTAACAGCCTGCGTTCATGCGGAATGCTCCGAGCGCGGAAACCTGGCCCATTGGGACGGGTTTTGCCGGATTTCGGGCTTTACGCTCAGTTCCAGCGATCCGACATCGCGAAACCGTTGCGCATAAGATTGCTGGACGTGTGCAGCACGTCGTTGAGCAGTTTCGTAACGTGAGTGCGCAAGTATTCCGCCATTTCTTCATTAGACTGCTGCAGTCTGGCAATACTTGCGATACTTGCGTTTTCCGTAATCTCCGCGGCCCCTGCACGCTCCTGCGATTCGGACGCGCTCGTTTGTGCGGTCATCTCACGCAATTCGGCATCAGTGCGTTCCACCAGACGATGGCCGTAAGCGCGGGCCGATTCCGCAAATCCTTCGATCGCATTGCTGGTTTCGTAGAAATGCGCGTCGGCGAGCGCGGCGATCAAACGGTTTGCCCAGTACAGATTGTCGGTCGAGACTTCCGGCGTGGTGTCGCGCAGGTAGGTGGGCGTATCGTTGACGTTCGCGTAGAACGGCGTGGCCGCGGTGAAGGGGCCGGAACCGTATGAGATCCACATGATCGAACGGCTTGTCTCCGGCGCGTACGGGCGGATTTGCATGGCCACCATGTGCCCGGTGCGGTTGATGCCGATCGGACGGTAACGATGGCGGCTTTCCGGCGTCCCGAGCGTGCCGTACGGATCGTAAGGAGTGCCCTCGAAGTGTGCGCTCATCAGGAAGTCGACGTCTTCGAGCGTCACAGCGTTCTCAGGCACACGACACCACGGAATATCGTCGGACGCGGGTGTGTAGCGGGCGGCCGGCGAATCCCAATCCTCGCTTGGATTGAGGTAGCGCTGCATGTACCAGGCACGCGGCGTGTTGTAGATGCGGTCTTTGGTGGTGGCGGTGCCGAAGGCTGTGCGCGGATTGAAATGGTTGTGACCCAGCGCCGCGCCGCTACTGCTACTGCCGCCACCGTTCATGCTGACGTTTCCGAAAGCGCTCGTCGGCTGGAATCCGAAGCCGCTACTTGCAGCCGCGCTCATAGTGCGGTCAAGGTGGTGCGCGTCCATGAATTCGCGCAGATCGGCACTGCACATGAATTCGCGTTGGGCGTTGAAAGCGTCGTCGAAGTCGAAGTCATCGATGCCGAGCTGGTTGGGGATCGTGGCATAGCAGTCGTCGGGCACTCGGCGGGCGATCCAATGGTGGCCGCCGATGGTCTCGACATACCAGATTTCGTCCACGTCGGAAATGATGATGCCGTTCGATTCGTAGGTGCCGTAGGTTTCGAGCAGTTCGCCCAACCGCGCGACGCCCTCGCGCGCGGTGGTGACGTACGGCAGCACAAGGGTGATGATGTCTTCCTCTCCGATTCCGCCCGGAATTTCAGGGGTATCAGCGGCTTCGTTCGCCGGTTGCAGTTCAACGAGCGGATCAGCGGCTAGCACACGTTCGTTGACAGCGATGGTTTCGGTGGCGCTCATCGCCACATTGTGCTCGCTGACGCCCGCTTCCGCGAGAATTCCGCGGTTCGGCAGCACGTTCGGCACAATGCTGTATCGGCATGGATTGTCGGGAAGGTCGATTTCGACATGACTGAGCACACTGCGGTAATGCCGCGGTTGGTCTTGCGGTGCGACCGCAATGAATTTCTTGGGGTCGTAACGTCCGGAACCGGAATCATCGTCGCGTGCGATGATGGTGGAGCCGTCGTAGCTGGCTTTCTTTCCTACAAGAATCGTGGTACATGACATGCGTTCCACTGTACGAGCAGATATGCAGAAATGATGTTGCGATTCGCGGGAATTTGATGATATTTCGACGATGATTCGCGTTTTTCGTCACTTCCGACTTATTCATGTGGCGTTTTGCGTAAATATGCTGTATACTATGTCTCTGTTGCCCCTCTAGCTCAACGGTTAGAGCAGCGTCCTTTTAAGTCGTGGGTTGTGGGTTCGAATCCCACGGGGGGCACCGCGAAACCCTTTTGGAAACATTAGCTTCCAAGGGTTTTTCAATTCCCGCGGTTTTGGATCCAAACGCAATTAGACGCACTCACATTGTTCGCACCCCAAACACGGATCGTCACATCATCATCCGCGCCGGTAAACACCCTGCCATACTATCGGCGAACGCGCCTTCCAGCGAGACAAAACCTCCACCCACTGGAAGAATCCTCCCACTGGCAGACGCCCCAACGTCCAAAACCCCCAGTCAGTGGAACAATCTTCCCGTAAACCAGTCTTCCAGCGGGATAAAACTCCCAGTCACTGGAGGAAACGGGACGCAAATCGACCTCTCAGCGTCCGAAAACTCCAGTGAGTGGAGGAATCAACCCGTTGGTAGACCTATCAACGTCCCGATTCCTCCAGCCGGTGGAGGAATCATCCCGGTGACGGACCTTTTTAGCGGGCAAAAAATCCAGCGAGTGGAGGAAACGGGACGCTTGCCACGCTGTATGGTGTGGTGCATTTGTCTCCGAGCACTACGCGACCTGCCGTTCCCGAACCATACATAGCCTGTCGCTTCCCGAACACCGGGCAACGCCTCATCACAGACATGACATCCCGGATATGGCCCCTGCCAATTCCGAAAGGAATCCCTTCGACCAGCCACAATCGGAAAGTGGGGAATCGAGAAAAGATTGCAATTCCAACGAACACGCCCTAGCCTCTTAAAAAAGTCGCTAGGGGCAACTATCATAGCGTTCTGGAATTCTTATGAGGGGAACCCACGCATTCAGGGCGGTATTTCGAAGGCATCGCTTTGGGGCAACTAGTTACGTAACTAAGAAAGGGTTTCCCCAAATGTCTTTTGGCAAAAAGATTATTGCGGGCGTTGCAGCTGTAGCGACTCTGGCCGCCTTGGCACCGGCAGTAGCAATGGCTGATACTGCCCAGAATCAGAATTCTGCAACTTCCTCGCAGGCTAAAGAAGAATACGCCACGGTGACGTTCTACACCGCTGACGGACACAGCATCCAGGAGTCACCTGGCAGAAAGGCACCGCCTTCTCCCAGTACGCACTCGGCATCCAGGCACCGACCATCGAGGGCAAGACCTTCACCGGCTGGGCTTACTCCGAGGGCACCATGCTCAAGGACACCGATCAGGTGTTCGCGGACATCGCCGTATACGCGACGTACGCGGATACCCCCGACACAGGATGACAACACCCAGTACACCGTCTCCTTCTACGCAGGCGCCGACCAGCTCATCCAGACCGTCAGCTACTACGCCAAGGACAAGGCAAAGTTCTCCCAGTACGCACTCGGCATCCAGGCACCGGCCGTCGAAGGCAAGACCTTCACCGGCTGGGGCTTCGCCTCCAACGACGGCAACGTCGCAGTCAACCCGGACGCAGAAGTGACCGGCAACTGGGCCGTCTACCCGATGTACAAGGACACTCCGACTTCGGAAGATAAGACTCTGAACACGGTCTCCTTCTACAACACCAAGAACGAGCTGATCCAGACCGTCAGCTACTACGCCAAGGACAAGGTCAAGTTCTCCACCTACGCCGCAGGCATCCAGGCACCGGCCGTCGAGGGCAAGACCTTCACCGGCTGGGGCTTCGCCTCCAACGACGGCGACGTCGCAGTCGACCCGAACACGGTCGTGACCGGCAACTGGGCCGTCTACCCGATGTACAAGAACGCTGAAAAGGAAGGATGACACCACCCAGAACGTGGTCTCCTTCTACGCCGGCACCGACAAGCTCATCCAGACCGTCGGCTACTACGCCAAGGACCACGTCAAGTTCTCCCAGTACGCGCTGGGCATCCATAAGACCGGCCGTCGAAGGCAAGATTCACCGGCTGGGGCTTCGCCTCAACGACGGCGACGTCGCAGTCGACCCGGACGCAGAAGTGACCGGCAACTGGGCCGTGTACGCCATGTACAAGGACGCCCGACCGAGGATGACACCACCCAGAACGTGGTCTCCTTCTACGCCGGCACCGACAAGCTCATCCAGACCGTCGGCTACTACGCCAAGGACCACGTCAAGTTCTCCCAGTACGCGCTGGGCATCCAGGCACCGGCCGTCGAAGGCAAGATCTTCACCGGCTGGGGCTTCGCCTCCAACGACGGCGACGTCGCAGTCGACCCGGACGCAGAAGTGACCGGCAACTGGGCCGTGTACGCCATGTACAAGGACGCTCCGACCGACGACCCAAGAAGGATGACAGCAAGCCGGCCGACACCACCAAGAAGAATGACACCAAGGGCAACACCAAGAAGACCGTTGCCCAGAAGATCAAGAAGGCCGTTCTCGGCAACACCGGCGCTACCGTTGGTGGCGTTGCGGTGTTCGCCGTGATCGCCCTGCTCGGCTTCGCCGGCATCACCGTGTGCTCCGCAAGCGCCCTGAGTCTAACCTTTTCAGTCAAGGTGGCATTCGCCTGAGTGATAATTTGGCTCCGTGCAACGACTTCTGGTACTTGCGTGAGCCAAATTGCCGTATTTAATGGCACGTTATGGCTTCATTGAACACACCCTGCAATAAGGTCGCCGACATAGCTAAGGGTGTATAAGATAAGACTTGGCTGGCTGCCGGCGAGGGCTATACCTCAAACGCAGTTGATAGGTGA